>Ga0181532_10002205_pt1 | contig 18234 bp, 16 predicted proteins | sample PEATcosm2014_Bin_33_FD_119768 | JGI IMG/M metagenome (GOLD analysis project Ga0181532, IMG submission 119768) | Peatland microbial communities from MTU Mesocosm Facility, Houghton, MI, USA - PEATcosm2014_Bin11_30_metaG | ecosystem: Environmental > Terrestrial > Soil > Wetlands > Peat | place...
CGCCGAAGCGATCGAGGGTTTGGATCGGCTTTCGCAATTACTAAATACGACCCTCGACCTGGCAGAGGCGGACGCCGGAGCGCTGCAAACACGGAAAGAAACCGTGGAGCTTTCCGAAGTGGTGCGACATTTGGTGGAACTCTACAAGCCTGCGATGGCAGAGCACGGGCACGAAATCTCTACGAATCTCCAGCCAGTGCTGATCGACGCGGATTTGTCCCTTCTGAACCGGACAATTGCCAACCTGTTAGACAATGAAATTGCCCATCTTCCACCTGGGTGCCGGATCAACATCTCGGTACGCGCCAAGCCCGGGGAAGCTGAATTTACAATCGAGGACAATGGTCCGGGATTTCCACCGGAACTTCGCAGCCGCGCTTTCGAACGTTTTGTTAAGGGACCGAATTCCGTTGGACACGGTCTAGGATTGGCTTTTGTAGATGCCGTGGCCAGAGCTCATGGAGGAAGGGTTGAAATCGCGGACCGCGATGGGGGCGGCGTGCTGCTTACTCTCACACTAAACGAAGCCGTTACCGAGAATGCCAGTCGTTAAAGCTACTTCAGCAATGTCACCTTGACTCTCCTCCCCACGATTCCACTGGCGCTCGTAAACAGGGTTCGCTTCTGAGTTCTAGTGTGTGGCGGAAACTGTGCCGGGTACTGTGATGTGGCCAACGGCGGAGACGCTGATTTTCACTTTATTGTCCACTTTCAAAAGGAAGGTGCTTGGGTTCTTCATGCCCCACTCTTGATAGGGCACATCAAAACTCGCGCTCGCCTTGACTTCATTGCCGCTCCTCTCAACCGCCAGAGACAATGTAATGTTATGGCCGGCGCCACGGATAAGAAATATGCCCTGTACTTGTACGCTCGATGTTCCTTGGTCCGCGATCTTCCCCGTCACATGCGCGGGTGAAAACGTGATTTCCGGGTAGCGCTGGCTCTCCAGAATCTCTTTGTGCATTTTCTGGTCGCGAGCATGATTGCCGCTCTCGCCGCTCGTCGCATCCACAATGATTTCGCCGCTTGCGTTGCCAGAGTTCGGATCGAATGTGATGCTGCCACTCCTCACTTTAAAGGTGCCATGGACGGTGTGCAGGACATCCCCCAGCGTCCACTCGATTCTGGTTTGGGCAGGATCGAGATTGACTGTTATCTGCTGTGCCGCCGCCATCGAAGGCAACAACACGAACCAGGCAAGTAGTGCAAGAGGACCAGTGGGTAACCTTCGGCCTGGACGAATTGGGAACTTGAGCTTCAGATTGCTGCTCCGCCGACTTGCCTCGAGTCTATTCAGCAAGCAAATGCCATCTCAAAGACACGGTCTCCCGCAAACCAAAGCTCAAGGGCGAAACAGCTCCTGTGTGAAGCGCCAGCAACCGGCGGAAATATTCTGGCTCCGACGCCAGTGCGCGAAACACTCGGCGACGAAAATGGGGGTACTTGTCCATGGCCAGCATCAGAGTGCTCATCATCCGCGGAAGGCGCGCAATGCGCCGGTGCGCCTTTTCATATTCCATGAGACTGCCCGCTTGCATCGCCTGCGCAAGAGCGATTGCCTGACGGAACGCCATCGACAGCCCTTCGCCCGTAACCGCATCAACCGAACCCGACGCTTCTCCGACGAGTGCGATGTTGCCTAGTTGAACGGTCGGGAGGCGACGAGTAATGGTCAAAGCTCCCAACTGACGATCGCCGGGCGCCGCATCTTTCAGGCGGGACCGCAATACTGAAAATTGGGTGAGGGCCTCCTCGAATCCAACCTCGCGGCCGCGTGTGATTAACGCGACGCAGATCTCGTCATCCGATACCGGAGAGATATACATCTGACCGCAATTGCTCCAGTGCACTTCCACACAATCTGACCAGGGCGGCACTTTGTAGTGCCGACGAAATCCAAATCGACGTTGTGCTGAATGTCCGAGGTCAAGACCGGCAAGCCTGCGGAGCAGAGAGTTGTGGCCATCAGCGCACAGCAACCAACGACAGCGCACGTGCCGCTCGCCGATCGCTACTTCTTCCGCGGATAAGCCGGTGATCCGTGTGCCCCACTGCAGGGAAACGCCTGTCTCCGTCGCCCTGTCGATCAGCAGTTGATGCAAAACTGTTCGCCGGATTCCATAGCCGGTCCCGTGAGGGAAATCCGCTTCCACTCGAGCGTCGCCGTCGAGGAAGCGAATGCCGCGAAATGGCGCTGCTTGCCCTGGGCCGATACGGACACCGAGTTGGCGAAGTGCTGCCAAGCCATCCGGCATGATTCCCTCGCCGCACGCTTTGTCGATCGGGGGCTGCGCGCAGTCAACGACAGTGACGGCGAAACCCGCTTGCCGAGCTGCGATAGCAGCTGCCAGCCCAGCGGGTCCTCCACCGGCAACGAGCACTTCAACTTCACTTATGGATTTGTACATTGACTCTACCAGCGTAGTAGCACGAGTTCCGAGCAGAAGCCCGGGCCCATGGCTGCAAGGATGCTGTAGCTGCCTGCTGCCGGACGGCGCCGGTTCATGAACTCTTCCAGCACCAGCAGCACGGACACAGACGAGAGGTTGCCGACGCGCCGCAGGGTTTGCCACGAAACCTCCAGCGCACCTTCGGGAAGGTCTAATGACTCGGCGGTAGCTTCTAAAACCTTGGGACCGCCGGTGTGCATGATCCACGTATCGACATCGGTGCGATCGAGGCCATAGTCGGCGAGAAGGCCGTCAACGTCTCGCGCCAGGTGCTTGCGGACCATGTCCGGAACCTCCGGCGTAAGCACGATCTTAAAGCCCTCTTCCGAGATATCCCAGCCCATCACCTCCTCGGTGCCGCGATAGAACGATGACCTTGTGCCGAGTACCTGAGGACCAGTCGCACTGCGTTCGCTTCCGGCAACAATCACAGCCGCAGAACCGTCGCCAAAGAGCCCGGACGAGATGAGATTGGCTACTGAGAGATCCTTCCTTTGCCACGTAAGCGAGCAGAGTTCCACCGAAACCAGCACCACGCACTGCTTGGGGAATGCGCGAACATAGTCTGCAGCACGAGCGATGCCTGCTGCCCCCGCGACACATCCGAGGCCGAAGATCGGATTTCGCTTGATGTCTGAGCGCAGATTCATGCGATTCATCAGCCGCGCGTCAATCGAGGGACTCGCCACGCCAGTTACCGAGACGAAGAAGATCGCGTTTAGGTCGTCTTCGCAAAGGCCAGAGCGCGTGAGCGCCCGGCAAATCGACTGTTCCGCAAGATCCTCGGCGGTCTCGATCCACGCGTTGTTCGACTTTCCCCAGGTCATCAGATCGTCATAAGCTTCGAGAGGCAAAGCGAAGTACCGTCCGTCGACACCAACCCGCGACAGGAGTCGGTCGAGGACCTTCGGATTGTCCAACTTTTTACCCCAGTGCTGTTTGAGAGCGCTTGCTACTTCTTGCTGGCGATAATAGTGACGTGGAAATGCACTGGCCACGCCTGCGATTCGCGTCATTTGCGCGTTGCCTTCTTCCTTGGATCAGACTGTTTGTCGGAGGGAAAATGCCCCATCCTTGCCAGACTAGCGGCTGTACATGAAAGGCCTATTTCCACAGCATGACAAGTGGTTCATGTACGGAGACGGGTGATTTCTTTGACTGGCCGTTGCCCCAATCTGTTTTGTGGTGTTGTGCAGCCCCTGCATGACGTTGGTGTCATGAGCGGTGCTTCCCGGGAGCACTACACAGGAAAGCCGGAATCCGATCCTTCACACGTAGCGAAACAGCATCATGAAACCAAAATCCATGTGGCTCTGTTGGTGACAGTGGAACAGCGTCGCTCCCGGATTCGCTGCAACAAAGTCGATCTCCGCATTGCTCTTCGCCTTGACCACCACCACGTCCTTGCGCAGCCCGGAGAGTGGCTTGCCGTCCAGGCTGGTCACCTCGAACGTGTGGCGATGCAGGTGAATTGGATGATCGTCGCTGCTCTTATTCCGCATCGTCAGTCTGTAATGCTTGCCTTCCTTCAGAGGAATTGTATCCGTCTTCGGAAACGACTTGCCGTTGATCATCCAATAGTCAAAATCCCCATGCCCGCGAAACTTAGACTCGAAGACCAGTGGAATCCGCTCGTCTGGCTCCGGCGCCGGTTCCTGTTTTGCGAATATCGTGTAATCCCATAACGTCTCTGGCGGATCGATCCATTTCGGTTCGCCCTGCTGGTTGGCATACTCCACCACTATCCCCATCCCTGCCTTGCGAACTTCCGCCCGTGTCTCGCCCAGCACCCACACGCCTTGCCGATTCATCTCCACCAGCACTTCAATGCGCTCCGCGGGGGCCAGTCGCACGGCCGGCACCTTCGCCTGCTGAGGCACCGCGTTCCCATCCATGCTCACCACGGTGAATTCATGCCCAGCCAAGGCCAGCCAATGCGTCGCGGTCGCACTCGCGTTCAGCACGCGCAAGAGCGCCCTCTGTCCTTCGCGTACCTTAATCGGATCGGCGTGGCCAAGCATGCGATCATTGATCGTCGAATAGTCATAGAACGCATCCATGGTCGCATCCCCGCCGCCCCCCATAAACGCATTCCAGTCGTGCAGCGTGAGGAATATCTCGTGATCGTACGCGCCGGGTTCTTGTTTCGGCTCAATGTAGAAACATCCGAACTGGCCGGTATACGTACCGCGCTTCAAATCATGCCCGGCAACGGTATGCGTGTGGTACCAGCGGAACCCCGCCGGCCGCGGCGTGAAACTGTAGCGCCGCTGGCTGTTCACCGGGATCATCGGCGAGCCCTCTTCCATCGCACCATCTTCTTCCGATGGAATCCACAATCCATGCCAGTGCACAATCTCAGGTACATTCGTATGGTTCACAACGTCAATCGTGATCGGCTTGCCTTCCGGCCACCGAATCATAGGCCCGGGAACGCCTCCGTTGTACGCAACGGTGTGGATTACCTTTCCTGGCGCAATCTCCAGCTTGAGTGGCGCGATTTCCAGCAGCACATCCGCCGGTGCCGGCGTCTGCATCCACAGCTTTGGGCTCGCTGCAGCGCCCAGCATCGCGCAACTTGCGCCGATCAGAAAATTGCGGCGATCCATTTGCATGTGTCCTATTGCGTGCTGTCGGAACTGCCGGCGCGATGATGCGTCCAATCGAAACGTCGGCCCAGGATGCCCTTCACAATCAGATGATCGGTACTGGCCGTGGCGCCCCACCCCACTCCAAAGTTGATCTCCCAGTTCGGAGAAACGTTCAGATCAATCGCCGGGAAAAATTGCTGTTCCTGATCGTGTAACGGAAAGAAACCGGTGATTGGTCCAAAAGTACCGTAATACTCCAGGCCCCCAGAAATGTATTTGTTGAAGTCGTAGCTGAATTTCGCATCTGTCGTAAACACCACGCCGTCCGGAACGCTGGGCCCATGGAAGGACCGGTCAAAGGCCGGATTCACCGCAAAATACCACCTGCCGATCTGCTTATCGACGATCGCTCGCAGCTCCATCGTCCATGTGTCCTTCACAAACGACGGCCGCTGATAACCAAACTCCATAGAAAGGCTTGCCCCCACGGGCCAGTGCCAGCTATCTAGCGCGCGCACTCGAGGGCGAATATGATCACCCACCCATTGCCAGCCGTCTCCGCTGCGCGCGCTGGTGAAAACGTAAAAGCCTACCTCCGACCAACCGTTCAACCCTTGGGTGATCTCAAGCGTTTCGTGCTCGGCATGGTTCGTGGGATACACTCCCTGAGATGTGAACTGCGAGCCGGGTGCCGGGTAGGTCCCCTCTACCGTAAAGTTGCTATGCAGTTCCAGCATTGTGGTCTTCGGGGCAACCGTGTCCGAACCGTAGACCTGGATCTCGTAGTTGTCCTGCGCCCTCGCGGATCTGAGAGTGCCAAAACACAAGACCACAAGAATCCACAATACACAATGCTTGGCAACCGGTTTCGCTCTCATCAAGGCTGCTGCGCCCTCCTGGACGGCTGATTGCATTGTTGTCCCGGTCGCCTTAAAGATGCACGTCTCCAAGGGTTGGAGTCTGTGATTTATGGCAAATTCATGTCCGCTCAGGCCACTTTCATCCCAAAGGGTTGACAATCGAAGATAGGTGTCTGGAGCGGTTGGTCGGCAATCCCTTCCCTTATCGGGTTTGCCGTCGCTCGGCCACAATCCCAAGAGACGTTCTAATCGGCTACGGAGGAGCCCTGCGTTTTTATGGCCCTTACTTGTAGCTTGGGGTGGTAAAGCAGAAAGGGGTTAGTTCTTTCCCTCCGCGACTTGGAGGTCCAGGGCAGAACGCTCTCCATTAATCACTACGGTTCCGGAGTCGAGCAGCTGCTGGCCGGTGCAATCATAGTTGGCGAAGCAGCGCATCATCCGGAAGGGAAAGAAGAACTCAACCGCCAACGGGCTGGAGCCATCGACAACGTGGATCATACTGCTGAAGTCGACTCCATCGAAATCCGGATCCTGCGGGAAGTAATCCAGCAATGGCCGCACCAGATGAGACACGTGTTCGTCGAAAGCCAGTGCTGCCAGCTTGTAGCGTGAGGTGCCGGCAGCTGCATCCAGCCGAGTGGAGATCGAGAGCTGCAGGTAGGCCCCTTGGCGAAATCCAATGAAGCTAGGCGGCGCATAGGGCAAGAAGTGGGCTTCCTTGTCGAGGTCCTTGGCCATGCGAGCGATCGTGTCGTCGTTCTGGCGCTGCAGGTTGGATAACGACTCCGGCGTGAAGATCCGCATGGGTGTCGGAGAGGTCTTCATCAAGTTGGCCGAAACCGAAGGACTGTTCGACGGCCCGGGATTTGACGTTACAGCGACAGTTTCGCTGAGGGTCTGTTTCTTCGCGGGCTCGGGAGGATTGCTCTCCTTCCATTCCTCGGTGGGAGCGCCCTCCTGCAGCCACAGAGAAAATGGCTGCCCATTCAGAAATACTTTCGCCTCCAGAATCGCCGCCTGCTTCTGATCGTCAGTCTTGGCATCCACCAGTTTCTGGGCAACGGGAACCGGAATGATGATAGTGACGTTTTCGGGCACCTCGGAGCTGACGCCCATCATCTTCTGCCGAACGTGATGCGATACCTCGATGGCAAAAGCGGAGAACTCGGAATCATCCGGGAAGCGCGGGACCTCCACTTGCAGCAACGGCATGATCACCTGCTGGAAAGTTTCCTTCAATCGCGCGTAGGAGTCCATTCGGTCCGCGGAATAGGCAGCGTAGTAGTTGCCGGTGATCTCCAGCACGGTTTGACCTTTATAAATGTCGAAACGGATAGAGCGCTGGTCGGCGAGCTGCATCTTGGGAAGGTCGACGTCAAGCACGCGGCTGAAGTAAAAGGGATAAGGAAACTGATGGGCTTCAATTTCCGTGCCTATAGCCATTAAGGTCTTGAGGTGGATCTGCTGCAGGTGCTGCGCCTTGGGGTCAGGCAACTCCACCGGTGTTACAACCTGGGCGCGCACCGGAGCAATCGCTGCCAACAGAACCACAATGCCTTGCAACCACTTCATAACAGCGACTCTCACTCCCGCAAAGAGGTAGTCCAGATGGCAAACTTACTTCTGGGCGTACACCAGGCCGCCGCTTTCATAGGGCGGATCGGCTACTGCGCGGATGTACGACGCTAGCGCGGCTATATCGCTCTTGGAAAGCGTGTATCCCCAAGGCGGCATCTCTGCCGACTTGTTCAACGCCGGACCGCCATGGCTGATGATGGCAATCAAGTCGGCGTCGCTCATCTTGTTGAGCGCGTCGCCCTCCGTAAACGGATGCGGCTTCGCCGACAGATTGTCCATGTTCGATACCCGTAGTGGGGTTGATTCCGGATCGTGACAACGAATGCAGTACTGCCCGTTGAGCTGCGCTCCCAGCGTTTGCTGATAGCCAAGCGCGATTTCGTCCAGAGGAAGTTCGAGCTTCTTTCCCGATGCATCCGGCGTGCTGGCCACGATTTTGTATCGCGCGGCTTGCTGGCCAAGCGAGACCGTGCTGGTGACCTGTCCGCTGGAGTCGGTCAACCCTGAGACAGGAGTAAACGTGACCCCCGCTGGTCCGCTGAAGTACACGGCGGCTCCGGCGACCGCGCTGCCAGAAGCGCCGTTCACTTGCACCACGACCGGTTGGTCCAGCGGCATTCCGATATAGCCGATCTGCTTGCCGCCGCTGGACTCGACGATTGCGGTTCCGCTGGCTGTAGGCTGAAGAGAAACAGGCTGCGGCTTGCTCTCGCGCGAGCACCCACCAGCCACCAGCATCAGTGCGCAAATAGCGACCAGGGAGCGTTTCATTTCTTCGGCGCCTCCTTCGAGCCGGTGGAGTTAAGAGACATCAGGAATGCCGTCAACGAGTGGGCTTCGTCATCGGTCATGTGCTGGTTAGGTTCGACCGTCCCCGGCCGCAGAGACCGCGGGTCCTGCAGCCAGTGATAAACCCAGGCTGCATTGAAGCGCTTACCGGTTCCGGCGAGCGCCGGACCAATGTAGCCCTTGTCTTTCGCATAATCAGCAATGTGGCAAGACTGGCAGGCAAACTTCGAGTAAAAGAGTTCCCGTCCTTGTTCTACAACGGCGGGTGTGAACTCTGATACGGGCAGAGAATCGCGGTCGAACTGTGGCGTCTGATATACCGTCATCATGTAATCGGCGAGGGTATTGATCTCCTGATCGGTGAGATTGAACTTCGGCATACGCCGGATCAGCGCCGGCCGCAGGGTCTCCGGATTTTTCAGGAACTGCACCAGCCATTCCCGCTGCACGGCCGTTCCTTCCCAGGTGAGATCGGGCGCCATGTCGCCGCCGTGGCCGTTGATCATGTGACAAGATAAGCAACGGAGGTCGCCCATAAGCTGCCCAGCGTGTCCCGCAGGTTCATACTTCGTTTGCTGGACTGAGGCAATCCGCATGGCAGGTGGTTGGGTTTGCGCCCGGTCGGTCTGCGCCAGCAGGGCGGTCGTAATGGCATCGACCTGCTGCGGCGTCAAGTTGAACTGGGGCATTTTCAGCGAGGGGCCGAATGCGCGCGGATTGCGAATTTTACCAGCTACGTAGCCGGGCAGGCTGTGCTCAACGCCTTCCACGAACAACAGTTGCGAAAGCGGCTTGCTGCCGATGCGAGTCAGCTCAGGTGCGAAGTTCTCGGGCTTCTTGATGCCGTTGATTTCGTGACAGCTGGCGCAACCGTTCTCCATCACCAGGCGTTTGCCGTGCTCGATTTGCACAGGAGTGGCAGGCTCGAGATGCACATTGGCGACGAAGTCGGGTTCCGTCTTCGACTCCAGGAAGCCGACTAATGTGGCCACTTGAGTGGCGTCGAAACGATAGTGCGGCATCATGGTTTGCGGATCGTAATGGTCAGGATTTGCCACCCAGTCCTGGAGCCATTCTGGTTTGGCCTTTGTGCCGATGCCTGTGAGCTCCGGCCCAACATTCCCTCCGACCAATGACCCGGCGGCATTCTGCATGGCGTGGCACGATGCGCAGAAAGATTGCCCGTAAAGCGAGGTGCCGGCTGCCGGATCTGCTGCGGGTTTGGTGTCGGTTTGTAGTGGCTGGATCGGCGGTTGGAGCGGCGTGCTTTGCGCCATCACGAATGCGGAGATGTCTCGGGCATCGTTGTCAGTAAAGTGGTAGTTCGGCATAGTCGCCGTGCCGGCATACGCCTGGGGATCTTTGATCCACGCATAGATCCACTCGCGGGTCGTCTTGTCAGCGATATGTTTTAGCGACGGAGGGTCATCATCGGGGAGGATGTATGTGCCGTCACCCCGCTTGATGGTGTGGCAATGCGTGCAACCGTTGCTGGAAATGAGGTCGCGACCCTGGTTCAGGAATGGCGTGGCAGTCTGTTTTTCCAGATGACATTGTCCGCAGCCAGCCTCGATGTACTTCGCCGGCAGCAGCGGCTGTTCCCACTGCTCGGTGCTGTTGTGCGCCTCTTCAACGGTGGTCGCCGCTCCTTGTCCGCGATGGCAAGTGGTGCAGCCAAATTCAGTCAGCGAGTGCGGAACGACCGGATGCTTGCGAAACGCCACTGCGCTGACATCGGCGAGGCTTGCTTCCTTGAGCCCGAGATGGCAAGTGGTGCAGCGGTCGGTCACTTGCTGCTCAGGAATCCAGATCTGCTGAATGCCGCCCTGGAAGTGGCGCTCCAAGGTGACGGCATCAGCGCGTCCACGGATGAGATGTAAATATTGTTTCTGATAATGACGCCACTGACTAAAGTGATTCTTGGCTGGCGAAATGGCGAGCAGAGCAAGCAGGATGAGGCTCGCCGAGCCGAAAGCACGAGCGCTGTCGCCGAAGAAGAACTGCCACACGGCCTTCAGTTGGTTCTTCATCGTCGCTCAGGCCCTCCAAGGTAAGACCCAGGACCATCCTGGGCCGCGGAAGAACGTTCCGATGGCGGTCAGCACAAAAAGCTCAACCAGGAACCAGGTCATGATCCAGAAGGAGAGCGGCTTTCCCACCAGCCATCTCTTGAATCCCTGGGCCGTCTGAGGATCGGTGCGCGCTGCCAGTAACATGAATGCCGCGACGATGATGGTCGGAACCAGGGCGACCCAGACATCGAACACTGCCAGGAAAATACAGAAGACTACGACCACAATGCCGAAGATCCGCAAGCGTCTGGATCGGTTGCGCAGCCACAGGCCTTCGGCTTCCACGTTGATATTGAAATAAGGGATGACGATCAACGCCATGACCACCAGTCCAGGTATGAGAACGCCGGCAACAACCGGCGGGAAATAATGCAACAACTCCTGCAATCCGAGAAAGTACCAGGGCGCCTTTGCCGGATTGGGCGTGTGCATTGGATTGGCAAGTTCCTCGAGGGGCGCGTTCCACAGCAGCGATATGACGACCAGCGCAATGGCGAGCACTTCGATGGCGACTGCGACCCGAAAAAAAACTTCGGGATAAGTCATCACGCGATCTTCATCCTTGACGCGCACCTGCGGTGACGTGCGCTTGGTGATAAAGGCAATCCGCCGCGGCGTTCTTCGCGCATCGGAATCGAGAACGGCAACGAAATCCTTGGGATCGCTCATTCGCTCTTCCCCTCGATTGCAGGTTCGCCGGCGTAAATTCCGCCGTCCTTCCGAATGCGCCAGAAATGGATGGCGACCAAGAGAGTCGCCGCAAATGGCAGGATCACACAGTGCAGAACATAGAAGCGCAGTAACGCGTTCGCGTTGACGGCTGTTCCACCCAGCATCAGGAAGCGGATCTTGCTCCCCATAACAGGAACTGCCGATGCGATATTGCTGCCAACGGTGACGGCCCAGTAGGCAAGCTGGTCCCAGGGCAACAGGTAGCCGGTGTAGCTCAGCAGAAGCGTCACCAGAAGCAGCACCACCCCAATGACCCAGTTGAACTCACGCGGCGGACGACAAGCTCCGCGATAAAACACTTTGAACATATGAGCGAATACCAGGAAGACCATGGCGTGGGCTGACCAGCGATGCAGGTTGCGCAAGAACACGCCTGACGAAACAACAAACTGCAGGTCCTTCATGTCGGCGTAGGCCTGCGGGACCGAAGGATGGTAGTAGAGCATCAGCAGAATGCCGGTAATCACAAGAATCAGGAATGTGCCGAACGTCATTGCGCCCAGGTACCACGTAGCGCTGAATCCTACGGTGCGTTTGCGCGCCTTGACCGAAAAAAGGTGAAGGAAGACGTTCTGCTGCACGAACAACGCGCGATGCAGATTGCTCGCTCCGGTTCCGCTGCGAAAGATGGAGCGCCAGATGCGGTTCTCGCGTACTTGTTCGACCAGTTGATCGAGGGTGTTTGCCATGGTTAGACCCTCACCAGTTGTTTGATTGCGATCGCGTTGGAGCGGTCGACCATAAGGTTGCCATCTTCGCTGAGCCACATGCGCAGCCAGGGCAACGGTCTGGGAGCTGGTCCCTCGATCTTCACCCCATCCTTATTAAATTTGCTGCCGTGGCAGGGGCAGGCAATGATGCCAAGGTCCGGTTTGTAGGCCGTCAGGCAGCCGAGATGGGTACATATGGCCGACAGCGCGAAGAAGCCTTCCGCCGTGCGTATTACATAAATCGCGGTTTGCGGGTCGAGCGTTACCGAGTCCGGCGGATAATGGTCCGGCTTACCCGCATCGACAATCGGCGACGGCTCATACAGAACATTCGGCGACAAGTACTGATAGCCGAACACCGTCGTGCCCAAGGCCGCGACCGCGACCGACCCAACGCCCATCTTGATGAAGAAATTCCGCCGGCTCATCTCGTCGGGAGTGTCGGGCGTATCGGTTCTCTTAGGGTCTTCAGACATAGTTCCTCGTTCCGGTCATGCGTTGGGGCCCGGATCGGACGCCTTGGGTCCATCAAAGCTTTGAATGGTGATAAGCCCCGTCGGCTCAGCCGCGATGAAGTGGTAGGCCTCCATGGTGATGGTGTTTGCCGGGCACCGCGCCGCGCACAATCCGCAACGGATGCAGCGAATCTCGTCCTTCAACATCGCGGTTCCGGTAATGCTCCCCAACTCCGCCGGCTGAATGGTTTCCAACTCGAAGCTGAAGGCCTCCGGATGGTTTGCGATCGCATCGATAGCGTTTGTGTCGAACTGAATGCGATCCAGCGAAACCAATTCCAGACAATTCTCGGGACAAACATCGACGCAGCCGCCGCAGAGCACGCAATCGGTGCCATCCGCTTCGCTGCCTTCAAGAATCGTGTTGACGTAGCACTTCAAGCAGCGCTGAGCCTCGGCCATCGCTTCCCGTTCGGTATAGACGAGTTCGACTTCGGTCATTCCCGTTCGGCGGTCCAGCGGCAGCATCGGGATGGGTTGACGCTTGAGGTTCATGTAGTCCACCGCCATCTGCCAGCGGTCCAGAACCTGTACTTCGATCTGCGGCTCGGGATGCTTGGTGCCGCGGATGTATTCGTCAATGCCGACGGCCGCGCGCTTCCCGTCGCCGACGCTGTCGATAATGAGTCGCGGACCGAAGGCACAGTCCCCGCCGGCGAACACGCCGGGCGCTGAAGTCATCAAGGTCTCGCGATGTACGTTGATCAGGCCGCGAGGCGAAACTTGCACACCGTCGTCAGGCCGCAGGAACTCGAGGTTGGGAGCCTGGCCAATGGAAAGAATGACGGTGTCGCACTCAAACTGGGTTTCGCTGTTGTCATAGAACGCGGGACTGAAGCGGTGGTTCTCGTCGAACACGCGCATCGTTTTCAGGCATTCCAGGCCGACAACTTTACCGTCGCGTCCGAGGACGCGCTTCGGCCCAAACCCGGGATGCATGATGATGCCTTCGGTCTCCGCCTCTTCAATTTCTTCCAACGCGGCAGGCATTTCATGCCGCTGCTCAAGGCATACCAGGCCGACCTCGCGAGCGCCCATGCGCAGCGCTGACAGCGAGATATCCATCATCTCGTGCGCAGCGACAGCTTGCGCATTCTCCTCCGAGGGAGTTATTTCGCCGGGCGCATCATGCTGGCGCAGCACTTCGCGCGCGGCGGAGCGAGCCACGTCCATGGCGACATTGCCGCCGCCGATGACCAGCACTCTCTTCCCGATGGTGAATTTGTAGCCGAGGTTTACGTTGAGCAGAAACTCGATGCCGCGATGCACGCCGTCCAGATCAACACCAGGTATCGACAGGTCGCGGCTGCGATGTGCGCCAACCGCGATCAGCACCGCGTCAAAGCCTTGATGCCTCAACTCACCAACGGTGAAGTCGCGTCCCGCGGCAGAGTTCAGGCGCAGCGTGATGTCGCCGGTTTCGAGGATCTCTCGTACCTGGGCTTCGACCACACTTCGCGGCAGGCGATACTCTGGAATTCCGAGGTACAGCATTCCGCCCGCAACGGGCGACGCTTCGAAGATGGTGACCGAGTAGCCCATCAGCGCCAAGTCGTGCGCCGCTGAGAGACCAACCGGACCTCCGCCGATCACGGCGACCTTGTAGGAAAGTTTCTCGGCAGCCCGAGTAGTTGGCGCGACAGGATGACGCGACTCCGGCCCATGGCGCTCGGTCAAGAAGCGTTTCAAAGCGCGAATGGAGATTGGGCGATCGATCTGGCCGCGTCTGCATGCAGTCTCACACGGGTGCGCACAGACGCGTCCGCAGATACTAGCCATGGGATTAGGATCGCGCGCAAAGCGGTAGGCCTCTTCGAACTTCCCCTCCGCAATGAGCGAAACATAGCGGCCGGCATTGGTGTGTGCCGGACACGCCATCATGCAGGGGAAATTGGTGTTCAGCCATTCCCGATCGACCTTCTTCTTAGCGAAACGACCTAACATCAACCCTCTCTGGAGACAAGGCGCGCGCTGCTAGCCTGGAAAAAAGGACGGAACGTTGCCCGCCCTTGTCCGTTCTATTTCGAAAGGGTGAAGTCGGCCTTGCCTGTGCCGGAAACGTCGACAGACTTAGTCAGGGGTTTCATGCCTTCATGCCAGGCGACCACGTTGTATTTGCCATCGGGGACGTTTTCGATCTTGTAGTTTCCGCTGGCGTCAGTCTCGGCGAAGTATGGCGTCGAGCTGACAACGATGTAGCCGGCCATCTCCGGGTGAACGTTGCACAACAATGACACCACACCTACGTTATCGAACTTAAAGGGACGCTTGTCGCCCTTCGGCCAGGTGCCGAGGTTATGGCCTAGTTTCTTGTTGCCACTGATCGATGGCCAGAAGACATTGTGTTGCACATTGTCGCTATTCAGGAACTCGACGGTTGTTCCCACCTGAACGACCATGACGTGCGGGCTGAACATCAAGCCCTTCTGGTCCATGACGGGCTGCTGCGATGGCGCTGGGAAGGTTTTTCCCTGAATGGTGTCTACGTACACAACCGAGGATTTACCAGGCGAGACGGTCCCTTCAATTGTGCCGGCGGAAGCTGTAACTGCTACTGCCGCGATGAGCGATAGCGTCAATAAGAAACTGCGTGTCATGAATAATCCTTTCGTATTTAGTGCATTCTTAACAACGAGGCGGTTAATACACCCACTCCAACCCGGCAACGGCTGTATTGGTGTGAAATGGATTGAATGCCATTGGCAATCCGGTTACTGGATTGGTGGCTATAACGACGGTTTGTGAGGGGCGGAATTGATATTCAAACGATGCCTTGATATTGGCGTGAATCAGGAACTGTACTCCCGGCGTGATGCGATTGCGTGTGGAAGAAAACGGTCCGTTGAACGGAGCGCCGGTGAACGAAGGGTTGGTTTGCAATCCATTAATACGATCGGCGGTGGAATTCACGCCATCGTAGCGGATCATCACATACATCCAGGGATAGGCAAGCCACTCAGCATCGACGAAACCGCCGCTAAAGGTTGCCGGTGTGCTGCGGATGAAGCCCACCGGAACGGCTGAGCTCAGGTTCTGCAAGGGAATCAACGCCCCCGTGGAATCGATTGGCAGCAGGTTCATATCGTGTCCGAACATATACAGTGCGTTGAACTGGAGGCAGCAGCGATAGTTGAATGTCATGTTGCCGCCGACACGGTAGAAGGGCTCTCGTGCAGTGACAAGCGATGACGTATTGTCGACAGTTGCGCCCAGTAACCGCTGCACCGAACGTCCGTAAAAATAGTACGTCCCGAAATTCAAATAGGTATGATCGCGCGGACCGGTGGGGCCGGCAGCTTGGATGGCCTCGCGGCTTTCCTTGTCGTGTTCCAAGTTGAAGCGGTAATTGAAACTGGCGTAAATGTCCTTAAAGTCCGCATTTGAGGCTACCCCCACGCCACCGTTGTTGCTGCCCGTCGCCTGCGGTATATACGGACTGCCGGGATTCTGATCCTGTCCGATTGGACCAGTGTTCTGGTCGATGATCGCAATCGAGTAGTTGTAGCCCCCGGTGTGCAGTCCGCCGCTGAACTCAACGCCCTTTCCCACGTCTGCCATTTGGAAGTCGTTATTGACAAATTGTTGCAATGGAACCAGCGAGTTCATCGCTCCGATATTGGCTTGCGTGTAGATGTCATAGGGACTGATCCAAATGCTGCGGGCTTGCGTAAACGGCAATTCGAGTTCGAACTGACCAACGCGAAAATTAAGGGAGTTCTTCGGCAGCTTGATCAGTCGGCCGATATTGACGAACCTGAGATACCCATCGCCCAGCTCTCCGACCGCATTCGCTCCGCTGACACTGATGTCATCGTCGACCCAGAACGCTATGTCGCTGCCGAAATTGCCGGCGGTGAAAATACTAAAGAAGCCAGTCTCAAAGTCTGTGGTGGGCACAAACGGTGGCAGCGTTCCCGCCGGCGTGAGGGCGGCAAACTTCCCACTGCTGGTTCCGGTGTACTGGAAGTAGTTGTTCATGCGCAGTCCGATCGGCGGGATGCCGGGAATCGTTCCTGGCCAAATAGCCTTCGGCCACAGTTCGGCGTTGGCTGGCGCTCCCAGCATTACGGGTGGGATCTTGAGCATTGACTCGTCGTCTTTTGGGAACTTAAACCCGGCATCTTTGAAGGCTTTGCCGAAATCATTGAGCTTGGGAAAGTCAATGTGACAAGTGCTGCAACTGGTGCCGTACAAGCGTGAAAAGGCAGGGATCGCCAAGCTCTGGCGCGACGAAACGATCAAGAGAATCAGAACGAGGAGCGGCAGAAATCCTTTACTTGCACGGAACGATAGCCCACGCATACCGAACCTCCTTGCGGGCGGCGAGGCAAAAAGACTTCGAGCGCCTCGGCCCCACATGTGATTTGGCTAATGGGACGAAAGTATTGCGTCTGGATGAACCTTTTCGCTGTGATGACCATCACGTAGCACTGTGATAAGCCAATTTCTGCCCCTGGATGGCCGTCTATGGCATGGCAACGTTTCTTTGATTGCGAAACAACCGAAGCAAGAAAAAGGTCAATTGCCAGGGGCACGGACCGGCGCTGACTGGATGGTCGAGGCCTATATCTGAGGCGGGCTCCGGGATATCGGAGCCAACTGGGGAACAGCCAGCGCAATCGCAGCGGCATTGGCAGATGTCCCACAATGTAAGACGATGTCAGAACTCCGTTATGCCGCGGGGGGATCACTGCCCGACCTGCTCACATGCAAGTGTGATGGCGGTCACTGCGCAGCTGTGTGGGATTTGGCATAAAGCGTTGCATCATGTATGTGGGTGAGCCTAGCCAAATTCTGCAAGCCTCGGATCTCCTTAAAGCCTGTCTCGCCGAGATAGGGGAAAAGAAGCATTTTTCTGGTGCCGCCATTCTGTTTAACGAGGACGGCGACAATGCCGGCGTCTTCCTAGTGGTCGGCGGCACGGTGTGTATGAGCGTAAAGGGCCTACCCAGTCTAGATCGGCTGTTCTGCGGCGGGTCGGTACTGGGATTGCCGTCCAGCTTTACCGGCCGGCCTTACACGCTGACCGCGACAGCGATTATCGAAGCTGACATCGTGCACGTGGCGCGAGAAGCTTTTCTCCTTCTGATGCTCGAGCGGCCTGACCTGTGCTGCGAAGCTACGGAGATGCTGGGCCGGGAAATGGCCTTCATTCAATCGGCGCTGACGGAGCGTCAAAGACAGGCCGCGTCCGCCAGAACCTCTTGCGGCGACGTGGCCGCCGTATAGAGCAGGCGCTTGGACAAGCCTTCGGCGTCGTGGCCACCTTACGCTCGCCAACTACTTCACCCGCTTCGTTCAGCACGCAGTACCAGTTCGATCGATCTCCCAGATCCAAACCGATGGTTAGCTTCTGATCGAAATTCTTGTTGCGCGGTCTCGCCGCAGTGCTACTCTTTTTCATTGCCGGTCTCCTTTATCTGTTTGCGCTTCGAGCGCGTCGATAACTTGGGAGCGTACAGCATCCCGTCGGAGACCGGCCTTCTCATCCCATCTGTTATCGACAGTTAGCTTGTAAACCACAAGTGTCTTCTCTTCGCGGTATGGCGTCGCCGGGAGGTTGTCGCAAACCACGGGTGTGATTAGCGAGTCCCGGCGCCTCGAGATTGCGTGTCCATCCGTTCCACATATTGAGCGCGAGCTGGGCTGGCCTCGAATGGATCCCCAAAGTACTGCGTTTCTCGCGCAACCTTGTCGCCCCTGAACTCCATGATGCTCACGGTGTAGGATGGCTTGCCGTCATATGCCAGGATGAATTCGGTGATCCAAAGATCACCGCCGCCAAGGATTCGCTGGACAGTAAAGTGCTTCCTATTCGGCTGGATAGAGCGGGTGATCTGTATGTTGAGGCGGCCGCGTATTCGCTCGCCTGACTGTGGGTATTCCAGCACCGCGTCCTCGTGATAGATGCGGTGCTCCGTTTCAAAATCGTTGGCA
>Ga0181532_10002207_pt1 | contig 18231 bp, 18 predicted proteins | sample PEATcosm2014_Bin_33_FD_119768 | JGI IMG/M metagenome (GOLD analysis project Ga0181532, IMG submission 119768) | Peatland microbial communities from MTU Mesocosm Facility, Houghton, MI, USA - PEATcosm2014_Bin11_30_metaG | ecosystem: Environmental > Terrestrial > Soil > Wetlands > Peat | place...
GGCATCAGCGGCTCCAACAGAGCCCATTCGTCATCGCTCAAATCAAATCGCATGATTCACCTCCGGCCACGGAGAATCACGTTCGCCCTTGCTTTTCAATAAGCTATCTGGGTACAGACCCTAAATTGTTGCTTAACAAGACTCCGCCAAATAAAGCCAATTCTGCGAACTGGTCACTCAACCGCGCTATGCTGGCCCAGTTGGATAGCTTGGATTTCCCCCCGAACGTGGTAATTCCTCGGCGCACAATCCGGCGACCTAAAGTCGACATCTCCTCTCGCTATCCAAAGCTCCGCGAGGTAAGGAACGGCTCCCTTGCCTCCCCAACCGTTTCCCCAACCTTCGGCGGCCCCGACATGCTTGTGATCGACAATCTTGTGTTCAACGGCTGGGGCCGCCGATTCTTCGATTCTGCGAGCGTGATGATCCCGGTCGGGACCAAGGTCGGCCTGGTCGGACGCAACGGCGTCGGAAAATCGACGCTGTTCAGGCTGATCCTGGGCGACCTCATCCCGGATGGCGGCGAGATCGTATTACCGAAAGCCGCTAGGATTGGATCGGTCGATCAGGAGCATCCGGCCACGCCGGTCTTCTTGTTGGACACCATTCTGGCCGCCGATACCGAGCGGGAAGCGTTGAACGCCAGACTGGAAACCGCCGAGCCCGAACAGCTGGCCGAGATCTACCAGCGGCTGATCGAGATCGACGCCGATAGCGCTCCGGCGCGGGCGGCGGAAATCCTCAGCGGCTTGGGCTTCTCCACCGCCGATCTCACTCGTCCGATGGCGGAATTCTCCGGCGGCTGGCGCATGCGGGTCGCGCTGGCGGCGGCTTTGTTCGCGCAGCCCGACCTGCTCCTTCTTGACGAGCCCACCAACTACCTCGACCTAGAGGGCGCGCTCTGGCTTGAGGCGCGGCTCAAGAAATATCCGCAGACCGCGCTGATCGTCAGCCACGACCGCGAGCTTCTGAACAATTCGGTCGACGCCATCCTGCACCTGAGCCAAGGCAAGCTCGATCTCTACACCGGCGGCTACGACGATTTTGAAAGGCGGCGTGCGGAAAAGACGCGCCTGCAGTCCGCGACCCGGGCCAAGCAGGACGCCGAGCGCGCCCATCTGCAAAAGTTTATCGACCGGTTCCGGGCGAAGGCCAGCAAGGCGGCGCAGGCGCAGTCGCGGATCAAGCGTCTGGCCAAGCTCGAGCCGATCGCCGAGGTGGTCGAGGAGCGCGTGGCGCCTTTCACGATACCCTCGCCGGCCCGGCCGCTGGCGCCGCCGCTGATCCAACTCGAAGCCGCGGCGGTCGGCTATGACGGCACTCCGGTTCTGCGCAATCTCAACCTGCGGCTCGACATCGACGACCGGATCGGGCTCCTCGGCGTCAATGGCGCCGGCAAATCGACGTTTGCCAAGATGATCGCCGGCGCGCTGCCCCTGCAAGCGGGCCACATGAAACGGGAAAGCCGCATCCAGGTCGGCTGGTTTCATCAGCATCAGATCGAGGCGCTCGAGCCGGCCGATTCGCCTTTGGACATCATCCGGCGCGCGCTGCCGGAAGACAGCGAAGCCTCGCGCCGGTCGCGGCTGGCGCAGTTTGGTTTGTCCTTCGACAAACAGGAAACCTCGGTCGCCAACCTGTCCGGTGGCGAGCGTGCGCGGCTGCTCTTGAACCTCATCGCGATGGCGGCGCCGCATTTGTTGATCCTCGACGAGCCGACCAACCACCTCGACATCGAAAGCCGCCGTGCGCTCCTTGATGCGCTCAACGACTACGAGGGCGCGGTGATCCTCATCACCCACGACCGTTCGCTGATTGAACTGGTAACCGACCGGCTGTGGCTCGCCGCCGACGGCCGCATCAAAGCATTTCAGGGCGACATGGACGACTACGCCCGCTTCGTCCTCGACCGCGCCAGGGCGGGGATACGCGCCCCGTCGCAGGACCTCGATCGTCACCCCGCTCCCCCGCAACGGCCGGCACAGCGCAAGCGAAAGCGGGTTTGACGCCAAGTAGGCAATGCCATCATCTGATGGCCTGCGATCGCCCATCACCAATCCGCCAAGCCAAGGATCCATCCATGCCACTGTCGATGTCGCAAGCCTCCCTCCCGGTATTCGAAATCAACCTCAACGCCCTGTCGGCCATTCTCGGCAAAGCCGAGGCTTACGCGGCGGCCAAGAAAATCGACCCCGCGGTGCTGCTGCATTCGCGCCTGGCGCCGGACATGTTCGATTTGACCCGTCAGGTTCAGGTCGCAGCGGATCAGGCCAAGAGAGGCGCGGCGCGTCTCGCCGGGGTCGACCCGCCCAGCTACGAGGACAATGAGACGACCATCGATCAGCTCAAAGCGCGCCTGGCAAAAACGATCGCCTGGCTGAAGACGCTCGACCGCAAGCAGATCGATGCCTCGACGGATCGCGAAATCACGTTTCCGCTTGGCGGAAACAACAAGGGCACCATGAAGGGTGGCGACTACCTCAGCCACCATGTGCTGCCGAATTTCTATTTCCACGTCACCGCCGCCTACGCGATTCTGCGTCATTGCGGCGTCGACCTCGGCAAGCGCGACTTTTTAGGTGCGATCCCCATCAGAATGACCTAAGGCCGACGAGGCGCCGCAGCCTTTCGCCGCCATACCGTTCACGTTAAATAACGACCCATCCGGCCCATGGCACGCGCAAGGGATGAGTTAGCTCAGCGTTAGGAAAGACGATGGCCAGCGACACCAAAGGAACCAAAGGCGCCCCCACTCCCAAAAAAGAGGCGGTTGCAAAGACCAAAAGCACTTCAGGTGAAGACGTATCCAAGGCCGAGGCCGGCGAGACAGCCGCCGCTGCACCTTCCAACTATAGCCGCGGCGAAGGTCAGAAACCGGTCACCAGGGCCTACAAGGAAAACTGGAACGCGATTTTCGGCAAAAAGACCGCAAGGAAGACTGCAAGGAACAGCGCAAAGAAGAAAAAGCGATAATTCGCGCGACGGAGCAAGCAAGTAGTCCACACGCTAAAGCGGCGGATCGACCACGCTATCTCGCTTGAAGGCGAGGCTTTCCTCCTCCAGGTCGAGCTCGCGCTCGATGCGCCGGCGCGCTTCGTCGGTGATCTGGCCCTCCTGCAGCAGCCGGTAGATGTATTCCCGCTCCGCGGCAATCAGGTCCGCCCGCAGCTCAGCCGCCGCGGCGACGGCCTTGAGTCCAAGCTTCCTGTTCCTCGCCACCTGCCCGGCACGATGGTCATGGCGCGCCCGCAGGATCGCCAGCACGTCGGACGATATCTTGCCGTCGGCCGCGAGCCCGTCCAGCCGGCCCTGCGCCATGGTGAGAGCTTCCAACCGTGCTGCAATCTCAGCGTCTTGCTCGCGCCGGCGCTCATCTTCGGCGTCGTGCGGCAAGGCAAGCCAGCGCACAATGCCCGGCAGCATCAGGCCCTGGCCGATCAGCGTCACCACGATGACGCCGAAGGTGACGAAGAGAATGAGATCGCGGTCCGGGAACGGCGCGCCGGCGATCGTGGTCAGCGGAATAGCCAGCGCCGCGGCAAGCGAGACCACGCCGCGCACGCCGACGAAGGCCAGCAGGACCACCCACTGCCACGGCGGCAGCGGATCGCGGCGGCGCAGCGACGGGCTCAGCCAGCGCGGCAGATAGGTCGACGGATAGACCCAGATAAAACGCGCGACGACGACCACGCCGACGGTGAGCAGCAGGGCGAAGGCAAGCTCGCGCAGCGAGACCGTATTGGTCCGGTCGAGCAGCGCCCGCGTCTCCATGCCAGTCACCAGGAAGACGAAGCCTTCGAGCAAATAGACGACGAGGTCCCAAAAGAAGATTCCCTGCAGCCGGGTCGCCGCGGGAATGAGCAGCGGCCCGTTCCAGCTCACGAACAGGCCGGCCGCGACCGTCGCCAAGACGCCCGATCCTCCCAGATGCGCGGGGACCAGAAACGCCACATAAGGCGTCATCAGCGACAGCGTGATCTCGACGCGGGGATCGCGCGCCCAGCGGCGCAAACGCAGGCTGGCCCAACCGACGCCGATTCCGTAGGCGATTTCGCCGACGACAATCAGGACAAAGGTCCCGGCGGCCTCGCCGAAGGAGAACAGCCCGGTGGCGACCGCGGCGACGGCAAAGCGGTAGAGAATCAAGGCCGTGGCGTCGTTGGCGAGACCTTCGCCCTCGAGCACGAGGATGAGCCGGCGCGGCAACCCGAGCGGCCGGACGACGGCGAGCGGGGCGACGGCGTCGGTCGGCGCCACGATGGCGCCGAGCACGAAGCCGACGGCCAAGGGCATGCCGAGGATCCAGTGCGCGACCACCGCCACCGCACAGCTGGTGAAGATGACGCAGCCGAACGCCAGCAGCGTGATCGGGCGCAGGTTGAAACGAAATTCGCGCCAGCTCATCGCCACGCCGGCCGAATAGATCAGCGGCGGCAGGATGCCGAGCAGCACCAGTTCCGGCGCCAATTCGATCCGCGGCAGGCCGGGAACGAGCGCAACTGCGATGCCGGCAATCACCAGCAGAATGGAAGGCGCAGTGTTGAGCCGGCGAGCCACAATGGCAACGACCACCAGCACCGCGAGCAGAAACAGGATGGTTTGGATCGTCGCCGTCATGGCTCATACGATGCCGGATATCCGGGATCGGTCAAGCCGCCTTGCCCGCTGGCAGCCTGGTTCTGCGTCTCTTCACGCGCGGTCCAGGCTACGCTCGCTTGGATTTTTTGCGCGTCGCCTGCAGAGCTTTCCGGATGTGCTCAACTACGCGCTTATGGAATTCCGGGGTTTTCGTTTTGAACGGCACCTCGAAACGTGTCGTTGCGCTTTCGCTGAGCATGAGATTGTAGGGAGCGTCTTTGGTGTCGCCGGAAATGCGGAAATCCGTCCGGTAGCAGACGACCGGCTTGCCATTGCCGAACGCGTAGCCGCACTCCCAAGCGGTCCCGCTATCGGGATCGGGACCGTCCATGCAGGCGACGACCATATCGGCCCAGTCGAGTCCTTCGACATCCATGTCAAAGATGGCTTTCGCCGTCTTATCGCGCGGCTCGTGCTCCTGCGGCAGCCAAACCTTAAAACCCTCGGCTTCGAGGAATCGAGCGAGATCAGCGTTGAATTGCTGTTCCGCCAACGTGAACAGCGGACCGGCGAGGTAAAGTTTGGTCATGGTCTGCTCCGCGGCAAATGGCGCCTTAGACGCTCATACGGTCCTTCGCTGCCGCAAGCCTTCCCTCAGCTTTGACGTGGCGCGCCGCCGACGCCAGCCCGAATTTTGGCATGTTGACATAGACGCATTCGCTCTTGCCGGGCTCGACGAGATAAGTCTCGTGCCAGATGCCGACCGATCCATCGGTCCCGATCGCGCGATTGAAAGCGGCCCAAGCGGGGAAATGTTGACCTGAACGATCATGCGCATAAGCGAGAAGTTTGTCGAAGCTCTCCCAATATTCCTGAACGAGGACGATCCGGCCGGAAATATAACTGCGGTAAAATAATAGCCCTGTCTCCGGCCTTTTTGACAGCTCCGCCAGCATGCGCGGCATTGCCGTCACGACCGGAAGCCATTTTTGAAATGCCAGAAGCTTGTTGAAGCGCATGCCGATCAGGAACAGCACAACCGGCTTGTCGACGCGCGCAGTATAGCGATCGGCGAAGATTTCGGCCATGACTTCGGCTCCGCGGGATTTTGGACCGACAATCGTCATACGCGAGCTTGACCCGCGTATCCATGCTAGCGCGGAATGCAAAGCGCGCCTTTCATCCTTCCCCGCTTCGCGGGGGCGGATAAGCGAAATCCTTCTCGCGGCGCATTTGCGTCCGAGGTTTGCAAACAACCAAGCCAGTTTTCGCTTCCGGCTCATAAAGAGGGAAGCGGAGCGCCGAGAGGCGCATTCCGTTCACTGTCCGCGCCACACAATCAGGTGTCGCCACCTGAATGTGCACGGGCGCGGAAGCGGGCTTTATCGGAAGCCCGCTCGCCTTCCAGCGCTCCACTGCGGCACTCGCCAAACCGGTCAATGGAAATGTGACGCGCCAATATGCCTGCTGCGCCAAGAGCCGGCTGCGCCTGCCGGGCTGGCGGACGGCCGGCGGCGTGATTAGCTCACGATGAGTTGCCGCCGCCCGATGGCGGCAAGCGACCGGACCGCTCCCATGCCGCCCCTGTCTCTTCTGCTGAATCTCCTGTGGATCGTCTTTGGCGGCCTCTGGATGGCCGTCGCCTGGCTGATCGCCGCCGCGATCATGGCGATCACCATCATCGGCCTGCCTTGGGCGCGGGCGGCGTTCAACATCGCCTCCTATACGCTGCTGCCGTTCGGCCGGAAGGCAGTCTCGCGCCGCGACTATCTCGGCGAGGAGGACATCGGCACCGGACCGCTGGGGCTCCTGGGCAATCTGGTGTGGCTCATCCTCGCCGGCTGGTGGCTGGCGCTCGGCCACCTCATCACCGCTGTTCTCCTTGCCGTGACGATTATCGGCATTCCCTTCGCCTGGGCGCATCTCAAGCTCGCCGGGCTCGCGCTCTGGCCGATCGGCAAGATGATCGTCGATGCTGACGACATGCCGCTGCGATCCCCGCAGCGTCAGGGCAGTCGATAGCAACAGAGGCGGAGGCGTATCCGCTTGGACCCCGAATTCATCCGCGAGCTGTTCGCGCCGTTCGGTCCGGTAACGGTCAAGCCCATGTTCGGCGGCGCCGGCATCTGGTCCGAAGGATTGATGTTCGCTCTCGTGTTCGACGACGCGATTTTCCTCAAAGTTGACGCGACCAGCATCCCGGATTTCGCGCGCGAAGGCAGCCAAGCGTTCGTCTATACCCGCGCCAAAAGCAAAGGCCGTGTCGGCCGCGCTTCGCTGTCCAATTGGCGCCTGCCCGAGCGGCTCTACGACGATCCCGATGAGCTCGCGGTGTGGGCCGCTCGCGCGCTTGCCATCGCGCAACGCAAAAAAATCACGCCGCGCGCGGGACAAACGAAGGCCGTCAGGAGGAAAGCAGGGCGGGTCAGGCGAAAGCCGTAACCCGCCCTGTTGCGGCAAACAACAAGATTGCGGATCACACTTCGCTGGTCCGCCCTACGGGCCGACTACGCGGCGATCTCGTGTCTCCTCAGTACGGCAGCGGATAACAAACCGTCCCGAGCCTTGCAGAGACTGCGGTCGGGTCTTGTTCTTGGCAAATATGGAACAGCAGCGGTCGCGGAGCGGGGCGATCCTGACCTGCGCTTTTGCCGTCAAGCAGTGCGCTCTGCGAGGGGGCGTCGGCAACCGTGCGGCCCGATGACGCTGCATCGGGATCCGCTTGCCTATGCAGCGGTCGCGAGGCTTGCGTGACCTGGTTATGGATGGTCGGCGCAAGCGCAAACGCAGCGGCGGCAAGAGTGAAAACCGACAGTACAAACGCGATCGGTAGAGATTTCCGCATAATATCAAGACCTTCCCGGTTATATCCCCGCGTTCAGGACGCCTAGATATGGTGCTTGCGGGGTCATTGTGCAGTGCGCAAAATCGTAGTGCTGCATTGCGGGAATAAAATTAACTCTGTCATAAGCGCGCCATGATGAGCCCGCCACGATGCAACCCGGCGACGGCGGCGCAACGCCGGGGTTTTCGGTGTGGGGCTGCTCGCGCGCTCGCCATCGCGGAACGCAAAAATCGCGCCGCGTGGGCCAAACGCAAGACGACATCGAGAACCGCGAAGTAGCGCTACCTCACAGCTTCGGCGTCACCCGTGTCAGAATTCGTCAAAATCCCGGGTATCGAAGAAGGCGCGGGCTACGCAGGCCGACTACTCAGCCTTACCGCCGTGGTGTTTGCACTCGGACCTGAAATGCTTCCGTTCTTTGCCGTGCAACCCCTTGGCGTTGGCCTGATCGGAGCAGGACTTCGAGATGGCTTTCTTCTCAGCGCTCATTTTGGACGGCGCGGCGGCGTCCTCCGCCCAGGCCGTTCCCGTCCCGATCGCGAGCGACACGAGTATTGCGGCAACGACAGACGATTTCATCATCATATTTGTTTCTCACTTTCTGCTTCCCATCGGCCTCAATCGCGCAGACCCATACTTCAGAAGATGTCAGCACGAACAGCCCGCTGGTGTGAAGGCCAAAAACATGCGGGATAACCGGCAGACATATATATCGCTTTGCTCATCTGGGCTACGCTAGCTTACTAAGCTGCTTTCTGACTTCGCACGGCTTTAGGAGCTTCAAAGTCCAGAAGCGCTCGCGGCTTACCATCCCGCAGAATGGCTTTGTGGGTCAGGCGCCACTTACTGTATAGCGCCCGCTGACCCCCGGGTTCCGAATGTACCGTGTAGTTGCCCAAGTGCACGTAATCCAAACCCCCGTCTTCTCGCTTCCCAATGAGGTAAAGATCGCTGCCCGACTGCAAAATCCGTCCGGGAATTTTCAACGTCTCTCCCGCAAGTAATGCGATCGGACCTGTATGATCCGGCTCGATCTCAAATTCTGAGCCGTACTGCAATGCAGGTATTGTAGCGAAGTCCCCCTCGATTCGGCCTTCGCTGAAAAGATTGACGGTCTTCGGTCCTGTTGTCGCATTCAAAATCATCAGCGGCTGGGCAAAGCCGCTTTGGCGCGCCCCCAAGATTGCCCACTCGGAAGTGTCACCGACTTTCACGCGCACCAAGTCGCCAGCCTTGCAATTTCCAATGAACTCAAACGTCGGGATGAAAATGCTCATTTAAGCCTCCTCATGTGAGGGACTAAGCGTTCAGCCATAGTTATCCTCTTTGTGGAAAAGCCGGGCTTGACCACACGTCGCGATTCGATTCTAACTAAGGACGCAACCAACTACTGTCCCGCGCCCGGCTAGGGGCTTCGTGCGGGTCGGAAAGTTAGAAGCCGCTTCGGCCTGCCAGCCTGGCGGCTTCGTTCGTTTCCGGATCAAACATTTCTAGTAAGCACCGATTCGCACAGGCCGCACAACCCCCACGAGCCCTCCCTTGAAATCACCGGCAGCGCCCACCCTCACAAAAAACTCTGCGGGTCGACGTCGATGTCGAGCTTGATCGAGCCCTTGGCCTTGGGCGCGGCAGCGAGCCAGTTGCGCAAGTAGGCCGAGAGGTCGAAGGCGCGCGGGGATTTGACCAACAAGCGCAGACGATGGCGGCCGCGCACCAGAGAGAGCGGCGCGTCGGCGGGGCCGAGCACGCGCACCTCGTCGTGCATTGCACCGTCAACTTTGGGCGCCGCGCGCGCCAGCGCCTGCGCATAGGATTGCGTGTCGTACTTGTCGGGGCCGGAGACGACGAGGCTCGCCAGCCGGCCGAACGGCGGGTAGTGGGCGCGCTCCCGCGCCGCAATCTCGGCGGAGTAGAACGCCTCGCGGTCCTGCGCGATCAGTGCGCGCATCACCGGATGCTCGGGCTGGTGCGTCTGCAGCAGGCCGCGGCCGACGCCTTCGCCGCGGCCGGCGCGGCCGAACACCTGATGCAGCAGCTGGAAGGTGCGCTCGGCGGCGCGCGGGTCGCCGTTGTTAAGGCCGAGATCGGCATCGACGACGCCGACCAAGTTCAGCATCGGAAAGTGATGGCCCTTGGCGACCAGCTGCGTGCCGATGACAATGTCGAAGCGGCCGGCGGCGACGTCGTCCAATTCGGCGCGCAACCGGTCCATCGTGGCGACGAGATCGCTGGAGAGCACCAGCACGCGCGCGTGCGGAAACAGTTCACGCACTTCCTCTTCGAGCCGCTCGACGCCCGGGCCGACGGCGACGAAGGAATTCACCGCCTGGCATTTCGGGCATTCCGCCGGATGTAGCATGGCGAAGCCGCAATGGTGGCAGACCAGCTGCCGGCGGAAGCGGTGATCGACCAGCCAGGCGTCGCAGTTCGGGCAGGAGAAGCGAAAGCCGCAGGCGCGGCACAGCGTCAGCGGCGCGTAGCCGCGGCGGTTGAGGAAAAACAGCGCCTGCTCGCCGCGCTCCAGCGCGGTTGCAACCGCCTGGGCGAGCGACGGCGCGATGAAGCGGCCGGGCGGCGGCCGTTCGTGGCGAAGATCGATCGCCTTGACCGACGGCATACGCTGGCCGCCGAAGCGCTCGGGCAGCGTAAGCCGCTTATAGCGGCCGCGCCGCGCGTTGACTTCGGTCTCGAGCGAGGGCGTCGCCGACGACAGCACCACCGGGATCTGGGCGATATGGCCGCGCACCACCGCCATGTCGCGGGCGTGGTAGCGCACGCCGTCCTCCTGCTTGTAGGCCGGATCGTGCTCTTCATCCACAACAACAAGTCCGAGATCGGCATAGGGCAGGAACAAGGCCGAGCGCGCGCCGACCACGACCGAAACGTCGCCGTCGGCGACAGCCCGCCAGGTGCGCGCGCGTCTGCGCGGCGACAGTTCCGAATGCCATTCCGCCGGGCGGACGCCGAAGCGCGCAGCGAAGCGGTCGAGAAACTGCGCGGTGAGCGCGATCTCCGGCATCAGGATCAGGCTCTGCCGGCCGCGGCGGATCGTGTCCGCCACCGCTTCGAAATAAACCTCGGTCTTGCCGGAGCCGGTGACGCCGTCGAGGAGCGTCACCGCATAGCCGCCCTTGGCGACGGTCGCTTTCAGCGCCGCGGCGGCGGCGCTCTGGTCATGCGTGAAATCCGGCGGCGCGAAATCCGGATCGGGCTTTTCCGCGACCGGCTCCGGCGGCAGTACCACGGTTTCCAGCGTGCCTTCGTCGATCAGGCCGTCGATGACGCCGGCAGAGACGCCGGCCTCACGCGCCGCCTCGTTTTTCGCGCGCACCATGCCGTCGGCAAGAAGCGCCAGCACGCGGCCCCGCGCCGCGGTCATGCGTTGCGGGGCGGCGCCGGCCAGGCGCACGCCGACGCGCTCGCGTTCGGCGCCAAGGTGCTCGCCCATGCGCAGGCACATGCGCAAAACCATGCCGCGCGGGCTGACGGTATAGTTCGCGATCCACTCGACGAAGCTGCGCAGTTCGGGCTTGAGCGGCGGAACGTCGAGTTTCTCCTCGACGTCCTTGAGCCGGTTGTCGAGCCGGGGATTGGGTTTCGGATTCTCCGCCCACACCACGGCGGTCGCCTCGCGGGCGCCGAGCGGCACGCAGACGATGTCGCCGGGCGCGAGCTCAAGCGCGTCCGGGACCCGGTACGAATAGGCCCGGTCGAGCGCGACCGGGACGAGGACATCGACGACGCGTCTGGCCATGCTACGATTCTCGGCCGATTCTCGGGGCTTTAGGAAGGGGAAAGGACTCCCCATCATCCTCCCCCGTGTGAACGGGGGAGGGGGACCGCCCGCAGGGCGGTGGTGGGGGAGTAGACCTTGAAGGACACGTCCTTGCTGACGCCCCCTCCACCATGCTCCGCATGATCCCCCTCCCCCGCTTTCGCGGGGGCGGACAGTTTGGAGACGGGCACATGGTGAGCCCGAATGCTGATATCAGTTTTGTCGCCCCCAAAGTCGCGGCCGAGATCGAAGGCTGGCTCCGCCATCTCGGCGACGAACGCCGCATGTCGCCGAAAACGGTGGAGGCCTACCGGCGCGATGTGCGCCAATTCCTCGGATTCCTCGCCGAGCACCTGGGCGGCGCGCCGTCGCTCAAGGAGCTGGCGGAGCTGGCGCCCGCCGACGTGCGCGCCTTCCTGGCGGCGCGCCGCGCCAAGGGGATCGGCAGCCGCTCGCTGATGCGGACGCTCGCCGGCGTGCGCGGCTTTGCGCGCTTTCTCGAACGCAACGGCAAGGGCAAGGTCGGCGCGCTCGCCGCGGTGCGGGCGCCGAAAATCGCCAAGACGCTACCGCGGCCGCTGAGCGTTGCCGCCGCGAAGAGCATGACCGACCCTGACCTTTCCGCCGGCGACGAGCGCGAACCGTGGATACACGCGCGCGATGCCGCCGTGCTGGCTTTGCTCTACGGCAGTGGCTTGCGCATTTCCGAAGCGCTGGGGCTCAAGCGTGCCGACTTCGGCTCGCGCGATACCATCACGGTGAGCGGCAAGGGCCGCAAGGAGCGTATGGTCCCGGTGCTGCCGCAGGTCGCCAAACTCGTCGCCGATTACGTCACGCTTTGCCCCTACGATCTTCTGCAAGATGGCCCGCTGTTCGTCGGCGCCAAAGGGGGACCGCTATCGGCCCGCGTGGTCCAGCTCGCGATGGCGCGGCTGCGCGGTGCGCTCGGCCTCGCCGAGACGGCGACGCCGCATGCGTTGCGGCACTCCTTCGCCACGCATCTCTTGGCCCGCGGCGGCGATCTGCGCTCGATCCAAGAACTGCTCGGCCACGCCTCGCTGGCGACGACCCAGATCTACACCGAGGTCGACGCCGAGCGCCTGATCGAGGCCTACCGCACCGCCCATCCGCGCGCTTGATACAACTTCATGCTATCCGTCATTCCGGGAATGACGAGCAAAGGGGCGAAGAAATCATGCCGGAAGCACACGAACAGTTGGAACAGGCCGAGCACGCCGAAGACGCCGGGCACTCGAACAGAAAGATCGCGCTCTTGATCGCGGTGCTCGCGCTGTTTCTGTCGTTCTCGGAGACACTGGGCAAGAGCGCGCAAACCGAAGCCGTCGACGCCAACGTCAAATCGGCCGACACCTGGGCGTTCTTTCAGGCCAAGGACATCCGCAGAACGGTCGTCAACGCGGCCGCCGAGGAGACGACCCTGCTTGGAGCAAGCCTGCCCGATCCTGCTGCCAAAGCCGCCATCGACAAACAGGTCGAGGTTTGGCACGCGACCGCCGCACGCTACGAGTCCGACCCGAAAACGGGGGAGGGCCGTAAAGAACTAGCGGTTCGCGCCAAGGCCCAGGAGGAGGATCGCGACCACGCCATGGCGAAATATCATCACTACGAACTGGCTTCGGCGGCGTTTCAGATCGGCATCGTGCTCGCCTCGGCGGCGGTGATCACCGAGATGATCGCGCTCGCCTGGTTCGGCGGCCTGCTCGGCGTCGCCGGACTTGCCGTCCTGGCGCTCGGACTATTCGCGCCGCACATCGTGCCTCTGCCGTAGGAGCGGCGGTGATCTCCCGCGGCAAGGCAGAAAAGCAGGCGGCGCGCAGCGTGCGGCTTACCGCGGCGTTGCGGGAAAACCTGAAGCGCCGCAAGGCGCAAGCCCGCGGCCGCGCCGGCGACCGCCCCGGTGACGAGGCCAACCCCGCCGGAAACAGCCGGCCGGAGCCGAACGCTCCCGACTTTCGCCGCAATCAGGGCAGCGATTAGGACCTAGGTGCGGGGACGGGGCGCGGAATCAGCATGGATCGCATTCGTATCGTCGGCGGCCGGCCTCTCACCGGCACGATCCCGATCTCGGGGGCGAAGAACGCCACGCTTCCCCTGATGATCGCCAGTCTCTTGACCGATCAGACGCTCGTTCTCGACAACGTGCCGAGACTGGCCGATGTCGTCCAGTTGCAGCGCATCCTCGGCAATCACGGCGTCGATGTCATGGTCAGCGGCAAGCGCCCCGGCGAAACCGCCGATCACGGCCAGACGCTGCAAATTTCCGCCGCCCATATCGTCGATACCACCGCTCCCTACGAGCTCGTGTCCAAAATGCGGGCGAGCTTCTGGGTGATCGCGCCGCTGGTGGCGCGGATGGGTCAGGCGCGGGTGTCCATGCCCGGCGGCTGCGCCATCGGCACGCGGCCAGTCGATCTCTTGATCATGGCCATCGAACGGCTCGGCGCCAAGATCGAAATCGATGGCGGCTACGTAGTGGCGCAGGCGCCGCGCGGCCTGCGCGGCGCCGAGATCGTCTTTCCCAAGGTCACTGTCGGCGGCACCCACACCGCGATGATGGCGGCTTCGCTGGCGCAAGGCACGACCGTGATCGAGAATACCGCGCGCGAGCCGGAGATTGTCGATGTCGCCGACTGCCTCAACAAGATGGGCGCGCGCATTTCCGGCGCCGGCACCCAGCGCATCGTCATCGACGGCGTCGCCAAGCTCACTGGCACGCGCCACGCCGTGCTGCCCGACCGCATCGAGACCGGCACCTACGCCATAGCAGTCGCCATGGCCGGCGGCGATATTTTCCTGCAGAACGCGCGCCCGGAATTGCTGCAGGCTGCGCTCGACGTGCTGCAGCAATCAGGCGTTGCGATTTCGTCCACCAATCAGGGCATCCGCGTCGCGCGCAACGGCGCCGACCTCGCGCCGGCCGAGGTGACCACGGCGCCCTTCCCCGCCTTCCCGACCGATCTGCAGGCCCAGCTCATGGCGCTGATGACGCGCGCGCGCGGCACCTCGCACATCGTCGAGACGATTTTCGAGAACCGCTTCATGCACGTGCAGGAACTGGCCCGACTCGGCGCGCGCATTCATCTCGACGGCGAGCGGGCGACGATCGAAGGCGTCGAGCGGCTCAAGGGCGCGCCGGTGATGGCGACCGATCTGCGCGCCTCAGTCTCGCTGGTCATCGCGGCGCTCGCCGCCGAGGGCGAGACCATCGTCAACCGCGTCTATCACCTCGACCGCGGCTTTGAGCGGCTGGAGGACAAGCTCGCGCGCTGCGGCGCCTCGCTCGAGCGGCTGGCCGGATAAGTCGGTAGAAATACCGCTCGGCAGGGCTTATCTCTCAGGCGAAACGCCTGGAGCATGATCCGGAAAAAAGCCTGCCCCCGGACGTGGTCCGGGGGTGGAGCCGGTATTCCGAAAAGATCATGCTCCACTAAGATGTTGGAGCGCCAATCGATTCAATCTGAAGCGATTGCGCTCTAATGCCCAAAGAGCACGCCGGAGTTCCGTATGACCGCTGCCCCTGCCCCCACCTCGCTTGTCGACCGCGCCGGACTGGACCGGCCGCGCCTGGCCAAGATCATTGCTCGCGGCCTCGAAGGGGCCGACGACGGCGAGCTTTATCTCGAATACCGCCAAGCCGAGATGCTGGTGTTCGACAACGGCAGGCTGAAGCAGGCGACCTACGACACCTCGCAAGGCTTCGGTTTGCGCGCCGTCAAGGACGAGGCGGTCGGCTATGCGCATGCCTCCGATATGTCCGAAGCGGCGATCGCGCGGGCCGCCGACACCGTACGCGCGGTCAAGGGCGGCTATTCCGGCCACTACGCTGGCCCACCGCCTCGCACCAACGTCAAGCTCTATGGGGAGGAGAGCCCGCTCGGCAGCCCCGCTTTCGAAGCCAAAGCGCGGCTCCTCGAGGCCATCGACGCCTATGCGCGCGCCAAGGATCCCCGGGTGCGGCAAGTCTCGATCAGCCTCGGCGCCACTTGGCAAGCAGTGGAGGTGGTCCGCCCAGACGGCGAGACCTATCGCGATGTACGGCCGCTGGTGCGTATCAATGTTTCGGTCGTCGTCGGCGACGGCGACCGCCAGGAGACCGGCAGCGCGGGCTATGGCGGCCGCGAGGGCTATACGCGCTTCATCAAGACCGACACCTGGCAGCACGCGGTCGAGGACGCCGTGCGTCAGGCGCTGACCAATCTCGAAGCCGTGCCGGCGCCCGCCGGCGAGATGGATGTCGTGCTCGGTCGGGGCTGGCCTGGCGTCATGCTGCATGAGGCGGTCGGCCACGGGCTCGAAGGCGATTTCAACCGCAAGAAAACCTCGGCGTTCGCCGGGCTGATGGGACAGCGCGTGGCGGCGAAAGGGGTCACCGTGGTCGATGACGGCACCATGGCGCTGCGCCGCGGCTCGCTCTCGATCGACGATGAGGGGACCCCGACCAACCGTACGGTGCTGATCGAGGACGGCATCCTCGTCGGCTACATGCAGGATCGCCAGAACGCCCGGCTGATGGGAATGAAGCCGACCGGCAACGGCCGGCGCGAGAGTTTTGCCCACGTGCCGATGCCGCGAATGACCAATACCTACATGCTCGCCGGTCAACGCGACCCCGGCGAGATCATCGCCGCGGTGAAGAACGGCATCTACGCCGTGCAGTTCGGTGGCGGCCAGGTCGACATTACTAACGGCAAATACGTGTTCGAATGCACCGAGGCCTACCGCATCGAGAACGGCAAGTGCGGTGCGCCAATCAAGGGCGCCATGCTGATCGGCAACGGGCCGACCGATCTCAACCGCATCTCGATGGTCGGCAATGACCTGGCGCTCGACCAAGGCATCGGCACCTGCGGCAAGAACGGCCAGGGCGTTCCGGTCGGCGTCGGCCAGCCGACTCTGCGCATCGACGGCATCACTGTCGGCGGGACGGGATAACCGGCGCTACGAAGAGCCGGATGAGCTATCGCACCACCCCCGAAATACAGCAGGGCCGGCGGTGCGGCGGCTTGATCGCGTCCTTGAGGTAGCAGTGCGCGGCCGCCGTGCCATAGCCCGGCCGGCGATAGGTCCAGGCGCGGCAACGCGATTCGGCCCGACACGCTTCGACGCAGGGTTTGGCCTTGGCATCGGGCGGCGTTTCGAAGGACCGATAATCGCCGCCGACGCGGTCGATGGAATATTCGAGCTCGCCCAGCCGCGGCTCGATGACGCCGGCGCCACGCACGCTCGACACGCAGCAGCTCGATTTCACGCGCGGCATGACTTCGCGCTTGAGCCAGCACGCGGCCGGCCCGCCGGAGCCCTGCGGATAGGAGAAGCTCCAGGACCGGCAGTTCTTGTCGTGCTCGCAGCGCGTCGCGCACACCGCCGGGTCGCCGTTGGTCACTGGGCTGCTCGCGTAATCGCCGCCCGGCCGATCGTAGCCTGATTGCGCAAAGGCCGGCGCAATGCTTGAGCTCGCCCCCGCCGCCGCGCAGATGATGACGGCAAAGCCCGTGATGAGTGTTCGCATGCGCCACTCGCGCGTCGGCTCGCGACGTCGCCCCCGTGCACAGAAGAACGCTCTTCGGGACGAAATGCTACAAGAATCTTGGGGTTTGGCCGTGCCGTCGCCTCGGAAGGGCCGTCGCATCCGGGGTATCGCGCGTCGGGATCGCAAACGAGCGCCCGACTGGCCGCTCTAGCCGCGAAAGTGTTTCGACAGTTTGAGCCCCTGCGCCTGATAATTCGAGCCGATGCCGCTGCCGTAAAGCTGGTCGGGACGCGCCAGCATCTTCTCGTAAACCAGCCGGCCGACGATCTGGCCGTGTTCGAGGATGAACGGCACTTCGCGCGAACGCACTTCCAGCACAGCGCGCGAACCAAGCCCGCCGGCGCCGGCATAACCGAAACCGGGATCAAAGAAGCCGGCATAATGCACGCGGAATTCGCCGACCAGCGGATCGAACGGCACCATCTCGGCGGCATAGTCCGGTGGCACTTGCACGGCCTCGGTCGAGGCGAGGATATAAAACTCGTCGGGATCGAGGATCAGGCTTTGGTCGGTGCGCGCCGCGATCGGCTCCCAAAAGTCGGCGATGTCATAGGCGGCGCGGCGCTCGACCTCGAGGACCGCGGTATGACGCTTGGCGCGATAGCCGACGATGCCGTCTGCGCTACGCATTCCAGCGCCGGAAAGGTCGACGCTCACCGCGACACCGTCTCCCATCACCGCCTCGGTACGGTCGACGAGGCGCTCGCGCGCATGCAGCGCGCGCAACGCCTCGGCATTGAGCACCGCGTCGCCGCGGTGCAACCGCATCTGCGACAGCCGCGAACCTTCGCGCACCAGCACCGGGAAGGTTTTTGGGCTGATTTCGGCATAGAGCGGCCCGTGATAGCCGGACGCGACGCGATCGAAGCCGCGGGTCTCGTCGGCGATCACGCGCGTGAACACGTCGAGGCGCCCCGTGGAGCTTTTCGGATTGGTGGCCGCCGCGATGTCTGCCGGCAACGCCAGGCTCTCGAGCAGCGGCACGATATAGACGCAGCCGGTCTCCAACACCGCACCGTTGGTGAGCGCGAATTCGTGCAGCTTCAGCTCGGCGATGCGGCGCGCGACCGCGGTCCCGGGGCCGGGCAAAAAGCTCGCGCGCACGCGATAAGCGACGGCGCCGAGACGCAGGTCGAGACTCGCCGGCTGAATCTGGCCGGCAGCAAAGGGGTAGGCCGCCTGAATGCCGCCCGCCGCCGCCAGCGCCGCGATCATGCGGTCGGGCAGGATCCCCTTGTCCGAAGACGCAAACGAGAGCGGCACGTAATCACCGTATCAGGCAGCGGCGGAAAATATGGTGCGGTCGCGATCTAACCCGATGCCCGGCTTGACGCAAAGACATGCCCGGCGTATGAGCCGTTTTATCCCGTGGTCATTTGAGCCGGCCGGCTTGCAGCCACGTAAAACAAGTTGCTAAAAGGCCGGGGACGCGTGAGCCCGGCCCGAGGATTATCCTCCCGGCCGGGTTTTGTTTTTTGGCCA
>Ga0181532_10002208_pt1 | contig 18226 bp, 16 predicted proteins | sample PEATcosm2014_Bin_33_FD_119768 | JGI IMG/M metagenome (GOLD analysis project Ga0181532, IMG submission 119768) | Peatland microbial communities from MTU Mesocosm Facility, Houghton, MI, USA - PEATcosm2014_Bin11_30_metaG | ecosystem: Environmental > Terrestrial > Soil > Wetlands > Peat | place...
TCCAGTTGGAGGGCTAAGTCCATTAATCCGTCCTTGTCAATTTGTCAACGATATCGGGAAAGCCCAAGTAGGCTTCGACGACATCCGAATTGTGCACCACTTCATCCGGCTGGCCTTCCGCCAGCTTGCGACCCAGATTCAACACCACGATGCGATTGGAAAGACTCATGATCGCCTGCATCAGGTGCTCGATCATGAGCACCGAGATGCCGCTGTCACGGATCTTGCGAACCAGTTCGATCATGGTCGCAACTTCGGTGGGATTCAGTCCCGCCAGCACCTCATCCAGCAACAGCAGCTTGGGTTTTGCCGCCAGTGCCCGCGCCACTTCCAGGCGTTTCTTGCCGGCGATGGTCAGCGAGCGCGCCACCAAGCCGGCGCGGTCTCCCAATCCAACCTGCTGCAGCACTTCGGAAGCGACCTTGCGCGCGGCAGCCATATCGAGATATTCACGACCGAAGCACGCACCTACCGTCACGTTCTCCAGCACGGTAAGGTCGTTCAAGGGCTTCACGATCTGGTGGGTACGCGCCAGGCCGAGGTGGACCACCTTGTCCGGCGAATAGCGAGTGATGTCTTTTCCCGCAAAAGTGATGCTTCCCTGGTCGGCCTTGTAGACTCCATTCACGATATTGAACAAGGTTGTCTTCCCGGCGCCGTTGGGGCCGATCAGCCCCAGGATCTCACCCTCGGCGATGCTGAAACTGACGTCGGAAACCGCGACCAGTCCACCGAAGCGTTTGCTGACGCCGCGCACTTCCAGAAGGGCACTCATTCGATCACCTTCCGTGAGCGCGGCACCCAGCGATACAGCCAGCCGATCAGTCCTCCCGGCGCAAACAACACCACCATGAGCAGGAGTCCGCCGGCAATCACCAGGTGAAAGTTGGAGAGGACAGGAGAAGTCAACAGGTAGGAGCGAAGTTTCTCGTAAAGGGTCCCACCCAAAGCCGCGCCGATGACCGAGCCCTGGCCGCCCAGCATCAGCATCACGATGCCTTCCAGCGACAACATGTACTCGAAGGCGATCGAGGGATCGATCATGCCATTCTTGAAAAACATCAGCGCGCCGGCGACCGCTGGCAAGAATGCGGACACGCTGTAGATGATTGCCTTGTACAAGGTGGCGTTGACACCCAGCACCACCGCCGCATCCTCGTCCTCGCGGATGGCGAACAGGCCCAGTCCGAACTTGGAATTCTTGATGGCCAGGCTCAGGATCATCGAGAGAGCCATGACCGCAATAATCAGGAAGTAGGTGATCCAGAGAGCGCGCCGCGCGCCGCCCAGAGGCTGGTAAGACGCGAATGAAAGGTACATACCGGTCGATCTGCCCCAGGGATCGAAGTTGGAAACGAACGCCTGTACGGCTTGGAGAATGCCAATAGTGGCCAGCGCAAAATAAGCCCCACGCAAGCGCAAAATGGCCAATCCGAACAGGAATCCGCAGAGACTGACCACCACACCCGCCACCAGCGCCGACAGCACCAGGTTCCAGCCGCGCACCGTCGTCAAGTAAAGTCCCACATAACCGCCCAGTCCGTAAAAGACGATGTGGCCGAAGTTTACGTAGCCGGTGTAGCCGATCATCAGGTTCAAGTTGCTGGCCAGGATGATGGCGATGGCGATAAGAATAAGATCTTCCCGCAAGGAAACGTTGTTGTCGTGTAGCGGCGCGTAGATGAACCCGGCGGCGATAAGCAGAATGATCCAGAGAAAGGGCCGGCGCAGTATCATGCCGTCGCCCTCTTCCCGAAGATGCCTTGCGGAAACGCAACCAGCACCACCACAAACAATCCGAATTCGATCAGCGGGATCCAACTGACGGCGATGAACGGCGTAACCACTCCCTCCAGCAACCCGAGGAGGACTCCGGCGACCAAAGCTCCAAACGGCTTGCCCAGTCCCGCCAGAATGGTTACCACGAAGCTTTTCAACTGGTACACCGCGCCCGAAAGAATGGTGAAGGGAAACAAGGTGGAGACCAATGCTCCGGAGGTACACGCCAAAGCGATGCCGATCGCGAAGGCGATACTCAGCACTGCCGTCGAGGAGATGCCCATCAACTCGGCAGCGTCGCGGTTATCGGCCACGGCGCGGATGGCTTTGCCCGTGCGTGTGTGATAGAGGAACAATTGCAGCGCCAAGGCGATGACCACCGCTGAGATAGCGGCAGCGATGTGGTTTCCGGTGAAAGTGTAGGCTCCCATGGTGATGCCCGGAAGAACGAAGTTGACGTTGTACGGGCTGGTACTCCAAACCGCCGTGCCAATGCCGATCACCATCATGTTCACCGCGAACGTGGAGAGCAGGCTCATCAACATGGAGCGGCCTACCACCCAGTGCACCGCCATCCAGTAGACGACAAGTCCAATGACCAAGCCGAACCCGATCGTGGGCAGCAACAACAAATAGGGGTTCATCCCGGTGGCGGCGAACAGCAGATACATGCAGAACATGCCCAGCGCAATCATGGCGCCGTGAGTAAGATTGATGACATCCATCACGCCCCAAATCAGACTCAAGCCCATCGCCGCGAGTCCGTACACCGCTCCGACAAGCACACCGTCGATCATCGAAGCTAGGATGCCCGACATATCTCACTCTCCGCGTTCGTGCTGGTGTGGGGACGGGCGCCCTCGCCCGTCCAAGCCGAGCGAAGCTCGGCAACTGCCTGCGGCCAACGAAACTCTGGATTCGCTGTGGTGCCCGCCATTATCATCCCCAGAGCTCGGATGATCGGATCATCTCGCGATCTGGTTTATATCAGAATTCAGATCACCCGATGACCCGATTTCCTCAGCGGATCGGATACATCAGGTTGGCGCTCTTGCCTGCCAGCGGCCACACAACTTCTTTTACCAGTTTGCCGGACTTGTCCTTCTGCCATTGCGCCAGAACCATGGAATGGCCCACCTGCAAGCCATGTTCGTTCGTGGCAGTCGAGAATTTCGTCCGCCCGTAGAAGGTGGTGACATCGGTAGCGTTCAGTGCCTGCGCCACCTTGGCCGAATCAATGCCGCCCGCCTTTTCGATGGCGCGCTGCAGAATCAGCCCACATGCGTAGCCACCAGCGGATTCGTAGCTGGGCGGCGTATTATAGTTCGCGGTATACGCCTTGGCGAAATCCGGGCCGCTCGGCCCGTACTCCGCCTTAAACGCCGACGGCGGTTCCCACTGCGACGGTACCATCACGCCCAGCGCAGCATCGCCCAGTTCCGTCCACTGCGGACTGTCTGGCGCCACCAGCAAAGCCAGCATCTTCAGCGGAACTTTGTGGCCGAAAAGTTGCCTGGCCAGCGTCGAACCATCGGCATAGTGTCCGCCGCCCAGAAGCACGGTCGCCTTGGACGTAATCACTTTGTCGATGATGGCGCTGAAGTCGGTGGTGTTGGGAGCATAGGCTTCACTGAACGCCACGTTAAAACCGAGCTGCTGCGCATAGGCCTTGGCGGGGGTCACCACCGCTACCGAGAACGAGGAGTCCTCGTAGACGAAGGCGACTGTGGCTTTGGGGTCCTTGACTTTCAGCGCGTCGAGGGCAACCTTCAGATATTCGGGAGCGGGCGCGAACATCTGGAACAGGTCCTGATTGCCCAGCGTGTAGGTTTTTGGTTCGGCCGCACCGGTGGTGAGCATGATCTTCTCATACTGCTCCGTCACTACGGCGGCGGTGGCGGTTAGCGGGGACGAATAGGGACTAAACAGGAAGTCGGCCTTGTCCTCCAGGATCATGCGGCTATAGAGCTGCTGCACGCGCTTGGAGTTGGATTCGTCGTCGTAGCTGGCGAACTGCACCTTGTAGCTCTTGCCACCGGCCTTGATGCCGCCAGCATCGTTCACCTGATCGCGCCAGAGTTCAAACCCGCGGTCTTGTTCCACGGAATCGACGTTTAGCGCACCGGTCCTGGAGACGGTAAATCCGATAGTGATTGGTTGTTGAGCGAATCCCGAGATAACCAGGAAAACCAGAACAACTGCGAGTAGAGTCAGTTGCTTCACGATCCACCTCGTATGTAAGACGATCTCAACGCGCGTCGCTAACTGGAATCTCAGGGGCACAGGGCCGTGGCGACGATTTATCCCTTCCAGGAGTTCCCAACGCGGACCCGCGCCGTCGGCTAGATTTAGCACACCGGGGAAAGAGCCGTTTGCGACCGGGATCACCGCTGGTTGTGACCGTTGTCACAACGAGCCGCGCGCGGGTCCGCTCCGATGCGCGGTATCAAGACTTGTCAGGTCGTGGACGCGGGCAGAATTGCTCCGCGGCAACTGCCCAGCCCAATGCGGCGGAATCCGTCCCGCTCGCAGGATCCCCGAAGGATGACTTCGTCTCCATCTTCCAGGAATTTCCTCTGCTCGCCAGTTGGCAGCGTAATCGGATCCTTGCCGCGCGAGGTTAGCTCCAACAGGCAGCCGCGCGCGCTTTTGTCCGCTCCCGAAACTGTCCCGCTCGCCAGCAAATCGCCGCCCCGCAGATCACAACCGTTACTCGAGTGGTGGGCCAGCATCTGCGCCATCGTCCAATACATGTCACGAAAGTTGCTTCGGCCCAAAACCACAGGAGCAACGCCGGCTTCCCGCATCCGCGCCGAGAGCAGAGAAACTTCCAGCCACAACTCGAGACCGCCTTGCTCCTGATCGCTCCGGTCGAAAAGATAAGGTAACGGCGCCGGATCGCCCTCTGCGCGCACAAAGGCAGTCGTGCGAAATGGAGCCAGCGCTTCCATCGTCACCACCCACGGCGAAAGCGAAGTCGCAAAACTCTTGGCCAGAAAAGGTCCCAGCGGCTGATACTCCCAAGCCTGTACGTCCCGCGCCGACCAATCGTTCACCAGGCAGATTCCAAAAATATGTTCTTCCGCTTCGCCGATGGGAATGCTTTCTCCCAACTTGTTTCCAGAGCTGACAAAAAATCCCACTTCTAGTTCGTAGTCCAGCGCCTTGCTCGGGCCGAACTCCGGCGCAGCATCGCCTTCCCGCGTCTGTCCACAAGGACGCCGGATCGGCGTCCCAGTAGGAACCAGCGACGACGCTCGCCCGTGATAGCCAATCGGGACGTACTTGTAATTCGGCAGCAGCGGATTATCGGGCCGGAACAGCTTCCCGACATTGGTGGCGTGGAAAATCGATGCGTAAAAATCCGTATAGTCGCCAACCACAGCAGGCAGAAGCATCTCCACATCAGACTGCGCCACGAGACAGCGGGAAGCGGCCTGCCGCTCTGAGGCAGCCGCGTCCTGACGCAAAATGGCATGAAGACGCCGGCGCAAAGCACGCCGCGCCCCAGCTCCGAGCGTCATCAGCGCATTCAGCGAATCAGATGCGCAAGCATCCGCCGCGGCCCGCACACTCTCGTCCGCAAGCAAACCCTCGCTGTTTACCCCGGCGAGGTCAAGAACTCGATCTCCGATTGCAGTCCCCACTCTCGCCGTGGCGTCGGCATCGCGTCGCCGAAAAACTCCGAAGGGCAAATTCTGAATAGGAAAATCCGAGTTCGCAATGTTGGAGGACTCAACCCAACTCTGCACCTTCGGATCGTGGGTCTCGTCCAGAACAGGCTTCATAGCAGATGTAGAGATCGTAAGTCGTCAATGGGCTCCGTAAATGAGCACGACCCAAACGAAACCGCGAACGCCTGGCGCGCTGCGGCAATTTCCTGCCGATTGAGCCGATACTGACGCCAGCCGACTCCATCCAAATCAAAGTGGAATGCCTGCGCCGATTGCTCATCGAGTAACTGAGCGGCAACCCTGGTCTCGATTCCCGCCCGCAAAAACGCAGCTGCCAGAAAAACATTCACAAAACCATGCATCATTCCCGACGGGCTCTCAGGTTGATAAGTAAACCTGTGCACCGAGCGCAGCGGATGGTGCAGTCCCGCCGTCGCCTTGAATGGAACATCGGCCGCCGCACAAAGGCCAATGAATTCAACCACGCTCTCGGGAGCAGGAAACTTGTCAGCCGTCTCGCCGCCTGTCCGTATCTTGGCTCTGCGTCCGCACTCGGCTACCGCCGCAATGCACTCGCCGCAACTGGGCAGCGGAACTTCGAAATAGGCCGCGAGCTCTGCCGGGATAACTCCGGACAGCGCCCAGACCTCTCCGCCGCTCGCAACCTTCACCTCAACCGATTCAACGACCGCCCTCCTGCCGGAACTGGAGCCCGCCATCCGAGCATTGAACTCGCAAATGCGAGCGACATCTGCAACCGGATCAGAGGCCGGAAGAACAGACAGCCGCCAGTTCGTAAAGCCTGTCCCATGCGCAGTCGGCAGCGCGGCAAACGCTTCCTCGAATTCATCGAGCCGCGCAACCGGAACTATAAATCGCCCGAGAATCCAGTTCCATTCCGATCGCGAATACGCATCGTAGTTAGCAACCGACGCAGCCATGGTCAACGATGCCGGAGGAAATAATCCCGCATAATCGATCAAGTCGCGCAGCAGAACGCCGGCGGCATCCACCGCGTCCGCGGAACTCCGCACCGTGTGTGCAGCCTGCAAATTCATCGCCCACCTTCAAACCCCACGTAGAGACAGCCGCCCTCGGCTGTCCAGGCGAGCGCAGCTTGCCGAAGTTTCCCGCATTCATCCCAGCACTCAAGAGCGTGGAGTGAACTTCTTCCGCAATCCCTGCCAACACTCGAAGTACTGATGATCAAGCTGAGAAGTCTCCAACGCAAACTTCGTAGGCTGGCACACGAAGCGAGTCTCGAACATGAACGCCATGGTATCGCCCAGAAAAACCGGCTTCAGCTCCGCCCGGCTCGCCTTCTCAAAGGTTTCAGCGTCGGGCCCGTGACCCGCCATGCAATTGTGCAAACTGGCGCCGCCCGGCACGAATCCTTCCGCCTTCGCGTCATATTCACCGCGGATCAGCCCCATGAACTCGTTCATGAAGTTGCGATGAAACCACGGCGGACGAAATGTATGCTCGGAGACCATCCATCGCGGCGGAAAAATCACGAAGTCAACATTGGCCGTCCCCGGAATTTCCGAAGGCGAAGTCAGCACCGTGTAAATCGACGGATCGGGATGATCAAAACTTACCGTGTTAATGCAATTGAAATTCGCCAGATCATATTTGTAGGGCACGTAGTTCCCGTGCCAAGCGACCACGTTCAGCGGCGAGTGATCGATCGCCGCCGCCCACATTCTTCCCTGAAACTTCGTCACAATCCGGTAATCGCCTTCGCGATCTTCAAACGCCGCCACCGGAGCCAGAAAATCGCGCGGATTCGCCAATCCATTCGCCCCAATCGGCCCCAAGTCCGGCAGACGAAGCAGCGCGCCGTAGTTCTCGCAGATGTAACCGCGCGCTTCTTTCTCCAGAAGTTCCACGCGAAAACGAATTCCCCGTTGAATCACCGCAATCTCGCCGGGGCCCGCTTCGAGAATACCCATCTCCGTGCGCAGCAGCAGCCGTCCCTGTTGCGGCACGATCAACATTTCTCCATCGGCGTTGTAGAAAAACCGATCCGTCATCGAGACATTCGCAACGTAGATGTGAATCCCGACGCCCGCATGCGTATGAGTGTTGCCATTGCCCGCCATGGTGATCAGGCCGTCGATGAAGTCGGTGCGCTGCGAAGCAGCCGGAATTGGAATCGGCGTCCAGCGCAACTGGTTTGGCGGCGTCGGCACCTCGTCAAACGGAGCGCTGCGCAGCCTTCCCGCGCTGATCGGTTCAAACGGCTTGTGCGCCACCGACGGACGCATACGGTAAAGCCACGTCCGGCGATTGACGCCCCGCGGCGCGGTGAACGCCGTGCCGCTCAGCTGTTCCGCGTACAACCCTTGCGCCACCTTCTGCGGAGAATTCTGTCCGCGCGGCAACACACCTTCCACCGCCTCGCTCGCAAACTCGTTGCCGAATCCCGACTGATACTGATACTGATATTGATAGCGCAACTCGGTCTTCGCCGCCGTCTTCGCTTTAACGCTTTCGCTTCTTCCGTTGGTCGTTCTTGCGTTAGGCATGCCTACAGATTTCCTCGTCGCCCTTGCTCCAACTCGATCGACTCAAACAACGCCTTAAAATTCCCCTTGCCAAATCCGCGACTGCCCTTACGCTGGATGACTTCGAAAAACACGGTCGGCCGATCCTCTACCGGCTTCGAGAAGATCTGCAACAAGTAGCCTTCGTCGTCGCGGTCCACCAGTATACCCAGCGAGCGCAACTCCCCGAGCGATTCCTCCACCGGCCCCACCCGCGACGCCAGCGCCGCATAATAGGCGTCGGGAACGCGCAGAAAATCAAGCCCGTTACGTTGCAGTTTCCCCACCGTGTACACCACATCCTTGCATTGCAGCGCAATGTGCTGCGCCCCTGCGCCCCCGTAGGCTTCGATGTATTCCTGAATCTGGCTCTTGTTGCGCGCCGCCGCAGGTTCATTGATCGGAAACTTCACCGAATGCGATTCGTCCGACATCACAATGCTCATCAACGCGCTGTACTCGGTCGAAATATCCTTGTCATCGAACGTGATGTAACGATGAAACCCGAACACGCGGGTATAGTAGTCGGCCCAGTATTGCATTTTACCCAGTTCCACATTCCCTACGATGTGGTCAATGCGCAAAATGCCGCAATCGTCGCCCGCCAGTGGAGCCGCCATATACCCGGGCAGAAACGGCCCCTTGTAATCCTTATATGAAATCAGCGAATGGATCGTGTCGCCATAAGTGTGGACCGCGGCTCGGCGAATGCCACCGTGTTCATCCTTGATGTCATGCGGTTCTTCGGCTGGCTGCGCTCCTCGACGGACCGCTTCGGCAAACGCCTGATCCGCATCCTCCACTTCCAGCGCGATGTCGCGCACGCCATCGCCATGCTTGCGGATATGCTCCGCCGCCAAATCGTCCGGCGTCATCGGCGTAGTCAGGATGAAGTTCGCCTTACCCTGACTCATCGCATAAGAAGCTCGCTGGCGCTGGCCCGTTTCCAGTCCGCTGTAACCAACCTGGGAAAAACCGAATCCCTTACGATAGAAGTAGGCCGCCTGCCGCGCGTTGCCCACCCAGAATTCGACGTGGTGAATGCGTTTCAGCTTGAGCGGATTTTCCATCCGAGCCCCCCACACTGATATTTTATCGCCAGCTAGATCGCTATTTCTCAGCTTTGTCGGCATCTAATGGCCTGCCGAGGCGCCGTCGCCGGCGCGCATCTACCTGGAAGCCGTCTCCACCGGGACCTCTTCGACCGCCACCCGATGCAGCCAATGAGCCCACTCGCGAGAAGCTCCCGTCTTCGCGCGATCAAATGCCTTACGAATCTGCTCGGTCACCGACCCCGGCGAGATTCGTCCGATCCGGTTGCCATCCAGTTCTGCCACCGGCACAATCTCGCAAGCCGTGCCGCACAAAAAAGCTTCGTCTGCCCTTCGCAGATCCTCCACCGTGATCGTACCCACCTCAACGTCGAACCCTTCCGCCACGGCCAACTGAAGAATCGAGTCCCGCGTAATTCCCATCAGAATCGATGACTTTTCGTCGTTCGTGCGCAGAGTGCGTCCGTTCACCAAGAAAACGTTAGCGACCGCCGCTTCCGCCACGTTTCCCTCGATGTTGAGCAGCAACGCCTCATCATAGCCGCGGCTTGATGCCTCCATCGTAGCCAAACGCGAATTCAGATACTGCCCGCAAGCCTTGGCGGTCGTCGGCATCATGCGCGCATCGAATTTTCGGTATGGAGAAACGGTCAGCGTCGCGCCGCGCCGCCGGCTCTCTTCCCTTATGTGCGCCATGTGCGGCCACGCCAGAATCGCTGTCTCCGTCGAGCAATGCGCGCGAATGCCCAACGTGTCCGCGCCCATATACGCAATCGGCCGGATGTAAGCCTCCGTCAGCCCGTTGCGGCGAATCAACCCGCAGATCGCTTCCGCTAACTGCTCCCGCCGGAAAGGAATGCGCATGCCATACACCGCCGCCGATTGGTAGAAGCGCTCCAGGTGAGCGTCCAGGCGAAAGATCGCCGGTTCTCCGTTCGCCGTATAGCTGCGAATGCCCTCGAACACTCCCGTCCCGTAATGCAGAGCGTGCGTGGAAAGCGGCACGGTGCTCTCCGCCCAAGGCACAAATTCCCCGTTCATCCACGTCCACTGGATGTTTTCAAATGCCATTTTGCGGCCCCCCTGGATGAAACTGCCCTTGGAACCATTGTTGGAGGAAGCGAAGGATTCGTAAATACTACACGTTAAGCGATATGGCATTTGTACTATGTTTTATAAAGTATAATGCTGCGATGGCTTTCGATAATTCGATACTTGACGACACTGGCTGGCATATTCTCGAGGACCTGCAGCAGAACGGCCGCTTGTCGTTCGCCGAACTCGGCCGTCGCGTCGGCCTGACCCTCCCCGCCGTAGCCGAACGCGTCCGCAAGATGGAAGACGCCGGCATCATCACCGGCTTCCGTGCCGAGGTGAATCCGGCCAAGATCGGCCTGCCCATCGCCGCCTTCATCCGCATCAGCGTGGTAGGCGACGTTTTCTCGCGCATCGCGAAAGCGGTCCGCGACATGCCCGAAGTTCTCGAATGCCATCGCGGCACCGGCGCCGATTCGTTCACCCTGAAAGTGGCCGTTGAATCGGTGCAGCATCTCGAACGCCTGATCGACAAACTGACCCCCTTCGGCACCACGTCGACTTCCATCGTCCTCTCGACTCTGGTCGGGAGCCGATCTTTCACGCGCATGCGCCGCGCCTCCAGCGCCCGGAAGAAGTGACTTCGCTCGAATCGCAACCGCTGCTCTACAATTCCCCGGTGCGCGCGCTCATCATCTTCATCTTCGCCATCATCGTCTCCGCAACCCCAGTCCCCAGTCTCTTCGTTTCCGACCCCTGGTGGTCCGTCCAAACCAGCGGCCTCGACACCAACCTCCGCGGCGTCAGCGTAAGCTTTGAGCCCACCGAGAAACACGATTATGTCGTCTGGGCGTCTGGTTCGAACGGAGTCATTCTCCGCTCAATCAACGACGGAGGAACCTGGAAGCAACTGAGCGTGGCGGGGGCCGGCGATCTCGATTTTCGCGGCATCGCTGCGTTCGACGCGGACACCGCCTATGTCATGTCGAGCGGCGATGGCGATAAATCCCGGATCTACAAGACTACCGACGGCGGCCAGACCTGGAAATTGCAGTACTCCGACAAACGTCCCGGTTTTTTTCTTGATTCGCTGGCGTGCGATTCGAAGACGCATTGCCTGGCGCTCAGCGATCCGGTCGACGGGAAATTCCTCGTCCTGAGCACTGACGACGGCGAGCACTGGAAAGAATTGCCGCGCGACAAGATGCCCGCCGCCCTTCCCCAAGAAGGAGCGTTCGCCGCGAGCAACAGCGCCATCACCATCTGCGAGGATGGCAACATTTACTTTGGCACTGGAGGCGCCAGCGCGGCTCGAATCTTTCACTCCGCTGACCACGGACGCTCCTGGACCGCAGTCGATACCCCGATTGCCAGCGGCGGCCCGTCCAGCGGAATTTTCAGCGTCGCATGCGGAGGCTTCCTGGTGGTGGCAGTCGGAGGTGACTACAAGGATCCAGCCAGCGCGAAACGCGTGGCCGCTTATTCAAATGATTCCGGAGCAACCTGGCATCTCGCCGAGCAGCAGCCCAGGGGCTACCGCTCAGCGGTCGCGGAATTCGGAAACGGCGATTTCGCGGTCGTCGGTCCGAACGGCACCGACATCAGCCACAAGGAGCTCAGCCAGACTATGCACTGGCAGCATACCGACTACTTGAATCTCAACGCTGTCAGCTTCGAAGGCGCCCATGGCTGGGCGGTCGGTCCCAAGGGAACCATCGCCCGCTTCAAGACTCATATCTTTTACAACATCAAGAACAACGCCCCTGCCCTCGTTCCGCTTCCCGGCCAGTGATTCTCACCGCACTTCCAGGGAGACGATTTCCCCTCCGTTTTTCCCCACCGCCCGATAATTCACCGACACCAGACGATTCTTCCACTCGCACGAAAACTGGTCTTCCCCAATCACCACCAGCGATTTGTAATCCGAAGCATGCATCTTATAAGTCGTCATACCGCTCAAGACAGTAACCGTGGCCTCGGGAGACTTCGAGCAGTCGCTGCTAACGATCTTGCCTTTTAAAAATTGCACCGGCCCAGTCGTACCCGGCCTGGGAGCCGCCGGCTTCGGCGCCGCATCCGCCTCCTCATCTTGATCTTGCACCGCCTTCGCGGTCCCCGAAGCCGCGCCAGTCCCCGCCGCAGGAGTGCTCGCCGCCCCCGCCGGTGCCGCCGCGCTTTCTCCCGCGTGCTGCGGACGCACTCCATACTTCTGCAGCGTCTCCAGATCGTCTAACTGCTGCTTGGCCGCGGACGCCGCCACCCGATCCGGTCCCGCCTTCAGCCGCGTAAACACTTCCCGCGCCAGATCCCACTTTTTCCCCGCCACATAAATCTGCCCCAAATTAAACTGATACTCCGTATTCCGCGGCGCCAAAGCAATCGCCTGCCGTTGCGCCTCCAGCGCCGAGTTGATTCCGCCCCCCTCCACTCGCGCCATGCCCAGCATGTTATAAGCGTCGGCTAACTCCGGATACCAATCCGCGACCGCTCGCAGATCCTGCATCATGTTCGCCAGCCCCTGCATGTCCTGCCGCGTCGCCTGCGCCCTCCGATACTTCAGCACCGAACGGTAATACCAAATCCTCGGATCTCGCGGATTCAACTCCGTCGCCTTCTCCAGTTCATCCGCCGCTTCGTCGAACTTCTTCTGGCGAATATCGTCCCAGGCCAATCCGCGGTGCGCCGCCTCATTATCTTTTGGATCCAGGACTAACTGCTGCAAATCATGCAGCGCCTGATCGCGATGCTCCGGAATGCGCGCCATCACGTCGGCAATCACCGCCCGCGCTTCCTCATCTTGAACTGGAGTAACCGCCATCCCGATGTCGTCCAAGTTAAATGGAAGAGGAAAATGATCCGGCTGCTGGATGTCCGTAGGCTCTGCCACCGGCTTCTTCGCCTGATCGAGCGCAATGCCCAACCCGCTCAGCGTTTTGAAATAGGTCTTCACCGCCTCTTCCATCTGCGCCGACGTCATATCAAAAGCCTGCACCATCGCCTTATCCACCGGTACGTTCTGATTCACCACCAGATCAAAGTACGTCCCCGCCTCCGGCATCTTGTTCTTGTTCAGCAGATAGTGAACCACCATCCACGACTGCGCGTAGTAAATAGTGTTGTGTGTCCCCTCGCGCGCCCCTGACCCGTCATGCTTCATCTTGAACAGGTCCACCATCGACAGCCATACCGGCGAACTCACCAGCTGCGTCAGCGACTGCGGAACATTCGGATCGCGCCGCATTCCAGCCAGGTCATCGAAAGCGTCCTCGTGCCATTCCGGCAACAACTCCGGATCACCACCCAACTCCACTTGTTTGCCGATGTAGATCGACCCGAAGTATTCTGCCAACCCTTCGTCAAACCAGCCCTGCGTCGGAGGATAGTTGAAATTCAACAGATAATGCGCCAGCGGATGCGCTACCGCCCGCCATGGATCAGCCTCAAAAAGATTCAGGACGATATAAACCCGATCCGTTCCCGGCACATAAAACCCAGCTGCAGTGCTCTGTTTCGCCGGAGCAACCATGCCATATTGTTTGTCGCTCTTGAGCGCAATCACGGTAACAGGCACCGGCATTACCAGCTTGCTCTTCAGAAGCAGTTGTCCAAAAACCGATCGCATCTGCTCCATCCGCAAAGCAACTTCCCGCCCGCGCTTCTCGCCCGCATCCGTTATCACCGAAAAATGCGTGGTATGTACATCGATCCACTTAGGCTCATCCTTAGCGAATGCAGGAGGCAAGAAACCTCCCCCGATCAGCAGACTCAAAACCGTGGTGCCGATACCAAACCAGCGCTTCAACTGGATTCCTTCCCCAAAAATGCTAGCACGCCTCCGTTCGGCACGCAGGAAATGACCAACCGGTGGAGAGACGGGCGCCCCCGCCCGTCAGCTTTTATCTTGGCACCACCCCGGCGCGCACGTTACACTCTCGTCCGTGACCGCGGCCCCCTCTTCCCGTCTCGCCTGGATCGATTGGATGCGCGGCTTGGCTTGCATCCTGATGTTTCAGACGCACTGTTACGACGCGTGGCTTGGCGGCAACGCCCGCAACACCACCTTCCTCAAAGGATCGCAAATCCTCGGCACGCTGCCCGCCCCACTCTTTCTATTTCTAGCCGGAATTTCCTTCGCGCTGGTCACCAGTAAACTCCTACGCAAAAACCTGACGCCCGCCCAAATCACCGGCACCATGCTCCGCCGCGGCGCCGAAATCTTTGCCTTCGGACTCCTCTTCCGCTTGCAGGAATTTCTCATAGCCTGGGGATGGGCACCATGGTCCGACTTACTCCGCGTGGACGTACTGAACATAATCGGCCTATCCATGATGCTGATGGCCCTGCTCTGTGGCCTTACCCTGCAAGTGCAAGTGTGGGGACGGGCGCCCTCGCCCGTCCATGCCGAGCAAAGCTCGGCAACTGGCAGTGGCTCCGCCCGTTCCACATTCGCGATAGTCGCCGCTGCCATCGCCACCGTGGCTCTAATCGCCCTGCTAACTCCGCCCCTCTATACCACCTGGCGCCCAACCTGGCTGCCCTGGCCACTCGAGTCCTATGTCGACGGGTGCCACAACCTGGGAACACCCCAGTCCTGGCTCTTTCCGCTCTTCCCCTGGGCTGCCTTTGCCTTCGCCGGTTTGGCCGCCGGATTCATTCTCTTCAGCGACCAGGCCCGCACCCACACCGCCCAAACATTGGCTCTGTTCGCCGCCGTCGGCGCCGCAGCAATTCTTGCGGCCCGTCAACTCGACCACTCATCCTTCCATCTCTACTCGACTTATGATTACTGGCATACCAGCCCGAACTTTCTGATGATGCGCATAGGTATGTTGTTAGCAATCTGTTTCCTGACTTACGCATGGTGCCGCTGCGGACTGGCAACCCGAGGTTTCAGCCCACTTATCCAGTTAGGTCAGACGTCCTTACTCGTTTACTGGGTCCACATAGAATTCGTCTACGGACGTTTCTCCATCCTCCCCAAACGAGCCGAATCCATCCCCACTGCATCGCGAGGGTTGCTGGAAATTACGCTATTCATGTTACTTCTTTCCCTGGTCCGCACAAGAATCGACTGGAAAAGACTTGACTGGAAGAAGATCAACTGGAAGAAGATGATCCGGAGAGTTCAGCCCGCGTAGGTTTTGAGTTAGTGGAGCGACGGGCGTCCTCGCCCGTCCAAACCAAATGCCGCCCAGCACCATTTTGAGGAAACGCAATACGTGGCAGCGTATTCTCCGCTTGGGGCGGGGTCTTCGAGCACTGATTCATCACAAGCCCGCTGTACCACCATCACAGACAACCAATCCGCCACGCGCAAAAATAGAGTTCTGATTGGCCAGGGAAGAAGTGCCCCGTCTCCAGAGACCGGACCTTCGATCCCGCACCGAAGCCATTCTCCGCGCTCCTTGACAACTTGAGGCGTTTGGCGGGCGTGAGCGAAGTGGGAGCCCGCCGTCGAAATCCTGAGCGAAGCGAAGGAACTCTGTCTGTGACATCTGAAAAGGCATCTCACGTCTCGTCCCGAATCGGGACGAAAAGGAAGCCGCAGTCCCCTAAGTCCTTATTTTTGAATATTGTGAAGCTAAGTCCTTATTTATGAATACTTTGCGCAAAATCTGGGGGGGGGGGGTAAAAACCCTCACCGACGCTCTAGCCTGTAACTCCCCTATCTCATCCCCGATAACTGCAAGATCGCGTTCCCCACCAACTTCAACCCGACTCCCCAATTCAGGCGCGCGCTGGCATCGTCCTTTCCATAGCCGCTCACATACAAAGTGAAGTAATAACCTTCCCGGATGCCGCCGTCACCCCCGAAGTAACACCGCCGCACGCACACTTCCGCGGCCGAGGGAGTCTCCGGCGTCCGCCGCAGTAACTCAATCAGCTTCCGAGCAAAGTTTTCGTGAACGGAGAGAGATAGTCCCGATTCAATGTTAGAAAACACTACATCCATATAACTCGCAAACTTATGCGCCATTCTGTAGATGTCTTCCTCCGGACTCAACTCTGTAGTCGACCAGACATCGCACTTCGCCGTCTCCACCATGCTCCGCGCCGAGTTCATTGCCCGAAGAAACTCTCCCAGCTCGGGAAACTTGTCTGTCTCCTCAATTCGCGCCATCAACTCCGGATGCCGCTTAAGGTCAACGTAAGCAAACTTTCCCGCCGGATCTTTCCACGGAAAATCCAGAACCGGATCGTCCCGCCCCAGCTCGATCGAGAAATCAGCGTCCATCAAAGGTATCCATTAGAACCGGCGCAGAAAGCTCACAATCTCGTGTTCCGCCCAATAACCGTCGTCATAACTACCATCTCCGTCGTTCTCCGCCATAGCGAACGAACCCGCAGGTTGTCCGATGAACGCGCAATGCCCGCCATCCTCCGTCTCCACAAAGCTGATGTTCGGGTTCGCCGATATTTTCCGCCGCGTCTCCGCCGTAATGCGAATGAACGGATCATTCGCCGCGTACAAAATCAGCGTCGGCACCGCGATCCGCTCGACCACGTGCGCCGCCGAAGCACGGTCATAATAATCGTCCACGCCCGTGAAGCCGCAATAGTAAGCCGTCACCTTGTCATCGAACTCGCGCAAGGTTCGGATGCCACGCAGTCGGCTGACGTCGAAATGGTCGGGAAAGAGTCGCGCCTTCTGCAGCATTCGCCGGTGCAGCGCCCACAAGAAATAGGTTTCGTAAATTCGATTCGCCGGTTGGTGCAGCGTGTCTGCCGACTTCGCCAGATCAATTGCCGGACAACACGTCGCCACCGCGCAGAACTGCGGCGGCGCTTGCGATCCCCACTCTCCCGCCAACTTCAGCACGATATTGCCGCCCATCGAGAATCCAACCAGCGCCAACCGCGAAACGCCGTCGCGCGCGATGACCTCGCGTGCCACCACCGCGACGTCATTCGACAATCCAGAGTGATAGAGCACCGGTGCGAGCGCGTCCGTGCCGCCACAGTTGCGCTGGTTGTAGCGGACCACATTCATTCCCGCGGCCAGCGCCTTCCCGGTGATGCCGAGCATGTACTGCGACTCGCTCGACCCTTCGAGCCCGTGAACGATAATGATGGTCAGTGCGCGCGTTCGATCCGCCTGCCAATGGCAGTGGCAAAGCACCTCGACGCCAGGCTCCACTTCGATCAACCGCTCCTCCGACGCAGGCAGATGAAGGCGTCGCGGAATCAGAAAGCTGGCAACCGTCTGCACGTGTCCACCGCGCAACCAGCGACGTGGTCTGAAGGGAAGTGTTTCACCGGGTGTTTGCGAAGTACCCACACTTTGATTTTAAATAGAAGCCAGCAACTTTCTTCGGGGAGTTTTCTTCATGCCCATCTTTGAGTACGTCTGCAAGGAATGCCAGCACGAGTTCGAGGCTATTGTCTTCGGCCAACAAAAGGCCGAGTGCCCGAAGTGCCGGAGCAAGAAACTGGAGCCACAACTCTCCGTATTCGCCGTAGCGGCGAAGAGCGGAGCAGGAACCCAGCCGTCGTTCTCGGCAGGCTCGCCAGGGCCCTGCGGATCGTGTGGCGACGCTCGCGGACCGGGAGCCTGCTCACTGAAAGACCTCGACTGAACCCTCATTGTTAGTGTTGCGAAGCATACCAACGACCACCTTTCCTTCGCCTGTTTCCGCGCTAATGCAACGTAACTTCGGGAACTCTTTGGCATGTAACTGATGTGACGTTTCGCTTAGAAGCATTCGTGGTTATGATCCGTTTGAAATCGTCAGAGCGGTACTCGGAAGGTAAATGGATAGGCGCAGCGAGCGACGTTTTAACCTGGAGTTACCGGTACGCATTTGGGGAGTGGACAGGATGGCGCGCCCTTTCGCCGAACTGGTTCGGGTCCGGAACGTCGGCAACGGTGGCGCAGTTCTGACCGGCGTGCGCTCGAAGGTCCAGACTGGAGAATTGCTGGACGTGCAACTCGGCGAGTCGCGGGCACAGTTTCGTATTGTGTGGATCAGTCTTTCGGGCGAGGCCGGCATACAGGCTCTGGCATCTGGGCCTCCCCTCTTGGGGATCGGCCTCCCCAAAGTTTATGAAATGGTGGGGACCGGATAGGCCTATGCCGAACGGCACTCCATCGGCCAACTAACGTGGATTCACGTGGCCGGTTCCCACTTTTTCTTCAGCA
>Ga0181532_10002210_pt1 | contig 18218 bp, 10 predicted proteins | sample PEATcosm2014_Bin_33_FD_119768 | JGI IMG/M metagenome (GOLD analysis project Ga0181532, IMG submission 119768) | Peatland microbial communities from MTU Mesocosm Facility, Houghton, MI, USA - PEATcosm2014_Bin11_30_metaG | ecosystem: Environmental > Terrestrial > Soil > Wetlands > Peat | place...
CGCCACTCGCTGGTCAATTCCGAACCGCAGTATTAAACTCTCCGGAGTCGCAATTGATCAGTATCGAAATGTTTCGGCAAAAAAGTAAACTAGAGTAAACAAAGGCAATAGTTTCCTGCGAAGAGTTCCTCCGGGAATAGCAGGAGGGTGGAAGTCGCGCGAGAATGGTGCTCTTCTGAGAGTAAATTTCTTTGGAAAGGCACTGGGGAGAAGCAATTTGAAGGCAAAGAGCAAGCGGGTGCGGCGACACGTTACGATTCGAGAGGTGGCGAAGGCGGCGGGTGCTTCTGTTTCTACGATTTCGGCGGCGCTGAACAATTCCGACTACGTCAGCGCGGAAATGCGGAGCCGCATTGAGAACGCGATCAAGGAGCTGAAGTACCGCCCCAATGATCTGGCGCGGGGACTCCGGCTTCAAAAAACACACTCGATCGCGATTGTTGTGCCCGACTTATCGAATAACTTTTATATCGAGTTGGTGAGGGGCGCCAAAGATTACTCGGCCTCGGCGAACTATACAGTTTTGATTGGTGATTCGAGGGAGAGTTGGGAAGAGGAGCGCAATTATTTGGACTCGTTTCAGAGGCGGCGCGTTGATGGAATCGTGCGGGTTCCTGCTATTGATGCTCTGAAAGGGAAGGGGAAAACCGACCTCGGGACTCTTCCAGTCGTCTACGCAGACCGTTATCCACTCTCGCGTGATAGCTACGTAGGACGGGTGGGCGTAGATAACCGGCGGGCGGCCGATAGCGCGACCCGCTATCTCCTTAGCTTAGGTCACCGAAAAATGGGCATCATAACTGGCGATGCCTCCAGCGGAACTTCAGTCGACCGGTTGGAGGGATTCCTGCAAGCGGTTCGGACTGCCGGAATTCGTCCGGACCGGTCCATGATTCATCGAGGTCACAACGACATGGAAAGTGGGCACGTCCACACCATGCAACTCTTGACGAGGGCCGACCGCCCCACGGCGATTTTCTGTACAAATAATATGATGGCTTTGGGAGCCTTGGCGGCCATACAAGAAATCGGCCTCGTGTGTCCTGAGGAGATTAGTCTGCTCGGGTTTGACGATTTTTACTGGGCGACTCTGCTGCGCCCGAGACTGACCGTGGTTCGTCAGCCCGCAAGAGAAGTGGGAATGATTGCGGCGCGAATGTTAATCGACCATCTCGAAGGTCGGCCGAGCGTTCCCACGCCCACATTGCTCGCGACTCAACTTATGGTCCGGGACTCCTGTTGTCCTCCGAAGACACCACAACCTCGCTAATCATCCGATGAATCCACCAAATTCTTGTTCAGGATCAGAAATGGAACCGAGTTGGGGAAGAATTCTAGTCTGAAAAAAGACGCTATCCCGAACTATCTTCGAGCGGCCATGACTTCATCACTCTGGCTCGCAGGAAGTACACACCAAGTCCTAGCAGCAATAGGATGAATGCGGTGCCGAGATACTGACGCTGGTCCGGTGTGGCTGCCACGTAGGTCCATCCGATGAGTGCAATGAGCGCAGGGAGCGGATACAGCCACATTCTAAAAGGAAGAGCAATTTCTCTGCGGTACCGGCGCACCGCAAATATCGCAAAGACCTGTGGAATGAATTGGAAGACGATTTGAATGATCATGAGCGCGGAAACCAAGCGCTCCAGCGAAAACCAACAGAGGGGAATCGCCAGGGCATTGATGACCAGAAGCGAAACGGTGGGGAAGTGCCCTTTGGAATGGACGCTTCCTAGAATTTTAAAGAAGTTTCCTTCTGCTCCCGCGGCGTAGAGAATTCTGGAATACCCCAGGCTCATGGTAAAAATACCGCCGAGAGTTGCAGCGAGAATCAGACCTGTCATGACCGAGGCCGCACGGGGTCCGTGGATCTTGCCGATGAACTCCGAAACCACGGCGTGCGACATGGCTGCTTCTCGCCAGGGAATCGTTCCGATAATCACCACGCTCATCAAGAGATAGAGAACGGCGACGACCAGGACGGACAATACGATGGCGCGTGGAATATTTCTGGTCGGATTTTTTACTTCGCCGCCGAGGTAAGTAATGTTGTTGTACCCGCCATAGTTGTACATGGCGATTAATGTGGCGCTGGCCAGCCCATAGAAAAATGCTTTCGAAGGATGGAACGCTCCGGGAGGGAAATCGAACGCAATTTTCGTGTTCATGTGAATGATCCCGGCACTAATTACCCAAAGCATCGCGGTCAGAACAACCGTGAGCATCACCACAGAGAGGCGCCCGACTGTTTTGATGGGGCGATAAAGCAGGAAGGTAATCAAAACGCAGACCCCTGCGGCGACAGATCCGACGCCGGCATGAGTCAAGCTGGGCAAAACGTAATGCGTGTAATCCGCGAAACCCACGCACGCTGCAGAAATCGCGAGCGGCGCGACAAAAATGGTTTCCCACAAGAAAAGAAAAGAGAATAGCCGCCCCCAGGTGCGAGGGTTGAAAGCTTCTCGGAAATAGATATAAGCACCCCCGGCGCCAGGCATGGCTGCGCCAAGCTCCGCGTACACCATTCCGTCACAAACGGAAAAAAGGGCACCGAGAAACCAACCAAGGATAGCCTGAGGTCCGCCCATCGCGGAGATAATGACCCCAATGGTGATGAAGGGGCCAATTCCGATCATCTCCAGCATGTTGACGGCGGTGGACTGAATCAGTCCCATGCTGCGCACTAGCTTTTCAGAAGCGCGGGCGATCTCAGGAGGAAGATGGGGTGAAGGAATTTCGGCCAAGTCAACGATCCAGGATGAAACAGAGATTTGGATAACGTGGCGCAATATAACAGCGTCTTGGCCAACCAGCAAGGGAAGATACCATGAAAAATACTGAAACGTTTCGGCACAAAGCACCTTGAGCACTCAAGAGAGTGAAATCGGAAGTGGAAGCTCAGCTTGAATTGGAAATGGCCGTGGACAAGTCCGGGAGCGTTGCGCTAACCTGCGGCCAAATTGAGGCCCTAGAACATGGAAAAAATCAGCAGAAGAAATATTGTGCTAGCAGGGCTCGCGTTACCTGGAATTGTCGACACCACATTTCGAAAGTTCCACGACAAGGAGGACACCGAAAAGCCGAAACGATTTGAGGAGCTTGCCGGTTTTGAAGTAGCGGAGGTCGTTTCTAAATACCGTCTGGCGATTGTGCCTTTGGGCAGCTTGGAATTCCATGGCCCGCACAATCCATTGGGATCAGACTCCATCATCATCTCAGGAATTGCGGATCACGTCGCAGTTCGCACCAACGGGTTGCTTTTTCCTGTCGTTAAGTTTACGCAGTGCCCGGCCCATACGATCCACTTTCAAGGAACTCTATCGGTCCGTCCTGAAGTAATGACCATGTACTTTGCAGACGTTTTTCGAAGCATTCTTCAACTCGGATTCCGTAAGGTATTCATCCTGAACGGGCATGACGGTAACATCGGAGCTGGGCGCGGTGCGGTTGCCCAGGTGGCGAATGAGGTAAAGGATGCCGCGTTGTTATTTGCCAGTTGGTGGGAATTTGTTTCGGGCGAGAAGATGCATTCCTTGGGCTTATTCCATCAGGCGAACGGCGGCCACGGCCATGGAGGGCCACTCGAGACTTCTGCCGTTGCTGCTTTCCGACCGGACTTGATTCACCTGGACAAAGCTCCGGATTTACCTGAGCCGCCCGACCTCTCCGGCGGAGCTCCTTATTTCCTCCAAAAGTCCTCAGCAACCGGCTGGCCTGGATATTCCGGCCATGTGAGTGAAGCTTCATCTGAAAAAGGGCGACAAATCGTGAAAATCAGCGAAGATGGAATCGTGCAGCTGATCGAGAATTGGCTGCACAACAGCGAGGCCCCTGGGAGTTGGTAGGTGGGATGTGCGGAGATCAAGGCAGTGACCTTCCGCGGACCGGGGTTCAGCAACAATGGATCGAGGGGCCAGGAAAAGTGATTACAGTGCCTCGGAATGGATTTTTTAGACGCTGTACTGTGGTAGTTGAGGGTTCACTGCTCCTTTGCCTGCTGCCATGGCCTGGTCGCGCGCCAAACGGATCGGCTACTCTGGAGAATCAGCAACAGTCTTCCGGATCACTTCGTGCTGCTCAGTCCGCTGTCGAACAGGGAAATCCCGAAGAAGCAATAGGAATGCTGTTGAACTATCTCCAAACTCACCCTGAGGATTCCCGCGCGCGGCTTGCACTCGGGCAAGCTTATGCCCGCGTCGGGCAAATTGGCCGCGCGAAGGAAGAATTCCAAACGGTACTGAAGACCGCACCTGACAATTACGTCGCCCTAGCCGCACTCGGCGAGATCTATGAACGAACTGGACAGCCAGAGAGGGCAGAACCCCTGCTCGGGCACGCTGTAAAGGCTAGCCACGGCGTTCCACAGATCCGGATGGAGTGGGCAGTCGTCCTCGCTCACCTCCACGAGTACCAGAAAGCACAGACCGCTTTGTGGGGACTGCTGCCGCCAAATGATCGCGAGGAAAAGATTGAATTCTATAGGCTGAAGGCCTCTGTGGCCTTGGGGCTGGGAAATGCCGTTGCAGCCGCTTCAGCAATGGAGAAGGCGCTCATTCTGAAGCCAGATGACGAAGAACTTACATTGGCGACTGCGGCGGCGCAATTGCAATCCAGCAATTGGCAACGCGCCGCAGATCTCACCAAACCAGTATTCGCCAAGACTCACGACCCTGCACCGGGGATGATACTCCTGGAAGCGCAACTGGGAGCGGGTGCGGATTTTCAACCAACGCTCGATTTACTTCGCTCAAACGCCTCGAACACTCCGGAAGAATTGGAGATCAGGCAGCGCTTGGCGGAATTGCTCGTCTCTCACAACGAATTCTCCGAATCCATTGAGGATTTCCGGAAAGCCGTAGAACTCGATCCCGGTCGCGCGGACCTGCTGTTCAATCTGGCTCTGGCGCAATTCAGGGGCGGTCGTTTGGATGACGCATTGGCGAGCGCGCAAAAGAGCATGGAACTTGGGGATAGCGCCGATTTGGAGGATTTAGTTGGAGACATTCAGGAAGCGCGAGGGGACAATCTCGCCGCCGTGAAGGCTTACCAGGCAGCCGTTGCATTTGCTCCTGACGAGGAGAAATACCGGCTGTCGCTCGCCCTAGAATTGATACGGCATAAGAGCTTCGACGCTGCCAAAGCCGTTCTCCAGCAAGCCGAAGGATTGCATCTGGATTCGTGGCGGATTCACTTCGCCCTAGGAATGGTCGAGTATTTTACAGGGAATGAGGAAGAGGCCAGCCGAATTCTTCTTCACGCGGCTGAGTTGTCGCCCGAACCACCTCTTGCACTAAAGTATGTGGGCGACATTCAGATGGATCGAGCTGCTGGGCCCGATCCCATGGTGCTCTCACAGTTGTGCAAGTATGCTGACCTCCATCCGAAGGAAGCTACTATGCAGTATTACTGCGGCGCCCTGCTTTTTAAAAGAGATTACGCATCTGAAGACAAAGTGAGTATGCCTGATATTCTTCGGCGATTGAACGCCGCGGCTACCCGGCTTCCCAACGACCCTTGGCCACACTGCGAGCTCGGGAAGGCTTATCGCTGGCTAGAACAATGGCATGCGGCACTTCGCGAATCGGAAGTGTGCGCGCGGTTGGATCCGGACTCCGCACAAGCCCACTATCGGCTGGGGCAGATCTATCACCACGAGGGTCAGCCGGAACGAGCGAAACAGGAAATGAGTCTGTATGAGGCGGCTTCAAAACGAGTTGCCGATGAAAACGCTCGGCGTGACGAAACAATGAAGACGTTCCTGTTCACCATCCAGAAGCAGACACCGGACCATTAGAGAAATGGTCCGGTGTCCCACAAGTCCACTCCATTCGCGTGAGGCTCAGGGAGTAGACTTCTTCACCGGGGTGTGGGTGATCTCAGAGTGAGCGCCAAGCCGCTGAGGATTTTTGGCGAGACTTACCATGTTGGCAAAGAGTCGGTAGGCTCCAGGCACGCCCTCAGGCAATTGACGATAAAACGCGTAGGCATTGTAGATGTACACGCCCTTGCCGTAGCTTGCGTATACCAGGCCGCCTTTCTGAGGTTCCTGCCCAGGATCGTGGGTTTCCAACAGAGGCACATAGGATGCGTCCCAACTCTCCAGGAATTTTGAGCCGCGTTCCTCGACCCACTGTTCGAAATCCTTGCCGGTTATTTTGTTGGGCCAATTGAACACAGGATTGGTTGGAGCAAGAATTTCCATCTTGGAATTTTCGTCGGTAACTTCTTCTGGGTTCGATCCCATTTTGTAGGGATATGGGCCGTAATTGTGATCGTATTCCGGAGTATTGTATTGGACGATGACGACTCCTCCGTTCTTCACGTAATCGAGGATACGGCCGTTATTGGCCTTGAGGTCCTCACGCGCAGCGTAGGCGCGCACGCCCAAAATGATGGCGTCAAATTTGGAAAGACTTCCGCTGGCGAGATCTCCCGAACTGAGGAAGTGGACATTGATTCCCAGATTTTCCAGAGACTCGGGCACTTCGTCGCCCGCGCCCACGACATACCCGATGTTCAGGCCGGGGGCAACTTTCGCGTCAACACCGGTGGTGCGATAGGTTGAAGCGCGATAGAGATTGTAAGGGCGCAGGCCTGAATAACCGACTGTGTGGTAGCCCTCTTTGTATTCGCGGCCATCGTATGTGGCCACGGCCGTGAGCGTGTAACGCTTTTCTTCCAGACGACCGGGAGTTACATGGAAGCGAAGAGTTTGATCATCGCCATCCTTCGCGGTTGAAAACTCCTCCCGCGGCGCTTTCCAACCCTCCGGCAAATCGAGTTTCACAGTTCCTTTTGCAGGACCCTTGACGTTGCTGTGAATCGTGACTGTAAGGTCGAAAGACTTCTCGCCCAGAGGAACTATTCCCGCTTGTGGCGCAATAGAAACAGAAATAGCCGGGCCCAGGGCCAGCGGCTCAAACACTGTTCCTGAGCCGTTCACGCGACTAACAGACTGGACAACTTGCGAGATTTCAAACGGCACGCCGTCAAAGGTGAAGCGCAGCCTGGTCGAAATCGGATAGGGAGCCAAAGGTAGACCGAGATACTCTGGTTCCAAGAGGTCGTAATAAGGCTGTTCGATGTCTGGTCGCGTGAAATACGGCCGTGTGAAGCCGGCGTTCTGAGGGACGTGCACGGTGAACCGTGTATCCTTGGATTGGTTCCCTATGAGGGCACCGCCCGATTGATTTGTGGGATCGATCTTCCATTGCTCACCTTGGGGAGTCTGCAATTCCACATTCTCCAACTGCACCGGAACGCCAGTGGGGTTTGTGGCGTGGACCTTCACCCAGAATTCTTGTCCTGGGATCGCGATCTGGAAGCTCGCTGGATTTCCGAAGAAGCGCGCAAAGGGGCCGGTCGGTTCTTTTTCAGGGGCAACCGTGGCCAAAAGAGACAATCCCAGGGATTCTGCGAGTGCATTTTCAAATTGTGCTTGCTTAACTTTTAGTTCGTGTGTGACGTCAAACTTCGAATCCGCGGTCAATTCGCTGACAGCAACTTTTTCAATGAGGGCGTTCGTTGCCTTCAGGCCCGCCGCCAAGGTGGGTGCGATTGCTTCTGGGCGCTGAGCGGAAAAATCAGCCGTGGCTTTCTCGACGAACGAATTGATTTGAGTTAACCCATCCTTCAGGAACGCAGGAGCGCCGCCCTCTACCAGGCTGGCAATGCCCACGAGCGAAACATCGATGCCATCGAAGATCGAAGCTTCCTTGTCTGGAACGGAGACTTGAGAGGCAAAGCGGTGATAGGGATTCATTTCGGCTTCGGCTGGTGGCAAGCCAGTGCCGCCGTTCTGTGATTTTTGGTGACCCAGCCCGAGGCGAGAGACTTGGACATAGGTTAAGCCAAGAAGCGGGTTGTACTCCCCCGCTGGAACTTCGACTGAGGTAGACAATTCGCCCTTGATGACCGAGCCGTCCGTATAGTTTCGAAATTCCGCGGGATAATATTTCCCGTCGGCATAGTCGTAAATTCCCTTATCGGTGATCCGGGCAAACGGTACACGCGCATAGTCTTTGAGTGGCTTCCACGGACGCAGGCCTTCCTTAATCTGTTCGGGAAACATATTCGGGTCGCCCGCAGCCTTGAAGACTTCCTGCGCCATTTGCCCTGCCACCTGGTGATTGCCGTGACCATCCGTGCGCCCACCGACAAATACTGAGGCGATTACGATGGGGCGAGTCATGCGGACAACTCGGACGACATCCGACAGGACCCGGTCATGGTCCCACTTTTCCAGAGCTTCTTCTCTTGTCTTGGAGAAACCGTAGTCGATCACACGGGTCCAGAACTGCTGCGTGCCATAGTAACGATCCGCCGCCAGAAGCTCTTCCGTACGGACCAAACCGAGCGCATCGAAGTAATCCGAAGACATGACGTTCGCACCGCCCTCGCCGCGATTCAACGTTAACAGGATGACGCGCGCTCCTTGTCCGCGCGATTCGTAAGTCAACATACCTCCGTCTTCGTCATCGGGATGGGCTGTAACATACAGCATGCTGGCGCGGGTATGGAGTTTCTGCAAACTCTGCCAGAGCGCCGCGGCGCCACGGTCAAATGAAATTGCCTGCGCCGCAGCGGCAGGCTTCGGGCTGACAGCAGTCGGCGATTGCGCCATCAGTGCCGATCGGAATAGAAGCAGCGTGAAAGCCGTGGCGACAAGAAATATCGGTGGCAACTTTCCAGATCGTGTTGTCATTCTCCCTCCTCTGCCTTCTTCAAAATGTCCCGCGTGGCTCTTCTCAATTGTTGATATTGCAAGCTGCGCCTGTGGTGAGTAAACGTGAGATCACACACTTACAGACAGTTGCCTCGTGGCATTCTCAGTGATTGCGGCCATGGAGACGGGACGCGAAGCAAAGCGTGCGGCGAATTTCCGCTCTGCAGCTCAGGAAGGAATACGAAATAGAACGAAATGTGCACGCGTCACCTGACCCCGGTTTTCACTTGAAAGACGGAATTGTACGATCGCGAGAGGTAAAGTCAACAAAAATCCCAAAACGTTTTGGCACCAATAAAAGAGCGGCGGCTTGCGGGCAATTGCCTTATTAAGAACCATACCAAATACTGCAACAGAGGCGGTTCACGCAAAATTAGTCTTGACAAGACAATATACGGATGATATTTCTCCACAAATTCGAGCCGAATCGTTTCGGCATGCCCAGGGGTGGGGCTCTGAGGGACGAATCGACCGTTCTCTACCTGTCTTCCATCCTTTGCGTGACGATGCGTTTTGCGGCGTGGTAGTTGCTGGAAATGTGCTGCAACGGTCCGCGGAGACGAGGGTCGCTAGGGGCGGCTGGTGCTTTCCGGCGAAGCCATATTTCAGGGTGCGAAGATCGGAAGCCGACGCAAAATGGCTCGCGCAAATTTCAAAGCGAGTGACGGCTGCCGATGTCAGTCAGACGTAGGGGACAGCTCTTCGAATCTGAACAGTGGAGGCTGCAATGAAACGACGGATTGGTTCTCGAAGATTATTTCGCTGGGGGATTTTTCTTTTGGCGGCGCTGGTTCTGTGTGCACTTCCGGCGATGGGGCAAATCGATCGTGGCGCCATCGTGGGGAAAATACTGGATGCCTCCGGCGCAATTGTGCCTAAAGCAACTGTGACTGTAACCAATAAGGCTACTGGTGTCGCACTGACAACGCCAGTCAATGACGCCGGGGACTACCAGGTTCTTGGATTGATCCCGGGCAACTATACCGTAAAGGTGACCGCGGACGGTTTTCAAACCGCTGTGCAGGATGACATCGAAGTGCACGTACAGGACCGCCTTTCTATAGGCTTTGTGCTAAAGGTGGGGTCGGTAAGCCAGGAGATAGTGGTCAGTGGCGGAGAACCTCTCCTCCAGACGCAGACAGCCGACGTGGGGGGTGTGATTAACGAAGAGCAGGTCAATGATTTGCCGCTCAACGGGCGCCGTTATGCGGATCTGGCGCTCTTGGAACCAGGGGTACAAAAGTATTATGGCGCCGCTAATCCGGCACCCGATCGGTTTAGCGTCAACGGAAATCTTGAGCTGCAGAATAATTTTCTAATTGATGGCATCGACAACAACTCTTGGTCAGAAAATCTGCAGGAATTGTCGGTCCAGGTGGTACAGCCTCCGCCCGATGCGATTCAAGAATTCAAAATACAGACCAGGACGTACTCCTCTGAATTTGGCAATTCCGCGGGAGCGGTGGTCAATGTGTCCATCAAATCCGGCACTAACGGATTCCATGGAGATCTGTTTGAGTTTGCCCGGAATGCCGTGTTTGACGCAAACTCTTGGATCAACGATGCAAACAACCTGAAACGTGGTCGCTTCACGCAGAATCAATACGGGGGAACAATCGGTGGTCCGATCCTGAAGGACAAGCTGTTTTTCTTTGGCGATTACGAGCGCTTCAGCAGCCGGCAGTCTACGACCATATCGAGCGTTGTTCCAACGCCATTGATGAAGGAAGGTAATTTCACGGAATGGCCATTTCCTTTGACCAATTCACTCATCCCCGGTCAGTCCGGCTGTTATATCAATAATATTCTTCAGTCTTCGAGCTCGACCGGCCACACGTGCCTCGACCCCGTTGCCGCCAAGACGATGGCTCTGCTTCCAGCCCCGAACGTTGCGTCGCTGGTCGCTAAGCAAGGTATTGCAGGGAGCTGGACGGGATTGCCGAATTACGTCTATTCCACGCCTGTACCCGATGACGTCTATTCCACCGACGGCCGCGTCGATTACAACCTCAATTCGACTAATCAAATTTATGGGAGCTACAGCTATCGTCATGTGGACCGCGAGGATCCCCCATGGACTAGCAATGCCGTAGTCGGCAACGGGAACTTTGCAACCGCTTATCGCTGGCACCAGCAGTTGGTCGCGATGGGTTGGACACATACTCTTTCAACCACGTTATCGAACGATGCACGGTTCGGCTTTAATCGCGACTACGCTCATAGCGACCCCGTAGGCGTGGCTCTTGGTACCTCCGAGGCCGAATCGCTCATCGGTTTGACAGGAATCCCTAACGGTCCGGGCACCGCAGGCTTACCACCGATCGAGATCAATGGCCTGACACGCATCGGCACGTCGCCCTGGCGACCTCAGTATCAGGTTGCGCAAGCTTGGAACTTCATTGACAACTTGAGCTGGCTCAAGGGCAATCACAGCTTCAAGTTCGGTTATCAATATCTGAAAAGGTCTGACAATTTCCTCGATATAAGAGCCCCGCAGGGCGAAATACAAATTAACGGAGTTTACTCTGCCGGCGGAGCGTTCGGCTTGCCCGATTTTCTGCTCGGGAATGTGGATGGCGTGCACTTCACGACCCCTCATGTCGTCCATTATTACCAGCCTGGGAATTCCTTCTATGCCATGGACAGCTGGAGGACGACTTCGAAACTCACTCTTACCTACGGCCTCCGCTACGAGCTTTTCGCACCGATCTTGGATAGGGCTAACGACACCACCAACTTCACCCCCGCCAACGGCGGAGGACTCGTCACTGCGGCGAGCAATGCATCCGGTTGGTATGACCGTTCACTGATTCATCCAGACCTGGACAATTTCGCGCCCCGCCTTGGCTTTGCCTACCAGATGACGGATCGCCTCGTGTGGCGAGGTGGATACGGTGTTTTCTTTCAACACAACGACCGTATTGGTTCGGAAAGTCTGCTTCAGCTCAACCCGCCGTTTCTTCTTGATACGCAACTCAGTCAGGGCGGCGCCAACACTGTTTTTCAACTCCAGAATGGGTTTCCGTATGAAACGATCGTTAATTCTGGAATAAATTTGCCTGGACTTCAGATACGCGCCCAGGATCCCAATCAACGTGCCAGTTATGTTGAGCAAACGAGCTTCGGATTGGAATATCAAGTGGCGAAAGACACCGTGGCTTCAGCCACCTACGTTGGCAATTGGGGCCGCAAGATGTATCGCGTACGGGATTACAACCAGCCACAAATAACGGGGTTCGATAATGGCTGTCCAATTTTGGTGTACCCGTACGCCAACCTGAACACCGTCACGAATGTCAATACCGCGACTGCTGCTTTCGGCCATTGCGCGACGAGTGGCCAACATGCTTACCTTGAATACGCCACCACCGATGGAAACACCGATTACAATGGTCTCGAGGTCTCCTTGCGAAGGAGGATGTCCCGGGACTTAAGCTTCAATTTGGGTTATACGCTCAGTCATGGACTTGCCAATTTCGGGGACAACCTGACAACTACACAACTGCCACAAAACTCTTACAACTACGCTGCGGAGATGAGCAATTCCATTCTCGACATTCGTAGCCGTTTTGTTGGGAATTTCATCTGGGATTTGCCTTTCGGCCAGGGCAAGCGCTTCCTCTCCGATCCAAATGCAGCCAGCCGCTGGTTGGGTGATTGGCAGTTTAACGGGATCGTCACCCTGCAGACGGGAACTCCCTACAGCGTCACTGCCGCGAATGATGGCTATGTGGACCCGAATAATCCTGTCTACGCAAACTGTATAGGGAATCCTTTTGCAGGCGCGACCAACGATCACAACTTGTACACGACCACGGGTTTCTTGATCAATCCGGCAGCGTTTGCGCAGCCGGGACCGGGAACTTTCGGGAATTGTGCTCCCCGACTGTTTCACGGGCCGGGCATCCAGATGTGGGACTTGAGTCTGTTCAAGCAATTCAAATTCACGGAAAGATATCAGCTTCAATTTAGAGCTGAATTTTTCAACGCTTTCAATCATCCCAACTTCGCAAACCCGAGCGCGAATATTGCCTCGCCAGGTTCGTTTGGGAAGGTCTCCAACACGCTCGCCCCGATTTTGGGAACCGATTCGGGAGGGCCGGGTGATCCTCGTGAGATTCAACTGGCGCTGAAGTTTTACTTCTAGTTCTATGTGCGGGAACGGCGGAAAACCGTTCCCGCATTTTTTCGGACATTTCTGGTCCCGATTCCGGGTGGGAGAAGACTCCCATCGAGGAGTGGAGGTGGCGTTAGCACATCGAGTTGCAGCGGTCCGGCCCGCGATCAGGTTCCCGAATCATGTGGTCGCGCCGAGAGGGTCGGAATAGAAGGCAACTTCTTTGAACGCTGCGTTTGTGGTCTCCGTCCAGGAATTCTACCGCTGGCTCCGCTTCGCACCTGGGATTTTGGGAAGGAGAATTTGGACATGTCACACAAGATAGGCCTTGTTGGAGCGGGAGGCGTCGCCGGGGTCCACGCCGCCATATTAACCAAGGACTCGCGCGTCAAGGTGCATAGTTTCTTTGATGTGGAGGCCGTACGTTCGCAAGAGTTAGCTGCCCGATTTGGGGGTCATGCGGCAGGTACGCTCGTGGAGCTGCTCGAGCAGAGCGATGCCGTTTTCGTTTGTACTCCAAACACGACACATGAAGAGGTAGCCACGCAGGTTCTGAATGCGGGTAAGCACGTTTTTTGCGAGAAGCCGTTTGCGTTGAATTTAGCTTCTGCCACCAGGTTACGCGACAAAGCTATCCGTTCTGGACTGATCTACCAGGTAGGGCACAACCGCCGTTTTGCGCCAGTCTACAAAATCTTAAAGGGTGCCATCGAAACGAATGAACTTCGCCCCCTTTCCGTCCACGCGAAGATGAACCGCGGAGAGTTGGTGAATCCTCCGTGGGTATGGAATGCAGCGTTAACCGGTGGCTTTCTGTATGAAACCCCAGTTCACATGTTTGATCTCATGACCTTTTTCTTTGGAAAGGTCGAATGGGTGCAGGTGGCCGCTCGTGCTCACGATCACGGGGAATTGGACGACTTTTCCATCATGTTGAATTTTCAGTCGGGTTTGCAGGCGACCATGAAAACCTACGCCCATGCAAGTTGGCACTTTCCCTTTGAGCGTTTTGAGGTCTACGGAATGCACGCAACCTACGAGACATTTGAAATGGAGAGTATCTCCTTCACGAATGGCTTGGAATCCAAAACGACTACTTACGATTTTTCCCTCGCAGGCATGCACGAACAGTGGGGCTATATCGAGGAAGACCGCCTTTTTGTCGACGCGCTCGATGGCAAATCGCCTGTGGCCGTTTCTGCCGAGGATGGCTATCAAGTCGTACAGTTGATCGAAGCCTGCTACAAGAGCGCGAAGGATGGAGCTCGTGTCCACCTCGGAGCACCCGTGAGCAAGGTGTGATGGGAGTTCAGGACCATCCCGGGCCAGCTTCGAAGCAACCTTATGAACGCAGGACATCAATGCACGTGTGCTTGGCGAATCCCGCCGGAAGAATTTCGATTTCCTGGAAGCAGTAGGCGCGGGAATATTCTCTCCGATCGGACAAGGCTAAATCGATTTTGAAAGATTCTTGCGATTGTTCGCGCGAGATCAATATTCAGGGTGGAGGGTTGTCGAACAGCATGTGATTTACGGCTAGACGGACGTCCCGCCTGTGGAAAGCATGCGTACCAGCCTGAGTTATCTTAAGGGCATCCTTGCCAAACTGAAGGCGACAAGCCAATCCGAAGTAGCGAAAGACTGAGCCGATCCTGCTTCCTGAAAATTGGCCGGCTCACGCTGCTTGGAGATTCATTTGTTGGCCGAACGCCTGAACGTATTCCGTTAGCACTTGCTGGGCGATTTCCGGGCGGCCGACAAGGGGATTCTTCACAAGCGCGGCCAGCGCCGCCTCACGAGAGTGTTCGATTGAAGCACGGACTGTCAGACGCTCATATTCCTTCACCTGCAACAGAAGGGGACGCACAGCCTCTGGGGCGTGCCCCACCGGAGGCACTTGAACACCACCCGAGGAAACCAGGCAGGGGAGTTCGACGGCATCGTCGGGATCAAGGTCTACCAAGGCTTTGCCGTTACGAACCGTGAGAGGAATCAAGGAAGGCTTTTCGGCCTGGAGACCCTGAAGCACAAGCACAGCAATCCGCTCATACCCGGAAAACTCCGAATAGAGTTCTTGATTTTCCCTCCGCTTTTCTCCTGCCGTTGCCTCGATGCTGAAATAGGAGGCATTTCGTTCACGTAGATAGTCTTCGTAGATATCAACCAAATGTGGTTCAGAAGCCTGCGCCAGATTCTGGAACAAACGAGAGTTCATTCCGGCGATGGCTTGGCCGCGGGATTGCCCGCTCCGTTCTGTATTTTTATAAGCCGCCTGAGGAAAGTAGTAGAAATAGAGGTATTCCGTGGGTAGCAGACCGAGTTGTTGAATAAACTCGGTGGGGAAAAGCCCATGCCGGTAACATTTCTGGATGATTTCCGGAGAAGACAGCACTTTGGGAAGCAGTTCCGTGCCCGACTCGTCACGGATGGAACGAACCCAGCCCAGATGGTTCAGGCCAAGGTAGTCGAACTGTAATTCGAATGGATTTCGGCCCAATGCACGGGCGATTGCCTCGAAAGTTTCCAAGGGTGTATCACAGACGCCCAGCAGTTTTACCCGGGAATGATTCAAAAGGCCTTGGGAAATAATTCCTACAGGATTTGTAAAGTTAATGACCGTTGCCCGTGGAGCAACGCGTTCGATCAGTCTTGCATACTCCAGCATAATCGCCAGGTTTCGCATGGCACAGGCGAATCCGCCTGCGCCCACGGTTTCTTGGCCGACCAATCCATGAGCGAGTGCGATGGTTTCGTCTTTCACTCGCGCCTCAATACCGCCAGCGCGAATGCTTGTAATCACATAGTCCGCCCCTTCAAGGGCCTGCTCAGGATCGGAAAATGTTCTGATGCGCGCATCTAGTCCGGTGCGCTTGCCCATCGCATCGGCAACCCTCGCCATTATTTTCAAGCGTTCCGAGTCCGTATCCCAAAACGCCAACTCTTCCAGTCGCACATTGTCCCCGGCGCCTGCCAAGCCGTGGACCAGAAGGGGAGTCCTGACCCCCGCAGCCCCGATCACTGTGACCTTCATGATGGCCCTTTATCCTTCCAAACGATTGCTTGCGAAAGCATTCCCACGTACCTCGAAATTCGCGTTCCTATTCTTTCCGCCACTTTTCAGTGCATTTTCTTCATCAACTCTCTAAGTCTCTTTAGGGTAGGTATCGCAGAAGATCCTCCTGCCCGAGTCGTAGCTAACGCGCCGCAAACATTGCCGCTCCGCAGGCACTCTTCCAACGGCCACCCAGCGAGATAGCCGTAAAGGAAACCTCCATTGAATGCATCACCGGAACCCGTCGCATCCACGGTGCGGACAGTGATCGACTTGATTCGTAGGATTTTTCCTTCGCGGAAAGCCAGAGAGCCAGCGTGGCCAAGCTTGATGACGGGTATCCGAACCCAGCGAGCCAATTTTCGTGCAGCCGCCTCAACACTCTGTTCTCCGGTCATGGCCTTCGCCTCTGCTGCATTTGGAAACACAAATTCGAATGAGCTTAGCAAAGAGGGCAATCGCGGTGACTCGAGTAGCTCGGGATTCCATCCCATATCCGCGGAAAGGGTCAGTCCTGTTCGGCGCAATTTGTGAATCAAAGGCAGCCATTTATCTGGCGGTGACATCGAGCATGCTAGATGCAGATGCTTCGCGGACCGGATCTGGTTCTGCGCGCTGCTGCGTGACAAAAGCTTTTCCAATTTCTGATTGATCTTGTCGCAGGTAATCATCATGCGGTCCCCATCAAAGGCCGCGCAGACCGTCATTGCGGTTGGCAGTTTGGGATCGATTTCACAACCCTGGATGGAGACCCCGCTTTGGACCAGCTTTCGCCATTCCGGGGTCGAAAGTATATCCCGGCCAACTTTGGTTATAATCTGGGTTGGCGTGCCTAGCCGCGAGGCCACCATGGCCGTTGTCGCGAGGCCGCCTCCTGGGAACCTGGCGAAACTTGCGGTTTTGACCTCTTCCCCCAATCGCGGAACCCTTGGAAGGTCGTAGAAGACCAGATCCAGAAAAAATTCGCCAAAAATCGCCAGTCCCCTGTCGTTTGGAGCAAAGGCAGGAGTCATCACGCCCCAGATGATAGCAGAGATGCGGCCACCGGCAAAGCGACTAGCCGCAAACACCGAAACGTTTTGGCGCCAGTGTTTACGCATGCTTGCGCGGCATGCCGAGTTATTCAGGTCAAATTCTCATCGCGGGTCTTTGTGAAGAGCTGCGACTGATAAGCAAGTTGTGGCTCACTTCTATTTAGCGAGGCAGCAGGTCTCCCCGATCACGCGCGGGTCAGCCCCGACTTTCGAACTCCGAAAATCGCTAACGGAGTTGAGTGGCCGGACACTGTGCTTGTGCGTCTCCGCCTTTCCGCCATGTCGAAGCGCGTTACGAAACACAAGAAAGCGTGGAATCTGAGGCCTCGCCGCAGATTCAGGCCTCCAACTGGTAGCGGATGTTCCCATGATTGAGTTGCATGTCATCCTGGGATTCCGAGCGACAATCCGTCGGGAGTCTCGTGTGCGCTCCTCACTGATGATGAGCGAAAGATATATCTGTCGCATATGGATGGAGCATTTTACACTTAGCCTCTCAAGCAAATATGCGGACGAACCTCAGCAAGCGCATACCGGGTTCGGCAGTGAGACAGTCGCGAGGTAACGATTTCTGTAGGGGTAAAGCATGTTGACTCGAATCGCTCTGGGATTCGTTTTTTCGTTAACAGTGATATTGCAAGTTTCGCAGGATTACCCCTCGAAGCCTGTGCGCATGATCGAACCGTTCGGGGCTGGCGGTGGTCCTGACTTGATAGCCCGCGCGGTCAGCCCAAAGCTATCGGAGCTTTGGGGACAACCCGTTACAGTCGAGAATCATCCCGGCGCAGGGAGTACAGCGGCCCCCGCCCTGGTCGCCAAGTCGCCAGCTGACGGTTACACGTTGCTCGTTAACACCAGCGCTCAGACCTACAGCGCCGCACTCTTGAAAAACCTGCCCTATGACCCCCTGAAGGACTTCATTCCGGTCGCTCCACTCACGAGCCAGCCCTACGTGCTGGTCGCAGGCAGATCGTCGGGCATCGCCACCGTTGGCGATTTGATTGCCACGGCAAAGGCGAAGCCAAATGAGCTAAAATTTGCCTCCACCGGTGTGGGCACGGGCACGCATTTAGGAATTGAGAAATTCAATCTTGAGGCGGGCATTAAGGCCGTACATGTCCCCGCTAAAGCGGGCGACGCGATCACCGACGTGATCGCCAACACGGCTGCCGGGGGTGCTACTTACATGATGGCTCCCATTCAGCTCGCCCTGATTGATATCCGTTCAGGCAAACTGCGTGCCCTTGGGGTAACCACCAAGACTCGCTCTCACTTACTACCTGAGGTACC
>Ga0181532_10002212_pt1 | contig 18211 bp, 18 predicted proteins | sample PEATcosm2014_Bin_33_FD_119768 | JGI IMG/M metagenome (GOLD analysis project Ga0181532, IMG submission 119768) | Peatland microbial communities from MTU Mesocosm Facility, Houghton, MI, USA - PEATcosm2014_Bin11_30_metaG | ecosystem: Environmental > Terrestrial > Soil > Wetlands > Peat | place...
CCTTCGCCGCTCCCGGTAGCCTCATTCCATCGCCCTTTCATGGCCGCTTCCGACATCCCCGACTCTCGACCTGTAAGTAATTCACGGGAAAGCATTTCCGCGCGGCCTCGTCCCCCGGAAGGGACGCAACTTTCTGACTCGAATGGGGTTCCTACTTATGTGAGCAGCGTGGCCATTGATCGCGGAGCTTTGGATCGCGGGCTGCTGAACTTAGCGGGAGCGCCGCCGTCGGTGCCCGTTACCATGGCAAATTCCATCGGCACCACCGATGCCGCCGTTTCCGACGTCGACATCATGCTGCGAGTGAAGACGGGCGACGAGTCCGCCTTCGCTTACCTGGTGCAGAAATATCGCCGGCCGATGGTCGGCTTCATGTACCGCTTGTGCCATAACCCGTCGACTGCGGAAGAGCTGGCGCAGGAAGTATTTCTGCGCGTGTATCGCTCGCGCACCAGTTACGAGCCCAGCGCCAAGTTCACCACCTGGCTCTATCGCATCGCGACGAACCTGGCCGTGAACCACGCCCGCGATACGCGCCACGAGCGTCCGGAAAATACCCTGCGCCTCGATGAACCGGACCAGGAAACGGGCACAACGCCCGATCTGGCCGACGATTCGCTCAGCGCGGAAGAGCAGATCTTGAAGCGGGAGCGGCTGGCGGCCATCCGCAGCAAAGTGAACGCGTTGCCCGAGCGCCAGCGCGTGGCCGTCATCATGCACAAGTTTCAGCAGATGGATTACCGCGAGATCGCGGGCGTGCTCAAGCTCAGCGAGTCCGCCACCAAGTCGCTGCTGTTCCGCGCCTACGAAACCTTGCGCGAGCAGCTGAAAGAGTTCGTTTCGGGGAAGTAGAGGAAAGCAGTATGAATTGCAACCAAATTCGCGAACTGTTGCCGGACCTGGCCGCTGGCATGGACGCAGCAACACTGCAGCCAGAGGTTGAAAAACACATCGCATCTTGTGACGACTGTGCTGCCCATCTGCGCGACTTGCGGAAAACCATGGCGCTGCTCGATGAATGGCAAGCGCCCGAGCCATCGCCGTATTTCGACACCCGCTTGCAGGCGCGCCTGCGCGAAGAAATGGCACGCCCGCAGGCAGCATGGTTCGGTTGGCTGCGGCGTCCAGCGTGGGCCATGTCGCTCGCAGCCGTAATATTTGCCGGAGCGCTGGTGGTTGGCAATAAGTCGTACATCTCTCAGACCGAAGCCATCGCGACCAGACCCCCATCCCTCGGTCTGCCGGTTCAGCCGGGAACCGCCGTCGGCGATCTGCAGGCGCTGGAGAGGAACGACGAGTTGTACGCGGATTTCGATGTGCTCGACGATTTGCAGGTGCAGGACGATGTAACCGCGAATCCGTAAGCCTGATCTCCTGTAGAGACGCGGCTTGCCGCGTCTCTCGCGGCGGAGACGGGGCCAGGAAGTTCCGTTTTTGTGAGCTGTAGGTTAGCTGAGACTAACGAGGGACGAGGCATGTTGGGCCGGGTAGAAATTGCGAGCTGTCTGACAGCCCTTCTGCTGCTGACACCGTCGTTCGCCCAAACCCGGTATCCGCAACCCCCATCGCATCAGCAATCGCGAGATGCGGACGGGCAGTGGCACCACTTTCAGAAAGAAGGCCATCCCAACCCCGCCCGCCCCAATGCAGCCCGGCCGCCGCAGAACCAGCCTGGCCACGCCGGAAACTGGCTCCGCCGCTATAAAGATCTGCCGCCCGCTCAGCAGCGCCGCGCGCTCGAAAACGATCCGCAGTTCCGCAAGCTTCCCCCGCAACAGCAAGCGCGGTTGCGAAGCAGGTTGCAGTATTTTTCCAGCCTGCCTCCGCAGCAGCAGGAGCGCGTGCTCAGCCGCATGGAAACCTGGGAGCACTTGACTCCCAATCAGAAGCAGCAGGCGCGCCAGCTCTTTCAGCAGTTCAAGCAGTTGCCGCCCGACCGCCGCCAAGCCGTCAACCGGGCGATCCGCAGCATGCGTGGCCTGACGCCCGCACAGCGCGACCAGCTCATCAACTCCGAGCGGTACAGGTACGCCTTTTCACCGCAGGAGCGCAGCATCCTCGGCGGAGCCGCCCACCTTCCGCTCGCCCCCGGCGACGGCCTGCAACCCGATCCGCTCGAATAGTCTCGTCCATCCGCGTACCCAAACACGGCATGGACACCCCTACTGCAGACCCGCCCATTCGCCAAAATTGCGCCAGCACTGTATCCGCCAGCACTAAGAAAAAGTCTGGAGCGCGGCCTCCGCGGCCCGCCCCAGGCCATCACTCGTTCGTGACGTACGCGAGGAAAAAGGGCGCTTGGTCGTTGTTCTCGTTCGTTGGCAGGGCCCCTTTCACCCCGATTCGAGTTTGGTCCCCATAGAGGTTCCACCCGCTTAGCGCACCCGGCGAACCAGTTTGCCCGACGCCCTTGATTTGTTCATTGTTGGTGTCGAGCGTGAAATAGATCGTGAAGTAGTAATCGTCCAGCGGCGAGAGCGCCAACTTCACCGTATCGAGCCGCACAATGCAGGGATTGGTGACGGATACCGGTTGCACGGGACAGACCGCCGTGCTGGTCAGGTCAATGCTCGGACTTTGGGTACCACCCAGCTCGACCTTCGTTACTTTAAGCACCGTGCTCCCGTTCCGCGGGGTTTCGTAGAGCACCATGTTGCCGATGTCCGCCTCGGATCCCCCAGTGAATCCGATGTAGAGGGCCGTCGTAGTGGAGCTCGCTCCCATCAGCGACGCCCCCGGAATCAGGACGAACTCGGAAAGACCATCCCAGGACACGCTGCCATTACTAGTGATCGACCCTTGTCCTTCCGTCAGATTGGCCAGAGCGGCGGTGGCTGGAGCAGTCTGCTGCGCAAAAGCACTTGCCCCCAGAACTGCCATCATCAGAGTAAACGTTGCGACTTTGTGAAAACTTTTCATCGGGAATCTCCGTTATTCGAAATTGAGTTCATGGTTCCGGTACGTGTATCGATGCATCGAGGATCGCCTCTGGTCGGATCGAGCCGGGCTCGTCCAACCGGCTCCCTAGTCGGTCATGACGTACATGAGCATGTAGGGTTGGTTCGCAAAGCTGAGGGTGCTCGGAATCGACCCGCCGACGGAAAGCCGGCTTTCGTCGCCGCTTTCGTACGTACCCCTCAGGCTGCTCTGTGCAAAGCTGGGTTGGGTGAGGCCGATCGCTGAATTGTTCGAGTCACTAGCTGTGAAATACACCACCAGGTAGTAATCCGACAGTGCAGAAAGCGTGATTGTCGTCGGATCGAGCCGCACAATGCACGGATTAAACGTGGAAATCTCCACCACTGGACAGACCGTCGCGCTGGCCAGGTCGATGCTCGGATTGGAAACGCCGCCGTACTTGACCGGCGTCACGGCGGTGATCGTCGAACTGCCTCGCGCCGTCGTGTACAGAACCATATTGTTGATGTCCGCCTTGGTCCCAGCCGTGAATCCGAGGTAGAAGACAGTCGTGGTGCTTGTGACTGGGATCAACCCCGCACCGGGAACTAGGGCCAGCGTTGAATAACCGCTCCAGCTGGTATTGCTTGCGACCGGGCCAATTACTCCGCGTACCAGGTTCTCGGCCTTGGTAGCGGAAAAACCACACACTGAGACAGCGAACATCATGAGAATCAGCGTTGCGAACTTGAAAATAGTCTTCATTGAAATCTCCCTTATTCAAAATGTGAATTCAGCGTTCAAGTGTGCGTATCGAGGGAACGCCCGTGCCGGATCGGGCCGGGCTCGTCCAACCGGTCCGCTAGTTATTCATGACGTACATCAGGAACGAGGGTCCGCGATTGGCGGCACCGGGGATGGACTGGCCGACAGTGAGATGGGTGTAGTCCGTGCCCCCGAAGTATGTTCCCAGCAAGCTTGTCTGGTTAGCGTTGGGTTGAGTCCCGGCGATGCTCGAATTGTTTGTGTCGTTGGTGTAAAACACCGCAAAGTAGTAATCGTTCGCCGGCGATAGCGTGAGCGTCGTCGGATCGAACCGCACAATGCAGGGAGCGGTCGAGGAAGGCGCCACCGGACAAACGGATGTGCTACTCAGTAGGATGCTCGGATTGGAGACGCCGCCGAGCGTAACGGGTGTAACCACGCTGATCGTCAAGCTGCCTCGCGGTGTCGTGTAGACAACCATATTGCCGATGTCGGCCTCGGTCCCGCCCGTGAATCCGAAGTAGAAAACGGTGGTTGAGCTGGTGATCGGGAAGAGCGCCGAACCGGCAACGAGATTAAACACCGAATAATTGGACCACTCGGAGTTGCTTCCGGGCGGCCCAATTACGCCGCGCACCAGGTTCTGCGTCGTCGTAGTAGCTGTCCTCGGAGCAGTCGGCTGCGAAAAAACATACACCGAGACCCCCAACATCATCAGGGTCAGCGTTGCGAACTTGCAAACAGTTTTCATGGGAATCTCCCTTATCGATTTGTGGAACTAAGTTGTGGTAGAGGCATTCGCTCGCATCGAGCTGTCTATTCGCGGCCCGGGTACCAGCGGGGGGAGAGAATCACACTGATCGTGCGGTCAACGCCGGGCAAAAGCGGCCCGAACCACAGTTCGACTTCGCACTGAAGTCGCCTGGATCCGTGCCGCAGCATCATACCACTGTTTGTCAAGGGGGCGCTCTCCCTCAACCGGGCTATCCGCGCGGCAGGCGCGATCCGACGCCCAAACCGCGGTTGAATTAGGAGGACGAAGAACAAGCGACACTCAGCGCGAGCCGGGCGGTTGTCTGCAGAAATCAGAAACTGAGAACTGAGAACTGAGAACCAGGAACTGAAAACTGACAGCCCCCTACCGCCGAATCAGCGCCATCAGCCATCCCGCGAGGAAAACTCCACCGACGAACATAGCGAAGCAGTAGAGGCCATACCGCACCTGCTCCTTCGCCGAACTGCGTTGCGTGATGCCGAAGACCACCGACGCGAACAGCGCGAACACCACCGCCGCCGAGAAGTGCGACAAGTTGACGGTCACGGCTTCTTCCCTAGCGCAATGTGATGCGCATCCGCCGCCGCGATGAAATTCAAGAGGCCGGCCACAATCAGAAACGTCTTGCCATAATCCGCCGCGGCATTCGCGGCCATCACGTTGCCCCAGTCCATGATGCGCGCCAGAAAATAAAGCGCTCCCGAGCCCACGTCGCCAACAAAACCAAGTATGTCGAGGATGTCGCCGCCGTTCGGCTTGTAAATCCGCCCCTGCATGCCGAGGCCAATCAGGAACATCGCGACCACCGACACCAGCAGCAGAATGCCGCGCCCATAGCGCTTCAGCAGTATGTGTCCGCCGCCCGGAATCAGCCAGCCCACCAGCGGCGCCACCACCGCCATGGTCGTGAGCGGGCACTCCGGCTCGGTCACCGCCGCTGCATTTTTTGGTTTGTCCGTCGTTCTATCTGTCGTCGGCTTGGCCATTCAGATGGTCACGATCTCTCGTTGAATTTTACCAGTCACCTCGGCGCTTCCGGGCCGCACCAGCACATCCACTTCCAGGCGCACGCCGAACTCGGGCAGGTAGATTCCGGGTTCGATCGAAAACAAGGAATTGGGCAGAATGCGCCGCTCGTCGTGAATTTCCAAATCATCCATATTCGCGCCGTTCGCATGCACCTCGGTGCCAATCGAGTGGCCGGTGCGGTGGATGAAATACTCTCCGTACTTTGCCTGCTTGATGTGGCCGCGCACCGCGTGATCAACTTCCCATCCCGCGATCGGCCGATGCGCAGAGATGGCATCCTGCACGGTCTTCACGCCGATATCGCGCGCCTCGCTCACAATCCTGAAAATCTCGCGCTGCCGGTCCGACGGAGCCTGGCCCACAAATCCCATCCACGTAATGTCATAGTAAACCGCGCTCGGCGTATTCTTTTTCGCCCACACGTCCAGCAGAACCAGGTCCCCTTCATGAATCCCCACCGGCCGGCCCGCGCTGGGCTCGTAGTGCGGGTTGCCGCTGTTGGCGTTCACGGCCACGATCGGCGGATCGTCGGTCACCATGTTCTCGCGCTCGAATGCCTCCATAAAGAACTGCTGAATTTCATGCTCGTGCGTGCCGTCCCCGCGGACGCGCCGTCCAATCTCCTTGAACGCCTCGGCAGTGACCGCGTCAATTACATCGCGCGCCGCGAAGTGCGACTTGATCTGCTCTTCCGTCAGGGTCGCTTCAAACTGCGCGATCAAATCCGCCGCGCTGACAATGTTCTTACCCAGCCCGCGGATCATGTCCGCCGTTCCCGCGTCCACCATGGAAATGGTGAAGACAATGTTGTTGGCCGAATACTGCATGGCCACATCGCGATAAGGGCCCAGCATCTGCTTCAAGCCGTCGAACAATTCCTGCCATCCGGCGTATTGTTTCTTCACGCCCGGCAAGGTATCCAGGTGCCCCGATTCGATCTTGTGAACCAGTTTGACGGGCTCGCCTTTGGCGGGGATCAGATAATACCAGCGCCGCGTAACCATGAGCCCATCCGGCAACCCGAGAACACGGTACGAGATCGGATCGCGATGGTGATGATCGTAAAAAAGCCAGGCATCAATGTTGCGATCGCGCAAGGCTTGCTGGATGGCGGAGAGATCCATATACAAACGGTTATTCTACACGACCGCTGGCGTCGCTGGATTTCGGTCGATCCGAACTAGATGGAGAGCCCGGCGCCCCGCCCGGCTGGACGGGCGAGGCCCCCGTGCCTCGTAATGTGCTTTTCCACTTCGGCTGAAGAACTCCTGAGGATCGGACGATGAACTAGCCCTTGAATGGATTGAAGGTTCGGACGTCGAGTTGCTTGAAGTCTCTTTCATTCCTGGTCGCAACAATCAAGCGGTGAACTCGTGCCGTAGCGGCAATCATGGCGTCCTGCAGCAACTCAGGGGGCTTCTTATCCATAACGCGGCCCCATTCCCGAAAGCACGCCGTATCCATAGGGAGCACCCGAAAAGACGCCGGCAAGCGATCAATCCAACGCTCGATCTCGTCCGCCTTCCCCGGATCTCGATGTCTTGTCCGCTCGATCCCTGCCTGCAGTTCTCCGAAGGTTACGGCGGAGAGGAACAATTTCCCCTCTTCCATGGCGCCGATCCAGGCGATAACCGCTCGGTGCGGACGCATTTTCCGCAGTTCGGAGATTACGTTCGTATCCAGCAGGTATTGATTCACTCAAACTCCACCACGCGACGGCTACGCAACTTGCGTCTTTCCGGGATCAGGTCGTCAAAGCGAGGCTCGGGTGCCAGCAACCATTCCTTGAGGCCGGGCCGGGCCGCCTTTTGCAGCCTCTCCCATTCTTCGATTGGCACCAGAACCGCGGCCTTAACCCCCCGTCGGGTAACGACCTGCGGCCCCTTCTTGATGGTCGCATCCAGGAACTCACTGAAACGGGCCTTCGCATCTTGTACTTGCCACGAAGCCAAGCTTCACCCCCATCTACACTACGTCATTCTACTGACTAGTCATCTGTCTAGTCACTTACAATTTTCCCGGGGAAGCGCAGCGCAATATAACAGTATCGGAAGGAACGTTTGCGCCGCACTGCAGACCGCCGTCGTTTGTGGTAGAAAATAGTGTGATGCCCTGTAAAGCGCGTAAAGCCAATGAACGCCTCAGGCAGTCTTAATTCAGAACCATCAAACCCGCGACAATCAGGTACACCATGCTAAGGGCAGTCTTCATTGCACTGTCGGAGAGCCGCTCGCTGCGCAGCTTTGCCGAACGCTCCCGCTTTGGCCAACGCACTTCCGCCCGCTTCGTCGCGGGCACCGAGGTTGCGGACGCGATTCGCGCCGCCGCCGCGATGAATCGAATTGGCGCCGGCGTCTCCATCGACAATCTCGGGGAAAACGTCACCAACGCTGACGAAGCCCGCGCCAGTTCCCAGCTTTACCACCACCTGCTCGACGAAATCGCAGCCAGCAAACTGAACGCGAATATCAGCCTGAAGCTGACCCACATGGGCTTGGACGTGGACCAGACAATGGCCTACGACATTGTCCGCGGACTGGTCGCCAAGGCGGCGGGCATGTCGCCGAAGAATTTCGTTCGCGTCGATATGGAAGGCTCGGCATACACCCAGCGTACCCTCGATTTCGTTCACGAACTCCACCGCATTCCAGGGAACGAAGACAGCGTGGGGACCGTGATCCAGTCGTATATGCGGCGCGCCGAGGCCGACGTCGAGAAACTGCTTTCCGAGCGCATCCGCATCCGCCTCTGCAAGGGCGCATACAAAGAGCCCGCAGACATTGCCTTTCAGAAGAAGTCCGAGGTTGACTCGAGCTACGTGAAGCTGATGAAGATCCTGATGAAGAGCGGCGTCTTTCACGGCCTGGCAACCCATGACGAGGCCATTATTAAGGAAGCCAAGGCCTTCGCCACACGTGAGAATATTCCGCGCAACGCTTTTGAATTTCAAATGCTGCACGGCATCCGGCGCGACCTGCAGCAAAGCCTGGTCAAAGATGGCTGGGGCATGCGCATCTACATCCCGTTCGGCACCGAGTGGTATCCCTACTTTATGCGCCGGCTGGCCGAACGCCCCGCCAATGTACTGTTCATCGCAAAGAACATTCTGCGGCAGTAAGTCCGGCGGCATAAATTCAATAGTGGAGAGCCGGGCGTCCCAGCCCGACCAGGCGAGAAGCCAGTCGCTCCACTATCCCACGCGGGGGAGCTCCATTTTTTTCCAAAAAAGTGAAGGGGATTGGCAGGCGTTCTCGTTTTATGAAGTGGAAGCCAACTTGGATTGGATTCAAAGCCTGCCCCCTCGGCGATGTGCTTGCTTCCAACTGGGTATAAGGGTCCGTGGCTCGCGATGATATTGCAATCGAGACTCCGGCTTCCAAATCAAATCCTCTGCGCCGTCACGGGGAAGGACGACGCGGAGGTTTTTTGTTTTGAGAGTTGGTGTGGGGACGGGCGCCCTCGCCCGTCCAAGCCGAGCACATCTCGGCAACTGTGGGTGGTCATAGCAACTTTGAATTCGCCATAAGTGCCAATCGCCGGATACCAGCCGCTTCTCTTATCCCTCCCAAACAAACGCGTCAAAGATCCTCGTAGATTCAAATCCGATGCGCTTATAAAGCGCAATTGCTCGATCATTAGCCTCGGTCACCGTCAGCGAGACGAACCGGAATCCCCGCCCGCGGAGATTCCTGGTTGAGGCCGCCATCATGGCTTCGCCAAGGCCGGCGGAACGGTATTCCGAGAGCACGCACACCTGCGTAATGTGTCCAACATCCGGCCGCACCAGCGAGCACAGGATGAGGCCGACCAGCGTGCGGGTGCGGCGCTGGAAGACGAGAAAGGATGCCTGGGGATCGAAGGTGCCGCATCCGGGAAAGCGCACAATGTTGTTGAGAAAGCGCAGCGAGCCAGTCATGCTGCGGTACTGATCGTTGATCTCCGAATCGACGTGGCCGCGGTAGGCGGCGGTGATCAGCGCGGCGGCGGACTGGTATTCCTGTTCGGACCAGGGACGGATTTCGAACTGCGGAGGCAGGTCGGGCGGCGCGGTTTGGGGATGCTTGCCAATATCGAAATTCATGAAGACCCGGGGATGACGGCTGAAACCCTGTTGCAGAAAGGGGCGCGCGGCTTCTCCGGTGTGGTGCGCCAGCAACTGCGCCTCCACGCGATGGATGCCGGGCGACTGTTGCAGGGTCTCGATGACGTGGGTGAGCAGGCGTTCTTCGACCTCGTGACGGTCGTAACCGCGACCTCCGTCACGCACAAACAGATCTCCGATGACGCCCTTGCTCTGCTCGTAGACAAAAAACGAGTAGCCAAAAATGCTGCCGCGCTCGATGGCAGCGTAACCCGGCAGAATTTTAGCGTCCGTGTAGCGCAGGATCATCTCGGCCGAGGTGGTGTAGTCCCAGGAGAGCAGCCGTCCCCACTCGGCGACCTCATCTTCCAGCAACGGGCGAAGGTCAGCGGAAGAGAAGTGTCGGAGATCGAGGATTTCCATATAAAAGCCAGGTTTCAAAGTTTCAAAGTTTCAAGGTTTCAAAGCTTCAGAGTTGCAAGGCTTTCAAGGTTTCAAGTCCTGACGCTGGCGTTCGATTGCCGCTTTCACTTTGAAACCCTGAAACCTTGAAACTTTGAAACCTGGCCTCCTTAAAACCTAGCCTCTTTGAGATCTATTTTCCCACCCAGTACAGATCCAACTTCTGCGCCGGGATGCTGGTCAAGTATGACACTCGGCGTCCGGGAACAAACTGGGCGACTTGCGCTTGCGTACCTTGTGCGGCAACCACTACATGAGCTGCCGCCGGGACGTTTCCGCTTTCGTAGGGCTGCGCCGAACGATTGAGATAAAACTCCAGACCATACTCCTGCATGCGATTGAGGTGATAGAGGGCGACGGGGACTGGCTCGTGCGAAAAGGCCTGGATGCTTTCTGCAATGGGGCGCGCGGATTGGGTGGCGCCGATGACGGGCGCGGCGAAACGAATGACGGCAGCGACGCTGACGACGACGGCGAACATGGTAACGCGGCTCAACAGACTGAGGCCGGCCCGTGAGTGTACCGCGACGCTGATGCCCAGCGCAACGACGGCGGCAATGGCAGCGGCGATGTAGGTTCCGCCTGCCCACAGCAGGTGATGATTCCTCGCGACAGAGGCGGCCGAGAGAGCGGCAAAGATCAGCAGTCCGCAGAGAAGTCCGTGAGCGGCGGCGAAAAGCGCTGAGAACTTTCCTTCGTCCCGCGACCTCCGCGAGACCTCAGCGCCTTCTGCGTCGAAGAACTTAGCACCCCTACGCGCTGCCAGATATTCGGCAACCAGCAGAGCTCCCGCGGGGACAGCGGGCAGAATGTAGCCCGGCAGCTTCGATTGCGATGCGCTGAAAAACAGGATGGGCACGAGCATCCAGATGAGAAGAAATAGCGGCCACGAATCTTCCGGGCTGGAAAAAGCTTCTTTACCCTCCGACCAGAGCAGGCGAGCGCGTCCGGCAAGAGCAACGATGAGCGCGAGCGTCCACGGCATCATGGCCAGCAGGAACACGGGCAGGAAGAACCAGAACGGCCGCCGGTGGTGATAGACGTTCTCGGAGAAGCGGGCCAGATTGTGTTCGAGGATGAAGATGCGGAAGAATTCCGGATTGCGCAGTTGGACGGCGATGTACCAGGGCAGCATCACGGCGAGATAGAGCGCGATGCCGGGGAGCCACAGGGTGCGCGGGATGGCGCGCCAGTCGCGCTTTACAGCGACGAAAAGAAAAATGATGACGGCAGACAGCGCGGGCGCGACCGGACCTTTGGCTAAGGTTCCAAGTGCCAGAAAAATGTAAAAAAAGGCGAGATAGACGCGCTTACGGCTTTCGTACCCGGCGTACCAGGCAAGCAATGCAATGGCAAATGCAGCGGCGAGCGGCATGTCGGTCGCGGCGGCGTGGGCAAATCCAATGACGCCGGCGCAACTGGCCGTGATGAGCGCGCCGTCGAGTTCACTACCGGGTCGAAAGCGGCGGAGGAACCAGTAGATGGCTATGATGAGCAAGGCGGCGTCGAAAGCAGCGGGCAGGCGGGCTGCCTGATCCGTGACGCCGGCTACACGGAACGACAACATCGCCTGCCAGTAATACAGCACCGGCTTTTCGAGCCACGGCTTGCCTTGCAGCGTGGGTGTAACCCAATCGGAGCGATCGAGCATTTCGCGCGCAACTTGCGCGTAGCGGGGTTCGTCGGCGCCGAGCAGGCCGAAGGCCCCGAGGCCATAAAAGAAAAGGAATCCGCAGAACGCTACCAGCAGCAGCATGTCGGTGCGATTCTGCGGATTCGTTCTTGGCACTTTCATTCCTTGCCTAATCATTGAATTCACGCAGGCCGCGGCCGGGCCAGCGCCCACAGGCTGATGATGGTCCAGACGCCTTCGAGCACCACGAAGCCAACCTGAAAAGGATGGATCGCGATCCACCAGAGGATCGCCGATCCGACGGCGTTCAGGATGTTGTAAGTGGGACGGCGAGCGTTGATCCATCCCATCTGGTGACCGGCATAAGCGATCAGGATGAGCAGCGCTCCCACGAAAGAAATGAGTTGGCGGGTCAGGTCCATGGTGATCTCGCGTTAGTGATCTTAGACTGATTCGCTGGCATTCGCGCGCTGGCGTTCACTCGCTGGCGTTCGTTCTCCCGTTCGTTAGCCGGGTCGAAGAGTTAGCCTTCAAGACTACAGGTTTGGTGGACTGAAATACTAAGCCGTGCTTTATCGGCATGTTGGCAGAGAGGCCATTGCGATGCTGTAGGCAAATTGCAAGCAGGCCATTAGCCGTTGCCGTTCAGCCTTCCCATTGCCAACTCTAGAAGCTCTGGGGTTGGATGCACGCACCATTCTATCCAAATTGGTTTTGGATACAAAGGACCAAGGCGTCCTGTTTCGCAAGAATCTTAGCCGCCCGTGGTACAAGTACGGTTCGCATCAGGGCATGCCTTCAGGCATGCCGAAAATGCTGCATTATGCAAGCGCCTTCTGGCGCTGAGGTCGGAAAGCAGAGTTTCACCAGGGCTCTTACCGTCGTTCTCGTTTGCTCCGCATCGTTGGGACGAGATTTCGACCGTAGTCCTAGTCGAGAGCAGGACGAGCCATTGGCTGTTCCCAGTCTGACAACAGCTACTCGTTACGTGACACTGTGGGTTCGCTCCCAGCGGTGGTAACTTACAGGATTAGCGTTTAATTCCCGTGGCCAAAGCATGGCTTCGCTTGAATTAGTACGGCCGTGATGGAGGGAACGATGCAGACAACGTCGAGACTCTCGAAGCCAAAGATCGCACGCGGCTCGCTCTATGTCTGTCTGTTCTCCCTTCTTACTCTCGGGCTGCAGAGCGTTCCTGCCCATGCCCAAAGCGCCGTTATCCTGGTGGGATCCGGATCGACCGTGCCAGCGCCTCTTTACAGCCGCTGGGCACAGGAGTACGACAAGCGCAACCCCAGCATCCAGATGCGATACCTTCCCGTCGGCACCAGCGAAGGGATAAAGCAGATCTTACATGGCGTGGGCGATTTTGCCGCCGGAGAAGCTCAGCTTACAAGTAAGGAGCAGAAAGAGGGCAGTTTGATCGAACTGCCGCTCGTGCTCATCGCCATCGTTCCCATCTACAACCTTCCCGATACCCACCAGGAGCTTCGGCTTTCGGGGGAAGTGTTAGCCGAGATTTTCCTCGGCGAGGTAAAAACGTGGAATGCGCCGCAAATTGTAAAGCTCAATCCAGAGATCACTTTGCCGAATCTTCCGATCCACGTAGTCAACCGCCCTGCGGGAAAGGGATCCAACTACGTCTTCACTGACTTTCTCTCCAAGGTGAGCTCCAAGTTTCGTGCCCAGATTGGGGTCACCCCTTCACCCAGGTGGCCGGTTGGCGAGCCGGCGGAACGCAGTTCCGATATGGCAGTCCAAGTGAAAAATAGCGCCGGCTCCATTGGCTACGTCGAGTATCAATATGCGGTGAAGAACAGCATTCCGCAAGCCGCAGTGCAGAATCGCGCCGGCAAGTTTGTTAAAGCTTCCACCGAGAGCATTACCGCGGCATGCCAAGCGGCAGAGGCGCCCGGCTGGAAGAACTTCTCCGCCTCGTTGATCGACACGCCCGGAGCTGATGCTTTTCCCATTACCAGCTTTTCCTGGATTTACCTGCGGACTTCAGCGTCTGATTCCGTTCGTGCCAGCGCGTTAAGCCGTCTCTTGGATTGGATATACTCGGATGGCCAGCAGTTTGCACCCCAGGAAGGCTATTCTGAACTGCCTCCGCCACTGCTCGCAGCCGTGAGAAAGAAAGCCCAAGATTTGCGATAGGGCGCAGTGGCGCCGGACCTGGCGCGCACCTGATAAAATTTCGCTGCATTTCGCTTCGGAGACCTTATGCGGGATTGCTTCCTCTTCGTTTGCATTGCGTTTCTCACCTCTCTTGCCCTGGCGCAAAAGCCCGCCTCGTCGTCTAAGTCCGGCGAGAGCCCGCAATTCGGCAGCGTCTCCGCCGACAAGGCACTGAACGCTATGTTCGAATCGAAGATCAAAGCCGAGTGGGAGGCGCTGAAGAACAAGGACAAGAAAGCCTACGCCGAGTTGTTAGCCGACGACTATCAGGGCGTCGAAGTCGATGGCCGAGGCGAGCGGAATAAGATTCAATCTGTGAACGAACTGGTTGAAGAAAATGTCTTCAACTATACGCTGTGGGGGTTCAAGCTGATTCCGCTCGGGCCCGACGCCGCCCTGGTCATCTACGAAAGCACCATGCAGTTCCCGCCCAAGGCGCAGATACGCTTCTCACGGGTGTATATCACTGAACTCTGGGTGAAACGCGCCGGTCAATGGAAGGAACTGCACTATCAGGAAACTCACGTCAAGTAGTCCTCTCTGCCCCAAAGATTACAAGATCAAGAGATTAAATGTAACCGGCGCCCTGGCCTTGCTATCTCATTTAATGAGAGGAGAGTCCCCCATGAAGACATTCTGGTTCGTTCTGCTGCTTTCGGGCAGCTTTCTCCTGGCGCAAGACAGCAATCCCGGCAACCCCAGCCAGCACAAGTCGAAAACTTCTAAAGGACAGGAAACCGTACAGGGCTGCGTCGGCAGATTTAGCGGCGATTACATACTGACCAAGCAAGACCCAGCCATGACTTACGAACTGCAGGCTACTGGTAAGATAAAACTCCACCAGTACCTGGGACAACGAGTGGAGGTAACCGGGAGCGAGTCGCCGTCGATGATGACAAGTTCCGACGCTATGGCAAAAACCGGCGCTCCATCCTCGGTGACGTTAACCATCACTTCGATCAAGACCCTCGAAAAGGAGTGCCCGGTACAGCAAATCCCACAGTAATAGGTTTTCGACCGGGTTAGCTTTTGCTCACGGTCAAAGCCTTAGAGCAGTTCCCGATTGGCTCTAGAGGGAGCCGGAAACGGGTAGGGCATGGCTTCAGCCGTGCCCTAACGAGTCACAACGGGTTCCGGCTTTAGCCGCTGGGCTACGCACTACACCATTACGAAAGCCGCCTCAGTCGCAGTCCGGCGGCATGGCCATGATCTCGGATTCGGAGTCACATGGCGGCTTTTTCTTGGCTGGCTCCAGGAGCGACGGACGATTATAGCGGAGAATCCACAAGCCTTCGTTGTTCGTAAGGTAGATCAAGCCGTGTCCTCCGTCCGGAAGAATGCTGGTCACCTTGTTGAAGGTCTCCAGGGTTTTCGGATTGCGCGGGTCGCTCAAGTCGAGCACGCGAACGGTCTCAGTGGGATGGCTGTTGCTGGTCAGAGTTGCCGGCGTTTTTTCCGGAGCTTCCGCAATCGCCACATCGGGGCTAACCATCTGCAGGTTTCCCGCAGTCGACTGATTCGATTCCGCCGTCCGTTTCAACAGGCTCGGCTTCTCCGGCTTGGTCACGTCCACCACCATGAAGCCTTGCTTGCCAGCCTGTTGAACGTACAAGTAGTGTTTCTCGTTTTCCCTCTGCAGCAACATTTGACTTCCCGTCGCCTGCGGCAAAGCTAAGTGGGCGATCACGGTCGCAGGGACTTCGGTCGGTTTCGGCGCTGGTTGCTCGCTTGCAGTGGCCAGCGCGACCAGTAGAAGCAGAAGCGATAACTCGAGGACATGGGACCGCTGGCCTACCCTAGAAGAAATCTCCATAAATCACTTCATTCGCGACACGAAACTTCGCTTCGTTTCGCGTCCAACCCAACTATATCACCGCGCGAGCACCTCTCCTCACTGTTCCGCTATGACGTCAATGCATCCCGCGCCGGCCTGGGTTCCACAGATGGCGCCAGCCTGCTGTGGCATGAAGACATGGTTGTTGCCGGGGTCGACCGCGATGCTATGCGCATTCGTGTTGACCGGAAGGTTGTACAGCCAGAGGTTCGTTCCGGCATCGATGACGCCCATGACCGGACCGGGAAGCATGTCGCGCGCCGCGAGATAGTATTTGTTGTCGCCAGGGTTGTACCACGTCTCGTCCACGCCGCCAGTTTCAGTGACTGCCACGCAGTTGACGCTAGCTGCCGGCGGCATCGCGCAGGCGGTGTTCGCGCTCAACGCAGTGTTCGTGATTATGTACTCGTTGGCGGGAAAGGCCTCACCATCATGGTCCGCGCATCCTACCAGGAAATTATCGCCAGGTCCCTGCGTGATGCTGGTGGGCATGCAGTTCAGCATGGGAAAACTGCCGATCACAGCGGGGCCCACAACACCACTGCCGGTCGGGCCGAGCGGCGCTTTGGGATTGATTACATCTACGCTTCCGACGTAAAGCGCGCCGGTGGAGTTCGCATTCGTGAGCAGGAAATTTCCGGTCGTGGGATCCCAGGCGTGCGCGCCTAACCCCGCTGGCGAAATAGCAGGGATGCAATTCGTACCGGGCTGCGGCGTTGGGTTGCACAGCGCATAGCTACCGGTGTTGTTATCGAGGATCGGTCCGTGTTGGCACGGGATTGTGTATGCTGTGCCGCTTCCAGGCGTGCCCGCATTGGGAGTGGTGCCAATCCCGGAAACACCCGAGAGCGCGGTGGGATTCGACGGGTCGGGACATGGACCGTTGACGTTATCCACCACGACCGAGACAGATGAGGGGGGCACGCCGTCGTAATAGATTTGCCCAAGAATGCAAGTCGGGGGGTTAAAACCGCCTGTGGTACTGGGCGTGATCGATGTTGTTCCGCCTCCATTGCCGGCGATGGCGGGTCCGTAGGGCGTAAGCGGATCGACCGGCAGGCAGTTTGACGTTCGGGCGTTGACCCCCGACACATCGATGAACGTGATGAAGGGAAGTCCGGGATCGCCGTTAATGATAGCGAGAATCTGATCCTTGGTGTCGTACGAGATCTCATCGCCACGATCATCGCCGCAAAATGCGCTCGATCCTGCTTCACCCTGCCAGGAGGCGAGGCAAGGGGCTATACCCTGCGGGCCGTCATAGTCCGCGGAGACGCCCGTCGGGATATCGGCAATTACAACTGGCGGATTTGTAGTGAGGTCGAAGATGACCACGCTGGAGCTGCCGTTTCCGACATACGCAGTCTTGCCGTCGGGTGTTACCACTACGCCGTTGGGGCCAGACATCGGGTTTACACCTTGGCCGCGGGCAGCACAGCACTGGGCACCCGTAAATCCTCCGAAATTACCGCTCGGGCCAAATCCGGAAGCCAGCCCGAAAGGTTCTGTCGTTCCCGGCACCGCCGTTCTGCAGCCGAAGCGAGTAAAGTTCCCGTTCACGCCGAGAATAGGCGGGATGATCGGATTCTGATTCGCGTCCTTCACGCACGGGCTGGCATTGTTTCCCGCTGCCGACACACCGTTTTGGCCGGTGATGGAATTCACGGCGAGGTTGGTCGTGGTGTCGATCACCTGGAGGGCGATGCCGATGCGGTCCGACACGTAGTCCATGTTGTCGCCGGCGCCGCTGGGGTTTTGCGCGATCCAGCTAATATCGAAGGAGTTGAACGGACCGCCGGGCGTGCCAGTATTGTTGTGCTCGGGCACGGGGATGACGTCGATGACGGCGTACTGGCCACCCGTGGTAGTGCCGCACGTGGGACAGTTGGACGAACTCCCGCAGCCGCTCAGTATCATAAATAATGCCGCGAGAAGAATAGTAAGCAGAATCCTCGGTCTCATCGAATTCCCTCCTGCGATTTTCCTCCCAGGACCAGTTGCCACCAGCCCCGGCGACTACCAAATTTGCTGACTCTTCACCCGCAACGGCCAGCCGGGCGGACTAACTCTAGAACCGGAACTGCAGCCGCTGCATGACCACATAAAAGTTCTGCGGCTCCTGGCCTATTACGCTGGGCTCCTTCAACTGATCAATGCCCAGATTAAACACGTACTTGACCCAATAATTGGGATACCAGTTGAGCCCAACCGTGTACTCATTGGTGTGGTTATTAAATGTGGACACATAACCATTGGTGAGATTGTTCTGGAAGCCCGCACCCGGTTCGTTGGCATGGAGGCCAGTGAACCGGAAAGCGAGTTCCCATGCTCCCCAGCCACGTCCCTGGCCCCCTGGAGTATCGGGACCGAACGTTGGACTTTTCACCCGGGGAGTGCCGTTCTCTGGCCGTTTTTCTCCCGTCAGCAGGTAAGTGGTGCTCAGGTCCCAAGCCTTGGCTCTGATTGTTGGAAGACTCATGAAGCCCAGCCAACCCGCTTGCAGGGCACCGACATTCGTGCGGTCCATATCGAGTTGATCGTATTCGCCGCGCAGAG
>Ga0181532_10002214_pt1 | contig 18208 bp, 12 predicted proteins | sample PEATcosm2014_Bin_33_FD_119768 | JGI IMG/M metagenome (GOLD analysis project Ga0181532, IMG submission 119768) | Peatland microbial communities from MTU Mesocosm Facility, Houghton, MI, USA - PEATcosm2014_Bin11_30_metaG | ecosystem: Environmental > Terrestrial > Soil > Wetlands > Peat | place...
CCGCGGATCCGCCAAGTCCCCCGTATAACAAAGCGCACCTTCGGCGACGCTTCCTTGATCTATGACCGCGTCGATCGCCGGGCGCATTTGGTCGACGTCGTTCAGCGCGTCGAAGATGCGGAAGATGTCAATGCCCGCTTTGGCCGCTTCGGCGATAAACGTGCGCCCGACCTCGTCTGGGTACGGCGAGTAACCGACCGTGTTGCGACCACGAATGAGCATCTGCAGGCAGATGTTCGGCACGGCGGCCCTGATCTCCTCGAGGCGATCAAAGGGATCCTCTTTCAAGAAACGCAATGCGACGTCATAGGTTGCGCCGCCCCAACACTCGATGCTGAAAAGCTCGGGCAAAAGGCGCGCCATGTGTTCTGCAACACCGAGGATGTCAAAGGTGCGAAGCCGCGTAGCGAGCAGCGATTGATGGGCGTCTCTGAACGTCGTGTCCGTCACCGCAATTGATTGTTGGGCGCGTAGACGTCGGGCAAAGGCCAGTGGGCCGATCTCCTCGAGGAGCTGTTTCGATCCCGCCAACGGTGCCGTGGACAAATCGACACTCGGGAGCTTCTCCCTAGGATCACCAACTTTTGGTGGTTCGCCGTTCGGACGATTCACCGTCACTTCGGCGAGGTACTCGAGCAGTCGTGTCGCCCTGTCGGCTGAACGATGTCTTGAAAGCAAGTTCGACTTGGAGCTTATGAAACCCGTTGTGGCGAGACCGGCCCGAAAGTCCTCGTCATCAAAGATCGCTTGCAGGAACGAGATGTTCGTCGCGACCCCGCGGATACGGAACTCCGCTAGGGCGCGGCGCGCCCGGTCGACGGCTTCTTCGAAGGTGCGGCCCCGACAGGTGAGCTTTGCAAGCAATGAGTCGAAATACGGGAGGATTTCTGCGCCTTGGGTGATGCCTTCATCGAGGCGGATACCCGTTCCCCCAGGCGCGCGATAGGTCGTGACGACACCCGTGTCAGGGCGAAAATCGTGCGCCGGGTCCTCGGCGGTAATACGGCACTGGAGCGCGACGCCGTTGCACTCGATTCTCTCTTGCGCAAGACCAATCTCGGCAAGCGTCGCACCCTCGGCAATGCGCAACTGCGACCGCACGAGGTCGACGGAAGTCACCTCTTCGGTCACCGTGTGCTCGACTTGGATCCGTGGGTTCATCTCGATGAAGGTGTACCGACCCGACGCATCGAGGAGGAACTCGACCGTTCCCGCACCCACGTAACCAATGGAAGAAGCAAAGCGCATCGCCCCTTCGCACATCTCGTCGCGCAGTGCTCTCGGAAGGTTCGGCGCTGGAGCGATTTCGACGACCTTTTGGTGCCTTCGTTGGACCGAGCAGTCCCTTTCATAGAGATGGACAACAGAGCCCACGTTGTCGGCGAGGATTTGCACCTCAATATGGCGAGGGTCGATGACGGCTTCCTCCAAGAAGACCGTCTCGTCACCGAAGGCGGACTCGCCCTCGCGTCTTGCCGCCGCGACCGCGTCTTTGAGCAGGCTCGCGTCTCTTACGAGTCGTAGCCCCCGTCCGCCTCCTCCAGACGCAGCCTTCACGAAGAGAGGAAACCCAACGGCCTCAGCCGCTTGAGCGAAGGAATCGTCGTCGTGGTCCGGCGCGACCGAACGCAGGACGGGAAGTCCTGCCCTCTTTGCGGCGTCGAGGGCTGCGAGCTTGTTTCCCGCCACGGCGAGCACTGACGCGGGCGGTCCAACGAAAATGATCCCTGCTCGTGCGCAGCTCTCGGCGAGACTCGGGCTTTCTGACAAAAAGCCATAACCGGGATAAATCGCGTCCGCGCCTACTTCTGTTGCCAAGGCGACAATGTCTGCCACATCCAAATAGGCGCGCACCGGGTGGCCCCGTTTGCCGATTTCATAGCTTGCGTCAGCCTTCTGGCGATGCAGTGAGTGGCGGTCTTCGTAGGGGTAGATCGCAATCGTCCGAATGCCGAGCTCGTTCGCCGCGCGAAATGCCCGAATTGCGATTTCACCGCGGTTCGCAACGAGGAGCTCTCTTATCATGTCAAACGACCGCGCCCTTGAACCTCACCGAGCAACAAATTGGGCACGAGGTGGGAACTGATCTTGTGAGGTTACCCGAGGATGGCCTTCCAACGGAGCCTGAGCGCTGTTGAGACCTGTCCGTCTCACCTGATCGTAGGAATCTTCCGCGCCGAACACCCACGTGCGCGCTCGGCGTCTCAGTCAGGACTTGAGGTGCGCATCGAAGAATGAAACGATGCGTCGACGTGCGTCTTTCGCCGATCCCTCCTCGTATCCTCCTCCCATCATCTTTCCCATGACGCCGAACAGAGCGCTGTCATGGTCATTGAGAAAGGAGTGTCCGGCATCGGGATACTCCTTTACGTCGTGGTCCACGTCGATCGCCGTCAGCGCACGCTCCAGTCGCTGCGCGGCTCCGCGAAGCGTTCGGTCCTTCGCGCCGTAGCTTGCGACGATCGGACACGCTCCAGCCAAGAAAGCCTCGGCGTTCTTTGGTACCCGTCCGTAGTTCACGCTTGACGCTGCGAAGCCGCGTCCCGGGGCGAGGAGCAAGGCGAATCCACCGCCCATGCAGTACCCGATAACCCCGATCTTGCCGTTGCAGTCTGATCGCTCCGTTAGCCATACGCGGATCGCTTCTACGTCGTTGAACGCTCTCCCTCTTCCGTTCCGCATGTCGCGAAACATCGACCGCAAGCACGTCATTTTGTTTCCCCAGTAGAACAAGTCGGGCGCTACGACGAGATAGCCCTCGCTCGAAAGCCAGTTGGCCTGGTTCTTCAAGTCTGTGCTCATTCCCATCGCGTCGTGGATGACCACGATCCCCGGCCAGGGTCCCGCTCCTGGCGGCATCGCCAAATAGCTCGGCACCTCAAATGGAGCAGTGGGAATCTTCACCTCAGACACTTCGCGTCCCTCCTTTTCAGTCGGTGCGAATGCCTCCTGGTGCGCACCGAGGATCCGCGCTCGTCTCGGGAAGCTTGGATCTCGCGTGAAGTTCCGACGCAAAACGGCGTCGTCTTTGCACCGAGGAGAACCTACGCGTCTTCGAGGCCATGTTGCGTCGAGGCTTCGGCTAGACCATGTTTGACGACTCTCCCCATGCGCGCCGGCCACCAATTCCATCGCCCGAGGAGCGCTACGGTCGAAGGGACGAGAAGCGTGCGAACGAGGAAGGTGTCCATCAAGATGCCGACCGCGAGGCCCACTCCGATGTCTTCGATCTGTCCAGCACCTGGACTATGACCCGCGCTCAGCGAGAGCACACCGAAGGTCCCCGCGAGGACGAGGCCCGCAGAGCTCACCGTCGGCCCCGTGCGTCCAACGGCACGCACCACAGCTTCATGAAGCGGTCGGACGCGGGCTTCCTCGCGGATTCGGGTCATGACGAGGATGTTGTAGTCCTCGCCGAGCGCGAGCAAGAAGATAAACATGAGGAACGGGAGGATGAAGGTCAACCCCCCGCTTCCGCCGATGTCGATGAAGACGATCGTCGCAACACCGAGCGCCGCGAGATACGAGATTGCAACACTGACGATGAGATAGAGCGGCGCGAGGAAACTGCGAAGCACGAGCGCGAGGAGAAGTGCGATCGCGAGAATAGCGACAGGGACGATGTGAATGAGGTCGTGATTTGACGTACTGCTCACGTCATACAGTGCTGCCGCCTCACCGGCGAGCCCGCTAGCGGTCGCGCCTGAGCGCGCCGCCGCATTCGACACGATTTCGCGGATATGTGGCGTTGCGTCCAATGCCGCCGTGCTCTGTTGCCCGCCGGCGGCAAGGGTGGCCTCGAACTGGATGGTGCGTCCGTTGGCGCTAACGAAAAGCGCCGTTGACCGATAGGCGTTGTATTCAACGCTCGGGATCGCGATGCCATTCGGCTCCGTCGGTCCAAGGCCATTCGGCGCGCCGAGCTCGGCGTGAAGGCGTGCATAGATCGACGGGGTGAGCACGGCGCCGTTTGGATCAAACGGGCCAGCGAGCTGGCGGAACTGTCCCGAAGAGCGCAGGACCGCCTCCACGGTCGCTACCTCATCTGGGTCGTCCCAAACGGGCTTTTTGTAGGAAAAGATGAGGTTCGCGGGGTTCGCGCTCGACTGCGGGAAGTGCTCGGAGACAATCGTGTTGCCGAACGCGGCATCGCTCCCGGCAGGAGCATTGATCGCTCCACCAAATCCCCCCGAGTGATAGCCAAGGGCAGCAAGCGCGAGGCATGCGAACACGACGACGCCGATGCTGAGCGTGCGCGCCGGACGCCGCACGAGGTCCGCCGCGATCCGGCCCCAGGTCCCCTCTCGGTTCGCTTCGGACATGAGAGACGCCGGCCAGAACACCGCGTTACCGAAGATTGCTAGCAGCGCAGGCAAGAGCGTTAGACCGGCGATCAACATAACCGCCACCCCGAGCGCGAGAGGTACCCCGAGATCCTGGTAGATCCCAAAGGTCGCGAGCAAAAGACTCAAGAGGGCGAATATGACTGTGCCCGCGGACGCGCTGATCGACTCACCGACGCGTACGAGCGCGCGCTCTACTGCTGCTTTGGCTTCGAGACCGGAGCGGATTTCCTCTCGCACCCGAAAGACAAGGAAAAGGCCATAATCAGTCCCCGCTCCCAATAACAAGACGATCAAGAGCAATTCCGTGATCTCAGATACCTTGAGACCGTGCGCACCGAGACCCCCGATGAAGCGCGTCGAGATGAGAAGTGCGAAGGCCGCGGGCAAGAGCGTGAGGAACGGCGCGAGAAGCGACCGGAAGATCAACAACAACAAGACGATGATGAAGATGAACGAGAAGAACTGCGTCTTTTGGCCTGCGGTGTTCGCGCTTGCCTGATTCGCGACGTTCGTCGCAATCGGTCCGGCGACGTGGAGCTGAAGAGCCTTTGGCGCCGCAACCGTCGAGAACGTTGCCTCGAGATCGTCTACAACAACCTTTTGCGCGACGACATCGGCTTCATTGACACGTGCTTCCACGATCATCTCCGCGGCTTTACCGTCACGCGAGACCGCAATTTCCTTAGCAAAAACGATGCGCGGAACACGTTCTGCAGCAACGACCTCTCGTGCAAGCGCAGCTTGGTCAACTGCTGTGAGGCGACCGACGGAGTCTTCGCCAACGATCACGATCTGGCTCTCGGTGTTCACGTTGCCGATGAACGGACTCGCAAGATCCGCCGCCAACTCGCTAGGCGCGTTCGCGGGGAGGAACTGGCTGTTGTCGTTGTTCACCTCGCTACTGAGCGAGGGAAGTGCTCTTGTCGACACCACAAGGAGCACGATCCAAAACACAACGACGAGGAATCGGAACCGGACGACAAAACGACCGAGTCCAGAGAAAAACCGGTCCATCAGGAAAGCATCTTCCTTTCATAGGGCGCCCGTTGCCGCTCGGCAAAGCAAAGGGCCAATGGTGGCGATGTCACCAACAAATCATGAGAGATCGGCTGGAAGGCGCGCTTCATAGTCTATGGAACAAGCAGCTCTCGCTCTTCCGATTGGGCTTCGTCACCCGAACGAACGACTGAAGAGCTGTGAGATGCTCCGACTCCGCTCCGGAGCTCCACGTGAGGGATGAGCCAGGCCGCGAAAATGGCGATCGCAGCAATCGGAGCCGCTATAGCGAACACCGTTTGGATCGACTCGGCATATGCCGCGGCGAGACCATGATGAACAGCCGGCGGAAGCTTGTCGAGGATCGCCGGGGTGACGCTCGCGCTCGACAGCCCTCTCGGCAGCTTTAGTTTCCCGAGATGTCTCGCAAGGTTGCCGACTAACACGTTCGAGAAGATGGCGCCGAAGATCGCTGTGCCGAAAGATCCCCCGATGGAGCGAAAGAAGGTCGAACCGGACGTGGCGACGCCGAGCTCGGAGTAGGGAACCGCATTTTGGGCGATGAGCACGAGTACCTGCATGACGCAGCCGAGCCCTATGCCCATGACGAGCATGTCCAATCCTGTGATGATCCCGCTTGTCCCTACCCCTACGCGCGACAAGAGAAAGATCCCGATCGTCATGAGTGCCGTTCCGGCAATAGGAAAGACGCGGTAACGGCCGGTCCTCGTGATGATGAGTCCTGACGCGGTCGATAACACCACCATTCCTGCAAGCATCGGCAACAGCTCTAGCCCCGAAATCGTCGGCGACTCCCCGTGGACGATTTGGAAGAACACCGGCAAGTACGTGATGGCACCGAACATCGCGAAACCAACGATGAAGCCGGCGACGCTCGTAACCGAGAACGCGCGAATGGAAAAAAGATGCAGAGGCAGTACTGGTTCTTTCGCGCGCCGCTCCACGAGGGCAAAGACGCCAATGAACACCGCGCCAATGACACCGAGAGCGATGATCGGCGCTGAGCCCCAAGGATACGTCGTACCACCGAGGCTCGTGAACAAAACGAGACCGGTTGCCGCAAGAACAAGGACGGAGATACCGAGGTAGTCGATGTCATGGTGGATACGGCGCAAGTGCCCTGGAACTTGGCTCGCCACGACAACAAGCGCGACCGCCCCGATGGGGAGGTTGATGTAGAAGATCCAGCGCCAGGTGAGCTGTTCGACGAACACGCCGCCAAGCAGCGGACCGATGATGCTTGCGATGCCGAACACCGCACCGAACAAGCCTTGGTAGCGACCGCGTTCGCGAGGAGCAACGATGTCTCCGACGATCGCTTGCGTACCGACCATCAACCCGCCGCTACCGACACCTTGGACGGCCCGGGACGCGATGAGCTCGATCATCGAGTGGCTGAGACCCGAACAGACCGATCCGACCAAGAAGATGACGATCCCCGCCTGGAAAAAGAACTTCCGTCCGTATTGGTCGCCGAGCTTTCCCCACAGCGGTGTCGTGACGGTCGCAGCGAGCAGATACGCGACGACGATCCAGGCGAGGTGCGATGCGCCGTGGAGGTCAGCCACGATCGTCGGGAGTGCGGTCGCGACGATCGTTTGATCGAGGGCGGCGAGGAACATCCCGAGCATCAATGCACTAATGATGATGAGCACACGGCGGTGGGTTAACTCAGGTATGGCTGCCCCAGCGGCTCGCTGTTCGGCCGTGACGTCCGTCATGGTGTCCTTGTCCTCGTTATCGTGTCCTCGCATTTCGATCGTGTACGGCGGCGGATCGTGCGATTCGCGGGTGTCGGAGCGATCACGAATGCCTCTTTTGTAACAAGCGCCGTCGCGAGCTCGTCGATCACGACACTCGTAAGCCTGACGAGGGAATCTGCCCCGCCATATGCGCTCCAGTACAAAGCGGCGACGCGCGTCGCGCCGAGCATCGCCGCAGCGATGAGCGCGGGGTAGAGATCGTCGGTGGGATCGGTGCCAATACGCTCGGCAAGCGCTTCGGCGAGGCCTCGCTCGACTTCTGCCATATACGCGCTGAACGCGCCGAGCAGTTCACGATCACCGCGCACGGCGCAGAATCGCCGAAACCACGCAACCTTGGAGTCTCCGAGCTCGCTTGTCTCTTCATCGATTGCCGTCGCGTACTCGATGAGCACGGCTCGCAACGCCTCGAGAGGAGACTCGTCGATTGGTCGCGCGAGCAAGCTTGCCCGAAGCTGCTCGACGCGCTCGGGGTCAGCGCCAACGATCGCAGCCTCCTTGGAAGAGAAGTAGTTGAAAAAGGTCCTCGTCGCAACGTCGGCGGCCTCGGTGATGTCTTCTATCGTGACGTGCGCGTAGCCTCGCTCGGCGACAAGGCGCAAGGCCGCATCGCGAAGCGCCTGACGTGTCGCTCGCTTCTTGCGATCCCGGCGACCGCCGCCGTCCGAACACGAGGGGTCGTCGTCGTTAGCCTTCGCGGCGCCTGAACTGGCGGCTGCTCCCGGCATGGCCTCTATCATGCCTTGAGTGTAACCTTGCAGTTAATGCACGAACAAGTCGGCAGTGAGTCGCGGCCGAACCACCTACAAGGAATCCGCCTGAGGTCAAAAGGGGATGGGACGCGCTCTGGAACGTGCCCTTCGAACTGCCCTGCTCCGCCTCGGCCTCGAAGAAGCCCACTATCTGTAGGCTCTCGCGAACGAGAAGAACATCTTTGACATCAAATGTCGCCGTACCTGACTTGGGCTGTTTAGCCAGCTAATGTCAACGCCCGCACTGCAGGAATCCGCGATTTGCGGATTTGCGCTTTGAGCCGGCAGTTAACCACCAAGGAGAGACGAGGAACGTGGCGCCCATAACGCTCGAGAAGATCACGAAGTTCTACCCGAACGGCTTTGAAGCGGTCCACGCTCTTGACCTTAAGGTTGCCGAGGGTGAGTTCATGGTCCTTGTCGGCCCGTCGGGCTGTGGCAAGACGACGGCGTTGCGGATGGTCGCGGGCCTCGAGGAGATTTCCGAAGGCAAGCTACTGATCGGTGATCGCGTCATGAACGACGTGGCGCCGAAGGACCGAGATATCGCCATGGTCTTTCAGAACTATGCGCTCTACCCGCACATGACCGTGGCGGAGAACATCGGTTTCCCCTTGAAACTGCGGAAGATCAGCAAGGCTGACGCGTCGCGAAAGGTCAACGAGGCGGCCGCGACGCTTGGGCTCACGAACTGGCTCGACAGTAAGCCGGGCCAACTTTCCGGCGGCCAGCGACAGCGGGTTGCGATGGGCCGCGCGATCGTGCGCGAGCCGAGCGTGTTCTTGATGGATGAGCCGCTATCGAATCTCGACGCAAAGCTGCGTGTCCAGATGCGCGCGGAGGTGTCGCGCATCCAGCGACACATAGGGGTGGCGACGCTGTATGTCACCCACGACCAAGTCGAAGCGATGACAATGGGCGATAGGGTCGCGGTGCTACGAGACGGACTCCTGCAGCAATGCGCAGCACCTCAAGAGGTCTATGAACGACCCGCGAACTTGTTTGTCGCCGCCTTCATCGGCAGTCCCGCAATGAACCTCTTCGAGGGATCGATCACCGCATCGGCAACCGCCATCGTCCTTGGGTCCCAACGCATCGAGCTCCCCGATTCCGTGCGTGCGAGCCGTCCAGGTCTTCTCCGCTACGCGAACAGCAAGGTTGTGATCGGCATCCGCCCGGAGCATTTGAGCGCAGGTGACGAGGGCAGAAGTGCGACGACACTCATCGGTAAGGTCGACCTCGTAGAGGCACTGGGCTCCGAGCTCAACGTCCACTTCGCGATCGACGCAGCACGAGTCCGTGCCGAAGGCACGGGTGAGGCTGATGCCGAGGGTCTCGAGGGCGGAACTTTCACCGTGAGAGGTGAAGGAGTGGCGCGGGTCGACCCGAGGGCTTCCGTCGCGATCGGCCAGCAATTCCCCTTCGCGCTTCAAGTAGATCGAATTCACTTTTTCGATCCCGCGACCGGCGAATCCATCTGGACCTAGCGCTGCGACGCGCGTCGTGCGAAGGAAGAACAACTGAGCACAAGAGATCAGCTCGCTGCAATTCCGATGGAGCAATGAATTGATGAAGGACCCAGGGTCGACGAACCGAACGCACTCAGTTCTTACCTTCCCTGACAATTACAAGTGGATTGCGCTGTCGAATACAACGCTCGGCATCTTGATGGCAACGATCAACGGGTCCATCATCCTCATCGCCATGCCGGACATCTTTCGTGGAATCAAGCTCAACCCGCTTGCCCCCGGGAACACGAGCTACCTGCTCTGGCTCTTGATGGGCTTCATGGTCTGCACGGCAGTGCTGCTCGTGAGCTTTGGCCGTATCGGAGATATGTACGGTCGAGTCCGGATGTTCACGATTGGATTCGCGATCTTTTCGTTTTTTTCCGTTCTCTTGTCCGTTACGTGGCTTTCCGGACCTGCTGGTGCGCTCTGGCTCATTTTCATGCGCGTCGGGCAAGGCGTCGGCGGGGCGTTCCTCTTCGCGAATTCCGCTCCGGTCCTCACCGATGCCTTCCCGCAGAATCAACGGGGTCTCGCGCTTGGGATAAACGGCGTCGCTGCGATTGCAGGCTCGTTCATCGGGCTCATACTCGGTGGCCTGCTCGCTCCCGTCGAGTGGCACCTCGTCTTCCTCGTCTCGGTGCCCTTCGGTATCTTCGGCACGATCTGGTCACGGCTGAAGCTGCGCGAGCAAGGCGAACGGCACGCAACGACGATCGACTGGTGGGGAAACTTCACCTTCGCGATCGGTCTCATCGCACTTTTGGTCGGGATTACCTACGGCATCGAGCCTTATCGGAGCGACACGATGGGATGGACAAACCCAAAAGTGTTGATCGGTCTCGTCGCGGGAGTCGTCTTGCTCGTCTCCTTTGTCGTGATCGAGCGGCACGTGAAGCATCCCATGTTCAATATGCAGCTCTTTCGCATCCGCGCCTTTTCCGCGGGCAACATCGCCACGCTTCTCGCGGCGATCGGCCGCGGTGGCCTGATGTTCATCCTCATCATCTGGCTGCAAGGCATCTGGCTACCCCAACACGGCTATAGCTTTGCGGTGACTCCACTTTGGGCTGGCATCTACATGGTGCCGCTGACCGTCGGATTCCTGATCGCCGGACCGATCTCCGGGATTCTCTCGGATCGTTACGGTGCCCGTCCGTTCGCGACGGGCGGCATGGTGCTCGCAGCACTCAGCTTCGGGCTGCTCGAGGTGCTCCCGGTTGATTTCTCCTATGTCTTTTTCGCCCTACTGCTCTTGTTGATGGGCCTCTCCATGGGATGCTTCGCTTCGCCGAACCTTGCCGGAATCATGAACAGCTTGCCTCCAGAACAACGCGGGGCGGGCGCGGGCATGGTCAATACGTTCCAGAACTCCGCGCAAGTCCTCTCGATCGGGGTGTTCTTCACCTTGATTATCCTCGGTCTCTCGCGCACACTCCCCCATGCGCTCTATGCCGGGCTCGTCGCTCAGGGCGTGCCGAGCGCTGCGGCGCACAGGGCCGCGGCGCTTCCCCCCGTGGCGAGCCTGTTTGCGGCGTTTCTCGGCTTCAACCCGATCCGCACGATTCTTGGGACCTCGCTCGCACATCTGTCTGCGAGCCGTGTTGCTTTCCTCACCGGCCGATCGTTCTTCCCGCACCTCATCGCTGCGCCGTTTGAATCGGGTCTTGGCGAAGCGTTCAGTTTCGCCGTCATCGCCTGTCTCGTCGCGGCGCTCGCGTCGTGGCTTCGAGGAACGAAGTATCACCACCCGATGTCAACGAGCGATACGCCCTTTGGCCATGAACATGCGACGTCTCATGTGGGAGGTGGTGTCGAGGCTGGCACCGAGAACCGGGCTTCAAACGGCGCCATCGTCACGACACACGAAGAGCTCCGGTCACCATGAGGAGAGCGCACCGGCGCTTCGATGCCAAAAAGACCGTCGCGGTCGTCGACGCATCGAACATCGCGCAATGAGCATCGCAATGGAGGTGCATAGATTGACACCATGGGCGACGAAGAAAGGACGAAGGCTTCGCGAGACTCTTGCACCGCGACCACGCTTTCGCGATTATGAGAAGGTGGGCGCCGTATCCTGGGCGCTAGCGCATCACAACGCACGCGCGTCTGTGTTCGTGACGAACTCGAGCTCGAAGGAAAGTGCAATGTCATGAGCATCGTGAGCATCGTGGTTGGCATCGACGGCTCGGAGGAGAGCCTTCGCGCACTCTCCTTTTCCGTCGGACTCGCCAATCGAGAAAGCGCACGCGTGAGTGCCTGTTTCGTCACCCACCAAGGTGTCAACTTCGGGCTCGTCTCTGCAGTCGACGACGAGGATTACGCGAAACAGCTCGAGCAAGTCGTGTACGAAGAACTCAAGAGGGCCGATGTCGTTGGGTCGTTCTTCCATCGGGAGGGCGATATCGCCCATGAACTCATACGCCTCGCTGACGAGGTCTCTGCCAACCTCATCGCCGTGGGTCGTCCGAAACACCCGGTGCTCCACGTCGGTTCGGTCCCAAAACGTCTCTTGGAAGATTCGCGACATCCCGTGCTCATGGTTCCCTAAGTGTTGACCGATGAGCGCACAGAACGCACTCCGCTTTCTCTAGATGCCCCTGGACGTCAAATCCCGCGGCCCTAGGTGCCCACACTCGCCCAAGTGAGCACGATGCAGGTGCCAGAAGCCCGCTCGCCAACGTCGCCCGATGTCGTCCTCTTGTCTTTGTTGTGGGGAATTGGCCTGACCGCCTCGTCGTGAGACCCGCCAGTTCTCGCCCTATCACGCCTTGTCACTGGCACATTTTGACTACCAGAAATGGTGTTTTTTGCCATCCATATAGGTCCGGATAGCTCATGACTTAGCGAGGCAATTCGACCACGGTAAGTGGTATGGAGTTCTCCTCGGCGAACGTGCACACGTTGAGCTTGCATGGCAGCTCAGGGCGACTTTCCGTCACCTCGCCGGCGCACGTGGCCCACCGGATGGTGGCGTTCTTCACGGTCCTCGTCGCGGCCTTCGTCTTGGCGGCCGGTTTCGATGTCGGTGCCCTCGCAGGGCCCGCCTCGGCGAGTTCGGCTCTCGTTGCCTCTCCCGTCGTTGCGTACGCGTCGAATGTCCCTTCGTGGCCGATGTTCGAAAACAACGTCTACATCGATTGCACGGTCGCGTCAGCTGGAGACCTCATCGAGGCGTGGGACGTCGAACTTGGCCAATCGACTTCGACGCTTTCCGACGCGCAAGCCGTCAGCCTGTTTCACTCGATGGGTGGAACTAACACGCGGGGCGTATCTATCGGATCGATTCTCGGGAAATGGCAGACGACTGGTCTGTTCGGCAGCGTGATCGCAAGTGCCGCGCCATTGAACAACACGAGCGTCTCGACGACCGAGCTTGCGATCTACCTCCTTGGTGGTGTCGTTGCCGAGGCGTACCTCACGCCAGATACGGAGCTCGAGTTGACCAACGGACAAACGGTGACAAGCACCGCCCCCGGCTCAGCATCTCTCGCACACGCGCTCATCTTCATCGGATACAACGCTCAATACCTCACCGCCGTCACCTTTGGACATGTCGTCGAGGTCTCCTGGGCGTGGTGGCTGAAGAACGGTGTCGCTGAGTACGGGGTCATCCCGGAGTCCTTCGTATCAGCGGGACACGGTCCGATAACGAGCTTGTCAACGGCCTATCTGTCCAACTGGCTTCGCCAGTCGAGCAACTGAGGTTGGGCTCGAGGACGACCCAAGGAAAGGCGTACATCGAGATTGCACGTCGTGCACTTGTCTTGTACCAACGACGAACGCACAACTCGGGACGCGGCCACGAGCAAAGTGCAAGATCACCTCCCCCAAGTAGTCGTGGTAATCGATCGCACCGCGCTGACCTCGTTCATTGTTTTGAGTGCGATCAACTTCTCAGATGAGACCATTAACGTAATGTCCGATGCCTGAAACGAACGACGCCGCGCTTCGGCCCACAGAGCGGATCAGGGTGGCGATCGTCGACGATCACGCAATGGTCGCCGAGGGCCTCGCTCGCATCATCTCCGCGGAGAACGACTTTGAGCTCGCTGGCATCGCCATGACCGCAGCAGATGCACTGACGCTCGTTGCACGCGAAGCTCCCCAGGTCATACTCATGGACTATCGCCTACCCGACGGCGACGGCATCGAGGCCACAAAGAAGATCCTCGAGCACTCTCCGGAAACAAAGGTCGTGATGTTGTCGGGCAGCGGAGGAAATGATCTGCTCGTTCGCGCGATAGAGGCCGGTTGCTCGGGTCTCCTCGCGAAGAATCGCCCGGGCAGTGACGTTGTCTCAGCGGTACGTGCGGCCTCGAGAGGCGAGCCAGTGCTGCGCACAGACGAGCTCGCGAGCTTGCTCGGACGGTTGCGGAATCCGGTGCGTGAAGAAGCTCCATGGCTGTCGCCTCGAGAACTCGAAGTCTTGCGGCTCCTCGCCAAGGCACACTCCACCGAGGACATCGCGAAGGAGCTCTTCCTCTCGGCCAACACGGTGCGAAACCACGTGAGCAATATCTTGTCGAAACTCGGCGCGCACTCCAAGCTCGAGGGAGTCGCGATCGCCGCGCGCGACGGAATCATCCCGCTCGACGAGATCGGATAGCGCCACCGCGCTGACGAACATGGCGTGCGCTGTGCGCGCGCGTCTAGAACGACCGGCTACAGGTGTTCTACAAGAACATCACGCCCAAGGACAAAAGCGCCCGCGGGAAGCGAACGGGCCACAATCGCACTCGAGGGGCCTCGGCGTTCCTGCACCAGGAGACGGCTTTCCTCGAGGGGTGCAGGTATCGATAAGACCCTACGTAGTGGGCGTATCGCTCGGCGAGCACCCGGGCAATCGTTGACGAGAACACTTAACGTGCCTAGCCTTTTTCTCCAACTACTGACGACTGCGACAAGTCGTGGATCCCTTCTCGTCCGTGGCGGTAGGTCGCGTTGGACAACGACCGAGAAAATCGATTCGAGGCTCTACTCGAAGCGGCTCCGGATGCGATGTTCTGCGTCCGAGAAGATGCTCGTATCGCGCTCGTCAACATGCAAACCGAGCGGCTTTTCGGCTATGAGCGAGGTGAGCTCGTCGGAGAGCTCATCGATGTACTCGTTCCCGAACGTATGCGTGGAGTAGGTCTTTCCCATCGCATCCGTTACATCTCCGAACCGCAATCGCACCCCATGGATTCTGGCATCGAGTTCGTCGGGCTTCGTAAAGACGGAAGCGAATTTCCCGCTGAAATGTCGCTCTCAGCGACAAAGACCGAAGGAGGGGTCCTCATTATCTCCGCGGTGCGCGATATTTCCTCGCGCCTCAGGATCCAAGCCGAAAGCGAATACCTACAGGTCGAAGAAGAGCACGAGCGCATGGAAGTCCGGCTTCATCAGTCACAACGCCTCGAGAGCTTGGGCCAGCTCGCAGGTGGCATCGCCCATGATTTCAACAACCTCTTGTCAGTAATGATGAACTATTCGTCATTTGTCCATGAAGCGATCACGAATGCTCCAGATGGTGTCGCAGGCGAATACTGGAAGCCAGTCCTCGAAGACCTTGACCAGATCACGCTCGCAAGCAAGAGGGCGGCGGACCTCACGCACCAGCTCCTCGCGTTTTCCCATCGGGAGATCATCCGACCTCAGGTTGTCGACATCAACTCCGTCATCAAGGGTATCGAACAGCTCCTTCGGCGAACACTCGGCGAGGACATCGAGCTCAAGACGTCCCTCGCAACCGAGCTATGGCCGGTGCGCGCCGATCCGGGACAAATCGAGCAGGTGCTCGTCAATCTCATCGTGAACGCTCGAGACGCGATGCCGTCGGGCGGGACGTTGTCCATCGATACACAGAACGTCATCACAGACGACGAGTTCGTTGCTCGCCACGTCGGGTCCCGGCCTGGCAAGTTCGCCCGCGTCCGGGTCGCAGACACCGGCACGGGGATGACCGAGGAGGTCCGAGCACACGTCTTCGAGCCCTTCTTCACGACGAAACCGAAAGGCGAAGGAATGGGACTCGGACTCGCGACGGTAAACGGGATCATCACCCAAGCCGGGGGCTACGCGGAAGTGAACTCTGAACTCGGTGTTGGAACGACGTTCGCCGCGTTGCTTCCCGTAACAGATGAAGCGATCGTTCTCGCCGCCAAGGCCGACAGGATGGACAACTCATCTAGAGGCGAGACAATTCTCGTCGTTGAAGACGAAGAGCTAAATCGCGAGCTGACGCGAAGAATGCTCGCGCGCAATGGCTACCAGCTCCTCACTGCCACAAGCGGTCAAGAGGCCATCGAACTCGCCTCGAAGCAAACCAAACCGATCGATCTCCTCGTCACAGACGTCATCATGCCGAGGATGCTTGGCAAGGCGGTCGCCGAGCAACTTCGTGCGGCGCATCCCTCACTGCGAGTGCTCTTCATGTCGGGTTACGCGCAGAGCTTCCTCGCCTCTCGCGGCACCCTCGACCCCGACTCGACACTCCTTGAGAAACCGTTCACCGAGGCGGACCTGCTCGCCAAGGTTCGAGAAGTCCTCGACAACTGAGCACAAAGCATTCCAAAGTGCGGAGCGCCGCTGCGTCACGGCGCGAACCGATCCCCATCGCGGCTCTCTTTTCGCTCTATTTACGCTCTCTACTAGGGCCGCGCGTAAGCGCCCGACGGCCTTCTCGTGAGATCAAACCTCTGCCGGGAGCCGATGCGGTTCCTGCTCACTCGGCTCGTATCCATCGTAAGGCGACGGCGAAGTACGTGTTGGCGGCGCGAAGGGTCGCCAACGTACCCGAGCACGTGCGGCCCTTTGCCGGTCAGCTTCTCTCCACCGCGCTTCTGGCGGCTTCGGGTGGGCCAAGGAGACGCGAGCACGGACATTCAGCGCTCGGCCTCGCGCCACTCAGTCCGTCCTCGAGAAGGCAACCATCGCAGCTCCAAGCAACAGCACCGCAAAGACCGCGACGATCCCAAGCTCGAAGGGAACAGGCAAGCGCCATCCGTTCCAGCTGATTCCCGGATCGAGCGCCCGTAAAGCCAAGGGTGACACGTGCAGTTGGTCGAAGACCGCGCGCCTTAGCGGATCGACCGCATAGGAGAGCGGGTCGATCTTCGTCAGCGCAGTCAGCCACGTCGGAAGTCCCGAAAGGGGGAACATCGCGCCAGAGAGGAAGAACATCGGCATGACGAAGAAGTTCACGACTACTTGGAAGGACTGCATCTGTTGAATCCGGGACGCGAGCAAGACGCCGAAAGCAGTGAGCGCAAAGGACATGAGCGCCATCTCGCCGACGAGCTCGATGAGCATGACCGGCGCGTAGGGAACCCCTACCGCCCCTGCGAGGCAGAGGAAAATCACCCCTTGGATCGTCGCGACGGTCATGCCTCCCAAGCACTTGCCGAGCACGATCGACCAGCGCCTTATCGGGGCGACGAGCATCTCGCGAAGGAACCCGAACTCACGATCCCAGACGATGGACATCGCCGAGAACACGGAGGTGAACAGCACGGTCATGCCAATGATCCCGGGAAACATGAAGGTCTTGAAGCTCACCCCAGGAGTCGATCGGGCAATCGCAGAGAGGCCGGTCCCCAAGATAAACAGAAACAGAACCGGCTGGATGAGCGAGGTGACCATGCGGGTTCGGTCACGACCGAAACGGATCAGTTCGCGACGCCACACGACGCGTACGCCTCGTAGGTCACCCGCGAAGGTGTCTCCCGCTTCGCGCACAGAGGCCACCTCCGGCAGGACCAAGGTCATCGCTACCTCCCTCGTACGCGAAATCTTGGGTTCGCGCGCATCTGATCGGCACCAGAGGTCTCCGCATCGCGGATCGTACGACCGGTGTAGGTCATGAAAACATCGTCGAGAGTCGGTCGGGCGACACGCACAGAGCGGATCTCGATTCCGCTCTTCGCAAAGAGTTGTGGGACGAACTCTTCGCCGTTCGCGACGTAAAAAGCGACCATACCCTCAGAGACCATCGCATCAACACCAAAGCGCGCCTTCAAAAGGCTGATCGCGTTTTCAGAATCATCTACCGAGATCTCGATTCGATCCTGGCCAACGCGCGCTTTCAAAACCTCCGGCGTGTCGAGCGCGACGATCTTGCCGTTGTCGATGATCGCGATGCGGTCGCAGTGTTCCGCCTCATCCATATAGTGCGTCGTGAGAAAGATCGTGATCTGCTCGACACGACGAAGCGTCTCGATGTAGGTCCAAATGTGCGCCCGGGTCTGAGGGTCGAGCCCGACCGTCGGCTCGTCGAGGAATAGCACGCGCGGTGAATGGAGCAGTCCTCGCGCGATCTCGAGCCTGCGGCGCATGCCGCCTGAGAAGTTTCGAACGATCTCTCCTCGCCGCTCCCAGAGCTCGACCATCTCGAGCACCTGGCGAAGACGCGTCTTGAGCGTCGCATCCGGCACGCCGTAGAGCTCGGCGTGGAAGCGGAGGTTCTCCTCCGCGGTGAGATATTCGTCCACCGTCGGATCTTGGAAGACAAGCCCAATGCGGCTCCGCACCTTTCCCTTCTCGCTGACGACGTCTGCGCCGGCGACGCGCGCATGGCCTTCAGTCGGACGGAGCAGCGTGCACAGCATCGAGATCGTCGTGGACTTGCCGGCACCGTTCGGACCAAGGAATCCGAAGGTCTGCCCCGCGGCAACGGTGAAGCTCACGCCCCGAACAGCCTCGAGATCCCCGTAGCGCTTCGTGAGGTCCTCGACAACGATCGCAGGCTCCTCATTTGTCGAGGTATTCGACGACCCGGTAAGTGATTCAGAGGTGATCACGATCGATCCCCTCGAGAACACCGGACGGTGCGCGTACATGGC
>Ga0181532_10002217_pt1 | contig 18195 bp, 13 predicted proteins | sample PEATcosm2014_Bin_33_FD_119768 | JGI IMG/M metagenome (GOLD analysis project Ga0181532, IMG submission 119768) | Peatland microbial communities from MTU Mesocosm Facility, Houghton, MI, USA - PEATcosm2014_Bin11_30_metaG | ecosystem: Environmental > Terrestrial > Soil > Wetlands > Peat | place...
CGGGGCCGAACATGTGCTCGATCCCTCGCTCGACGATGGTCGCCATCTCGTAGGCGAAGGCAGCGTCGTAGGCATGGATCGTCGGCACGACCGAAGCCAAGAGCAGCGAGTGCCCGTCCTCGTGCTGGAGCCCCTCGCCGTTCATGGTCGTGCGGCCCGCCGTGCATCCCATGAGGAAACCACGTGCCCGGGCATCGGCCGCCTGCCAGATCATGTCGCCCACCCGCTGGAACCCGAACATCGAATAGAACAGGTAGATGGGCAGCATCGGCAGCGACCAGGTGGCGTAGGAGGTCCCGGCCGCCTGGAAGCTCGCCATGGCGCCGGCCTCCGTGATGCCCTCCTCCAGGATCTGGCCCGTGCGCTCCTCCGAGTACGAGAGCAGGAGGCCCGCGTCGACGGGCGTGTAGAGCTGGCCGTCGGGGGCGTAGATCTTCACCTCCGAGAACAGGGCGTCGAGCCCGAAGGTGCGCCCTTCGTCGGGCACGATGGGCACGACGTACTTTCCGATGCCTTTGTCCCGGAGCAGGTTGCGCAGCAGCCTCGCGAAGGCCATGGTGGTCGAGACCGGCTGGCCGCGCGAGCCCGAGGCGAACTCGGCGAACGTCGCCAGTTCCGGGGCGGGCAGCCCGGAAAGCCCACGGCCGCGTACGACACGGTTGGGCAGGTGCCCGCCGAGAGCACGGCTGCGGGCGGTCAGGTACTCGTGTACGGGCGATCCCACCGGCGGGCGGTAATAGGGCGGCGCCTCCGCGTCGAGAGCGTCGTCGGGGATCTCCTCGTGCAGGTGCAGCCGGTCACGCAGCACCCTGAGCTGATCCTTGGTCATCTTCTTGATCTGGTGGGTGGCGTTGCGAGCTTCTATCTCGGGTCCGAGCGTCCAGCCCTTGATGGTCTTTGCGAGGATGGCCGTCGGCGCCCCGATGTGCTCGGTGGCGGCCTTGTAGGCGGCATAGAGCTTGCGGTAGTCGTGCCCCCCCCGGGGCAAGGTCTGCAGCTCCTCGTCTGTGAGGTGCTCGACGAGCTTGCGCAGGCGCGGGTCGGGGCCGAAGAAGTGCTCGCGGATGTAGGCACCGGACTCGGTGGCGAGGGTCTGGAAGTCGCCGTCGAGAGTCGTGTTCATCTTGTGGAGCAGCACGCCGTCGACGTCACGCGCCAACAGCTCGTCCCAGCGCCTGCCCCAGATGACCTTGATCACGTTCCATCCGCATCCCCGCAGCAGAGCCTCCAGCTCCTGGATGATCTTGCCGTTGCCCCGGACGGGCCCGTCCAGGCGTTGCAGGTTGCAGTTGACGACGAAAGTGAGGTTGTCCAGTCGTTCACGCGCCGCCAGGCTGAGGGCGGCCCGCGTCTCGGGCTCGTCGAATTCGCCGTCCCCGACGAAAGACCACACCCGCGACTGGGTCGTGTCCACAAGCTCGCGGTGCACGAGGTAGCGGTTAAAGCGCGCCTGGTAGATGGCGGTGAGGGGGCCGAGCCCCATCGACACCGTCGGGAACTCCCACCAGTCGGGCATGAGGCGGGGGTGCGGGTAGCTGGCCAAGCCCTTGCCACCCACCTCGAAGCGGTAGTTGTCGAGATCGGCGTCCTCCAGCCGGCCTTCGACGTAGGCACGGGCATAGATGCCGGGCGAGGCGTGGCCCTGGAAGTACACCTGGTCGCCGGCCGTGCCGTTGGCCTTGCCGCGGAAGAAATGGTTGAAGCCCACCTCGTAGAGGGAGGCCGAGCTCGCAAAGGTCGACAGGTGGCCCCCGATGCCGGACTCACGTGTGTTCGCCCGGGTGACCATGACCGCGGCGTTCCAACGGATGTAGCGACGGACCTTGCGCTCGAGGTCCTCGTCGCCGGGGAACCAGGGCTCGGAGCGGGCCGGGATCGAGTTGATGTACGGGCTCGAGACGGTCGAAGGAAAGCCGACCTGGTTGGCGCGGGCTCGCTCCAGCAGCTTCATCAAAAGGAACTGGGCTCGTGGGCGGCCTTCGGTCTCGACGATGGCGTCGAAGGAGTCCATCCACTCGGAGGTCTCCTCGGGATCAATGTCGGGCAGCTGGTATGAGAAACCATCGATGATCACAGCTCCAGTCTCGCGCCCGCGCGAGTGTCTTCCGACCGCTTGGGCGAGGAATTCTTCGAGAGTTAGCAATCCGGGGTCCAAAACGGGCGCCGAGGCGTGTCAAGACCCCAGGGGGAGCTGCGCAGCAGGCAGAATGACCCCGTGACCCTCTTCGAGGACCCGGACCCGGCGACTGTGGTGTTCACTGACGGCGCGTGTATCGGCAATCCGGGTCCGGGAGGCTGGGCCTGGGCGGTCACGGAGTCCGAGTACGAGAGCGGCCACGCCGCCAGCACGACCAATCAACGTATGGAGGTCACGGCCGTGCTGGAAGCGCTCGGTTCCATTCGCGGTCGCGTGCACGTCGTCAGCGACTCGACCTACGTCGTCAACTGCTTCAGCCAGCGCTGGTGGGCGGGATGGCGCGCCCGTGGGTGGCGGAATTCCCGGGGTGAGCCTGTCGCGAACCAGGACCTCTGGCGCCCGCTCATCGACGAGGTCGTCGACAAAAGGCGCGGCGAGATCAAGCTGACCTGGGTGAAGGGGCACTCGGGTGACCCGATGAACGAGCTCGTTGACCGGCTCGCGGTCGATGCCGCCCGCTTCCAGAGGGGCGCCCGCGGGCGCTGAACTGGTGCCGGCACCATTACCTCGAAGCGAAGTTCCAGGTAATCTCCCAGGCGATGCGATATGTGGAGGTAGCCGGCGAGAAGGTGTCGGCCATTGGCCTTGGCGCCTGGCAGTTCGGGTCGAAGGAATGGGGATACGGCTCCCATTACGCCGAGCACGACGCGTTCGACATCGTGCACCGCGCCCTCGATCTGGGCATGAACCTGATAGATACCGCCGAGATGTACGGCCTCGGTCGCTCGGAGCGCATCGTCGGCCGCGCGATCACAGAGAGGCGGGCGGAGGTGTTCCTCGCCTCGAAGGTCCTGCCCATCCTGCCCTTGCGGGGGATCGTCGCCTGGAGGGCGGCCGGGAGCGCCCGGCGACTCGGTGTCGCGCAGATGGACCTCTACCAGCTTCACTGGCCGAACCCGTTGGTCCCCCTCACCGAGCAGATGGTGGCGATGCGGGCCCTGCAACGCAGCGGCGCCATCCGCCACATAGGAGTGAGCAACTTCTCCCTCGAGCGCTGGCGGGCGGCCGAGGGTGCCCTCGGTGGTCCCGTGCTTTCCAACCAGGTCCGGTTCAACCTGGTCGACCGCCGGCCCCTCAAGGCGATGACCGCATGGGCGGCCGCGAACGACCGTCTCGTGATCGCCTACAGCCCGCTCGCCCAGGGCCTGCTCTCGGCCCGCTATGACGCTGAGCACCGGCCGACGGCGATGCGCGCCAAGACGGCTGCATTCCTTCCCGAGAACCTCGACCGTGCCCGGCTGCTCCTGGACGCGCTGCGGGAGATCGCCGGTCGCCACGACGCCACGCCCGCTCAGGTGGCCCTCGCCTGGCTGATAGGCCACCCGAACGTCGTGGCCATACCGGGCGCCAGCACGGTCGCACAGCTCCAGCGGAACGCCGAGGCCGCCGAGCTCGAGCTGACGGCCGAGGACCAGCACCGGCTCGTGGACGCCGCCGAGGCCTACCGCCCGATCCACGGCCTGGCCGCCGTGCCCTCACTTGTCAAGATCCGCACGGCCAGATCCGGGCACGGTCGCTGACCGGAACAGGCCTTCGCCCGACAGGGGACTCATGGACGACCAGCTGACCTGGAAGGACGCCACCGGGCAGGCCGAGCTCGTACGGCGTGGCGAGGTGTCGCCGCTCGAGCTCGTCGACGCGGCGATCGAACGGATAGAGCGGTGCGATCCCGCCCTCAACGCCGTCATCCACCGCCAATTCTCCACCGCCCGCGCCCAGGCGGCCGGGGAGCTGCCCCGCGGGCCGTTCCAGGGCGTACCCATGCTGCTCAAGGACCTCGGTGCCCCCCAGGCAGGAGAGCCGTACTGCGAAGGGACGTCTTTTGCCAAGGCCGCCGGTTATCGCGCGAGCCGGGACAGCTTCCTCGTACAGCGTTTCAAGAAGGCGGGCTTTGTCGTGCTGGGCCGAACGAACACGCCCGAGCTGGGCACGACCATCACTACCGAGCCGGTCGCGTTCGGGCCCACTCGCAACCCCTGGAACACCGAGCACTCGGCCGGAGGGTCCTCGGGCGGCTCGGCCGCGGCCGTCGCGTCGGGCATGGTTGCCCTGGCCCATGGCAACGACGGTGGCGGCTCGATCCGGATACCGGCGAGCTGCTGCGCCCTGTTCGGCCTCAAGCCGAGCCGGGGCCGGGTGAGCAAAGGGCCGGGAGGCGGTGAGTCCTGGAACGGCTTTTCCGTCGACCACGTGCTCGCGCGAAGCGTTCGGGACTCGGCGGCGGTGCTCGACCAGATCGCCGGCTACCGCCCTGGCGACACCTACGTCGCGCCGGCGCCGCAGCGGCCGTTCGCGCACGAGGTGGGCGCCAATCCCGGCAGGCTCCGCGTCGGGCTCCTCGACCGCCCCGCCCAGCCCGAGTACCAAGCCCATCCCGAGTGCTCCGAGGCGGTTCACGCCGCCGGCCGCATGCTCGAGTCACTCGGTCACAAGGTGGAGATCGCCCACCCGGCCTCGCTCGAGGACACCGAGATGTACCGGCACTTCCTCGTCGTGGTGGCGACTGCCGTCGCCGGGGCGTTGACCGAGTGGTCGCAGCTCTTGGGAAGGGAGATCTCCCCGGAGGAGTACGAGCCGACCAACTCGCTGTTCACGGCATTGGGCAGGTCCATCTCTGCCCCTGACTACCTCGAGTCCCTCCTCTTCTTCGAGGGCTTCAGGCGCCGGACGATCGCCTTTTGGTCCGAGCAGGGCTTCGACCTGTTGTGCAGCCCCGTCCTTGCTCAGCCCCCCGCCCGGATCGGCGAGCTCACAGACCCGGTAACCGGTGAGGCCAAGGTGATCGAGACCCTCCAGTTCACGGGCCAGTTCAACGCCACCGGCCAACCGGCGGCCTCGCTGCCTCTTCACTGGACGCCCGAAGGACTGCCGATCGGTGTGCAGCTCGTCGCCGACTACGGGCGGGAGGACGTTCTCATACGCGTCTGCGCCCAGCTGGAGGAGGCCTGCCCGTGGGCGCACCGGCACCCGGCCGTGCACGCCTGAGCGCCACGGTCGTGCCTGTTGCGGGATGATTTACCCCCCGGTCACGAATGCTGACTAGTCTGCCTACTCTCAATGGCCCACCGTCTCTCACACCTCGACACGCTCGCGGCCGAAGCGATTCACATCATCCGCGAGGTCGTCGCCGAGTTCGAGCGCCCGTCGCTGCTTTTCTCAGGGGGCAAGGACTCGGCTGTCTTGTTGCATCTGGCCACGAAGGCCTGCTGGCCCCAGCGCCTGCCGTTCCCGATCGTTCACGTGGACACCGGGCACAACTTCCCCGAGGTCATCGAGTACCGCGACCAGCAAGTGGCCAAACTCGACGTACGCCTTGTCGTCGGCTCGGTGCAGGAGGACATTGACCGCGGTTCGATAGTCGAGCAGCCCGTGCCCGGGGCCACCCGCAACCGCTTGCAGACCTTCACCCTCTTACGGGTGCTCGAAGAGAACCGCTACGACGCCGTGTTCGGCGGGGGGCGGCGCGACGAGGAGAAGGCACGGGCCAAAGAACGCGTCTTCTCGCTTCGTGACGAGTTCGGCCAATGGGACCCCCGGGCGCAACGCCCTGAGCTGTGGCAGCTCTACAACACCAGGCACAGGCCGGGGGAGCACTTCAGAGTCTTCCCGCTCTCGAACTGGACCGAGCTCGACATTTGGCAGTACGTCGACGAGCAGAAGCTCGAGCTTCCTCAGATCTACTTCGCGCACAGGCGCGCGGTCTTCCGCCGCAGCGGCATGCTGTTGGCGGTCGGACCCTGGACCAAGCCTCGCGAGGGAATCGAGAGCGAGCTGGCCTTCGAGACGAGCGTGCGCTACCGCACCGTCGGTGACATGACCTGTACCGCCGCGGTCGAGTCGACCGCCAGCACTCCCGCCGAGATCATCATGGAGACGGCGGCCACGAGGGTGAGCGAGAGGGGCGCGACGCGGGCGGACGACCGCTTTTCCGACGCGGCCATGGAGGACCGCAAGCGGGAGGGCTACTTCTAGTGGAGCTGCTCCGTTTCGCCACCGGCGGCTCCGTCGACGACGGCAAGTCGACGCTCATCGGTCGCTTGCTCTACGACTCGAAACAGGTCTTCCAGGACCAGCTCGAGGCCGTGCAGCGCACGAGCGTGGCCCACGGCGACGAGTACGTGAACCTGGCGTTGCTCACCGACGGGCTGCGGGCCGAGCGCGAACAGGGCATAACCATCGATGTGGCCTACCGCTACTTCTCGACGCCGAGGCGCCGGTTCATCATCGCCGACACGCCCGGGCACACCCAGCACACCCGCAACATGGTCACCGGCTGCTCGACGGCCGACCTCGTGCTGCTGCTCATCGACGCCCGGGCCGGTGCGACCGAGCAGACCCGGCGGCACGCCATGATCGCCTCCCTGCTCGGCATCCGCCACCTCGTGCTCTGCGTGAACAAGATGGACCTCGTCGGCTACTCGCAGGAGCGTTTCGAGGAGATCAGAGACGAGTTCATCGGGTTCTCAGAGCGACTCCAGGTCTACGACCTGACGTGCATCCCCATCTCGGCGCTGACGGGCGACAACGTCGTGGAGCGATCGACCGAGATGGCCTGGTACGGCGGGCTCTCGCTTCTCGACCACCTCGAGTCTGTCGTCATCGCCTCTGACCGCAACCTGATCGACCTGCGCCTGCCCGTGCAGCTCGTCATCCGGCCCATCTCGAGCGAGCACCACGACTTCCGCGGCTACGCCGGCAACATCGCAAGCGGCGTGCTCCAAGTGGGTGACGAGGTTGTGGCGCTCCCCTCCGGCTTCTCGAGCCACGTGACCAGCATCGACGGCCCGGACGGCCCGCTCAAGGAGGCCTTTCCTCCCGAGTCGGTCGTCGTGCGGCTCTCCGACGACATCGACATCTCCCGAGGCGACATGCTCTGCCGGCCCAACAACCGCCCGAACGTGGGACAGGACGTCTCCGCGATGGTCTGTTGGATGTCCGAGAGGCCGCTTCGCGAAGGTGCCACCTTCGCCATCAAGCACACGACGCGCTGGGCACGGGCGCGGGTGCGCTCGCTTCAGTACCGGCTCGACGTGAACGCCCTCCACCAGGACGTCAAGGCCCCCGAGCTCGAGCTGAACGACATCGGCCGGATACACCTGCGCACGACGGCGCCCCTTTTTTACGACGAGTACCGGGACAACCGGGAAACCGGCAGCTTCGTGCTCGTGGACGAGCAGACCAACGCGACGGTCGCCGCGGGAATGCTCCGTCGGCCGGCGGGCTGAGCGCCCGGCCCTAGCTGAGGCGGCTCGCGTCACAAGGGGCCGGCGGCGGGACGGACCCTGCGCTTTTCGCGACGGTCACGCCTCGTCGACCAGGCAATGCTGTGTCATTAGGCTGAGTCGCAAGGCACGCCCCGGGCGCCGTTGGAGCGCGTCCGGTCGGCTGGTGACCGAAGGCGGTTGAGTCATCGTTGAGACCAGGAGGTGGTCCGTCTGCCAGCGAACCGAGCTGAGCCTGCGCAGTTCGACATAGTCGTTATCGGCGGCGGCCCCGGCGGCTACGCCACGGCCCTGTACGGGGGAGCCGCCGGCCTGTCGGTGGCCGTGGTGGAAAAGGACAAGGTGGGCGGGACCTGCCTGCACCGGGGCTGTGTGCCCGCAAAGGAGTTCCTCGAGACCGCGGCCGTGTTCCGCAGCGTCGAGGGGGCCAAGGAGTTCGGCATCCAGGCGAGCCAGCCCATCGTCGAGTTCGCCGTCAGCCAGGACCGCAAGAACCGCATAGTCGCCCAGCTCCACAAAGGGCTCTCCGGCTTGTTGCGCCAGCGCAAGGTCACGGTCTTTCCGGGCGTGGGTCGCTTGCTCGGAGGAAGGACCGTCGAGGTCACAGCCGCGGACGGCGAGGTGACACTGCTCAGCGGCCGCAACGTCGTGCTCGCCGCCGGCTCGGTACCGAGAACCCTTCCCGGTTTCGAAGTGGACGGCCGCTATGTCCTCACCTCGGACGAGTTGCTGGACCTGCGTGAGCTGCCCCGCTCGGTGGCGGTGATCGGGGCGGGTGCCATCGGGTGCGAGTTCGCCTCGATGCTCGTCGATCTCGGCGTGCGTGTCACGCTGCTCGAGGCCTTGCCCAAGGTGCTCCCCGGGTGCGATCAGGACGTGGCCAACGTGGTCGTCCGGTCGTTCGAAAGACGCGGGATCACCGTGCGCACCGGCGTCAAGGTCACCGGCCACGAGCCCGAAGGCGATCACACCGCCGTCGTGTTCGAGGACGGGGAACGCCTCGAGGTCGAGACGATCCTGATGTCCATCGGCAGACGCCCGCTCTCTGAGGGCCTGCTCGGCGAGGCCACGGGCGTCGAGGTGGACGAACGCGGCTATGTCCGGGTGGACGAGTGGATGCGGACGGCTGGTGCCGGTGTGTTCGCCGTCGGCGATCTCGTCGCCACCCCGCAGCTGGCTCACGTCGGGTTCGCGGAGGCGATCCTGGTGGTCAAGCAGATCCTCGGCGAACGGGCGTACCCGGTCGACTACGGCAAGGTCCCCTGGGCCATCTACTGCAACCCGGAGGTCGCTTTCGTGGGCATGACCGAGCAGGACGCCCTCGAGGCGGGACTGGAGACAGTCACCAAGCGGGACCCGTTCGGCGCCAACAGCCGCGCCCTCATCCTGGGCGAGACCGAGGGGCTCGTGAAGGTGATCTGCGAGAAGAAGCCGGAGGGCGGCGCAGGGCGCCTGCTGGGCGTGCACATGGCCGGACCGTGGGTGACCGAACAGCTCGGGCAGGCCTATCTGTCGGTGAACTGGGAGGCCACCCCCGACGAGATAGCGCCTTTCGTGCAACCGCACCCGTCGTTGTCCGAAACCTTCGGCGAGACTGTTCTCGCTCTCACGGGAAGGGGTCTTCACGTTGGCTGACATCACCATGCCGCAGCTCGGCGAGACCGTCACAGAGGGGACGATCATCCGCTGGATGAAGAAGGTGGGCGACTCGATCGCCTATGACGAGCCCTTGTTCGAGGTCTCGACCGACAAGGTGGACTCCGAGGTCCCTTCGCCCGCGTCGGGCTACCTCGCAGAGATCCTCGTGGCCGAGGGCGCGACGGTGGACGTCGGCACCAAGCTCGCCGTCGTGACCGACGCCGCCCCTTCAGGCGTCCCGGTTGCTTCGGCACCCTCCCCGGCCGAAGCACCGTCTCCGTCGCCAACGGGTGCGCCCGCACCGACAGAACCTGGGCCGGCGACTGGGCCCGCCGCCGTGCCCAGCGAAACGGAGGGGGCGCCCGCCCTCGGGGAGGAGGGCGGGACCACCGGGACAGAGTCGAACGGCTCGGGGCTCGTGCTGTCCCCGGTCGTTCGCAAGCTGGTTGTCGAGTACGGCATCGACCCCGGGTCACTGCAGGGCACGGGCAAGGGCGGCAGGATCACCAGGGCGGACGTGCTCTCGCTCATCGACCGTCGCGCGGCCGCAGCCATGGGCGAGGACGCGCCCGCGCCGCGCCAGGTAGCGCCCGCTGTGAGCGCGCAGGCCTCACCGGTGACGAGGGGAGCGCCGGTCGCCGGCCCAGCGGGTGCCGCGGCGCCCGGTTACGCGCCCGTCGCCGGAGCACGCGACGAGGTCGTCCCGTTCACGAACATCCGGCGACTGACCGCCGAGCACATGGTCCGGTCGAAGGCGACCTCGGCTCACACCCTGGCCGTGATCGAAGCCGACTACGAGGGGATCGAGCGAGTCCGCAAGGCGCACAAGGACAGGTTCAAGGAGGAGGAGGGGATCGGCCTCACCTACCTCGCCTTCATCGCCCGCGCCGTGGCGGAGACCTTGCGGGACTTCCCGCAGCTGAACGCGTCCGTTGCTGAGGACGCCCTTGTCATCCACCGGGACGTCCACCTCGGGATAGCGGTGGACCTGGGACAACGCGGGCTCATCGTACCGGTCGTGCGCAACGCCGAGGGCCAGTCGCTGCGGGGCCTCGCCCGGGCGATGGCTGATCTCGCCGAGCGGGCGCGCTCTCGCAAGCTCTCGGCCGACGAGGTGGCGGGCGGCACGTTCACGATCACAAACCCGGGCCCCTTCGGCACGTTCCTGACGGCCCCGATCATCAACCAGCCACAGGTGGCGATCCTCTCGACCGATGGGATCAAGCGACGCCCTGTCGTGATCACGGCTCCCGACGGCACAGAGGCGGTCGGAATTCATTCCGTCGGGCTGCTCGCGCTCTCCTTCGACCACCGCGCCGTCGACGGGGCCTACGCCTCGGCATTCCTTCACGAGCTGGCCCGGGTCATCGAGTCGCGTGACTGGGAGGCCGAGCTTTGAGCGCTCCCGGGCGGGAGCTACGCGTCCGCTGGCTCGGGCGTGTGCGCTATCGCGACGCCCACGTCCTGCAGGAGGCCCTGAAAAAGGCGGGCGGGGCCGAGTACCTGCTGTTGCTGGAACACCCGCACGTGTACACGCTCGGCGTGCGCGCGAGGGCCGAGCACGTACTCGTGGACCCGGAGTCGGTGGGTGCCGAGCTCGTGCACGCCGACCGTGGCGGTGATGTCACCTACCACGGGCCCGGTCAGCTCGTCGGGTACCCGATACTCAACGTCCCGATGGGCCTGCGGGCGGTCCCGGCACATGTCCACGCGATCGAACAGCTCGTCATCGACGCCCTCGGCGACCTCGGGCTCGGCCATGCCGGGCGACTTGCGGGCTATCCCGGGGTCTGGGTTGATCCCGAGGGCCCCGAGCCCGAGAAGATCTGCGCGGTCGGGGTGCGCATCGACCGAGGCCGGTCCATGCACGGCTTCGCGCTGAACGTCGACCCCGACCTGTCGATGTTCGGCCATATCGTTCCTTGCGGCCTGCGGGACATGGGAGTGACCTCGCTCGCCGCAAAGGGCCTGAACGTGACGATGCGCGAGGTCGTGGAGGCAATCGTGCGCCGTGTGCCCGATTGCCTCGTTCCCGGTGCCCGCCTGGAGCGCCAGGACGCTTCGTGGTGGCCGGGTTCTGCCAGGAGTATGCCGCCGGCCGGCGCCCCGCACCGGGCGCCGGGCGCTACGAGGGCGCTCGACCGGCGCTTGGTCGACGCAGGAGTGGACCCGGGACAGGCGGTGGCGCTCTCGAGCCGCAAGCCGGCTTGGGTGCTCGCGCAGGCTCGGATCGGACCGGAGCTGATCCGGCTCCGCTCGACGATGCGCGAGCTCAACCTCGTCACCGTCTGCGAGGAAGCCGGCTGCCCGAACATCTTCGAGTGCTGGGCCGATGGCACTGCGACCTTCATGATCAACGGAGAACGTTGCACGAGGGCCTGCGGCTTCTGCCTGGTCGACACCAGGCGCCCGCTTCCCCTCGATCCGGGTGAGCCCGAGCGCGTCGCCGAGGCGGTCGCCCGGATGCGCCTCGCGCACGCGGTCGTGACCGCGGTGGCACGCGACGACCTCGCGGATGGCGGGGCGCAGGCCTTCGCCGAGACCATCGCCGCTATTCGCCGGCGCAGTCCCGGAACCACCGTCGAAGTTCTCATCTCGGACTGCAAGGGCGACGACGCCTCGCTCAACATCATCTTTGACGCCCGTCCCGACGTGTTGAACCACAATCTCGAGACCGTCAACCGCCTGCAACGCGCCGTGCGCCCCTCCGCGTCCTACGCGCGGAGCCTGTCCGTGCTCGCCCGTGCCGTCGCCGCCGGGTGCACGACCAAGTCCGGCATCATCCTCGGCATGGGCGAGACGGTGGACGAGGTCGTGTCGGCACTCGGTGATCTCCGCGCCGTTGGGGTCGAGATCGTGACCCTCGGTCAGTACCTGCGCCCGACCGCAGCGCACCTGCCCGTCGCGCGCTGGTGGGCCCCTTCGGAGTTCGAGGAGCTGGCGGCGACAGGCCGCTCTTTGGGCCTCGTGCATGTCGAGGCATCCCCGCTGACACGCTCGAGCTACCACGCAAGACGCGCAGTCGTGGCGGCCGGCCTGGTTGGCGTCGTGCCGGAAACTGTGCAGGTGACATGAGCGTCCCCGACCCACCCGGTGCACATCTGGACCCCTCCCTCGCGAGGGCGGCGCGCTTTTCGAGCGTGCGGGACCGGATGAGAGAGCTCGAGGTCGACGCCCTCCTGCTTTCGCTCGGGGCCGACATGCCGTGGCTGACGGGCTATGAGGCCATGGCTCTAGAGCGGCTCACGATGCTCGTGGTACCGGCGGACGACAACGCGACGTTGGTTGTGCCCGAGCTCGAGGCGCCGCGCGTGGACCACGATCCGCGCCTTTACGCGATGCGCCCCTGGTCCGAGAACGAACGAGCTGCCGAGCTCGTCGCCGAGCTCGTGGGGCACAGGAGGCGGCTCGCGGTCTCGGACAGGTGCTGGGCCTCGCATCTTCTCGAGCTCGAACGCTCGATCCCCGGTGCCAACTGGCGAAGCGCGAGAGAGGTCGTCGGTCCCCTGCGCGCGGTGAAGGACGCCAATGAGGTAGCGGCGCTGCGCGCGGCCGGAAAGGCCGCCGACGTCGTCGCGGGAGCGTTGCAGGGCGGGGAGATCGCCCTCATAGGCAGAACCGAGGCCGAGGTCTCCGCCGAGATCTCCGCAAGGCTGCGCGCGGAAGACCACTACCGCGTCAACTTCGCCATCGTGGCAAGCGGCCCCAACTCGGCCAGCCCTCATCACGAGCCGGGCCGGCGCGTAATCGCCAAGGACGAGGTCGTGGTGTGCGACTTCGGCGGTTCCCTGCGTCTCGGCGACGGCGTCGGCTACTGCTCGGACCTCACACGCACCGTGGTCACCGGCAAGCCCGATCCGGAGTTCCTCGAGCTTTTCGGCGTGCTCCACTTCGCCCAGGCCGCGGCGGTGGCGGCGGCACTGGTCGGCACCGCTTGTGAACAGGTCGACCGTGCCGGCCGGGAGCTCATCGCCGCCGCCGGCTACGGCAAGTCCTTCATCCACCGCATCGGGCACGGCATCGGGATCGAGGAGCACGAGGACCCCTACATCGTGGCCGGGAACAAGACGCCGCTCGTCGCCGGCCATGCTTTCTCGGTCGAGCCGGGCATCTACCTGAGCGGACGCTTCGGGGCCCGGATCGAAGATGTTGTGATAGCTACCGAAGACGGACCGCTCGCCTGCAATCAAGCCGATCACCTGCTGGCGGTCGTCGAGGCCTGAACACGTGATGGTCCGGCGTTCAGAGCCGGAGAGGAAGAGAGGTTGTCGCATGGAGCTCGGTCTTGAGGGACGGGTGGCTGTAATCGCGGCGTCGTCCAAGGGTCTCGGTCGCGCCGTCGCCGAGGCTCTCGCAGATGAGGGCGTCCGCCTGGTCATCTCCGCCCGGGGAGACGAGGCGCTGGCCAACGCCGAGGCTGCACTCAGGTCGCGCGGCGCGGAGGTTGTGGCCTTGAGGGCGGACGTGACCGATCCCTCGACGCCCGAGCACCTCGTCTCGCTCGCGATCGAACGTTTCGGCCGTCTCGACATCGTCGTGCCGAACGCCGGCGGCCCGCCGCAGCAGGCCGCGCTCGACTGTGACGACGACGCCATATTGAAGGCCGTGCAGGCGAACCTGCTCACGAGCGTCCGCTTCGTGAGGGCGTCACTGCCTCACTTGAGAGCCGCGGGGTGGGGCAGGATCTGCTGCATCGCCTCGTCGACCATCGCCCAGGCCAACCCTGCCCTGGCGCTGTCCAACACCGCTCGCACAGGCCTGTGGGCCTGGGCCAAGACAGCCGCCGCGGACCTGCGCGGCACGGGTATCACCTTGAACCTCGCCTGTCCCGGCTACCACGCGACCGAGCGCATGATCGAGCTCGGCTTTACGACAAGCGGGCGTCCGATAGGTGACCCCGCCGACTTCGGCAAGGTCGTGGCCTTCCTGTGCTCGCAGCCAGCTGCGAATGTGAACGGCGCGAGGATCATCGTCGACGGCGGGGAGTCCTTTGCCCTCTGAACAGGGCTCCGCTGTCCTGCGACACCCCGGCCCGGACCTATAACCTGCGATTATGCACGGCGTCGGCGTGGGAAGGAAACCTCAATGACTGTCCCAGCATCCCTCTACCGGCTCACCGGCGAGGCAGCTCCTTCCTCCCCGGTCCTCGTCGTGGCGCTGGAAGGATGGGTGGACGCAGGTCTTGCAGGCGCGACCGCCATGGCGAGCATGTTCGACGCCATCGAGTCGTGGCCGTACGCGGTGTTCGACTCCGAGGAGCTGTTGGACCAGCGCGCCCGGCGGCCGAAGCTCAAGATCTCCGACGGGATCAACGACGGGCTGGACTGGCCCCAGGTGGTCCTCAGCGTCGGGGCCGACCGGCTCGGATCAGGCATAGCCCTGCTCGCCGGCCCGGAGCCCGACTTGCACTGGCAGTCGTTTGCCGACGCGGTCGCCGAGCTCGCCACCGCCCTCGAGGTGAGGCTCATGGTCGGATTCGGCGGTTTCCCCGCGGCTGCGCCGCACACGCGGCCCGTCAAGCTGGCGGCGACGGCCTCGAACAGTCAGTTGGCCAAGAAGATCGGTTTCATCCCCGGCGTGATCGAGGTTCCGTCAGGGATCCAGGGGGTCATCGAGCTCGCATGCGCGAACGTCGGGATCCCCTCCGTCGGGCTGTGGGCACGCGTGCCGCACTACGTGGCCGCCATGCCGTTCCCGGCGGCATCGGTCGTCTTGCTGGACGGCCTCGCAAGCCTGTCGGGCCTCGTGATCGACTCCCATGTGCTGTCGGAGGCCGCCGACTCGGCACGCGTGAAGGTCGACGAGCTCATCGCGCAGAGCAGCGAACACCAGGAGATGGTTCGTCAACTCGAGCGGCAGATCGACGAGCTCGAGGGCACGCCGGAAATGCCCGACGACAGGCGGGTGCCGTCGGGCGACGAGATCGCGGCGGAGCTCGAGCGGTATCTGCGCGGCCAGTAGAGGGTGCGGCGCCCCGTACGCTCGCGCTAAGTTTGCAAAGCGGATGATATAAGTCATCATTAGGGACCTAGGGGGGATCCGATGAGCGCCACCGACGAACTGCTGCGCAACAACGAGGCCTACGCCTCATCCTTCGCCAAGGGCGATCTGCCTCTGCCACCAGCCAAGAAGGTGGCCGTGCTGGCCTGCATGGACGCCAGAGTGAACCCGTACGGACTTCTCGGCCTCAAAGAGGGCGATGCCCACGTCATACGCAATGCCGGTGGAGTCGTCACCGATGACGAGATCCGCTCCCTGGCCATCTCGCAGCGACTGCTCGGTACGGAGGAGATAATCCTCGTACATCACACCGACTGCGGGATGCTCACCTTCACCGACGATCAGTTCAAGCGACAGATCCAGGACGAGGTCGGGATCAAGCCGGCATGGGCGGCCGAGGCCTTCGAGGATCTCGACGAGGACGTGCGCCAGTCGATCGCGCGCATCAAGGCGAGCCCGTTCATCCGGCACAAGCACTCGGTCCGCGGATTCGTCTACGACGTGTCGACCGGTAGGCTCCGCGAGGTCGTTTAGAGGCGTGGCAGTGGGTACATAGGCATGGGCCCAGCCCGGGCGGACCGGCCTCGACGGGGCTCGCGCGGGGCTGACAACGGGCGAACGGGGGGAAAATGGACCTTCGCATCCAGAGTTTGTGCGTGGACGCTCGCGATCCCAAGTCGATCGCGAGCTTCTGGGAAGCGGTGCTCGGATGGCGCCGCACCCAGGACGAACCCGACGAAGTCGTGCTCGAGCCGCCCGCCGGCAGCGCAGAGGATGCAGTGGCGCCCGACCTGCTGTTCCTGAAGGTGCCCGAGCCGAAAACCCTTAAGAACCGACTCCACCTCGACCTGCGTCCCCTCGACCAGCAAAGGGAGGTGGAGCGGCTCGAGTCGCTGGGCGCGAGGCGTGTTTATGTCGGCCAGGGTGACGAGGCGACTTGGGTCGTGCTCGCGGACCCAGAGGGCAATGAGTTCTGCGTTCTCAAGGCCTTGCAAGCCTGAGGACCGGCTCGCAAGGAGATGAGTTTTCCCCGGTTTGCCAGGGCGAGCGGCAGCGGATCTCCTGGCAGGCCTCGACAGCACCTCCGTCCGTTCAAGGTGACCGACGAGCAAGATGACCGCCGAGGGCAAGCGAGGCGGCCTCTTCTAGCGACGGCAGCCGAGAGGCCGACCAAGGGCCACCGCGCCGTGGCGGACAGTCGGTCCTGGCGACGCCCGGGACGCCGCAGTGGATCCCTCGTCCATGTTGTTGGGGGATGAGGTCGTCGCGCGGCTTGGCCCAAGCCGCCGCGGTCGCGTGCTTAGACGATGATGTTGACGAGCCGTGGAGGCTTGGCGATGATCCGCGTCGGCGAGGCCCCTGCCAGCGCCTCTTGGACCTTCGCGGATGCCAGGGCGATCTCGGCAGCGGCATGTTCGGAGATGTCACGCTCGACCTCGATCCGGTCTTTCACCTTGCCCCTCACCTCCACGACCATCGTCACCTTCTGCTCAGTGAGCAGTCGCACGTCGGCGACCGGCCACGGGCGCGTGTGCACGTCGTCGCCATGGCGATGCTCGTAGGCCTCGGCAGCTAGATGCGGTGCGAAGGGGGCGAGAAGCTCCAGCAAGGTGTCGATCGACTCCTCGATGGCGGTCCTGTCGGCGCCAGAACGGACGTAACGGGAGATGGTGTTGGTCAGCTCCATGCATGCCGCGACCGCGGTATTGAAGGCGTAGCGCTCGATGTCAGCGGTGACGCGGGCGACCGTGTGGTGAACAGCGCGCCTCAGCTCGTGGGCATCGGCCGCAGTTCCCCCGGAGGCTTGATCGGGCTGTTGCGGTGGGTCCGTCGCGAGACGCCAGACCCTGCCCAGGTAGCGTGAGCACCCCTCGAGTATCTCCTCGGTCTGTTCGTTCCAGTCGACGTCGTCGACGGGCGGGCCGATGAACAGGTGAAGCAGCCGCAACGAATCGGCCCCGACCTTCGCGAAATAGTCGTCCGGAGAAACGACGTTGCCCTTCGACTTGGACATCGCGCGACCGCCGAGGCGGATCATGCCTTGGCAGAACAGTTGCGAGAAGGGCTCGCGGACCTCCTTCGGACCAAGGCCGGTGTCGGCCAAGGCCCGCGTGAAAAAGCGGGAGTACAACAGGTGCAAGATCGCATGGGTGATCCCGCCGATGTACTGGTCGACCGGCATGAAGTGGTGTGCCGCCCTGATGTCGACAGGCCCCGTTTGATCGTGGGGATTGCAGAATCGCAGGAAATACCACGACGAGTCCACGAAGGTGTCCATCGTGTCGGTCTCGCGTACCGCCGGACCCCCGCACACGGGGCAGGTCGTGTTGAGGAAGCCCTCGTCGAAGCGGAGCGGCGACTCGCCGGTCGGGCGGAACTCGACGTCGTCTGGGAGCAGGATCGGGAGCTCGTCGGTAGGGACCGGCACGATCCCGTCTGCGGGGCAGTACATCACCGGTATCGGGCAGCCCCAGTAGCGTTGCCGGCTGATCAGCCAGTCGCGGAGCCGGTAGTTGACCTTGCGTGAGCCGATCCCGAGTTGCTCAAGGAACTCGATTGCCATCCGCTTGGCAGTCGGGACGTCGAACCCGTCGAGAAATCCGCTGTTGATCTTGAGTCCGTCGCCAGACCAAGCGCCTCCGCTGAAGCCCTGCGGCGGTTCAACGGTTCGTACTATGGGCAGGCCGTAGGCCTCGGCGAAGGCGAAGTCGCGTTCGTCCTCGGCGGGCACGGCCATGATCGCCCCGGTTCCGTAGCCCATGAGCACGTAGTCCGCCACGTATATCGGCACGAGCTCGTCGTTGAAGGGATTGACGCAGTAGCTGCCCGTGAAGGCGCCACGTTTCTCAAGCGATCCCTCAGAAGATTGACGCTCGATGTCGGTGGCCAGCTGGGCACGGGCGCAAAGCGCAGCGACCTCGTCCTCGTGGGCGTCGGTCACGAGGACGGGCACGAGCGGGTGTTCCGGCGCGAGCACGGCATAGGTCATGCCGAAGCTCGTGTCCGGGCGCGTCGTGAACACCTCGATCTCGATCCCCGGCCGGCCGGCGACGGCCATCCGGAACTGGGCGCCGTCGGACCGGCCGATCCAGTTGCGTTGCATCGTCTTTACGCGCTCGGGCCAGTCCAGGCCGTCCA
>Ga0181532_10002219_pt1 | contig 18170 bp, 17 predicted proteins | sample PEATcosm2014_Bin_33_FD_119768 | JGI IMG/M metagenome (GOLD analysis project Ga0181532, IMG submission 119768) | Peatland microbial communities from MTU Mesocosm Facility, Houghton, MI, USA - PEATcosm2014_Bin11_30_metaG | ecosystem: Environmental > Terrestrial > Soil > Wetlands > Peat | place...
CCAGCATTCCATTCAGCACGAACATTTGCTTGGCAACGGCCCCTGGCATGGTGCTGTCTGGAAATAATTGCAACACCCCGTAAGACACGCCCGCAAGGAATCCGCTCGCTAACGGCCCCGCAATCGCGATATTGAATTCCTGAATTGCCTCCGAAGGTTCCCTCGCAATTCGCGCCAGCCCCCCAAAAAGGAAAAGCGTGATCGAGAGCACCTTGATCTTGTAGTGCTGCGCAACCACGCTGTGCGCCAGTTCGTGAAATACCACCGAACTGAAAAACAGGATGCTCGTCACTCCCCCCAGGACCCAATGCTCCGTCGCCGTCCAGCCCGGGTGCAGCACTGCAAAAAAATTGGATTGCGAAAACGTGATCAACCCGAAAACCAGGATCCAACTCAAATCCAGATAAATCGGTATCCCCAAGATTCGCCCGATGCGAATTCCCTGCGATTGAAACATGAACGTGAGCCTCGCCTTTTCTCTGAATCTAGACTAACTCCGAACCCTCAGGACACAAAACTCGATCCCAGTTCCGGACCCGCGAACCGCGTCCGGCAAACCACGCCGTGTCCGCCAACCCACGAATTCCACGCCTTTCTCATTTTCTAACTCCTTGCAAATCAGAACGTTACGAACGGCATTGCGTGTGCCATTCACCTTTGCGTAGGGAGAAAGGAACACACACCATGCGGCGGCAACCAAAGGCAAAACAGACGAGTTCGCAAGCCCACCTGAAATTCTCTGTCGCGCTCTTCACTCTGGCGCTGGCCATTTCGTCCTCGGCCGCCGCGCAAACCGCTCCCAGCTCACCCGAATCCACCAAGCCCGCCCCGGTTCGCCGCATCGTTGTCAGCATCCCCCACCGCCAACTCGCCCTTCTCGAAGATGGCCGCCTTGTCAAGATCTACTCCGTGGCCGTCGGCGCTCCGGAAAGCCCCAGCCCTTCCGGCGAATTCCAGATCACGCAGCGCCTGGAAAATCCCGGCTACTACAAGCCCGGCGTGGTCATCGCTCCCGGATCCGGCAATCCACTCGGCACGCGCTGGATCGGCCTCAACGTGAAGGGCTTCGGCATTCACGGCACGAACCGCCCCAATTCCATTGGCAAGAACGCCTCGCACGGCTGCATTCGCCTGCGCAAGCACGACATCGAAGACCTCTTCGCCCGCGTCAGCGTCGGTGATCGCGTCACGTTGCTCAGCGAACGCACCGAAGAATTCGCGCAAATCTTCGGCGCTCCGGAAAACGCCCCTGCCACACAAGTCGCGCGCAACGATCAGTCCGAGTCGAATGCGAATGCAGAACGCGGCGAGTGACATGGCAAACAGTTTCCCGGTCCGCCAAAGGAGATCACACATGAACACAATGCTTGGTTTCGCAGCAATCACAACCGCCACCGTCCTTGCGGTACTCGCGGCTCTCGCCCTGGACTGGCTCTTACTTCGCGGCGTTTTCCTTCTGATGCAGCCGGCCACCGCCGACCGCCGCACCGTTCAACCTGCCATCGAGCACGGCACCCGCCTAGCAGCTCAGGCCTATGCCCAGCGCCGGTAATTCGCCATGCCCAACTCCACACAAACTCGCGCCACGCGCTCTCGCAACGATCTTCCCGGTTCTCGCATGCGGCCCCTTGCCCCCTTCGCCGCCGCAGCCAACCCGGGAACACTCAGGAAAGGATCAATTCCATGCTCGCATTGAAGCTTCTCTTTATGATTTTCGGCTTTGGCTTATTCAGCGCTGCCGTGATTGTGGTGGCTTACGACGTCTATATGGCGGCGCGTCTCCGCTGGCTGTTGGAACGAGCCAGCGCCGATCCCGCCTCACCTGCAAAGAGGTTCGACTCCTCGCGCCCTTTCGGGCCGGTACGCTGGCGGCTCGCCCGGCAATTGGCTATCGCGGGCATCGTACCGGTGCTGCTGAGTCTGAGTATCGCCGTTGTGCCGGATGGCTCCGCGGGTATTCGCGTCAGCGAGCTCTTCGGCGCACGCCCCGCTACGTTATATCCCGGGGTCCATCTGCTCACTCCTCTGGTGGACACGCTCGTTTTGTATGACACCCGTGAACAGGTCTACACCACTGTCGCAGCTGCCGCACCCAAGACCGACACCGAAGTCCTCACCGTGCAAGCCCGGGAAGGCCTCAATCTTGGCCTGGCCGTCAGTGTCCGTTATCGCCTCGACCCGTTGCGCCTCTCTACCATTCACCAGAATCTTCCACAGCCCGTCGGTGAACAGGTTGTCGGCCCGGTCGTTTCCTCCACCTATCGTCAGCTTGCGCCCAATTACGAAACCCGCGAAATCTTCGCCATCAAACGTGAAGAGTTGCGCAGCAAGGCCTCCGATACCATCAAAGCGCGCCTCGCCAGCGACGGCATCATCGTTCGCGAAGTCCTGCTCCGCGATATCCAGCTTCCCGCCGAATATGCCAAAGGACTCGAAGGCCTTTTGCTGAAGGAACAGGAGAACGAACGTCTCGGCACCGAACAGGAAATCAAGGGCAAGGAAGTCCGCATCGCCGAACTCGAAGCCGACGCCCAGAAAGCCCGCGACGTGAAGCAAGCCGAAGCGCAAGCCCAGGTTCGCGTCCTGCAAGCCAAGGCCGAATCCGACGCCATGCAATACACCTTGCCCCTGAAGCAGAAGCAGATTGAGCAGACCAAACTCGAAGCCCAAGCCCGCAAGGAAGCCACGCTGCAGAATGCCGAAGCCGCCGCGCAAGCCAAGGTGATTGACAGCAAGGCCGAAGTCGAGCGCCAGAAGAATCTTTCCGACGCCGAAGCCAATCGCATTCGCGTCACCGCCGCCGCCGATGCCGAACGCATGAAGTTTGAAGCGGCCGTCCTCAAGCAAAACCCCATGCTCATCCAGAAGATCATCGCCGAGCGTTTGTCCGACAAGCTGCAAATCATGATGGTTCCCATGGACGGCAAAAACTTCTTCGCCTCAGACGTGATGCGCTCCGCCTTCACCAACGGCAACAACAATACCAACGGCAATGGCGGCACCACCGCCTCTCCCGATTCCGATGACGATTCCGGCGATCCCGCACCAGTCGCCACCGCCACCGCTCAACATAAAACACCCAAGCGCCCTTAAGTTCCTCAGAGTTCGAGGAGGCGACGCGAGCCGCCTCCCACGGTCACTGGCCAAAACCCCTGTGGGTGGCTCGGATCGCGTCGCTGGAAGGAGGATTGACCATGAGCAGAAAGCCAAGCACCGCCGCGCTTGATTCTTTCCGTCACAGTTCATTCCCCATCCGGCGCCGCGCCCCGCGCCACCCGGCCGGTGAAGCCGTCAACACAATCACTGCTATTCAGGAGGAAACCATGAACCTCACAATCACGAGTCACCCGTATCGTAAAACGCGGATCAATTCCACAGTCGTCTTGCACATCTCTCTCGCTCTGCTTCTCGCGTTCCTCGCAATCTTCACCACGTCCTCCGCGAGCGCACAAACCAAACCGCATCCTCTGGTCAAAACCTACCCGCTGAATCGCGCCAACGCCGAAAATCTCCAGCGCTGGGTCAACGCCGGCCACGACACCTGGTGCCGCGACCCCAAACTCGTCGCCGCCCACACCCTGGAACAATTCGCACCTGGCATTGCCGACTCCACCTACGAACTCGCCTCCCAGCCCGTCGTCCGCAAGCTCTCTGGCGGCCGCACCGTCACGTACACCTACCATTCCCTCGACGGCCAAACCACCTACGGCGTCACCCTCCGCCGCCCCCCGTGGCTCCGCCCCACCGCCGGCTCCACAAACAAAACAGTCTGGCTACCCACCCGCCTCGAAATCGCTCTCAACGCAACAACGTGAAGATCATTTGCGTAGGGGTCGAGCACTGCTCGACCCCGTCTCGGTAAGTTTCTCAGCGTCAGAACACGCTGTTTTCACGTCGGACGCGCTAACCCTGGAACAGTGTTAGCATTTCAACGGCTCCCTGAGGTGCTTCTTGCGGCGACTTTTTCTATCCATTCCCATCTTCCTTCTGTCGGCGGCTCTCCCCAGCCCCGCCCATCCCCAAGCCGCCTCCGATGAAAAACCCTCCCTCTGCGATTCCCTCCGCGCCACAAAATCCAAAGTCTACGGCTTCCATCCTGCCCAACTCGACGAAGCTCAAATCGATGCCAAGGGCAAGGAGCTCGACGCTTTTTGGAAGCAAATCCAGGCCGCAGGCCCCGATGGCGCCAATTGCCTCAAACTCATGCTCGCTGAAGAAACTTCCGACCACAATTTCCAATTCGATGCCGGCCAAGTCCTCTTTCAAATGGACCCCTCCCCCGATTCCCTGAAAGTTGTTCGCGACGCCATCGCCCAGGCCGACTTCCAGGAAACCGATCCCGCCAATTATCTTTCGCTCGCCCTCGCCCTCTCGCAAGCAGGCGTGGACATCCAACCCCTCGCCGCGCGCCTTCTCCGTTATCCCAACGCCACTATCCACATCTCCGAACACTCCCTTGATCTTGACGCGGATACCGCCGCGCTCTTCCTTTATGGCAGCATGCCTGCTCCCCAAGCCATCAGCGCCCTCACCAACGAACTACAAGCGCCCGAACTCTTCGTGCGCTCCGCTGCCGCCCATCTCCTCGCCGAACAGCTCACAGAGGACTCCTTCCGCACCCTTAGCCGCTGGGACGGCATCGACAAAATCGGGGAGGAGTACCGCCGCAACGATATCCACACGGTTATGAAGTATCAGCCGCCCGATCCCGCCGATCTGGCGCAACCCAAATTCACCCGCGAACAAGTGCTGAAAATCATCGCCGCCCTTCCTCACACCAGCAAGGAGTTCGACGACACGATGAGCACCCGTGGCGCAGCCTTCGATAAGAAACTCCACGACGCCAATCTCACCCCGGAGCAGCTCACCAAAGCCGTCGCCGACAGCGAACCCATCTACGGCATCGCCGACCACACCGCCTTCCTCAACAGTGCCGTCGCCACCCTTCTTCCCGAGGACTTCAATACCCTCCAGGATGCCCGCCGCAAATCCCTCTTCAACGTCTCCGATGAAAGCCTCGACGAATACCTGGCATTCACCCAACTCATGATCCGCCTGGTCAACAAGCTCGACCTTTACAAGGCCTATCGCTCCCATTGAACATTCCGTGATGCCACGCAACTCCCTATCGGCCGCGTGTTATCATCGTTATCGAATCGCCGTGCTCCCAAGATCTGAATCTTATCGCTCTCGTCCGACCCTCTTCTTCCTCATTCTCTTTTTATTGTGCTTTGTCGTCTCGCCGCGCGCTTTTTCTGCAGACTCCAATTCTCTCGACGACGCCGTGCGTCAGCTTGCGGACCGCATCGCTGCCATCCCCAATCTCCATGGCCCTCTTCGCCTGGAATTTCACGCGGATGCGAATCTCGCCGCTGATTCCACCTGGCAGGACTCCCTGCGCCAGGAACTCGAAAAACACCGCTTGCCCGTCACCGATGAGTCCAGCGCTCCCCTTCTGAAAATAGGGGCTGTCGAAACTCCCACGCAAGTTGTGCTCAGCGCCAGCACCCGAATCGGTGATCGCGACGATGTGCGCATTGTCACCTTCACGCGCGCCACCCTCTCCACACCCGCTCTCGCCGTCGCCCCCATACGCATCGCGCGCCAGCTTATCTACGAAAGTTCCGACCGCATCCTGGATGCCTCCGCATTCGGCAACGCTGCCGAAGGTGGCCTTGCCGTGCTCCTCGATCGCAATGCGGGACTCTTCGCTCTTCGCCTGGACCCCTCCGGCGCCGTCAAGCAAACCGTTTCCCTTGCTGCTGCCAATCTTCGCGCCACGCGCGATCCGCGCGGCGAACTCATAGACAAAGGGGCCTCCGCCGAAGTCCTACTCCCCGGAAAAATCTGCGAATTTTCCTGGGCCGCCGGCGAAGAACCCAAATGCCGCGCGAAAAAAGTGGAAGCGCGCACTGCTACCGTCCTCACCTCTCCCTGCGACACCAGTAATTGGAAGCTGGAAACCAAGGGCGAAGACTGGTCCTCCCCCGACCTTCTTCAAATCGCCCCGGATTCCGCCGCGCGTGCCGGAAGCGCCGCGCTCTTCAACGAATTTCCCGGGCCCATTCTCAGCATCAATGGCGAACTCGACCCCGGGAGCGCGCTGATTGTCGCGCGCAATCTGCGCACAGGAAATTATGAGGTTTACAAAATCACTCTGCATTGCGGCAATTAGCGCCGCACTGCTTTTTTCGCTCGCCGCAACTTCCGCGAGCGCCGCCAGGCGCCCCCACTATGGCGGAACCCTGCGCGTCGAACTGCTTTCCTCCACCTTCTCCCTCGATCCCCGTGAATGGAAACCCGGCTCGCTTTCCGCGCGCGAAGATGAGAAACTTGCCGCCCTCGTCTACGATCGCCTCGTCACGCTCGACGATTACGGCCGCTTCCAATCGGCCCTGGCCGTCGAGTGGTCGCGCGATGCCGCCGCGAAAAATTGGCAATTCAAACTCCGCCCCAACGTGAAATTTTCCGATGGCACTCCTCTCACACCTGCCGATGTGGTCACCGCTCTACAATCCGTGTTGACCGGAAACTTGCAACTCGCTGCGTCTGAAAATTCCATTACCATCCGTTCCCCTCACCCTGTGCCCGACCTCCTCGAACAGCTTGCTTCCGGCCCTCATTTCATCTTTCGCGCGCTTCCCGACGACACGCTTCTCGGCACTGGCTCTTTCTACGTTGCTGAAATCGATGCCGCCTCTCCCTACGAAAGCAATCCCCTCGCCACCAAACCCGCCCGCCTCAGGTTTCGCGCCAATGAAGAATCTTGGGCCGGCCGCCCCTTCCTTGACGCCATCGAAGTCACTCTCGGCGAACCGCCCCTTCGCCAGCTATTCGATCTGCAAGTCGGCAAAGCCGATATCGTTGAAGTCGCTCCCGACCTCGTTCGCAAAGCACGCCAGGACAACCTCCGCGTCTGGAGTTCCGCTCCCAACACGCTTCTCGCCTTGCGCTTCGATGAAGCCCAACCCGCCACCGCTGACGTGCATCTCCGCGAAGCCTTGGCCCTTTCCCTCGACCGCGACACCATGGCCAACGTGTTGCTTCAAAAGCAAGCCGAACCCTCCGCCGCTCTTTTGCCCAACTGGCTCTCGGGATATGCTTTCCTCTTTGAGAGTCCCATGAACCTGGAACGCGCCAAGGAGATCCGCTCTTCTCTTCCCGCCAATGAAGCCGGCGGCGCCGAACCATTGCGACTGCACGTAGATGCCACGGGCGACTTGATGAAATTGTTAGCCGAGCGCGTGGCCGTGAATGCGCGCCAGGCCAATCTCTCCGTTCAAGTCATCACGCACATCGTGTCGTCAACCGGTGGCGCAGCCCCCATTTCTTCCGCCACCCCCCCCATGGGTATGCATCTCTTTACCTGGCACTACGATTCCCTTTCGCCGCGCGTGGAGCTTGACGCCCTCCTCAGGCAGCTTCATCTCGAGCCCTCAGCCGAAAACTCTCTGCCGTTTATCGAGCCCGAGCAGCGCTTCACCGAAGAGCGGCGCCTGCTTGAGGAGCGCCGCGTACTCCCTCTTGTCCTTCTCCCCGAATATGTTGGCATCGCCACTCCCGTGCGCAACTGGATGCCCGCCCGCTGGGGTGCTTGGCGCCTCGCCGATGTTTGGCTGGAGAAGGGCGAATCTGCTCCTCCCGCGCCAACTGCCGGCGCTTCTCCCGAAAATTCCGCAATGCCGCATGGCAGGGGAGCTCATCCATGAGTTTTCGCAGCAAAGTCTTCGCCATTTTCCTGATCACCGTGCTGGCTTCCGTTTCCCTTGTCGCCTACGGCGTCACCTACTACACCCAGAAATCGTTCGAGCAGATGGATCAGCAGCGCACCGAAGCCCTCGTCGCTCAATTCCGCAAGGAATTTGCCCAGCGCGGCGACGTTGTCGTCCAACAGGTGGAGAACATTGCCAACGCTGAGATAACCCTGAAGATGGCTATCGATCTGACTCGCCCAAACGTCGATTCTTCGATTTATCTGAAGGATGCCAACGGCGCGGCTCAGGACCATGGCCTCGATTTCGTCGAGTTTGTAAGTTCCGATGGCACGTTAATCTCCTCAGCGCAATATCAAGCCCGCGTTGGCTACAAGAATGACTGGGTCACGAGCGTCAAGGACTGGCGCGGCTCGCCCGCATTCCTGAAGAAGGAAGAATTGCCCGACGGCGTCGAGCTCTCGCTGAGCGCCGTGCGCAATCTCCCCGTCGGCGATAAGAGCCTCTACATCATCGGCGGCCGCCGCATGGACCAGAATTTCCTGGCCTCTCTGGCGCTTCCTTCCGGCACGCGCGCTTTGCTTTACCGCAATCTCGAGGCGACTTTCACTCCTACAGCGCTCACCGACGCTGCCGGTCCAATCCCACAGCCCGATCTGTTGCAGCCGCTCATCGAGCAGGTGGAGAAGCAACCCTCAGCCCCGACTCTCGTTACGACCATCGAGTGGACCTCCGACCCCGCTTCCTCCGAAACCTTTCATGCCATGCCCCTCACGGGCCGCAATGGTGAAGTGCTCGGCGTTCTCTTGCTGGGGAGTTCGCGCAAGGAATTGGTCATCTTGCGCCGCCAGATTTTGAATACCGCCGCGCTCGTCGCCTTCGCCGCCATTGTCATTGGCCTCCTCATGAGCTGGTGGGTCTCTCGCCGCATCACCCGTCCTGTCGAAGAGCTTGCCAATGGCGCTCGCGACGTCGCCTCTGGCCGCTGGGAAACGCACATTGACGTCCACGGCAGCGACGAAATCGGCCAGCTCGCCACCGCCTTCAATGACATGACTCGTACCCTCGCCTCGCAAAAAGAAAAGCTGGTGCAGACCGAACGCGTCGCTGCATGGCGCGAACTCGCTCGCCGCCTGGCCCACGAACTTCGCAATCCGCTCTTCCCCCTGCAAATCACCGTCGAAAACCTTCAGCGCGCCCGTCAGCTGGGCCCGCAGCAATTTCAGGAAGTTTTCAACGAGGCTACCGCAACTCTCAAAGCCGAACTCGCCAATCTCAACACCATTGTTGGCCGCTTCAGCGATTTCTCGAAAATGCCCGCGCCGCATTTCACTAGGGTCAACGTCAACGAGACGCTGCGCAACGCCGTGCGGCTCTTTGAACCCCAATTCACCGCCGTCGGCAAGCCCTCCATTGCCACCGAATTCTTCCTCAGCGAATCACTGCCGGAAATTGACGCCGATCCCGATCTCCTCCATCGCGCCTTTCAGAATCTCGTCCTCAACGCTCTTGACGCCATGCCCGCCGGCGGCACCATCACGCTAAAAAGCAGCGACGCCGGCGAATCCGTCCGCATTGAAGTCGCCGACACCGGCAAAGGCCTCACGCCGGAGGAATGCTCTCGCCTCTTCACGCCGTACTACACCACCAAGCAGTTGGGCACCGGGCTTGGCCTCGCTATTGTGCAGTCCGTCGTCAGCGATCATCACGGTTCCATTTCCGTTTCCAGTGAAGAAGGCCGCGGCGCCACCTTCCATATCGATTTGCCCAAACGCCAGTCCGGCGCAACGGCAAAATCCCGGGAAGACTCCCCCTCCCACGAGGCCGAGTCCGCCCCAGCCGCCGCCTCTGATTAGTTTTTGATTTTGTGGCACAGGCATTCCTGCCTGTGCTCTTGGGTTTTCCGGCTTTTGTAGCGGCTGCTTTCCGAAGCGGGCGCCTTTCTCTTGGGTTTGTAGTGGCCGGTCTTTAGACCGGTTCTTGGGTTCTCTCGGCGTTGTAGGGGAGCAGCCTGCTGCGCCCCATGTCCGCAAGATCTAAAATTTTGCCGGCCCATTCTTCGCTCCCCGGCCAAAAGGATCACCGTGCCACGCAAAGCCCATCTTCTCCTCATCGACGACGACGCCAACACCCTCGCCTCTCTCGCTCGCGCCTTTCGCCTCGCCGGTCATGAAGCCACCGTCTGCGACAACGCCCTCCGCGCCGCCGAACTCATCCAAAATCAACGCTTCGATCTAATCCTCTCTGACGTCGTAATGCCCGGCAAGAGCGGCCTTGAACTCCTCGAAGAACTGAAAAAATCCGGCGTGCAAACTCCCATCGTCCTGATCTCCGGCCAGGCCAACATCGAAATGGCCGTAAAAGCCACCCGCCTCGGCGCGATGGATTTTCTCGAGAAACCGCTCACCACCGATAAGCTCCTCCTCACCGTCGAAAACGCTCTCAAACTGACCCGCCTCGAGGACGAGAACCGCGAACTCCGCCTCCGCCTAGGCAAACACGAACTCGTCGGCTCCGGCCCTGCCATGACAAAACTCCTCGCGCAAATCGATCGCGTTGCCGCCAGTGAAACTCGCGTCTGCATCCTCGGCGAAACCGGCACCGGCAAAGAACTTGTCGCCCGCGCCATTCACGAGAAGTCGCCGCGCCACGAAAACGCGTTCATCACTCTGAATTGTGCCGCCGTTCCCGCCGAGCTCATTGAATCGGAACTCTTTGGCCACGAAAAAGGCTCATTCACCGGCGCCGCCGCTCGTCACACCGGAAAATTCGAGCAAGCCGAGGGTGGCACGCTCTTCCTCGATGAAATCGGGGACATGCCGCTAGCCATGCAGGCCAAGCTTCTTCGCGTCCTCGAAGAAGGCGAAGTCGAACGCGTCGGCGGAGACAAACCCATCAAGGTCAACGTCCGCGTCATTGTCGCCACGCACCGCGACCTTCACGATCTCGTCAAGAAAAACGAATTCCGCAGCGACCTCTATCACCGCGTCTACGTTTTTCCTCTGACCCTCCCTCCCTTGCGCGACCGCCTCGAGGATTTCCCGGGTCTCATCGCCCACTTCGCTCGCCAGGTCGCCGCGCAAAATGGCTGGAGAGAAAAACTCTTCGCCCCCGAGGCTATCGCTGAATTGCGCCGCTACTCCTGGCCCGGCAACGTCCGCGAACTGCGCAACATCGTCGAGCGCCTAGTCCTCCTGGCCACCGGAGAAACCGTCACTCCCGACGACGTCCGCCTCATTCTCCCCGCTTCCAGTTCCTCCTCCATACCCGTCGCCGTCGACAGCCCGGGCGCCGCACAAGGCACTCTCATCGAACGCACCGAAGCCTTCGAGCGCGAAACTCTCCTCGCGGAAATCCGCCGCCACAATTTCCATATGACCAACGTCGCCCGCGCCCTCGGCCTCGAACGCAGCCACCTCTACAAAAAATGCCAACAACTCGGCATCGATCTCCACTCCCTCCGCAAACCCGAATAACACTATCTCTCAACGTGGCACAGTCACTCCTGGCTGTGCCCTTGCGTTGGCCCCATTAAGTCCAGTAACTCACTGTAAACAAATATGTTACAGAGTACACCGATTTCTCTTGACAGATTACATATTGCAATATACATTTTGCATATCGCAATACTCGAAGGAACTACCCACATGACTCTCGGCGACAAACTCCGCTCCCTCCGCATCATCGAGGGCTCGCTTCGCGGCCTGAACCGCCCCATGACCCAGTCCGAAGTCGTCGCGGCCATGAAACACGAAGTCGGCCGCGGCCTCAGCCAGGCGTACCTGTCGCAGATCGAAAGCGGCACGCGCCCGCACATGACCAACACTTCCCGCGAACTGCTTGCACGTTTCTTCCGCGTCTATCCCGGCTTCCTGGTGGACGATCCCGCCGGCTACTCTCGCGAACTGCAATCCGAATTGCGCACCGCCGATGTCACCGTGGATTCCTGGCTTTATTCCGGCGCTGATCAATTCTCTTCCGACCCTCAGCTCGAACGGGCGCTTCTCTCCATCGCCGAAGTCCCCGATTCCCGCGCCGCCCTTCTGCTCCTCGGCGAAATCCTTCGCACTCCGGGCCTCGCCGATCGCCTAAGCGAAGTTTTGCAACCTCGTCCTCTGACGGGATCGGGTCATCCTCCCCCATTCCCTTCTCGGAATTAACGCTGTTCGCTTCTTCCCCCGGTTTTGAGCGACGGGGTGTCGCTCCGCGAGGTGAAGTATGTCCTGGTCTGACTTCTATCTGTTCTGCTTCCTGTTCGGCGTCATGTTCAGCGTTCTTTCGTTCCTGGCGGGCGCCATTCATCTTCCCATTCCGGCCAAATTGCATCCGCATTTCCATTTCCACCTGCCGCATTTCCATGGCGGTGGTCACGGTGCCGGTCACGGCGCTGGTCATGGTGCTGCACACGGCGGCATGCGTGGTGGCGCGCGTGGAGGCGCGCGCGGCGGTGGGACGCATGTTTCCTGGTTCAACGCTTCCACCGTTCTCGCCTTCCTGGCGTGGTTTGGCGGCACGGGCTACATGCTCACCAAGTATTCGCATGTCCATACGTTCTTTGTCGTAACCATCGCCTCTTGTGCTGGCCTTGCCGCTGGCTGGGTTGTCCTGCGCTTCCTGATCAAGCTCATTGGCCCTTCTGACGAACCTCTGCGCGAAGAGGATCGCCGCATCATCGGCGCCATCGGCACGGTCAGCATGACCATCCGCGAAAACGGCACCGGCGAAATTATTTTTCCTGTGGGAGGCGCCAGGCGTTGCTCAGGCGCGCGCAGTGAGGATGGCAAGCCTATCGAAAAAGGCGCGGAAGTCGTGATCGAGCGCTACGAAAAAGGTATCGCGTACGTAAAGCGCTGGGACGATTTCGTAAAAACTTGAGTTTCTGAACCGGCATACAGGCATACAGGTCGAGCGTTCGCCGCGGTTCGAAAAAAGGGAGGTCGTTATGTTCGGGTTGCCTATGAATGTGGTGGTTGGGGCGGGGATTCTGGTCGTGGTCACTTTGATGATCATGACCGTCATCGCCAGGATGTATCGCAAGGCAGGGCCGCACGAAGCGCTGATTGTTTATGGCCTCGGCGGAACGAATGTCTACACCGGAAGGGGCACAATAATTTTCCCGATGGTGCAGACCTGCAAGGATCTCTCGCTGGAGTTGATGTCTTTCGACGTCGCTCCGCAGCAGAATCTCTATACCAAACAAGGCGTCGCGGTCACCGTCGAAGCCGTGGCGCAAATCAAGGTGAAGAATGACAAGGAATCCATTCTCACTTCCGCCGAACAATTCCTGACCAAAACGCCCGCCGAGCGCGATGGCCTCATCCGCCTGGTGATGGAAGGCCACCTCCGCGGCATCATCGGCCAGCTCACCGTCGAGCAGATCGTCAAGGAACCGGAAATGGTTGGCGATCGCATGCGCTCTACTTGCGCCGAAGACATGAACAAGATGGGCCTCGAAGTCGTCAGCTTCACCTTGAAAGAAGTCCGCGACAAAAACGAGTACATCACCAACATGGGCCGGCCGGACATCGCGCGCATCAAGCGCGATGCCGAAGTGGCCACCGCGGAAGCCGATCGCGATATCGCCATCAAGCGCGCCGAAGCTTCCCGCGCTTCCGCCATCGCCAAAGCGCAAGCGGACCAGGAGCGCGTCGCCGCGGAAACCGCTTCCCAGGCCAAGCAAGCCGAAGCCACCCGCGACCTCGACGTCAAAAAAGCCAACTACCTGGAAATCAGCAAAAAGGCCCAGGCACAAGCCGATAAGGCGTACGAAATCGAAACCAACCGCCAGCAGCAGACCGTCATGCTCGAGCAGGTTCGCATTCAACAAGTCGAACGCGAAGCCCAGATCAAAATTCAGGACGCGGAAATCATTCGCCGTGAGCGCGAACTCATCGCCACTGTCTTGAAGCAGGCCGAGATCGAGCGCCAGCGCATCGAAACGCTCGCCAACGCCGAACGCCAGCGCCTGATCAGCGAAGCCGAAGGCCAGGCCTCCGCGATTCGCGCGCAGGGTGAAGCCGAAGCCGAAATCATCTTCAAGAAGGGCGACGCCGAAGCACGCGCCATGAACGTCAAGGCCGAGGCCTTCCAGGAATACAACCAGGCCGCCGTCATGGACAAGCTCATCACCGGTTTGCCGGAAGTTGTCCGCGCACTCAGCGAACCCCTCAGCAAGGTGGACAAGGTCACCATCGTTTCCACCGGCAATGGCGACGCCGCCGGAGCCTACAAGCTCACCGGTGACATCACCCGCATCGCCGCGCAAGTTCCTGCGCTCTTTGAAGCTCTCAGCGGCATGAAGGTCTCCGATCTCTTCAGCAAGGTCCGCATGATCGGCGACAAAGCGCCCAAGCCCGAACCTGTTGATCCAGGCAAAGCATAAGTCTAATTCCGCCGGAGCGGGTTCGCCGCTCGCTCCGGCGCTTCGCTTCAAAGGGGGGAAATGGCCATGAGTTTCACGTTGCAGCAGAAGCGCGGTCTCTACCTGGGCTTGAGCATCCTGGCAATCGTAGTTCTCACGAGCGTCGCCTGGGCCCAAATCGCCCATGCACTTAGCCAATGCTTCCAGCCCTTCTAGCCGCACCAGGCGCCGCCACGGCCGGGTTCTGTAGCTCAGGCCTTAATGCCTGGGGGTTTCCGTAGCGCGCAGCAAGGTTTCCACTCGTTAGGAAAACCCTCACCCCTAAAAGGGGTGAGCTGCACAAAGGAATGATTCGGTAATTCAGAAAGGAGCTTCACAATGGGACTTTTGGATCGCGTCAGCACCTTAGTTCGGGCCAACCTCAACGACATGATTGATCGCGCTGAGGATCCCGAAAAAATGATTAAGCAGGTCATACTCGATATGGAGAATCAATACCTCCAGGTCAAAACGCAGGTCGCCGTTTCCATCGCCGACCAGCACATCCTCGAGAAAAAGCATCGTGAACAGGAAGACGCCGCCAAAGACTGGATGCGCAAAGCCGAAATCGCCGTGGACAAGAAGGAAGACGATCTCGCCCGCGCCGCTCTCGACCGCTTCCAGACCGGCCAGCGCCTCGCGCAAAGCTTCCTCGAACAGGTCAACGACCAGAAAGCGCAGGTGGAAACCTTGAAAACCGCTCTCGTCAAGCTCGAGCAAAAACTCGATGAAGCCAAGTCCAAGCGCGAAGTCCTTCTTGCGCGCCACCGCCGCAGCGTTGCTCTCGATAAAGCTGCCAAAGCTCAAGTGGCCATCGGTGACGATTCCAAAAGCGCCGCGTTCGATCGCATGAAAGAACGCGTCACGCACAAGGAAGCAACCGCCACTGCCGAGGTCGAACTCCTCTCCGACGACGTCGCCGAAAAACTCAATCGTCTCGACCGCGACTCCGAAGTCGAACGACTCCTCGTCGACCTAAAGTCGAAAAAAGGCCTGCTGACCTAACCGTTCAGGGCGCCTTTCAGCACTGCCCGTCATTCAGAGGGCGGTTTGTGCCCGAAGAATCTCTCTGTCTTGTTTATTCATTAGCACCAATCGGCCCAGTGTTCTGTATTCAAATTCTCAAGGAGCGCATCATGAAACTCGCAAGTGCGGTTCTCGTAGTTCTCTTCGCCTGCCTCGCCTGGACGCAAAACGTCACTTCACAATCCTCAACAAAACCCGAGGATCTCGCGCAGGCCTCCGCCCAATCCTGGCTAGCCCTCACCGATTCCGGGAAATACGCGGAGAGCTGGCAGGCTGGTTCCGCATTGTTTAAGGCCGCCATCACGCAATCCAAATGGGCCGACGCTCTGACCGCCAACCGCACACCGCTCGGCAAAGTCCTCTCGCGCAAACTCAAAAGCGCGACCTACACCAAAACTCTTCCTGGCGCTCCCGACGGTGAGTACGTCGTCATTCAGTACGACACCAGTTTTGAAAACAAAAAGGAAGCCGTGGAGACCATCACGCCCATGCTCGATAAAGACGGCAAGTGGCGAGTCTCCGGCTACTACATCAAGTGACGCTCGATCAGGCACTTTGCCCAAGCGCCTGTTCCGCACCGGGGTTCCAAGGTTTCTCCCCGTGGGTTAACTGACAAAAGGACTTGAGGGTGCCCCATCCTTCGTCCGCCTCTGGCGGAAAGGGTGGGCTCTTACCCTCCAGCACGGCCATCTCTTCCAGGAGAGCTTCCCCCCACTTCTATCGGATCGGATGTGGCCCATTCGTGATGACCCAAATCGAGGCGACCCAAAACGTAATGCCAATGGCCGCCGCGAGCCCAAACGCTTTCATGCGCTCGATTCCGTCCACCTCCTCAAAAACCATCATCAGCACCGCGATGCCACCTAATCCGACCAGCATGGTTCCGACGATTGGGACGATGATGAGCCAGCGGTACATCTGTCCGAGCATGTACGCACGCATGATCTCGAGGAAGCTGCCCTTGGCCTCGAAAAGCGCCTTTGCCAGTACATGCGACAACCCGATCTGCGCGACGATCCACGCGATCGAATACGCCAGCGTCTGCGCATAGCGCAATCCAAGAAGGCCCGCGGGCGTTGTGTAGCCCAATCGCACATCACGCAGCACAAGAAATACGAATGGGATTGCCGTCCCGATTGCCAGGATCATTAGGCCGTAAATCAGCGAGTTGTTGTCCTTCGATGCTTGCCGCACTGCGGCGTCGTCCCACGTCATGATCTTCGCTGCCTGGTCCAAATAATGGAGCGGCGCAAACCGTAAACCGGGCGGGGGCGCAAGTTCTTCCGGAGTGACCAACGGCGGAATTCCCGAACAGTTGTGCGACAGGCCGTACTCCTGGCCGCACACATCGCATTTCATGGAGACTCCATTCCGAGCGAAAAGGAGGAATTGCTCGCACTCTATCACAATATGATTTTCCTCGCGCAACGGCGCTCCCTTTTCACACCAGGGGCCCAGGCGCGAGGCAGGTGCCTGCGTCCTGAGTTCTTCTTCCTGCGCGGCCCGCGCCCCAATGTCTACAAAAAAAAGCACCGTGGCACATCGCGCCACGGTGCTTGAATCAGTCAACGAAGAAAACTGCAGCCCGTTTATGGGTGCATTTCCACCCAGTGGATGGCTTCCTCTACATGATGGTGCGCCTTGTCGATGTGACCCATCGCCCGCTCTTGCAGGCCCTGCGCAAACTTGTTGTCTTCTTCCTTCGAGATGTCATTGTGCGCCTTGTTCAACAGCTCAATCGCGCGGTGCAACCGTCCGGGCCAGTCCAAATGGGAATCAACAGGCGGATGGTCGTTCAGATCCTTCCCGTCATCGATCGCAGCCTTCTTGATCTCTCCGATGGCCGCGTCGATTTCATGGATGGCGTCTTCTTCTTCGTGACGCAGATGGCCCCCGTCTGGCCGTTCCAGATGAGCGCGCGCGTGGCGCAAATCCGTCAGCGCGTGCAAATAAGCGGGATGCTGGCCCTGGGCAAACGCGCTGCTGCCGCTGAGGGCAAGAAACAGCGCAAATACCATGGCCGGAACGAAAATGCGAGCAACTGCTTTCATGGATTGGTTTTCTCCTGGTGTTAGTGTTTACGTGCGCAAGAGTGTACCCACTGGAATTTGGGGAAGCGAGCCACTCCGGGCATCTTATTACCTTCAAACACAGTAGCAGACGAAAAGTTCCTGCTCGCTACCTTTCCTTCTTTATGCCCAATTGCGCAACCCTCCCCTTGGCCATCCCGACCGTATCGGACGGTTATCTTTGAAATTCCTTTTTTCCTGAATCCTGAACTCCGCATCGTGGCAGAATACAACTCATGAATCCCTGGCTCATTGCTCCTCCCGCACTGGTCGCTGGCGCCGCGGTCTTGACCGCCTATGGCGCTGCTTATCCCCCCTCTCAACTTTTCGGTCCCGTCATTACCCACACCGCTGCCGCCCATCAATTGGCCATCACCTTTGACGACGGCCCAAATCCCGCCATCACGCCGAAACTCCTGGACCTCCTCGCTAAACACAACGCTCGCGCCACTTTCTTCTTCGTCGGCAAATTCGTCCGCCAGTGCCCCGATCTCGTGAAGGAAGCCGTCGCTCGCGGCCATGTCGTCGGCAATCACACCGACACTCATCCCAATCTTTTCTTTTGTGGACCTGATGAAACCCATGAAGAACTGCATCGCTCCATCGCCGCTATCGAGGAAGTGCTTTGGGCCAAGCCTCGCTGGTTCCGTCCGCCATTTGGTTTTCGCAGCCCCTGGCTCGGCGAGATTTTGCATCGTCATGGCCTGACCAATGTCACTTGGTCCCTGATCCCGGGCGACTGGCGCGTCAAACCCGCCGCCTGGCTCATTGACCGCATAAAGCCAATCGCCGCAAACGCTCAAACCAATCTCCCGAAGGCCAAAGCCGGTGCCGCCACTTCCGGCGACATCCTCTGCCTTCACGACGGCGATTACCGGCACCTCAACGGCGACCGCACGCACACTCTTCAGGCACTCGAATATTGGCTGCCTCGCTGGCGTGACCTGGGCCTCGAATTTGTTA
>Ga0181532_10002227_pt1 | contig 18126 bp, 19 predicted proteins | sample PEATcosm2014_Bin_33_FD_119768 | JGI IMG/M metagenome (GOLD analysis project Ga0181532, IMG submission 119768) | Peatland microbial communities from MTU Mesocosm Facility, Houghton, MI, USA - PEATcosm2014_Bin11_30_metaG | ecosystem: Environmental > Terrestrial > Soil > Wetlands > Peat | place...
GCCGGGTGGTCGAAATCTACGGCCCGGAATCATCGGGCAAGACCACGCTGGCGCTGCACTGCCTCGCCGAGGCGCAAAAGAGTGGCGGCATCTGCGCCTTCATCGACGCCGAGCACGCGCTCGATCCGATCTACGCGCGAAAACTCGGCGTCAATGTCGACGACCTTCTGATCTCGCAGCCTGACGCCGGCGAGCAGGCGCTGGAAATCGCCGACACGCTGGTGCGCTCGGGCGCAATCGACGTTCTCGTCATCGATTCGGTTGCGGCTTTGGTGCCGCGCGCCGAGCTCGAAGGCGAGATGGGCGACAGCCAGCCCGGTCTGCAGGCGCGGCTGATGAGCCAGGCGCTGCGCAAGCTTGCCGGCTCGATCAACCGCTCCAATACGATGGTGATCTTCATCAACCAGATCCGCATGAAGATCGGCGTCATGTACGGCTCGCCGGAAACCACCACCGGCGGTCACGCGCTGAAATTCTATGCTTCGGTCCGCCTCGACATCCGACGTATCGGCGCCATCAAGGAGCGCGACGAGGTCATCGGCAACCAGACGCGCGTAAAAGTGGTCAAGAACAAGCTGGCACCGCCGTTCAAGCAGGTCGAATTCGACATCATGTACGGCGAGGGCGTGTCCAAGACCGGCGAATTGATCGATCTCGGCGTCAAGGCCGGCGTCGTGGAAAAGTCCGGCTCGTGGTTCTCCTACGACAGCCAGCGCATCGGCCAGGGCCGCGAGAACGCCAAAGCCTTCCTCAAGGCCAATCCCGATATCGCCGGAAAAATCGAGGCGTCGATCCGGCAGAACTCCGGCCTCATCGCCGAGAAAATTCTCGCCGGAGAACAAGGCGAGAGCGCCCGCGAGGAGGATGCCGCCGAGGGGTGAGCATTGTCATTCCGGAGCCGCGCCAACGGGTTCGGCCCGAAGTAGCCGGCCCGATCGCAAGCTCCGCGCGAAGCCCGGAATGACTGCCCTATGAACTCCGCCGCTCCGCCGTCCACGAGCCCGAGCACGAAGCGCCGCGCCAGGAGCCGCTGCCGGCATTGGCGGCGAGGCGGCCGGAGCCAATGGCGCTCGTTGCGCCGCTGCTCACCTTGACGATAACGGCGCCAGTCGGGGCGACTTTGCCGGAGACGGTCAGTGCAAGGGCGCCGCCATTGGCCAGAAGGCCGTTGGCGATGCGCATGGGATAGCGGTAGCTCGCGACGCAATCGCCCTTCTTGGTGACGATTGATACGCTCCAGAGGCCGTCATAGCGCGGCACGGCGAAGCCCGGCGTTGCGGCAAGGGCGGCGGACGAGGCGATCAATGCAGCCGCGGCCCGCCTGATGTGGTTTCGCAAGAAAATCATGAACGATGCCTCCGAGTTTTTGTGCGAGCGAAGTCGCTCGTCGATGGGTCTGGTACCCGGTAGACAGGCGCTCTGCCGGCGCCCTATCAGCGGCATTGATAGCCAGGAAAAGCTAAAATCGAGTTGATGGCCGTCACAAAATTGCTGCTAGGGGAGCGAGCCGGCCTCAGTCGCGGTCGTCATGGGCCTGGAACGGGTCGTCGTAGCCGTGACGGCTTGAATAGAACAGGAGGGCCATCAGCCCGCATCCGACAATGAGCGAAAAAACAACGCCGAGAGCCATCGCGAGGTAACCAATAGCCGGCATGGGCGGGCCTTCGACCGAGACCCAGGCGCTGGCGGCGAACCAGCCCGCGGCCACCAGAATGGCAAGGAGCGGCACAACGAGCGCCATCGTTCCCAAAATGCTTCGCATCTGCATTGTGATGAGATAGGTCGACGTCGCCTCGTTCGCCAGCCGTAGCCACCGGATCGATGGCGATCACAGGCTGAGCCGGTCGTGGCGGGCGGTGTCAGCCGCCGGTGCGCAAGAAGACATAATCCGCGGAATAGGGGACGCTGCGCACGCCGCCGGCCTGATCGCACGCGCCGGCGAGCGTGCCGCCGCTGGTGTTGATCCGCTGGACGGTTGCGACATCGGCGAGCGTTCCATTGCCGCGGCGGCCGACCACCTCGAGCTTGAGCCAAGGAATGTCATTTCCGTTCGCGGCGGGCGCGCTACCGGCCACTTTCCCGGTCACCGCGCTGCCGTCGCTGTATTCCCAGGTCGGACCGGCGTAATGGCGCCCGACCGTTTTGCCGTCGAGGATGAGGGTCGCGATCGGCTCGCGGAAAACCCAGGTCAGCGTGCCGTCTTTGCCGGCTTTGCAGTCGTAGATTTGCGCGCCGGCGGCGTGCAAGGTGACGACCGCCGACTGTCCCGGCGCGGCGATGGTGGCCGGCATCTGCGCCAGCGCGCCGTCGGCGGCAAACGCCAGCGTCGCGACCGCGAGCAGACCTCCGATACGATGCCTAGCCATCGTCTATCCCGCCGTTGCCGTCCTTGCCTTCTGTAAATTCTCGCCGACCTTGTCGAGGAAGCCGGTGGTGCTGAGCCATTTCTGGTCCGGACCGATCAAGAGCGCGAGGTCCTTGGTCATGAAGCCCGACTCGACGGTAGCCACCGTGACCTTTTCCAGGGTCGCCGCGAAGCGCGTGAGCTCGGCGTTGTTATCGAGCTTGGCGCGATGCCCGAGCCCGCGCGTCCAGGCATAGATCGAGGCGATGGAGTTGGTCGAGGTCTCGCGCCCCTTCTGGTGCTCGCGGTAATGCCGCGTCACCGTGCCGTGGGCGGCCTCGGCTTCGACGATCTTGCCGTCCGGTGAGGTCAGGACCGACGTCATCAGCCCGAGCGAGCCGTAGCCCTGCGCCACCGTATCCGACTGCACGTCGCCGTCGTAGTTCTTGCACGCCCACACGTAGCCGCCCGACCATTTGAGCGCCGCGGCCACCATGTCGTCGATCAGCCGGTGCTCGTAGGTGAGTTTCTTCTTCTCGAACGCGGCCTTGAATTCCTTGTCGTAGATCTCCTGAAAAATATCCTTGAAACGCCCGTCATAGACTTTGATGATTGTGTTCTTGGTCGAGAGATACAGCGGATAGCTGCGGTCGAGCGCGTAATTCATCGAGGCGCGCGCGAAGTCGCGGATCGAGGCGTCGAGGTTATACATCGACATGGCGATGCCTGAGCTGGGGAATTCGAACACCTCGCGCTCGATCTTGCTGCCGTCGTTGCCGATGAAGGTGAGAAAAAGCTTGCCCTTGCCGGGGACCTTGAAATCGGTGGCGCGGTACTGATCGCCATAGGCATGGCGGCCGATGATGATCGGCTTGGTCCAGCCGGGCACTAGCCGCGGCACGTTCTTGCAGATGATCGGCTCGCGGAAGATGACGCCGCCCAGGATGTTGCGGATGGTGCCGTTCGGCGAGCGGTACATCTCATGCAGGTTGAATTCCCTCACCCGCGCCTCGTCCGGCGTGATGGTCGCGCATTTGACCGCGACGCCGACCTTCTTGGTCGCCTCCGCGGCGTCGATCGTGATCTGGTCGCGGGTCTCGTCGCGCTTTTGGATGCCCAGATCGAAATACAACAACTCGATGTCGAGATAGGGATAGATCAGCTTGTCCTTGATGTACTGCCAGATGATCCGGGTCATCTCGTCGCCGTCCATCTCGACGACCGGATTAGTGACTTTGATTTTAGCCATTGCGTTTTCGACCTTTGCATCCCGGGCTGAATAATGAGGCGGGCGGCGGCGCCAACCAGACGTCCGCTGGGGCGCCGTCGCTATACCATTGGCGGGCCAGCCGAGAAAGCCGACATTGCGGCATGACGCTGCCTTTTTCCGCGGCCGTTCGCTATACCGTCCGCGGAGCGTTCATGCCCGGAGCAGGAACAGACAAGACCAAGCGATGGATCGAGCGGCCGGCGCCCATTGTGGTGCTGGTCGAGCCGCAGCTTGGCGAGAATATCGGCGCCGCCGCGCGCGCGATGGCCAATTTCGGCCTGTCGCGGCTGCGCCTGGTCGCGCCCCGGCAGGCCTGGCCCAACGCTAAGGCGCGCATTATGGCCGCCGGCGCCGACCGCATTCTGGATGGCGCCGAACTTTATGACAGTCTCGAAGCCGCCATTGCCGATTGCACGTTCGTCGTCGCCGCGACGGCGCGCGCCCACGACCAGGCCAAGCCCGTCGTCGGCGCCGGGGAGGCGGCCGCCTTGCTGGCGCCGCGCGTCGCCGCCGGCGAGTTGGCGGCACTCATATTCGGCCGCGAGCGTAACGGACTCGAGAACGACGAGGTCTCGCTCGCCGATCGCATCCTGACGCTGCCGGTCAATCCGGCCTTCGCGTCGCTCAATCTGGCGCAGGCCGTGGCGATCGTCGCCTACGAATGGTTCAAACTGGAAAGCGGCGCGAAGCTGCTGTTCGCCATGCCGGAAAAATCCGCGCCGGCGCCGAAGCAGCAACTGCTCGCGTTCTTTGCCTCGCTCGAGCGCGAGCTGGAGAAGGTCGAGTTCTTCCGGCCGCCGGATAAGCGAGAGACCATGCAGATCAACCTGCGCAACATTTTCACCCGCATGCAGCCGACCCGGCAGGACATCCAGACGCTGCACGGCGTGATCATGGCGATCGCCGAAGGCCGCAAAGGCCCGGCCCGCGGCGGCGTTCTCGACGGCGCGGAAGCGGAGATGCTGCGCGCGCTGCTCGCCGAGCACGGCGCCGGCCGCGCCCCCTCGGAGCGCGGCCCGGTGCGCGGATTGGCGCGGCTTCTCCGCCGCAATCCGACCGAGGCCGAGCGCACGCTGTGGCACGCTCTGGTCAACGACCGCCGCTTCGCCGGCCGCGGCTTCAAACGCCAGACGCCGATCGGGCCGCACATCTGCGATTTCGTGTCGTTCCCGCTGCGGGTGGTTGTCGATCTCAAGCCGGCCGAGGAAGCCGAAGCCGCCGCACAAGCCCGCGCCGACAAACGCGCCTGGCTCGCTGCACGCGGCTATCGTGTGATCGAGATTGTCGCGCCCGATGCCGAAGCGGATATCGGGGCTCTGCTCGACAGGCTCGAGCGGGAGATTGCCGAGGCATAGCGCGGCCTAGCTGCCCTTGAGCACCTTCATGGCTGCCGCCGTGCCGGCGCGCAGCAGCGCGACATCGCTCATCACCGCGAGGAAGCGCATCCCGCGCCGGGCGAGCGCGATCGCGCGTTCGGCCGAATGGCAGTAGCCACCGGGAATCTTGTTGGCGCGCTGCGCGGCGGCGACGATACGGTCGAGCTCGCGCTCGACGTCGTTCGACAGCGGGTCGAGAGTCTTGCCGTCGGACAGCGCGATCGAGAGATCGGAGGGGCCGAGGAACAGCCCGTCGATGCCCAGCGTGTCGACGATCGCGTCGAGATTGTCGAGCGCGGCGCGGGTCTCGATCATGGCGAGCGTGATCACGTGATCGTTGGCTTCGCGCAGATAGACCGATGGATCGGGCAGCCCGGCCAATGTGGTGGCGCGGTGCGGCCCCCAGCTGCGTTCGCCGATCGGCGGGTATTTGGCGGCTGCGGCGAAGGCGCGCGCGTCGGCGGCGGTGTTGATCATCGGCGCGATGATACCTTCGGCGCCGAAGTCGAGCACGCGTGATACCATCGCGAAATCGCCGACCGGCACCCGCACGACCGGGGCCGCGCCGGCCTGGCGCACCGCGGCGACGCCGGTCAAGAGCGCGCTCATGTCCCACAGTCCATGTTGCGCCTCGAGCGTCACCGTCGCAAAGCCTTCGCGGCCGAGCGTCTCGGCGACGATCGGATAGGGCAGGCTGCACCAGCCGCTGAACACGGTTTCACCAGCGCGCAGGCGGCGAGCGAGGGTGAACGCTGGGATGGCCATCATGCTCGCCCTATGCCGATCGCAGCATGAAATCGCGACGGCGGCGCAATGGCGCTATTTACCCGCTTTGATGTCAGCGATCGCCTTTTCCATCAGTTCCGTCATGGCGCGATTGATCTGGTGGTCGGACTGGACCACGCCCTTGGCGTCAAAATCCTGGCGAATCTTGCGCAAGACGTCGTGCGCGCCCAGGTTTTCGATATCGCCTATCACGACGGACTTGGCGTAGCTGTCGGCCTCGGCGCCGGTGAGGCCGAGTTTTTCCGCCGCCCACAGGCCGATGAGCTTGTTGCGGCGCGCGGTGGCCTTGAACCTGAGTTCCTCATCATGCGCGAATTGCTGCTCGAAACCTTCCTCGCGCTTGTCGAACGTGGTCATGCCCTTCGTCCCGGTGTAGCGTGGAACTGCGCCAATCGCTTGCCGCCTTGCATATAGAGGGTGCCCCGTCAAGGCAACATTGATTGACAGCAACATCGTCGTTGCGGAGGAGGCCGCGTCGGTCTATGCCGATTGTACTCCGCGTCGCGTTCGGCTAGCGTTGAAGTCGCGGAGGGGCCAGTGTTTGAGTCGCACGCCCATTGCCGCCGCCGCGGACCTCGATACCTGAACTGGAGCCACGGCATCCCATGGATTTCACCAAGCCACGGTACACTCCGATGAGCCGCCGTCGCCGCATCTATGAAGGCAAGGCGAAGGTCCTCTATGAAGGACCCGAGCCGGGAACTCTGATCCAGCACTTCAAGGACGACGCGACCGCCTTTAATGCCAAAAAGCATCAGGTGATCGAGGGCAAGGGCGTCCTCAACAACCGGATCTCCGAATACGTCTTCCAGCATTTGAACGACATCGGAGTTCCGACTCACTTCATCCGCCGCCTCAACATGCGCGAGCAGCTCATTCGCGAGGTCGAGATCATTCCGCTCGAAGTCGTGGTGCGCAACGTCGCCGCCGGTTCACTGTCGCAGCGGCTCGGCATCGAGGAGGGCACGCAACTGCCGCGCCCGATCATCGAGTTCTATTACAAGAACGATCAGCTCAACGACCCGATGGTGTCGGAGGAGCACATCACCGCCTTCGGCTGGGCGACGCCGCAGGAGATCGACGACATCATGTCGCTTGCGATTCGCGTCAACGACTTCCTGTCCGGGCTTTTCCTCGGCGTCGGCATCCGTCTGGTCGATTTCAAGATGGAGACTGGTCGGCTATGGGAAAACGACATGATGCGAATCGTCGTCGCCGACGAGATTTCTCCGGATTCCTGCCGGCTGTGGGACATCAAGTCGAACGAGAAGCTCGACAAGGACCGCTTCCGCCGCGATCTCGGCGGGCTCGTGGAAGCCTACACCGAGGTCGCCAAGCGGCTGGGCATCCTGAGCGAAGGCGAGCGGCCGCAGGGTGCCGGTCCGATCCTGGTCAAGGGCTGAACCCACTTGGACATTTCAAAATCGATCACCTCTCTCCGCTGGGGGAGCGGTGAATGTTTTGCCGGTCGGCTCGGTTGCGGTCGCGGCGATTCATACCTATTGAAGAGGCGAGGTTAGAGCCATCCGCCATGAAAGCCCGTGTAACCGTCACCTTGAAATCCGGCATCCTCGACCCGCAGGGTAAAGCCATCGAAGGGGCGCTGCGATCGCTCGGCGTGACCGGCGTCGCCAGCGTGCGTCAGGGCAAGGTCTTCGACATCGAGATCGAAGACGCCGACCGCGCCGGCGCCGAAGCCGCACTGAAGAACGCGGCGGAAAAACTCCTCGCCAATACCGTGATCGAGAATTATCGGGTCGAGGTGACCGGATGATTGCGGCGGGACCAGAATCGCGATGAAATCGGCTGTGCTCGTCTTTCCCGGCATCAATCGCGAGCGCGACATGGCGCGCGCGCTGCGGCTGATCTCCGGTCGCGCGCCGACGATGGTCTGGCACGCCGACACCGAGCTGCCGCCGGGAACTGACATCGTCGTCATTCCGGGCGGCTTCTCCTATGGCGATTATCTGCGCTGCGGGGCAATCGCGGCGCGCGCGCCGATTATGGAGGCGGTGCGGGCCTTCGCCGCCAAGGGCGGCCTCGTGCTCGCGATCTGCAACGGCTTTCAGATCGTCTGCGAGGCCGGCCTGTTGCCCGGGGTGCTGATGCGCAACGCGCAGCTTCGCTTCATCTGCCGCGACGTTTTTTTGCGCGTCGAGCGCTCGGACACGCCGTTCACCCGCGGCTACAACGCCGGCCAGGTGATCCGCGTGCCGGTGGCGCACGGCGAGGGCAACTACATCGCCGACGGCGAGACCATCGCGCGGCTCGAAGGCGAGGGTAGGGTGATTTTCCGCTATTCTTCGCCGGACGGCATGGTCGATCCGAACTGGAACCACAACGGCGCCATGAACGCCATCGCCGGCATCATCAACGAGCGTGGCAATGTGCTCGGCCTGATGCCGCACCCGGAAAACCACGTCGAAGCGTCCATGGGCCGCACCGACGGGCGCGGCCTGTTCGCGGGGCTTGTGGATCACTTCAAGCTGGCAGCGTGACATCGCTCTTTCCATATGGGAGAGGGTAGAACCGAGCGCAGCACGTGATTTCCAACGAGCCAGCCATCACCCCTGAACTGATCGCCCAGCACGGCCTTAAGCCGGACGAGTACGAGCGCATCGTCAAGCTCATCGGCCGCGCGCCGAGCTTCACCGAGCTCGGCATCTTCTCCGCCATGTGGAACGAGCACTGCTCGTACAAATCCTCGAAAATCCATTTGCGCACGCTGCCGACCCAGGCGCCCTGGGTGATCCAGGGGCCGGGCGAGAACGCCGGCGTCATCGATATCGGCGATGGGCTCGCGGCGGTGTTCAAGATGGAGAGCCACAACCATCCGAGCTATATCGAGCCTTACCAGGGTGCGACCACCGGCGTCGGCGGCATTCTGCGCGACGTCTTCACCATGGGGGCGCGGCCGATCGCCTGCCTCAACGCGCTCTCCTTCGGCGACCCGAAGAATCCGAAGACCCGCCACCTCGTCTCCGGTGTAGTCGCCGGCATCGGCGGCTACGGCAATTCGTTCGGCGTTCCGACGGTCGGCGGCGAGGTGCGGTTCCATCGCCGCTATGACGGCAATTGCCTGGTCAACGCCATGGCCGTCGGCATCGCCGAAAAGGACAAGATTTTCTATTCGGCGGCGTCCGGCGTCGGCATGCCGATTGTCTATCTCGGTTCGAAAACCGGACGCGACGGCATCCACGGCGCCACCATGGCTTCGGCCGAGTTCGGCGCCGACGCCGATGAAAAGCGCCCGACCGTGCAGGTCGGCGATCCGTTCTCGGAAAAGCTCCTGCTGGAGGCCTGCCTCGAAATCATGGCCAAGGGCTGCGTCATCGCCATTCAGGACATGGGCGCGGCCGGGCTGACCTGCTCGGCGGTCGAAATGGGCGCCAAGGGCGATCTCGGCGTCACCCTCGATCTAGACGAGGTGCCGTGCCGGGAGCCCGGCATGAGCGCCTACGAGATGATGCTGTCGGAGAGCCAGGAGCGCATGCTCATGGTGCTCAAGCCCGAGAAGGAGAAGGAAGCCGAAGCGATCTTTCGCAAATGGGGCCTCGACTTTGCCTTGGTCGGCGAGACCACGCCGACCAAGCGCTTTGTCGTTCGCCACGGCGGTGCCGTCATGGCCGACCTGCCGATCAAGGAACTCGGCGATGAGGCGCCGGTCTACGATCGGCCTTTCGCCGAAAGCGCAAAATTGCCCGTCATCGACGCCGCCTCCATCAAGCTGCCGATCGGCGTCGCCGACGCCTTGGAGAAACTCATCGGCTCGCCGGACCTCTGCTCCAAGCGCTGGGTTTTTGAGCAATACGACCACGTCATCCTCGGTAACACGGTGCAGCGGCCGGGCGGCGACGCCGCCGTGGTGCGCGTCAACGAGGGCCCGAAAGCGCTGGCACTTACCTCCGACGTTACACCGCGCTATTGCGAGGCCGATCCGTTCGAAGGCGGCAAGCAGGCGGTGGCAGAGGCCTGGCGCAATCTCAGCGCCGTCGGCGCGCGCCCGCTGGCGCTGACCGACAATCTCAATTTCGGCAATCCGGAGCGGCCCGAGATCATGGGCCAGCTCGTCGGCTGTATCCGCGGCATCGGCGAGGCTTCGCGTGCGCTCGATTTCCCGATCGTGTCCGGCAATGTGTCGCTGTACAACGAAACCAAATTTCAAGGGGAAGATTTGGGCCGGCCGATCCTGCCGACCCCGACGATCGGCGGCGTCGGCATCCTCGATGACTTCACCAAGTCAATGACGCTCGCGTTCAAGGCAGAAGGCGAGTCCATTCTCCTCATCGGCGAAACGCAAGGCTGGCTCGGCCAATCGGTTTATTTGCGCGACATCTGCGGCCGGGAGGAGGGCGCCCCGCCGCCGGTCGATCTCGCCGCCGAGCGCCGGCACGGCGAATTCGTCCGCGCGCTAATCCGCGATGGTCTCGTGACGGCGGCGCACGACCTTTCCGACGGCGGGCTTCTGGTCGCGCTGGCCGAAATGGCGATGGCCTCGCGTATCGGCGCAGTGCTGGAAGCCCCACCCGGCGTGCCCGCCCACGCCTTCTGGTTCGGGGAGGATCAGGCCCGCTATGTGGTCACGGCCAAGGACGCCGAGGCCGTCGTGCAGCGGGCGGCAGCGGCCGGCTTGCCGTTGATCCGGCTCGGCGCGACCGGGGGCCGGGCACTTGCGATTGCGGGAGCGCGCCCGCTTCGCATCGGCGACCTTCTGTCGCGCTTCGAGGATTGGCTGCCGGCCTACATGGCCGCCTCGCCGGCCTGAACCCTTCCGCGCCGCACACGCTTTTGCCAGAATGCAGTGGGAAAGCGCACTAGCGGGGAGGGCCGCGCCACCGGCGTGCTTCCCCGCGGTGGGGTGATCTGATAAGCCCGCCAAAATGCACGTGGCGGAAGGATTTGGACGCGCCATGGCGATGGCTGCCAACGATATCGAGCGGTTGATCCGGGCGAGCATTCCCGATGCCAAAGTTACGATCCGCGATCTCGCCGGTGACGGCGACCATTACGCGGCGACCGTCATTGCCGAATCCTTTCGCGGCAAGTCGCGCGTGCAGCAGCACCAGATCGTCTACGAGGCGCTCAAGGGCGAGATGGGCGGCAAGTTGCATGCCTTGGCGCTGCAGACCGGCACGCCGGAGGGCTGAGCCGCAAAGCTTAATTCCAGGCACCAGCCTTTCTCTCGTTCCGGCCGTCCGTGGAACTCTATCCTCCCGTCCGGGGGCGGCTCCGCCGAATTCTTTGCGACGAAATTTTGATCATCCGGGCCGAACATGGCATGGGCTTTGCGCCCGTTTTCCGGTACATATATTGGGTAATGGGTGAGGCTCATTCGGCGCGGGAGGGGAGCGACCCGCGGCGCCAACAAGGGAAACCGCGATGTCTATCGAGCAGTTCATTGATAATGAGGTGAAGGCCAACGACGTCGTTTTGTTCATGAAGGGCACGCCGCAATTTCCGATGTGCGGATTTTCCGGCCAGATCGTGCAGATACTCGACTACCTCGGCGTGCCGTATAAAGGGCTCAACGTCCTCGAGAACGAGGATCTGCGCGGCGGCATCAAGACTTATTCCAATTGGCCGACGATCCCCCAGCTCTATGTCAAAGGCGAATTCGTCGGCGGCTGCGACATCGTGCGCGAGATGTTCCAGGCCGGCGAGTTACAATCGCTCTTCAAGGAAAAGGGCGTCCCGGTGAAGGAGGGTGCGCAGGTTTAGCCGTTTTGCCAGCGCGCCGGGCTCAGTCCCGCCTGCGCGGCTGGAGCACACGGTCAGCCAAGTGGCTTCGGCGTGGCGAAAGGGCGCGTTTAGGGACGCACGGCACCAGCCGGACATGACGGTCGAGGAGCTGATGCAGCGTGACGCGTCAGCGCGAATAGTATTCAACGACCAGGTGCGGCTCCATGACCACCGGGTAGGGCACGTCGCCGATCGTCGGCACGCGGGTGAGCTTGGCCGTCATTTTGGTGTGGTCGACGTCGATATAATCCGGCACGTCGCGCTCGCCGAGCGCGGTTGATTCGAGCACCAGTGCGAGCTGCTTCGACTTCTCCTTGACCTCGATGAGATCGCCGACCTTGACGCGGAAGCTCGGGATGGTCAGGCGCCGGCCGTTGACCTTGACGTGACCGTGATTGACGAATTGGCGCGCGGCGAACACGGTGGGGACGAATTTCGCCCGGTAGATCATGATGTCGAGCCGGCGTTCGAGGAGCCCGATCATGTGGGCGCCGGTATCGCCTTTAAGCCGTCGCGCCTCGTCGTAAATGCCGTGAAAATGCCGCTCCGACATGTTGGCGTAATAGCCTTTGAGCTTCTGCTTGGCGCGCAATTGAACGCCGTAATCGGACAACTTGCCTTTGCGCCGCTGGCCGTGCTGGCCGGGGCCGTATTCGCGCTTGTTGATCGGTGACTTCGGGCGGCCCCAGATGTTCTGGCCGAGTCGGCGGTCGATCTTGTACTTCGCCTCGTGGCGCTTGGTCATTCGCGTCCTCTGACTTCTTTTGGCATGATCTCGTCCGAAAAACCGGTAACCACTTTTCGGGATCACGCCGCGTGGCTGAGGATCGCGCCCTCCTCTGTCCCGGGCTTTTGCCGGAACCGACAGGCTTGTCGCCGAAGCGCTGGCGCAAACCACGGGTCGCGAAACACCGCGCGGGCCCACTCGGGCCCGCGCCGCGCGCGGTTTCTAGGGGGAAACCCGCGCAGTGTCAAACCGCGGGTGCGATGGCCGGTTCTGTCCGCTCATGCCCCCGCAAGGTGCTTTCGCCGCATGCTTCTGAGGACAGCAATGGCAAGGAGCGCCGTCACGGCATCGAGGATGGCGACCAGGACGAACACGCTGGTCCAGCTTCCGGTCGTCTGCTTGAGGAAGGCTGCCGCCGGTCCGCCAAGGATCGAGCCGACCCCCTGCGCGATATAGAGAAATCCGTAGTTTGTCGCCGCGTATTTCGACCCGAACGTATCGGTAAGCGTCGAGGGAAACAGCGAAAAGATTTCGCCCCAGCCGAAGAAAACGAGCCCGGTCAGCACCACGAAGAGGGCCGGCCGGTCGATGAAAGCGAACAGGATCAGGATGGCGACCGCTTCAAGGGAGAACGCCAGCGCCATCGTCGACTCGCGGCCGATATGGTCGGAAACCCAGCCGAAGAACGGACGGGTCAGGCCATTGGTGACGCGCGACAGCGTAAGCGACAGCGGCAATGCCGCCATGCCCAAAACCAGCATATTGGCGACGCCGTATTCCCGCGCGAATGGTCCGACATTCGACGTGACCATGAGCCCGCTGGTCGACATCATGCTCATCATCACGAACAAGAGATAGAAGATCGGGCTCTTGAGCATCTCGCGCGGCGAGTAGCTGCGGTGAGTCTGTCGCGCAACGGTCGCGGTGGCAGGAGCCGCGCCCGCCGGCTCATAATTCTCGGGCGGCGTGCGCAGCCATTGCGCCGCGAGAATACCGACCACGCCCTGAATTATGCCCCACACGATAAGCGTGTGCGCGTAGCCGGAGCTTTTGATCATACTGTCGATTGGGAAACTGGTGAAGAAGGCGCCAAAACCGTATCCCGCCGCCGCAAGGCCGGTGGCGAGACCGCGCCGGTCGGGAAACCAGCGCACCATCAGCCCGATGATGCCGACATAGATAATGCCGGTGCCGAATCCGCCAAGCACCCCATACGTGAAGTAAAGCGCCCCCAGGCTGCTGACCGAAGCGGATAAGACCCAGCTGCCGCCGGACAGTAGCGCGCCGATCATGATCAGCAGGCGCGGGCCGAACCGGTCGACCAAGTAAGCCTGAAACGGCGAGAACCAGGTCTGCAGGATGATGAGCAGCGAAAAGGTCCACTGCAGCTCCGCAAGCGTCGTCCCGAGTTTCTGATTGAGAGGACCGGTAAACAGCGTCCAAACATATTGCGGACTGGAGATCGCCATCATGGCGATCACCCCGAGAATAAGCTGGCTCCAGCGGTTCCAATACCAAGCGCGCGTTGTCTGAACAGCGATCGTCACTTGTGACCCCGTTCCGTGTCCCCAGCTCATGTTGCGCCGACATCCGCGTTCCGCACGGTTTCGGCTGCCGGAGCGTATCGGCGGTGAAGGGGGGCGACAAGTCGCCGGAAGCTGAATTTAGGCGCAGGCGATGACCGATGATGATGCAAACGTCAACCGGCCTTGGTGGCGGCCACCGCCTCAGCGGCGATGCCGAAGCGCGCCAGCGCCGCCGCCGGCGGACGGCCGGACGTGAAAATGGCGCGGGTCGTGCCTGCCTGTGGCGCCGATGGCGCCGGACCAAGGAGATCGCCGACGCGCCGCGCAATCGCTGGCGCCGGATCGAGAAAGTTCACCGGCCACGGCGCCAGCCGCTGCAAGCGGTCGATCAGCAGCGGATAGTGGGTGCAGGCAAGCACGACGGTATCGGTGCGGGCGCCGTCGTCGCGGAAGCACGGCGCGATCTCTTCATAGAGCGCAGCGTCGCTGACCAGTGCGCCGGCGAGCTCCGCCTCGGCATAGCCGGCAAGCTTTTTCGCTCCGACCAGCGTCACCTGGCAATCCTGGGCATAATCTCGGATCAACGCGCGGGTATATTCGCGCGCAACCGTCGCCTCGGTGCCGAGTACGGAAATGCGCTTGGTGATCGAATTCGAGCAAGCCGGCTTGATCGCCGGTACGGTACCGACGAAGGGAAGCGAAAACTGCCGGCGCAAGTCGGGCAGCACGATGGTCGAGGCGGTGTTGCAGGCGATGACGACGAGACCGGGCCGGTGCGCCGCGATCAACTCGCCCATCAGCGCGACAACACGGCTGACCAGCGCCGGCTCCGCCATCGCCCCGTAGGGGAACGCCGCGTCGTCGGCGACATAGATGAAATCGGCATTCGGCCGCGCGGCCGCGATCTCACGGTAGACCGTGAGGCCGCCGAGGCCGGAATCGAACACCAGAATGGTTTCGTGGGTCGCCATGGCCGGACACATGCCACAAGGAATCGGGGCCCGGCAATCGGTTCGGACCGAATAGCGAGGATGTGTTCTCGCCAATCGAGGTCGGTGTGCAATGGCTGCTCATTGTCCGCATTGGCTTCAAAGCACGCGATCCAACCCTACTCGTCTGATGCCGCAGAAAGCCTGGAACAGACATGGCGGCCGCACCCGAAGGCTGGCGTCAAGCGAACTGCTCGACCAATGCCGACCACAGGCGCCAACTTTCATCGGAACTCTCAAGCGCCGTCTGAACCATGACGAGCTTAGAGCCCGGATCAACGCAAATGCGCTGACCATTGGCGCCGACGAGCGCAAATTGACGCCGAGCCCCGGGAAGCAGCCACAGGAGATAGCCATAGCCGAAATACGGCATGGCTTTTCTGGGGGCAAGAAAGGAGTCGAGGGGGCGTATGGTCGTCGCGTCGATCATCCATTGCGAGGGAATTATCCGTTTGCCTTCCCACGCGCCGTCGTGAGCGAGCAGGCCCCCAAGCCGGGCGTAATCGCGCAGTACGGCATTGAAGAAGCCATGCGCCACTTCATAGCCCTGAGCATCGATTAGCCAAGTCGCGTCGGCTTCTGCGCCGATCGGCTTCCAGACTTTCTCGTAGAGATAGTCGGACGCCGATTTGTTGACGGCGTTGCGGAGAACGATACCAAGTACGTCAGGTTCGATGCTTGCGTAGTAGTACCTTGTTCCAGTCGGTGCAACTCGCCGATTGAATTGCACGATGTTCGCGATTGTGCCTTTGATTGAACCCAAGCCGAGAATCACATCACGCCAAAGACGATTCAGGTCGCGGCTGCTGTCCCGCTCTTCGCCGAAATCCACGCCGGAAGACATGTGCAGAAGGTCGCGAATCGGCGTCTTTCCGTATTCCGAACCCTCGAATCCCGGCACGTAGGTTTGCGCTATATCGTCGACCGAATTGACCGCGCCTTCGGAGATTGCGATGCCGATCAGGATACCTATGATCGACTTGGCCATGGACTGAGAAATCAGTCGGTCGCGATCGGTTCGTCCATATTGATATGCCTCGAAGAGAATCCGGTCATCCTTGGCGATCAGCAGGCCGGTGACCGGATTGCGCGACAAATAGTCCGTTAGCGACGACCGAGTGTTCCTGTAGAAGTAACGAATGTCTGCCCGCTCGTACTTAAATGCCCAAGGTGTGCTGGCACGTTTGATACGTCGCGTCGGGAAGAGTTCGTCGAAGTGACTGAATGCGCCCACCCGAAATTTGGGTTCGTACGGATTGCCTTGGAGTCGAGCTAACATCGGATCGGGGACCGGATACCCATCCGCGGCTCCATAAAGTTCGGCGTTGGGACCGGAGGGCGAAAAGATGGGGCCGACGACTGTCTCCGTCGTCGCGGGGTTCGCGCCCGCTTGCCGAACGACGGAGCCGCACGCGGCGGCCATGGCAAAGCTCGCCAGCGCTGTCCGACGAGAGACAATGTGCGGCGACGACATTCGATTAGTCTAACCAGCAGATTTTATTTCTGGGCATGTAAGATTTTGTTCCACCCCCAGCAATCAGACGACTCTTGATTCACTCTGATGTGTTCATTTTTGCGGCAGAGTTGAAGCGGGTTCAAATACCGCCTCGGGTCACAAGCAGACGTGGAGGCGCCGATTTGCAATGTCTGTTCCTTCCTTGAATGTGTTGCAAAACTATTTTGAGCGTCGGAGTGAAGAATATCCTTTCAAGGTCACCCACCAATGCGGAATATTGATTCAAAAATCCGCTCCTTCGGATTCAATTCTTGCCCGATATTGATAATCGGCTGCTCGACTGGCGACTTTTGCAACACATTCTCCTTGAAAGCAGACACTGCCTGCATGTTCATCCGTCCACGCCCTAGGCGCGGCCGAACACGCGCTGGAAGATCGTGTCGACCTGGGCGAAATGAAAGTCGAGGTCGAAATTGGCGACGAGTTCGCGGTCGCTCAAATGCTTGCGGAGCTCGGCGTCGGATTTCAGCAGCGCCAGGAAATCGCCTTCGTCGCGCCAGGCCTTCAAGGCGTTGCGCTGTACCAGCCGATACGCTTCCTCTCGCGCCACGCCCTTCTGCGTCAGCGCTAGCAAAACGCGCTGCGAGTGAACAAGCCCGCCGAGGCGGTCGAGATTTTTTTCCATGTTTTCGGGATAGACGATCAGCTTGTCGATGATCCCGGCAAGGCGGCCGAGCGCGAAATCGAGCGTAACCGTGGCGTCGGGGCCGATCATGCGCTCGACGGAGGAGTGCGAAATGTCGCGTTCGTGCCAGAGCGCGATGTTCTCCAGCGCCGGCGTCACGTAGGCGCGCACCATGCGCGCGAGCCCGACCAGGTTCTCCGATAGCACTGGATTGCGCTTGTGCGGCATGGCGGAGGAGCCTTTCTGGCCCTCCGAAAAATACTCTTCCGCCTCCAGAACCTCGGTGCGCTGCAAATGGCGAATCTCGGTCGCCAGCCGCTCGACCGAGCCGGCGACCACGCCGAGCGTGGCAAAGTACATGGCATGGCGATCGCGCGGAATGATTTGAGTCGAAATCGGCTCGACCCGTAGCCCCATCTGCTTCGCCACATAGGCTTCGACCCGCGGATCGACCTGCGCGAAGGTGCCGACCGCGCCGGAAATCGCGCAGGTCGCGACTTCGTTGCGCGCCGCGACGAGACGCTGTTTGGCGCGGGCAAACTCGGCGTAGGCATAGGCGAGCTTGAGACCGAACGTCGTGGGCTCGGCGTGGATGCCGTGCGAACGGCCGATGGTCGGGGTCAACTTGTGCTCGCGGGCGCGGCGTTCCAGCGCGGCGTTGAGCTTGTCAACGTCGGCGATGAGAAGGTCGGCGGCGCGCACCAGCTGGACGTTGAGGCAAGTGTCGAGCACGTCGGACGACGTCATGCCCTGATGCACGAAACGCGCTTCCGACCCGACGATTTCCGTCAAATGGGTGAGGAACGCGATGACATCGTGCTTGACCTCGCGTTCGATCTCGTCGATGCGCGCGATGTCGAACGCGGCGTTCTTGCCCTTGGCCCAGATTTTTGCCGCCGCCGCCTTCGGGATGATGCCGAGTTCGGCCATGGCGTCGGCGGCATGCGCCTCGATCTCGAACCAGATGCGCAGCCGCGTCTGCGGCGACCAGATCGCTGCCATTTCGGGCCTGGTATAACGGGGGATCATCGTCACCTCGCCGGGAACCCTGGGCTGTAGCAGATCGGACGATGCTCAACAATTGTGCCCGCCTGTGCGATGCTGACGAATCGGAAGCGAATCACGGGGATAGCCATGAAATTGCTTCAGATCGTCCCGCGCGATGGTACGCGCCTCTATGGCGCGATGATCAAGAAGCAGGCCGAGATCCGCAAAAGCGGGCGCGGCA
>Ga0181532_10002229_pt1 | contig 18118 bp, 17 predicted proteins | sample PEATcosm2014_Bin_33_FD_119768 | JGI IMG/M metagenome (GOLD analysis project Ga0181532, IMG submission 119768) | Peatland microbial communities from MTU Mesocosm Facility, Houghton, MI, USA - PEATcosm2014_Bin11_30_metaG | ecosystem: Environmental > Terrestrial > Soil > Wetlands > Peat | place...
GATCGCCATGGACGCGATCCTGCGCGCGATAAGGTTGCTCACTTTTTCACTTTTCACTTTTTCAACGGTTCACGGCTTGCGCGCGATCACCATCGAGGAGGTGAACGGAGGGCTTGGCAGCGCCTCGTGGCTGATATCGGCGAAGCCGGCGTCGCCGAGCCATCGGGAGACTTCGTCAAGTGAATAGTCGCGCCCGCGCGTGGCCAGCAGCAGGTAGAGGGCGAAAATCGCGCCCGGCCTTGGCTCGGTGAGGTCGGCATTCATGATGTGATCCTTGATGATCATCATGCCGCCCGATTCGAGCGCGCGAAAGCACTTGCGCACCAGTTGAGCGTTGGCCGTTTCATCTTCGTTGTGAATTATATTCGACATGAACAGGGCTCCGCATGGGCCCGGAATCTCATCATACAGGTAATCGACGCGGACCAAATCGATTCGCGCCAGCGCCGCGGGCTCGCGCTCGGCGAGGATTCTGCGCGCAACTTCGAGGGTGGCAGGCAGATCGTAAATCGCAGCGCGCAGACGAGGCCATCGGCGGAGCATCGCCGCGGCGTAGGTTCCCGGCCCGCCGCCGATGTCGGCGATCATCGAGACGCGGCCGAGATCGAGCCGATCGGCGACGTAAGTCGGATCGCCGCGGGCGCGAGTGAGGCTATCCATTGCGCGGATGAATCGTTCGGTCTCTTCGGGACGGCTTTGAAACATGTCGGTCGGGCGCGCGGGAACGCCGGTGCGAATGGTTTGTTCGAGATGCGTCCAGGTTTCGAAGATAGCTTCGTCGAACAGGATCAGGCCGCCAAGGTATTCGGCGGACGAGCGGAGCAGGTAGCGCCGCGACGCATCGGTGAGCGCGTAGCGATTGGCGCGTTTGGCGAGCAAGCCGAGCGCCACCATCGCGTTGGCTATCAGAGCGGTCGCGCGGCGATTGGCGGAGATGGCGGCGGCGAGAGCGGCGTCGTCGAGCGCCGACGACTCGAGAGTGTCGAAAATTCCCAGCTTGAGCGCGGTCTGGATGGCGCGCGCCTCGGCGTGACCTGAGGCCAGCGCAGCGAGTTCGGCGAAATCCATCGCTGCACGCCCGCCGTTCAGCGCACGAAGTCTTGCGCGAGGTAAGTGTTGCCGTCGGCGGATTGAGCGATTGCGACGCCGGTCTTGGTGAACCCGGCGGGGATAATGCTGGCAGCGCGCGGGCGTTCCTGGCTTGCCAGGCCCCGGAGTTCGGTTTTATTCCCGGTCAAACCGGATAGCTTTTCGGGTGAAGGAGCCGCGATGTGCCTCAAGTATAATCGGGCGATTATCGCAGCGAGGATCGAGAGCGCGAGCAGGCCTAGTCCCGCCTTGATCGCCCGGCGCCGGCGGACCACTCTGGAAGTTGGCAGCCTGATGACTTTGGCCGGGCCATTGCGGATTCCCGACGGGCGGCGTCGCGTTGCTGATCTTGGGCTCATATTTCGCTCACGATGGAACTCGGCGGCGGTGCGGTTTGTTACGCGTGGCATTCATAGTTGAACTCAAAACTTGAATCACCGGCGTTCGCAGGCGCCATTGCTTTCACCGACCGCGACGCGACGGTCGCCGGGCTGCGTCGCCCTTTAATTTCCAGCTATCGCGCCATCTAGCGGATGTCAACGCGAACAATTCTTGCGTCAGTCGCGATCCTTTGCTTCCTGAATACGGGGGCGAGCGCCGGATTGGAACCGGCAAATGCGCTGCCGGCCGGTGCGCTCAAGTCCTCGCCGAGTATGTATCTTCGCGAGGCGTCGTCGAGCGCGATTCGATGGCAGGCGTGGAGTCCACAGACGCTCGCGCTGGCGCGGACGCTGAACCGTCCGATCCTGATCGACATCGGCGCGGTCTGGTGTCACTGGTGCCACGTGATGGACGAGACGACGTACGCCGACCCAGAAGTTGCGGCGGCGCTGAACAGCAACTTCGTGCCGGTAAAGGTCGACAGCGACGAGCGTCCGGACATCGACGAGTACTATCAGAATGCCGCCGCGCAACTGACCGGTGCGGGGGGCTGGCCGCTGACGTGCTTCACGACGTCCGATGGCGCGTTGTTCTTCGCGGCAGGATATCTGCCACCGCGGCCGGGCAGCGGACCCAACGGGAGCGGCGGAGCAGACTCGTCGATGGGGCCGCTGCTCAAGCGAATTTCGAAGGTGTACGCGACGGATCGTGTGGGACTCGAGCGTGAGGCGGAGGCAACCGCGCAGAAGCTCAAATCCATGCCCATGCCCAGCAGCGGGGCCCCGACGGCGCATGGAGGACTCGACGGCCTGCGCGCGCAAATACTCGCGGGGCTGTCGGCGTCGTACGATCGTGAGTGGGGAGGATTCGCATCAGGTCCGGGGCCGCGATTTTGCGATTTCCCGGCGATCGAGCTGGCACTCGCGCACGGCTTTTACGGGCATCCGGAATTCACTGCGATGGCGCTCGACACGCTCAAAAAAATCGCGGCAGGGGGAGTTTTCGATCAGCTGGGCGGCGGATTTCATCGCTACTCGACCGATGCTCATTGGCTCGTGCCACATTTCGAGAAGCTCGGGTACGACAACGCGATGGCCTTGCAGGCGTATAGCGACGCGTACGAAGCCAGCGGCGACCCGGAATTCGCGCGGGTCGCGAAGTCGATCGCCGGCTACGTGAATCGCGAGTTGCTCGATCCGAAGACCAACGCGTTCTACTCGCATCAGGACGCCGATGCGTTCAAGGGCGACGATGGCAGCTACTACACGTGGACCGTCGAGGAAGTAAAGCGGGCACTGCGCCCGGATGACGCGCGCGTCGCGATCTTATTTTACGGCATGGAAGACGCGCCCGCGCGAGCCCCCGACGGACGAATCGTGCTGAGGCGCGCGATGAGCCCCGAACAAGTAGCGGCGAAGCTGAAGATCACCGTGGATGAAGCGCGCAGGGCGATCGCCAGCGCATCGGAGGCGATGCTCGCGGTGCGGTCTCGCCGCAAAGCGCCGCAGGTCGATCGCGCCGTGATGACCGATCGGAACGCATTGATGGCGGATGCGTATCTGACGGCGTCTGCAGCGCTTGACGATCCGGGTCTTCAACGCGCCGCGCTCAACGATTTGGACTTCATCCTCGGGCATCTGCGCACGCCCGATGGGAGTTTTTTTCACGTCTGGTCGGGTGGACGGGGGCAGGTGGCAGGTCTCGCCGCCGACCAGGTTTACCTGCTCGACGCGATCATCGACGCGTATCAGTTCTCGGCCGATGAGAAATATCTGGTCGAAGCGCGGATACTTGCCGCGATTATTCTGAAGAACTTCCGCGCTGACGGTTCGAGCTTGTTGGTGAATCGCGAAACCGAAGACGCGGGCACGGTGATTGCGCAGTCTCAGGCGAGCGCGCAGGTGTTTTACGACATGCCGGCTCCGTCGGTGCAAGCGACAATGGCGATCGCGATGGCGAAGCTCGGGCTCCTCACCGGCGATGGCAGTTATGCGAAGGCCACAAACGAACTAATGGCGAGCGCGCCGGCGATGGCGGGATCGATGCTGAGCAACTCAGTCGCGACGGTCGGGCTTGAGCTGGAGTATCGTGCCAACGGCGACGCGATGGTCGCAGTAGCCGGGCCGCATAGCGACGCGCGCGCGGCAGCCTTATGGAAGACGGCGTTGGCGAGTTATCGTCCCGGAAAAATCGTGATGCGGATCGGATCGGATCGCGGCGCCGCCAAGGCGATGCCGGCCGCGATGCAGGCGATGTTCGCATCCAGCGCTGAGAAGGGAGTTCCACTCGCGTTTGTATGTGCAGGAACGGCGTGCGCCACCCCGGTCGGGACCCCGGCGAAACTCGCGGAGGTCATCAGGAGATTCGGCGTCCACGGGAACGACAAGGCATCGCTTGCCAACGACGGACCGGCTCTCGCACGACTGTCGATGTGATCCGGTTTGAAAGATCAATCGATGGATTTATGGAAGCGCGCCACGCTGATCAGCATCAGAACCGAGGTCAGCAGGGCTAGCGCCACCATCTGCGGCCACAGGATGTCGAGGCCCACGCCTTTGAGGAAAGTGCCGCGTAGGATAAGCAGAAAATATCTTAGTGGATCGACATAGGTGATCATCCGCATGGCCTTGGGCATGCTCGTGATCGGGAAGGCGAAGCCCGAAAGCGTGAAAGCCGGGTTGAGGAAGAAGAACCCCAGGACGAAGGCTTGTTGCTGGGTCGATGAGAGTGTGGAGATGAGCAGGCCCACGTTCAGGGTGCTGAGAAGAAACAGAACGACTCCTAGCAGCAAGACCAGCACGTTGCCGCGAAAGGGCACCTGGAACCAGAGGGTTCCTACGACCGCGACCAGAATCACGTCCGCCAGGCCCACCACGAAAAAAGGAATCGTCTTACCTAGGATGAACTCGAAGGGCCTGATCGGAGTGACCATGACCTGTTCGAGCGTGCCGATCTCGCGCTCGCGGACGATCGCGAACGCGGTCAGGGTCACTACCATCATAAGCGTGATGCTGCCGATAACTCCCGGGACGAAAAACCATTGACTGTTGAGGTCCGGGTTGTACCACGGCCGTTGCTCGAGGCTTATCTGCGGAACGACTGCAGCGAGTGCGGGCGTCATCTGCTCGAGTCGATAGGTCGCGTAGTCCTGGGAAAACTGATCGGCGATCTGGTTGACGTATCCTACGGCGATGAGGGCCGTGTTGGAATTAGTCCCGTCGACGATGACCTGCAAATGCGCGGTCTGTCCCTTGCGCAGCAGTTCGGCGAAGCCGGGTTCGATCTTAAGCGCCATCGGGATGTCGCTACGGCCGATGAGCGATTTCAACTGCTGTTCATTGGAAAGGACCTTCGCGACTTCAAACCGGCCTGTAAACGTGAAGTGGCTCAAGAGGTCACGGCTTTCCTGGCTATGGTCAAAGTCCATCACCGCGATAGGAACCCGGTTCACATCAAATGTGGCTGCATAGCCATAGACGAGCATCTGGATGATCGGCGGAACCAGCAATCGAAACCGCGCGTACTTGTCGCGCCTTAGCTGGAGGAACTCCTTGACGATCATGCACCAGATGCGGTCGAACATGGCTTTCCTCTACTGCAGGCTCTTGTGAAACGCGCGCGTGGCAAAAAAGCCGATGACCAGCGCGTAGATGATCATTGCCACGACCTCCGGAACAAGGTCGCTAATGCCTGCGCTGCTGAGAAAAATACGTTTGAGGGCGCTCACGTAGTAGCGGCTATAAACCAGGTAAGTGATAGCTCGTATAGGCGCTGGCATCTGATCGATCGGAAAGGCGAAGCCCGATAGCATCGAGGTAGGCAGCAGCGTCACCAGCAGCGCGTACTGGCTTGCGCCGAGCTGGCTCTTGGTCGCAACCGAGATCATGTAGCCGATGCCAAGAATCACAATCAGGAACAAGGTTGTAGCTAGAAAGAACGCCCCCAATCCGCCGCGGAAGGGCACCCCAAACCAGCCGACTGCAAAGACCGCGCACAGTATGGCGTCGGCCAATCCGATACCCAGGTAGGGAACCAGCTTTCCCACCATTATCTCCAGCGCGGTTACCGGAGTGGCGATCAGCTGCTCCATGGTGCCACGTTCCCACTCGCGCGCGATGGTAAGCGATGAGAGCAAAGCGCCCATCAGCGCCATCACCAGCGCGACAGTTCCGGGAATGATGAAATTCTTGCTTTCCAGATCTTCGTTGAACCAGGTGCGGTAATCGACGCTGAGAGGGATGGTCGCCTGCTGGGAAAGACCATGACGTGCGAACCAGTCAAGCTGCACATTGTTGGCATAGGTTGCCACTACCGCTTGGGCGTAACCCTCGGCGAGTTGGGCGCTGTTGTCGTCGGTCCCGTCAACTATAGCTTGGACACTGGTTCGCCCGGCATCGTCAAGACGCTCGGAGAAGTTCCATGGGATCACAATCCCGAGCTTGCATTGGTCGGCATCGATGGCTCGCACGAGGGCGTGATAGTTATCAACGGCCTTGATCACGTCGAAGTAGGGCGAGGCTTGAAATGCCTTGAGGAGAGCCTGGCTGTCCTGGCTGCCTTCCTGGTCCAGGACGTACACCGGTATATGGTTGGCGTCGAGCCGCGCTCCGTAGCCGAGCAGCAGGATCTGAACCAGGGGCAGGAAGAGCACAACGACGAGGCTATACGGATCCCGCCGAACCTGGGTGAATTCCTTACGGCTCATGGCCGCTGTGCGCCGGAGATTCATTGATAGGATTCACTGCCGAGAGCCCGGCTTCCAGTAAGCGAGACAAAGGCATCCTCAAGCGATGGGCTGATGAGCTCGATTCGGCCGACACGGACGTCGTGAGCTGCCAGAAAGGCGGGGAGTTCGGTCAGAGGCTGCCGCCCGGTGCTGACTACTACATGCAGGGCGGCGCCGAAGACCGAAGCCTCGAGCACTCCCGGCGCCTGCTTGACGGCCGCGAGTCCGCCACCGAGCGGGCTGCATTCGACCAATAACAAATCGCCTTTTATGGCAGTCTGCTTGATCTTGGTTGGAGTTCCCATCTCAACGATTAGGCCCTGGTCGATCAGGGCCAGCCGGTTGCAGTATTCCGCCTCGTCCATGTAGTGGGTGGTGACCAGGATCGTGACTCCTTCGCGCGACATCTCGTGAATCAGCTCCCAGAACTGACGGCGCGAAAGCGGATCGACTCCGGCGGTGGCCTCGTCGAGAAAGAGCACCTGCGGGCGGTGCAGTACGGCGCAGCCCAAAGCGAGTCGCTGTTTCCAGCCGCCTGACAGCTCGCCCGTGAGCAATTGCTCGCTGCCGGCGAGCCCGGACATTTTGATTGCCCAGGCGATGCGCTCGTCGAGCACGCGCCCCTTGACCCCGTATAGGCCGCCGAAGAATTGAAGGTTCTCGATCGCAGTCAGATCGTTGTAGAGAGAAAATTTTTGCGACATGTACCCGATGTGCTGGCGTACCTCTTCGGCCTGGCGCGCGACGTCAAGGCCGACCACCGTGGCGGACCCTGAGCTGGGATTCAGCAGGCCGCACAGCATGCGTATGGTGGTGGATTTCCCCGACCCGTTGGGCCCAAGCAAGCCGAAAATCTCGCCCGAGCGGATTTGAAAGCTCACCTGGTTGACCGCGACAAAGGCGCCGAACCGCTTCACCAGCTTGTCGACTACGATTGACGGCGCATCGTTCATCGCTCACGAGCCTTGTTCCGTTTCCTGCTGCGAGATGACGTAAACAAACACGTCCTCGACGCTTGCCGGTATGCGCCGTGGCTCGCCGAACGGGACTCCCGCGTGTTCAAACCCGGCGCGCAATTGCGCAACGCGGCGATCAGGATCATCGACCACCACATGAAGCACGTCGCCCATAGCGGTTGCGCTCAAAACGCCCTGCTCACCGGCGACGGCCGTTTCGAGCGCCTGGGGATCGGACGAGCTGATCGACAAGACCGCACCGGGCAACATGTTCTTAAGCTCGTCGGGGGTGCCAAAGAATAGACGGCGGCCCTGATACATCAGCAGCAACCGGTGGCAGCGCTCGGCTTCATCGAGATAAGCGGTCGAGACCAGCACCGTTACCCCCTCGAAGACCAGCGAGTAGAGGATGCTCCAAAGCTCACGGCGTGAGACGGGATCGACCCCGGTAGTGGGCTCATCGAGCAGCAGCAGTTGCGGCGTGTGGATCAGGGCACAGGCAATGCCGAGCTTGCGTTTCATACCTCCGGAGAGCTGGCCGGCCAGACGGTCTCGAAATCGGCTCATACCGGAAGCTTCAAGCAGCTGATCTGCTCGTTGTTGCCTCACGGTCCGGCTGACTTCGAAGATGTCGGCATAAAAGCGGATGTTCTCAGCGACCGTCAGATCCTCATAGAGGCCGAACTGCTGGGGCATATAGCTGATCCGGCTCTTGATGACTTCCGGCTGGCGCACAACGTCCTGCCCGGTGATAAGGACAGCGCCGGCATCGGCACGCAGAACTCCCGCTAGAATCCGCAGCGCCGTCGTTTTTCCCGCGCCGTCGGGACCCACCAATCCAAGGATCTCCCCTTTGCGCGCGTTGAAGCTCAGGTTGTTGACGGCGACGACCTCACCGAAACGTTTCGTCAATCCATCGACCTGTACGATTTCGTCGCTCATGGCGATCCCGACGGACTCAGTTCAATGGTCGCGTCCGCCGGCATTCCCGGCTTGAGCTCGTGGCTCTGGTTCTCGATGTCGATCCTGATTCTGTACACCAGGGTCACACGCTCGGCGTGGGTCTCGACGCTCTTGGGGGTGAACTCGGCATTTTCCGAGATCATCGAGATCCGGCCGACGTACTTGTTCCCCGGATAGCTGTCGGTCGTGATCAGCGCCGCCTGCCCGAAGCGAACGCGGCCGATATCGGTTTCGTTGACATAGGCGCGCAGCCACACGTGGTCGAGGTCGGCCAGGGTGAATACCGGCGTGCCGGGCTGCATGTCTTCGCCCAGTTCCGCATTTCGCACCAAAATGACGCCCGAGAAGGGGGCGTATAGGGTCGTGTACCCAAGGATGATCCGGGCGAGCTTCAGGCTCTCTTGCGCGTTGTTGATGTTGGCCTGCGCGACGGTGATGCTTTCCTCGGCCGCCGCTTGCAGAGCCTGGTCGCGCTCCAGCACCGCGCGCGATTGCTTCAGGGCGGTTTCAGCAAGGTCTCGGCTCTGAGTCGGAGCAACGTTTTTTTGCCAAAGCTCCTGGGCGCGCTGATAGTCTATGGTCTTCTCCCAAAGATCGGCCTGATCGCTGGCCACCGTGCGCTTGGCGGCTTCGAGATTGCGCAAAGCAAGCGCGAGTTGCCGTTGCTGGACCTGCAGAACTGCCTCGTCCACCACAATCTGCTGCCGGTAGTCGTGGTCCTCGAGGCGCGCCAGCAGAGTGCCGGCCTTCACCCACTGGCCCTCGTCAAAAGGAAGCTCAACGATCCGCGACTGCACGGTCTTGAAGCTGAGCACGCTTTCGTGCGCCTCGATGTCGCCGGAGACGAGCAGACTGTTGGCCGGGCCGCCATGCTCGAAGAGCAGCGAATAGGCTGCCCATGCCCCCGCGCCAAGTACCACGACCACAACCAGAAAAATAATTCGTTTCTTCATGCGAGTTGACCAGGCTTTTTGAAAGGCCGGCCCCGATGTACAGCGGCTTGCGATGGCGCCGCTGGATTGCGTCGGCGCCGAGACTGAATCCGAACAGCCCCTGTGGTCTGCTGCAAACGATCTCCAAGCCAACGCAGAAAATTCGCGCGCTGACGCATGAAGCGCGGGTCGGTAGGTTCCATGCCGTGGATCAGACGGATCAACTGGGGCATGACGAGCGGGAACATGGCCAGCGACAACATCGAAATAAAAAGTTGAGTCAGATTGACGCCGCGGGGTATCGATCCTCTGCGCTGCAGCACGCGAAGCCGGGCGACCGCCTTCTCGAACAGCGCGCGGCGCTCGGCTTCGGCGATGCACTTTTTACCGCCGCTGTCGATCGCCTCCCATTCCATCAGGCGCACGAAGTCGATATCCGTGCCACCGCCCAGGTAGATATGCGCGAGCGCACCGGCGAAGTCGTCGGGCGCAGATTCGATCAATCCGGCACGCTCGGCGATTTTGCGGCGCAGAATTTCGCGATAGAGATCCTGCTTGGCGCCGAAGCAGTAATAGAGCATTCGCTTGTTTACGCGGGCGCGCCCGGCGATCGCGTCGACGCGCGCGCCGGCGAAACCCCGGGCCGAGAATTCGGCGAGTGCGGCGGCGAGGATCTTCTCGCGCGTGCGGTTGAGGTTGCGGACAGGTGTGCGTCGGCCGGTCATACTTCGCGCTTGTTAACCGCACAGTTAATCGCGCTATTAACTGATCAGTTAATTAAGCCGCCGCATTTCGCGAGTCAAGGCAAACGACATCTGCGTCGCCGATTAGAAGGCGTGAAAGGGCGAGTGCCGCGCTGCCGTCGCCGCGGCCGCCCGGTTTCTTACCACTTCTCCTTGAACGGCCGAACGTCCACCTCGTGAGACCATGCGCTGCGGTCCTGATGCGCGAGATGCCAGTAGGTTTCGGCGATCGCCGACGGCTTGAGCATGTCGTCCGCGCCGAGCTGCGGAAATCGCTCGCGGATGAAAGGCATGTCGATCGCTCCGTCCACGTTGACGTAGGCCACGTGAATCCCCTGGGGTTGCAGGTCGCGCGCCATCACCTGCGCCAGCCCGCGCATCGCAAATTTCGCCGGCCCAAACGCCGCTGAAGTCGCATACGGTTTCACGCCGGCGGTCGCGCCGGTGAAGATAATGGTGCCGCTGCCCCTTTTCAGCATCGCCGGAACAACCTCCTGCGCGGCCAAAAACGCGCCAAAGGCGTTGACCCGCCAGGTGTTCTCGAAGGTGCTCGGCTTGGTGTCCATCAATTTGCCGAACGGGCGCATCGCGGCGTTGTAAAGCAGCGCGTCCACGTCGCCGAGTCCGCGGCGAATCTTGTCGAATGCCGTTGTTATGTCCGCGGCCTTGGCGACATCCGCACAGACCGGGATCGCCTTGCCGCCGCCGCTCTCAATTTCCTTCGCGAGCGCGGTCAGTTTGTCTTCACCGCGCGCAACCAATGCGACCGCGTACCGCTCGGCAAATCTGCGCGCGAGAGCGGCGCCCAAACCGGGTCCGACCCCAACAACCGCACAAACTGGACGATGATTTGATGCTGCCATGTCTGCCTCCTGCGCGCGCGGCCGGCCTTCACGATTTGCACCATGCAGCCAGCACTTCCACTGGGAACGCCGCTGTCGCCGGTCCGCAAAGCAGTTTCAATTTGCAACTAATACAGTTAGCAGGCGCTCTCCTCAATGGCAACGCGCGTGCCAGGTGCGGGGCGTCAATCTTCTAAATTTGGTGTTGGTCCTGATTTGGGACGGAGTGTCTGAAATTTACTTATCCGGTCGGCCATCCAGGTCTTGATCGTGTCCCTGTCAAAACGGTAGTCGCTGCCAATCTTGAAAACCGGAATTTGACCCCGGCGAATCAGTTTGTAGAGCGTGCTTTGATGAACCTGTAAATACTGGGCTACTTCAGGGGTCGTCATGATCGGGCTGGGTACGGCATCGTGATGGGGCTTCATGAACAACAGAATCCTCCCATAATAATTTCGGAACCACGCTGTTCACTCCACGTCAGCGTGTGTTGACTAATAGATATACGCGATTGCATAGCGTATTGATAGAAGGGGCCACGATGCGGAGCATGGCTACTCGCCCGCAGGTGTCAGGAAGTCGAAAAAGACATTCTCCGTGGCAATCCCGATCCCGATAAAATCAGCACTTCACACGTCAAGCGATTCAATCTTTCGACGCGGATGTGGATGCGCCGGTTCACCCGCCTGACGAATGGTTTTTCAAAGAAGCTGTAAAATCATCACGCCGTAGTCGGGTTGTGGATCGCGGGCTACAACGCCGGTTAGCAAAGCGGGTTTCAAAGTGCAACGATGGTTTGGTCGAGCCGCGCAGTCGGGGAACGCTGCGGCACGCGAAATTCGAATCGAGGGAGGCTAGCGACAGACGCCAATGCGATGGGATTCGGTCAAGGAGATGAACTGCTCGGTCGCGCGAACCCTTGCGGTGATCGGCGAGCGGTGGACGATGCTGATACTGCGCGAGGCGTTTCTCGGACGACACCGGTTTGACGAGTTTCAGCAGGGGACCGGAATCGCGCGCAACATCCTGAGCTCGAGGCTGCGTGACCTGGTGCGGGACGGAATCCTCGATCGCGCGCGCAGTGAGGGCGACAACGGCCGCGTCGAGTATCGGCTGACCAGGAAGGGACTCGAACTCTACCCCGTGTTGATCGCAATGATGCGATGGGGCGACACGTGGCTCAGTGACGAATCAGGGCCGCCGATGACGCTGATACATCGCGCCTGCGGCGCGAAGATGGCGCCGGATATGGTCTGTTCTCATTGCGGGGAGCATCTCACGGCGCGCGAAGTCGTCGCGATTCCGCGACGGCCGGCGCCCGCGCACCCGCGCCGCGGCGAGCGGCCCGATCGCAAGCACGCCGCGCGCTGACTGTCACGCGCGCGCCTGGCCGTCTGGCGCCGCGGGCGTCATCCGCGCACAATATTCGTTCAACATGATTGAATTGGTGATGTTCGACGCGGACGGCGTGCTGTTCGATTCCGAGGAATCGAACGTTGCCTACTACAACTGGATTTTCGCAAGGATCGGCGAACCGCCGCTGGACCGTGACGAGGAAATCGCGTCGATTTCGTTCGCCGCGAGCGAGGTGTTTGCGGCGCGCGCGCGTGGCGACGCGGCCAAGCTCGGCAGGATGCACGATTTGACCCGCAACATGGATCAGGCGCCGTTTTTCAAGATGCTGCGGCCACCGATTGAGTTGCGCCCGTTCATGCTCGAGCTCAAGCGGCGCTACAAGCTGGGGCTGGCGACCAATCGATCGGCGACGGTGCCCGCGTTGGTCGAGCATCTTGGTCTTGGCGGTGTATTCGACGCGGTTGCCAGCGCACTCGACAAGGTTCGCCCCAAGCCTGCGCCCGACATCCTACGCCTGTGCCTCCAACGCGCGGGTGTGGCGGCGGCGCGGGCCGTGTACGTGGGCGACAGCAGGATAGATCGCGAGGCGGCCGAGAGCGCGGGCATGCATTTTATCGGCGTCGGCAGCCGCATCGAACATCATCGCCTGATTGCGACGATTGCCGATCTGCAAACGGCTCTCGAGCTGTTGGACGCGAGCCAGGCGTGAGGCGCGCCGGTCTAGAGAATCATCTCGATCAGAGTCGGACCCGGCGTCGCGAGCGAGCGTTCCAACTCGAGCGTGAGCGCCTCCGCCGTCTCGACGCGCACGCCCGCCACACCCATTCCCCGCGCGAGACTGGTCCAATCGATATCGGGATTGGAAAGGCTGGTCAGCGAGCGCGCTTTGCGGCCGGGTTCGGTCACCCCCGCGCGCGCAAGTTCAAACTGCAAAATCCGGTAGCTGCGGTTGTTGCACAGTACCGTCGTGACGTTTAGTGATTCCCGGGCCTGCGTCCACAGCGCCTGCAGCGTGTACATCGCGCTGCCATCGGCCTGAAAAGCGATCACGCGTCTTGTGGGACAGGCGACGGCCGCACCGGTTGCGCACGGCAAGCCTTGCCCGATCGCACCGCCCGTGAGCGAAAGATATGTATGCGGCGGCGCAGCCATCGACGCGGCCATGAATGGCAGGCCGGTGGTGGCGGCTTCGTCCATCACGATCGCACCCTCGGGCATCACCGCCGCAATCGCGGCGCCCGCGGTCATCGCGTCGAGCCTTCCGACGGGACGTTCGGGGCGCGATATTCTCGCCGGTGTCGCGGCCGAGACCGGCGCCCCGATTTCGTCTGCGAGCGCTTCCAGAGCGGCCGGAACGTCATCGGTCGGCTCGGCCAGGATTACGCTGTCGATGCCTTCAGGAATCAGCTGGCTGGGAAAATCGGGGTAGCCAAAAAACGCTACCGGCTTTTTCGCGCCGGCGATGACAATCGAGTCGAACGGCTTCAGCATCTCGATCGCTTGTTCGGGAAAGTAGGGCAGGCGATCCACGGTCGGCGTACCGGCGCCGCGTTCGAGCCGGGCGGGGAAAGTTTCGCAGATCAAATGACATCCCGATTTCGCGGCGATGCGCGCAGCCGCCTTCAGGCCACGTGCGCGAAGCGCCATGCCGCCAAGAAAAAGCGCGACCCGATCGCCTTTGCGCATCGACTCGGCCGCCCGCTTGACCGCATCAGAGGACACCGCCGGCGGCACCGCCGGCGCAATTGGCGCAGCGTGCCTCTGGGCAGGATCCCACTGGCAATCCGACGGGATGATCAACGTCGCGATTTGCCCCGGCGCGCGGCCGGCCGCGGAAATCGCATCTGCGGTCGCGTCCGCGAGCGATGCCGAATTGCGGATGCTCCGTATCCATCCCGAAACGGGAGTCGCGAGCGAAACGATGTCGGAAGTGAGCGGTGCGTCGGCGCCGACGTGCCAGGTCGCATGGTCGCCGATCAGATTCACGATCGGCGAGCGCGCGCGCCGCGCATTGTGGAGATTCGCGATGCCGTTGGCGAAGCCGGGGCCAAGATGAAGCAGTGTCAGAGCAGGCTTCTCCGCCATCCGTCCGTAGCCGTCGGCGGCACCGGTGCAAACACCCTCGAACAATCCAAGAATCGGCCGCAGCCCGTCGGCTGAGTCAAGCGCCGCGACCAACGGCATTTCGGTTGTTCCCGGATTTGCGAAGCACACCTCGACCCCTGCTGCGATCGCGGTGCGAATCAGGCTCTCAGCCCCATTCATGAGCCGAACTTCTCCATGGTTTGATCGATCGGTCCCGACCTGGCGTAATGCTACACCGTCGCAGCGCAGGTCGCGTTGAACGAGCGGTAGCGCGCACGAAACAAAGCTGTCAAGCGCAGGTCATCAAGCGCGCCGAATCGGCGTGCCGGGGGTCAGATCAAAAATGCGAACGAGACGGCGCTAGTGCTTGTCGCCGCGAAAATCCCCGACCTGATGATCCGCGACCTGATGGCCCACAGCGGGATCATTGATCGGATGCGTCGCCGGCGCGCCACTTCGCGCGGCAATGGTCTGCGCGCATCTTAGATGCATCGCAGGCTCGCCGGTTATTTTGGAGCCGAAGCCGAAACGGACGCCGCAATGAACGCACCGCTCCTCCGACATCGCTCGCAACGTGTGGCACTTGGTATGATTGCAGGATCCACGACATGGACCACCGGGCATTCCTGGGGTCGGAATAGTGCTGACGCTCATGGTCTCATCCTCGCAGTTTGCTCTCGCACAATTAGGATCATTCGGGCCTTATACCAAGGTTTATACAAAGAATCCTTAAATCTTTGTAGCAAAATTGTGACGTGTATTGCAAGCATGCCACAAGAAGTCTTGAAATAGGTAAGTCGTTTTGGGAATGGCTAACGATAGCTATAGATAACGTCTTATTGCATAACATAGCGACAGGATTCGTCACAGGCCGCAATATTGCAAGAGCGACTTATGAATCAAAGGGTTGGCAGCGAATTGACAAAGAGTTTACGTGTGCGCTCGAGGTTGCGCCGGATGTAGCCGCGGACCTGGCGAGCGACACCGTCGTCTGCATTGCCAAGCGCGACGGCGGCAGCGAATGTGGCCATCTCCGCTTCGATCGCACGTCGATCGGGCGGATTTTTCGCGCCCGCACGAATCGCGCGCGCAAGCGCGCCGCGAAGCCCGCTTTTTTTCGAGATGTGTTTGTCGCCCAGCCGCTTGAGCGCCGCAAATGTCGCGCGCAAATCTTTTATCTCGGCCGCGTCGTAAGCGGGCGCCGACTCGAGCGCTGACGCCGCATGGCCCAGCATTATGATTGTCGACATCGCCTGGCCTTGCGCGTAAGGCGATGTCAGTTCGGGCAGCAACGCTTCCATGATCGTGCGCTGCATTCCGCTGATTATTTCATTCAACGTTGGCCGTAGCATTTGAGCACCTCAGACCAATCGAAGCAGGTTGGCCAAGTCCTCGAACAACTGCGGGATCAGCAGTTCAAGAAAAGGCATCATGGAGTCGGACGTGCGTCCCTCGACGAAGTCGCGGATTCCGGTCAGACAAATCACGACCATCTTCGCATCGCCGAGCACGCGGTAGAAGAACAGCCGTTCCCGATCGACGCGATGGCCGGTCTTCTGTTCGTACAGGCGGTAGAACGCTTCGCGTTCCATCAGGCCGCCGGCGAGTTCGTTGCGTCCCCAGAACGTCATCGACGCCCAGCCGAGATCCTCCATCGGGTCGCCGAGGTGGGCCATCTCCCAATCGAGCATCGCGATGATTCCATTGTCGTCGTACAGATAGTTTCCCGAACGATAGTCGCCATGAACGATCACCACGCGGTCGGTGACGACGGGGTTGGCTTTGAGCCAGGCGAAGGCCGCGCTGAGAATCGGATGATGTTCGCCCATGCGGTCGCGCTCGTACACTTCGTGCCAATGCGCGGTCTGGATGCGGGCGGGATCCTCGGGATTTTTCGGGACCCCGAGAATCTCGAGTCCGTACTCGCGGTAATCGAGCGACTGCAATCGCGCCAGCTCGCTCAGGAAATCATCGGCGACCTTCGCGCGCGTAGATTCGGGCTCGGTGGCCGCAAACGCCCCCATGCCGGTGCGGCCCGGCGCGCGATCCATGATGAAAAACGGGCGATCCATCACGCTGCCGTCGAGCTCCAGGAACAGGGGCTCGGGAACCTTGAGGCCCGCGCGATGCACCGCGGAGATCACTTTGAACTCGCGCTCGCGGCTGGTTTTGAGCAGACCGCCGGTCGGATCGCGCCGCCCGATCATCGCGCGCGTGCGCGGCTGGCCGGCTTCGCTCCATTCCAGATCGAAGGCATAGGTCTCGCGCGACGAACCGCCGGCTATTCGTTTGAGGCCGACCACGCGATGGTCGCGCGCATGCGGCATCTTGAGTTTGAAATATTCAGTCAGTCGATGTTGATCCATTTTAGTGACGATCCCTCTCGCGCTACGGATTGGGCGAGGTCGGCGGAAGCGCCGTCGGATTTACCGGCGCCGTGATTCCACCCATCATGGTGCCCATCTGTGCGCGCAGCCGCTCCGCCTGCTCTACTTTGCCGTTGCGCATCAATTGTCTTTCGACGCCGAGCGCCTCGCGTTTGGCCTGCTCGAGCTGGTCGCGAGTGGGCGGCGAGATTGCAATCGCGCTTGCCAGTGTCTGCTGCGAAATTTGCGCCAGCAGTTGCGCCGTCTGCACGGCCGCAGGCGAAGGCGGCGGCGCCGGCGTCGCGGCTGCGGCCTGTCCCAGCGCCTGAGCGAAACTCCCGGGCCCGCGCGCCAGCATGAACATTTGCGTCTCGTTCATGCTCGATGCACCGTCCAGCCGCGTGCCCGACGGCGCGCTATGGCTCATCGCATCCACGTTCATCACATCGAGCGACGGCGTCGCGGCGAGGTCGTTCAGCGTCATTATCGAATCATAGTGAATTTCGGCGGCGTGAGAGCCATCGACTTCAAACGCGATCTCGCAGTCGCCGCCGCTTATCGGCGAGACGTCCGTCACGTGGCCGATGGTCGCCGACGCGTGAGTTATCGGGTCGCCCGGACCCAGCCCGCCGGCCGTATCAAGCTGCGTCGAATAATACGACGGCTGAATTGCGCATCCGGCGGCCAGCAGGCCAAGCACGAGCGCGCCGCGCGTCGATATTCGGCGCAATGCCGGCGTGCAAATTCCGATCGTCTTACGCAAATGCCGGCATCACTTCGCTGGCGAACAGCTCGAGCGTCGGCGGCGGCGCGAAGTCGCTGAAGAAAATCGTAAACGTCGTGATTCCCATCGCCATGCGTTTTCGGAGTTGCTCGACGAGCTGCTTGGGCGTGCCCTTGATTCCGGTGCTGATGAACGGCTTGAGCATCTGCGCCATCTTCCATTTCTGCTCGACTTCCTCGTCGGTCTTGCCGATGCATACCAGCAACTGCTCGGACACGTCGATGGTGTTCACGTCGCGCCCGACGTCCTTGCAGTGCTGCTTGAGCGCGTTGAACTTGTGCTCGAAGCTTTCGTAGCCGGCCGGACAATTCCATCGGTCGGCGAACCTGGCGACCAGCTTCAACATGACCTTTTCGCCGCTGCCGCCGATCGTAATCGGAGGATGCGGCTGCTGCACCGGCTTGGGATTGCAGCTCGCCCCTTCGATCGAGTAATGGCGCCCCTTAAACGTCGCGCGCTTCTCGGTGAACATCGCCTTCAAGATGTGCAGGCCTTCCTCGAACATCTTGAGCCGCGTGCCCATCGAGGGGAACTGGTAGCCGTAAGCCTTGTACTCCTCGTCCATCCAGCCCGCGCCGTAGCCGATTTCGAGACGGCCGTTGCTGATGTGATCGATGGTCGCAAGCGACTTCGCCAGCAGCGCAGGATTGCGGTACGAGTTGCATATCACGAGCGTGCCGATGCGAATTTTCTCGGTCTTGGCCGCCAGCCCCGCCATCAGCGCCAGGCATTCATGGTGGTCGAGGTCGGGCATCCCGCGGGTCCACATGTGATCGACCAGCCAGATCGAATGGTAGCCGAGCTTCTCGCATCGATGCGCCCGCTCTTCGAGCTGATGCCACGATTGTCCGGCCTGCGGAGAGAACAGGGCGAATTGCGCTTTCTTGCTCATTGA
>Ga0181532_10002230_pt1 | contig 18113 bp, 13 predicted proteins | sample PEATcosm2014_Bin_33_FD_119768 | JGI IMG/M metagenome (GOLD analysis project Ga0181532, IMG submission 119768) | Peatland microbial communities from MTU Mesocosm Facility, Houghton, MI, USA - PEATcosm2014_Bin11_30_metaG | ecosystem: Environmental > Terrestrial > Soil > Wetlands > Peat | place...
ATATGACCAATGCGGGCACGCTGACATTTTCAGGGACGGTGTGTAACAATGTGGCAGCTCCCTTCACAGCGATAAACCTGGACATGACCAATCACGTCTGCACCAACCAGTTTGTTTCCATCGGCGGCCTCATTAATACTCTCGAATGCAAAGGCAACGTTACCGATGCTAACTGGACACCCTTGGGGTCCATGCTGGGCACCGGGGACACACTTACGCTTGTGGACACCAATGCTCCCGCGACCAATCGCTATTACCACATTCGCCTGACCAAGCCCTAGCCGCCCCCCTCTCGCTGAAGTCGCTGGACTGCCGGAGGAGGCACGGGTGAATTGAGGTGGAAAGCGAAGGTGGAAATCACAGTCCAAAGCGGCTGGGGCATAGGCGTTGCCCGGTGCTATAGCGGAGACCGGAAATTGATTGCACCGCCTGCAGGGGTGCTATCTTAGTCAGTAGCTGGACGATGCATGAGCCGCCCAAACTAAGCGATGCGCAAGCCAAAGTGGTGCCGCTCGAGGTGCTGCCACCCGAGGCTCCCCGCACAGAGCCGTCGGCCACGCCTGCGGAGGGGCCACCCATCCATGCCCTCTCCGCCCTGATCCTCGTAGCGGTGGACAGCCTCTGGGCCATATTTGATTGGGCGCCGCCGATCTGGATAGTGGCCATCCCGTTTTGCTTCCTCGCGGTGTTCGTGCCCACGTATCTAATCCAAAAGGTGCTGCGGAAGGATTCCAACGGCCGGGCCCTGACCTTCGCGACCATTCTTGCCGTGCTGGCGGCCATCCCGACGCCCATCACGGGCACGCCGATCGGGCTGGGCTTGCTGGCATGGACGGGGCTCGGGAAGCTCTTCAGCAAAGGGCCGCCGAAATAGCCGTCGCCCGACTCTGGAGCCACCGCCGCGTTCAGTTCGGAAAGCCCATCTCCTCGACAAACGTCTCCTGAAAGCCCTGGGCTTCGTTCAGCGAGACATGCCGCACCCGGCCCAGAATCTCAGGATAGGCGCCGTGATGCTCTTTGAGACTGAACAACGCGAGCTTGGCGCCAAGCAACGCCGTGTTGCCCGAGGGCTTTACCTTCTCGGCGGGGAAATCAAGCAACCCGATGCGCCTGGCGCTGGCGTGGTTGATGTAATTGCCGAACGCACCGGCCAGGTAAACCTGCGCCAGGTCGTGCTTGGTGGCGCCCCATTGCTCCAGCAGGATGCGCAGGCCGGCCGCGATCGCGCCCTTGGCCAACTGCAACTCGCGCACGTCCCACTGGTTGAGCGAGACCGGCCCAGCCAGCAGCAGGGACTCCCCGTCGGCCAGGCGGCCCGATGGCTTGATCCACCCAAGATCGAGGCTCGCCGCCACCGCGTCCACCAGCCCACTGCCGCAAATGCCGCGCGGGGAGACATTCCCCAGCACGTGGCATTGCAGTTTGCCGTCCTGCGCGCGCACTTCCGAGATGGCGCCCGTGGCGGCGCGCATGCCCATGGAGATGCGGGCGCCCTCGAACGCCGGTCCAGCCGCCGTGGACGCGCACAGCATCCGCTCGCGGTTGCCGACGACGATTTCGCCATTCGTCCCGAGATCAATTAGCGCGCTTGGCCTTTCGGCCTCGTGCAACCGCGTGGCGAGCAGCCCTCCAAGGATGTCGCTGCCGACGAAGCTTCCCAGGCAGGGAAGAAAATGCACGGCGGGGTCTCCCGCCAAATCCCAGCCCAGCGCGTCCGACTGGAAGACTTGCAGTCCGGGCGACACCGGCTCGAAAGGATAATGCGAGAGGGGTTCAAGGCTGATGCCGCAGAACAGGTGGTGCATCACGGTATTGCCCACCACGACAACGCTCGCGACCTTGCGCCCGGCGCAAGCTGCCGCGGCCAACAGTTCCTTCGCCAACTGGCCGATTTGTTCGCGCACCAGCTTCTCCAGAGTCGCCTGCCCGTGGGCGGCCACGGCGAATTCCACGCGGCTCATAATGTCGGCGCCGTGTCGCGCCTGGGCATTCAACGCCGCCCGCACCGCCAGCACGTACCCCGTCTGCAGATCAACCAACTGGGCGACGAGGGTGGTGGTGCCGAGATCAACCGCGATGCCCAGGCCCGCCTGGGGCGTGAAGGCGAACACCGAATCGTCCGTCAGAATCGCCGCCTCCCATTGCGCCAGCTCGATGCGCAAATCTGTCTCCGCTCGCCCGCGGCAGGCGAGCCGCCAGCCTTCCGACAACTCGGCCGCCGTGAGCTTCTGCCGGTCCTCGCCGGTGACGGGCAGCGAGCCGGCGAGGACCTTGACCTTGCACCCTTTGCACCGCCCGCGCCCGCCGCATGGAAACTCGACCCCGTGCGCAAAGAGCAGGTCCTGAAGCGGCGTGCCGCGCTCGACTTCGAGCACTTTGCCTAGCGGCAGCAGTTCGATCTGGACCAGGTCGCTCATGGTACGGCGTGCAGTTATCTCAGGCGCAAATTCGCTGCCGCCACAATAGATGCGCCCCACCCCTGCATTCGAGGAAATTCAGGCACCGGGCGCCCCTTTGCGCCAGGCAAATCCCGCGATGGGAAGGACAACCCCAGGCGAGACACGGCGGCTTGTTTTCCGAGCTGGTCTTTGCCACTTTGTCTTGCCGGGACCGAAGATACCACGCCGACGGACGGCCCTCTGAGAGGGCGTCGCGCGGCGCGACTGAAGATCCGTTTCATATTATGAAAAGCTCTAGCTCTGACGTGCAGGACCAGCTCACCCGGAGGCGGGTAGTGCCTGTCGCGGTGGTTGACTCGGTGGAGGACGCAGTTCCCCTGGCGCGGGCGCTGGCGCAAGGGGGGCTGCCGGTCATCGAGATCACCCTGCGCACACCCTGCGCGCTGGATTGCATCCGGGCCATTCGCCAGGGCTGCCCGGAGGTGCTGGTCGGGGCAGGCACGATCCTCGATGCGCTGCAGTTACGCGCTGCCATCGAGGCCGGGGCACGGTTCGGCGTGAGTCCGGGCATGAACCCCGACGTGGTGCGGGCGGCCATCCACCAGCAGACGCTGTTTATCCCGGGCGTGATGACGCCGTCCGAGGTGGAAACGGCCGTGGGGCTGGGCTGCCGGCTGCTGAAGTTCTTCCCGGCAGAAGTCGCAGGCGGGGTCAAGATGCTCAAGGCCCTTGCCGGGCCTTACGAGGCGACGGGCGTGCGCTTCATTCCGTTGGGCGGCGTTTCGGCGGCCAACTTGGCGGAGTACCTTGCGCTGCCAATCGTGGCTGCGGTGGGGGGCTCCTGGATGTGTGAACGCAGGCTGGTGCGGGAGAACAAGTGGACGGAGCTGGCGGCGATCGCCGCGGCGGCTGTGGCCAAAGCGGCTGCGAGCGCCGAGGCTGGCAAGAACGCTTGAAACCAAGCCGGGCAGGGAACCTGCGAATGGAGCCAGTGCGGGCCAGCGGCCGGGGAGATAGCCAATAGCCGATGGCCAACGGCAGCTTCACGGTGTTGTCCCATGCTAATCGCCTTCAACAAGCCTTACGGGGTGCTTTCCCAATTCACACCGGATGGCTCGGCCAATCGCCCGCTAGCCGGATTCGGCTTCCCCAGAAACGTCTATACTATTGGGCGGCTTGATGCAGATTCGGAGGGGCTGCTGTTGCTGAGCGATGAGGGGCGTCTGAATGAAATGCTGCTGCACCCGCGGAATGCGCACGCGCGGGAGTATTGGGCGCAGGTGGAGCGTATTCCCACTGCGGAAGCGCTGGCTCGGCTGGAAGAGGTCCTGGTGGTGCAGGGGCGCAGGCTGCTGCCGGGCCGCGCGTGGGTGCTTGAGCCCCAGCCCGACATACCGCCGCGCGAGCCCCCGATCCGGTTCCGCAAGACGGTGCCGACGCGCTGGATCGGGCTGGAATTGGTGGAAGGCAAGAATCGCCAGGTGCGGCGCATGACGGCGGCTATCGGGCACCCGACTGTGCGGTTGATCCGGGTCCGAATTGGGAGGCTCAGGCTGGGCACCCTGGCGCCCGGGACGTGGAGAGAGCTGGCGAAAGAGGAGCGAATGCTGGTCTGAGTGCCTAGCCAGTGGTAAGCCAGTGGTAAGCTCGGCACGAGACTTGCGGCAGCATTTCCTACCACACCGTTTAAGCCCGGCGCGCTGCATTGCGAGCGCAGCCAGCCATGAACGGCGCGGCGCCGAACAACAGCAAATCGAAACACGCGGTATTATGAAACAAACACATGTCCTGGAACGAGACGCCGCCCTGGATCAAGTCACCCTTGGCTCGGCGCCGGAGGATTATGCCTTGAACGTTACTCTGGTCTATCACGACGCCCGGACCCAGTCCTGGGCAAGGGAAGTGTATGACCGCGTGGCAAAGGTGGCGGGCAGGGAATGGATCCGCGCCACCTGGTGGAAAGTCAGCGACCTGGTGGAGCCGGGAGTGCTGGCGGGAGCTGTGTCCACGGCGATGCGGGCTGATGTGATCGTGGTGGCGCTTGATGCCGCCGAGGGTCTGCCGTTGCCGTTCCACGTGTGGGTTGATAACTGGTTGCCGCACCGCAGACAGACGACCGGCTGCTTGTTCGCCCTGCTTGGCAGGTCCGAAGCGGCGAGTGGCCACGCCTGCCGTGTCCGGGAATACTTGCGCGAAGTGGCCCGCATGAGCGGGTTCGAGTTTCTGCTGGAAGAGCGTCGGCTGAACACGCTACCGGCGGCCTCCCCAGAGATACGGTCAAGAGTGCCAGTCAACCACGCCATAAAACCCGGAGCGCGGGCATTTCTGTCCGCCTCTCGTACGCAATAGCCCACTGGCGGACAGGGACGTCCACGCTCCTGCGCCTCACGGCCTGACCTGCACCCGGTAGAAGTGCGCGCCCTGGTTGGCGTTGGTGGTGGTGTAGTACATCGGACTGCCTGAAGCCTGCAGCCAATCGGACACCGCCGTCCAGCCTTGGGCGTTGGTGGAGGTTCCGGACAGGACCAGGGACCGATAGAAGCGGCGGGAGGAATGGGCCGCCGCGGTGTCGAGCCAAACCATATTGCCGCCCGCCTGATTGGTATAGACGGAGTTCCAGAGTGTGAGGTTGGTCGAGACCTGGATGGCGTAAGTCATGTGAGCAGGCGCATCCACTTGCAGGCTGAAGTTGCCGCTGACGCCATCATGCGATCCCGACAGGCTCGGCAGCTTGGCGGGAGACAAAACGCTGGAGCTTTGGACCTGGTAAAGCCGGCCTGGGATGGCCGCCCACTCGAATTGCAGGCGATTGCTGCTCTGAAGCGTGGCCCCAAGGAAAATCAGCTTCGAGGCCGGGTTGGTCGGATTGGTGCCGGCGATGAACTCCGCGTAATCCGACATGCCGTCGCCGTCCGAGTCGGTGAACTGGGTGCGATTGCTGCTTACCGTGCCGAAGTAATACTTCTCCCAGGCATCCGAGATGCCGTTATTATTGGCGTCAATGAAGCCGTAATTGCCCGTGAGGCCTAAGGTGCCATTGTGGGTGAGGGTACCCGACTGGTCGGCAGGAGTTTGATAGAAGGCGACGTCGCTGAATTGCACCGTATAGGCGCCCGGGGGCGCGTTGGTGATGGTAGTGGTTGGGGCCGTGCCGGATTGGCCTATGGGGCCAACGAGAGTGAAGGTGCCTTGGCCAAGGTTCTTGGAGATGACAATCGTGCCGCCGCCCGCCGTCCCGGTGATCCCGACATCGTCCACGAGCCAGCCATCCCATGGACCGGTGCCATCGCCGATCGCTCCATAGTACCAAACTACCTGGATGGTTTGCCCCACGAAGGCCGTCAGGTTCACCATGGCCTGCGTCCAGCCGAGTGACGTCTGGCCGCCATAGTCAGCAAACGCGTTGACGTCAATGGGCGCCTCGCTGGAGTTGGTCCTGATTCCCAGTTGAGCGATGACGAACTGGTCGCTGAAATCATAGCAGTGCCAGAATGTGAGGGTAGCCGAACTGAAGCCGGAGAGGTCAATCCAAGGGCTGCACAGCAGGGTGCTGGTCGTATCAAACAACCCTAGCGACTGGCCGGAAAGATTGCTGCACCAGGCGTTCGTCCCCGAATGCGCTGAGGTCTGCAGACCATTGTTGGGCGTTCCCAGCGACCAGTTCCAGGCCGTACCGCTCGGATCAGGCACCACGCTCCAATCAGGAGCGCCGCTCTCCAAATCGTCGAACCAGGGTGGCCGTGGGGCCTTGAGGGTGGTGAAGGTGTAGAGGGCCCCGTGATTGTCATCCACAGTGGTGTTGCCTGCCTCGTCGGTACTAACGACCTGGTAATAATAGGTCCGGTTGGCGAAGAGGCCCGATACTATGACCGCATGATTCGTAACCAAGCCGCCACTGTAGCTGGTTCGATTCAGTAAGACCGATCCGCCGTTCAGCGATTCGCCATATTGGACCAGGGAATCCGCGGGTTTGGAAGTAGTCCAGCTCGCCGTGGCATCATCGAAGCCGGTCACGGCGGAGACCTGGCTGATCACGGGCGGCACCGTGTCAATTGTTGCCGTCGCCACGACGTTGCTGCCGTTCGAGGCATCGAAGTATGCCGCGGTGACGGTATCTCCATTACGGACGGTCAGTTTGTTGGCGGCGTTGGTAGCCGTCAGAGTGAGAAAGCCGCGGAATAGCCCGGGGTGCGTGGTCTCGTTAAGGGTAATGATCACACGGTTGGTGCTGGAGGTGGTTGAGAAGGCAGCCTGGGTCTGGCCCGCGCCGACAAGGTCCGAGTCGCCCACCTCAACGGTGATCTGGTCCGGGATGGAATACACGCTGTTGTCCAGAGCGATGGTTCCAACCCCATTCGCGCCCGGCGTCAGGAAATTCAGGATGTTCCGCAACAGAACGACTTCGTTGTTGGGCGGAGTGCCGGTCGCCGGTACGGTGTCGAGCGGGAAAGAGAGAAAGACAACCCTGCCGGGGCTGTCCACGCCGACGCGGGGGTAGCTCATGCCGCACGGCTTGCCGGAAACGGATTCAAAGGTAATGGGCGTGGCGTTCGTGCCGGGAGTGAAGGTATCGGAGAAATCCGGCCCATAACTAAACTCGTCAAAGTCGAAGCTGGGATATTGGCTGTAATCGAGCGTGACGTAGATGCCGCTGGAAATCGGATTGCCGGCGGCGCCCAGGATTGCGGGCACGCCGTAGTCTTCGTCGCATTCATCGCAGGGCGAAGGCGGGTCGGGGTTCTGCACGAAGCCCGCCACCTGGAGCACATCCTTTCTGAATGGGACGTTGCCCAACTGGCTAAGAATGCCCATCGAGGACATAAAGAAGGAGCCGCCGCCGTTGAGGTAGTTCTCGATCATGAACTGTTGCTCAGCGGTGAGCGTGTTATTGGTGCCCTCGTAGTAAAGGATGTCATCCGTGGTGCGCCAGATAACGACCGGGAACGGCTGAAGGTCCGCCAGTTGCGGGTAGCCGCGGTTGTTCACTTTCCAGAAGCCGTAGGTGAACCCGGCGGCGGCCAGGGCATTGGTATAGACGCCATCGGGGATGACGGTGGCGCCGGCATCGTCCTCACCTGCGCTGTCGTAATCGTCCACCATCAGCACGGTTGGGGTGGCCACGCCGATGAAGGTGAAATAGGAACCGGAGTTGTTGTTGGTGGCGGCATTTCCTGCGTCATCGGAGGACACGATGTAGAAGTCATAAGTCTGGCCGGGAATGAGCCTCGTCAGCCGGACCACATGACTCGTGGTAAAGTCTGCATTGGTCACTGCCAGGTTGAACGTAGAGTTGGTGCCGTAACGAACAATGGAGGTGGATGGCTCGGTCGTCTGCCAGGTGAGGGTAATGACGCCGAGGTCAATCGAGGCCGACACGCCGCTGATGACCGGCGGGACCAGATCAGCGACCGCCGTTGCCACGCGCTTAACGCCCGAACTGTCCACATAATCCGCCTCGATCGCATCCCCATTGTGAATCTCCAGCTTCCCATCCACGGCAGCCGCACCGGCGACTGTCGCAACTGCCCCGGTGAAGGCGCCATAGCCGCCGGCTGCCCGCAAAACAAAGGTCTCCCCCACGGGCTCGGTCGTGCTTTTCAGCAGCACGCTGACGCTATTGCTCGATGCCCAGTTTGGGTCGAAGACCGAAACTTGGATGACCCCGGGAGCGCTGTAGGCGGGGCGATCCAGCAGCACTGAACCTGCGCCAGGGCGCGCGAGGTCACCGGAAACCACCAGCGCAAAGTCCTGGTCAATGGCCGTCGTATCCAGCCGCGCATCCTCCACGATGTGCCGGGCGCGGACCCGCACCAGGTAGTCGCCTGGCAACGGCTGGCTGAGGTGGACCGCTTCGACGTTGTTGAGCGTGTCCGGGGACGGCGCGTTCGGCACGGAGTCACTGCCCGCAAATTGGTTACCGCGATAGAGTGTTCCGTCAGGGCCGACGACCTCCAGGTCCAGATCGTTGACCAGGGCGGGGATCGTTCCCGGGAATCCCGGTACGTCGGTGTAGGCGAGGGTGATCTTGAGCGGTTGGTCGGAGTTCTGGACCAGGGTGTGCTGGACATAAACCTGGCCGTTCGTCAGCAACGTGGTCTGGTCCACATATTCGTAGTAGCGCGGGGCGGTGCTGATGTTGGTGACAATGATGTTGGTTAGGGCAATCCGGCCCCATCCCTCATCGTTATTGGGGATCGGGCCCGGGCCGCCATTCAACTCGTCGAGTTCATTGGCGGAGTTGATCAGCGCCGCCTTAACTAGCGCGGGAGAGGGCATCGTATTCTTGTGCAGGCTCTGGTAATACTGGACGAAAATAGCGGCGGCCCCCGCAGCATGGGGTCCGGACATGCTGGTGCCGCCCATATACACGTAATAGTCGTCTATTGTGGTCCAGGCGATAGACGCTTCGTCCGGTGCTGCGGATGAAGCTGCGGAGGCGATCCATGTGCCTGGCGCCACCACGTCCGGCTTGATCCGGCCATCTTCACATGGGCCGCGGCTGGAGAAGTCCGCCATGGTATCCGGCCCGTCGGCGTAAAGCCCGTAGGTCTCCGCGAGGGTATTTGGCACGTTCTCACAGGCCCCGGTGGCGATCACGTTCTTGCCCGTGGCCGGGCTGTCCATGGTCTGCGAGTCGGAACCGGCATTGCCGGCCGAGAACTCCAGGATGTAGGGTTGATCGCCGGGTGTCGAGGCGTCTGCGTCGCGCACCAACTCATCGAACTGCGCTGCGTCACTGTCGTACTCACCTTGGACGTCGTCGCCCCAACTATTGGAGCCGATGACCGCCCCATTGCGAACGGCGTCCTGCGTGAGCGTTTCGTCGCTAGGAAACGGCTCGGCCTCGTTTGCGTCGTCGTCGAAGATGCGCTCGATGAAAAGGCTGGCGTGCGAGGCAACGCCCAGGCCGTAGAACGCCCCGGAATCTGGGTCGGTTTCGCCGGTGGCGGCGTTGCCGGCGGCAATGCCGGCACAGTGCGTGCCGTGGCCGTAGCCGTCGGAGCCGTCAAAGATGTTGGTTCCATAATACTTGAAGCCCGTCACCCGACCGCTCAGGTCCGGATGCATAGCATTGGTGTCTCCGCTATCGAGTCCGGTATCGGCGACGCAGACGGTGACGCCCGCGCCGCCGAACCCAAGCTGTTGGGTAACGGTCGGTGTTCCAGTAGCCCCGTCATCGCCACCAACGAGTTTGGAGGCCATCTCGTCCACCAGCTTGCGCCGCGGGGCGCGCTCGATCCAAAGGACCGCGCTGGATTGGGCGAGCGTATCGAGGCTGGCTGGCGGCAAGTGCCCGCGCAAGAAGGTGCCCTGGCGCAGGTGGCTCTCGTGCGCGATGCTCGAAAACAGCGAGCGCACCTCCGCGAGCTCTGCAGGCGTGGCCTGGGGGGAAAGCATAATTGTTACGGCGAGAACCTTGTTGGTCTGCGGCACTGCGTGCGCGGCGGCGGCCAATCGTGGATGGATCTTGTGGTCTGGGCGGTAGGGGCCGATCCAGCGAACGCAACTCAGCGCCCGGATCTTCTCCGGTGGCACGCCGTTGAATTTGGCGATGAACGCATCGTCCGGCACGTACTTGAGCAAATCCACCCCCATCGAGCGCAACTCCGCCTTCCACCCCGGTTCGACTGCGCCTTCCAACTGGACCAGGAACAGCCCGGTGGCAGGGCTCTGCGGCGCTAAACCCGCTGCCAGTGCCGCAACCTCGGTGCGAGGCGGAGTGGTAATGGTCTCGTTCCGCAGCCGGATTTGCCGCGTCTCGCCGGCAGCGGCAAGAAGAGAGGAGAGCGCGAGCCCTGCGGCAAGCAGATTCAAGCAACGTCGCAGGGGCGCGGCATCGCACAACACAAAACCAAGCTTCACTAAATGACTATAGTTGCTATATCAGCGCCCGACAAGCCGCAGCTACTTCTTGAGCATTGCCTTGGTTTCGGCCTGAAGCATTTCTAACTCCGAGCGAAGCTGTTCCTTCGTTGCCCTGTCCATCCGGTCAATGAAGAGAATGCCATGCAGATGATCGGTCTCGTGCTGGACGGCGCGCGCCAGCAACCCGCCGCAGCGGAACCGGAGGGATTCGCCGCGCTCATTGAGCGCCTTCACGTCCACCACGGCAGGCCGGGTGACGTCGGCGAAGATCTCGGGGAAACTCAGGCACCCTTCCGGGCCGGTCGCGTCCGCCGCATCGCGGGCCGGCTTGACGTCGGGATTGATCAGGACGAGCGGCATGAAGCTGTTTACGTCCACGGCCTGCCCATGAATCTCGAGAGAGCAAGGCCGATCCGTCACGCCGCGCACATCAATGACCGTGACCTGGAGGGCGAGGCCAACCTGTTGCGCCGCCAACCCGATCCCTTTATGGGCATACGTCGTCTCCAGCATGTCCGTGATGAGCTGCTGGATCTTTGGGGTCACGGCTTCAATGCGCGTCCCTTTCTGGCGAAGCACCGGGGTGCCGTATTTAACTATTGTTAGGAGCATGCGTCACTCGTCACTCGCCACTTTAAGAGGGCCAGTTCCGCAACATCCCGGCCAGGTCGTTCATGCTCGGGCTCTGGCCGGTGCGGACATAGAAACCGCTAGTGGTGACGCCCGCCAGCAGGCAGCGCTCGGTGGTAAACCCGAGCAGCTTGCCCAAGCAGAATCCCGAATTGAAGTGATCGCCCGCGCCGGTGGTGATCTTCGGCTTGGGTGTGAAGGGGCCGTGGACCGTGGCCGCCCCGTCCTGGCCGGAGGCGAGCGCATAGGCTGTCGGGTGAATGACCAGGGAGTCAACAGGCACGCACTGGTGGATTTGCTCGCACAACTTCAGCAAACCTTCCGGTGAGCGGTCACTGGTGCTTAGGCCCAGGACTTTGCCGATCTCGTGCCCTTCCTTCTCGTTCAAACCCAGGATGACGTCGAAGTGCTTCTGGAAAGCCGTTATGAGTTTCAACGCGCGCGCGATGTCTTCCTTCGTGCGCTTCTCCGGATCAGCGAGGTCAATGAAGAGCTTGCGGCGCGGGCCTTTCATGCCCGGGCAAACCTCCTTGAGCACAGCGGACCAGATGTCGCTCATGTAGGCGAGCATGGTCCAGTTGACGAACCCGACCAGGTCGGAGCTCCCCAGCTTGGCGGCGAACTTGTCCTGGCCGAACCGGCGCTTGATGTTCTCCCAGTTCATCTGCTTGAGCGACTGGTGTTTGCCGAGCATGATCTTGCCGTCCTCGAACTCCAGCGCATCCGTGTAGCCGGGTTCGGCGATGGAGTGGACCTCGGCGCGCTTGGCAAACTCGGCGAACACCGGGTGCAGGTTGGGGTAGCCCAGGATGCCCAGGTAGCTCACCTTGAGACCGAAGCTGGCGAGCGCATTGGCCATGATGGGCCCGTTCCCGCCGAGCTTGGTAAGCTGGCTGACCAATTCGATGTTCGTGCTGCGACCAGCGGCCGCAGCGAGCCGCTCGGCGAGTTGGGCGATGGTCGGCAGGCGCACGTATTTCTCCGCGCTCTCCCGCTTATCCACGACGTAGAGGATGTCATCCACGAAGCCATCCAGCCCGACAAAGGCTGTCATTTGGCTGGCCCGGCTGATGCCGGATTGGAGTTGAGAGGCAGTTTGTTCGCGTTGTTCGGGGCTAGTCATGGGTACAGTGGTGGCTGAATGGAGCAAGGGATTGAGCGAGGGAGGGAGAGCTGGAACAACTCTGGGCATTCCGTCACTCCGTAATGCCTAGAATGCGCAGGATGCGTTCGAGCTCGGCATCGCTAAAGAAGGTGATTTCGAGCGCGCCTTTGCCCTGGGCGTAGCGCAGGCTCACCTTGGTGCCCAGGCGCTCGCGGAGTTGGTTCTCCAGGTCGGCCACGTGGGCATCCTTTGGCTTGGTTGCGAGCGGCAGCACCTTTCCCGCCGCGGTCGCGTCCCGGGCTTGAAGGTGGGAAACCAACAGCTCGGTCTGACGGACATTCAGACCGTCCCGCAGGATGCGGTCGGTAGCGTGCTTCTGCTGCCGCTCATTGGCCAACCCCAGGATGACCTTGGCGTGGCCAACGGAGATCCGCCCGTCGCGCAGGTGAGTTTGAATCTCAGGAGCCAGCTTGAGCAGGCGCAAGGAATTGGCCACCACGGCGCGGCTCTTGCCGACCTTGACGGCAACTTCCTCCTGCTTGAGCTGAAACTGCTCGACCAGTTGCGCGTAGCCGTGGGCCTCTTCAATCGGATTCAGGTTCTCGCGCTGGAGGTTCTCGATGAGCGCCAGCTCCAGCACCGCCCGGTCGTCTGCCTCGCGCAGGATAACGGGCACTTCAGCGAGGCCGAGCAGTTGGGCCGCCCGCCAGCGGCGTTCGCCGGCAATCAGCTCCAGGTGCCCTTCCCGCTCGCGCACGATGAGCGGCTGCACGATGCCCTGCTCCTGGATCGAATCGGCCAGCTCGCGCAGGGTTTCCGGAGAGAAGTCTTTGCGCGGCTGGAACGGGCAGGGACGAATGCGCCCCAGCGGAACGCGTTGCACCCGCTCGCGGATGTCCGTCGCTGGCTCTGCTCCCGGAACTGTGGTGGAGGCTGGCGCCGTGCCTGGCGGTTTCGCTATCGGGCTCTCGCCCAGCAACGCGCCTAGGCCCCGGCCCAAAGCTGGCTTTGCCATGCCGCAAGAGTGTCGCACTGGTGCCTGGATGTCAATCTGAGGGTGGACAGCAGCCAGGAGACAGCGGACTGTGTCGGCGTTATGCATCTGAAAAGCAACCGGATTGCCGCCCTCACCAGGCCCTTTGAGGGAAGGACCCTGGATGCTCATTATCTGGGTTACTTCGAGTGCTTCAACCGGCAGCGCTTCTTCGAAGCCCACGAAGTGCTGGAAGAATTGTGGCTGCCGCAGCGGACCGGTCCGAATGGCGCATTTTACAAGGGCTTGATCCAACTGGCGGGCGCGTTTGTCCACCTCCAAAACAACCGGTCCGGTCCGGCCCTGGCTCTCTTCAAGCTGGCCCAAACAAACCTGCAGAAGTTCCCGGCATCCTATGAAGGGCTGGATGTGGAAAGCGTGATCGCCATGATTGACCGATGGGTGGGCAAGCTGGGCTCCGCCTGCCCATCCGGGGAACTCTGCCCCGGGAGCGGAGTTGAACCGCGGCTGCCATTGCCCGCTGACACAGCTCGGCGCCCCGCGCCCCGGTGCTAATTGGTACGCGTTAACCCGATTTTGGTTGCCGCCGGGGCATGCAGCGGGTATTCTTGGTCCCGGCAATGGAGTTTGCCTTCTCGCGTCGCGAGAAAACCGCCTGAGTGGTTTCAGCGCTGATAACTCCTACCAGCGCCACCGGATGGTGGCGGGGTTGGATTTATTATGCGCAACGCGCCGTGCACTTCCGTAATCGCCGGGCTCGGCCTTTCAACCTGTCGTATGCAATGCTGCGTGGTCTTCCGCCTGCTCCGCCTGCTTCTCGAGGGCTCCCCCCGCTTCACTCATCCCCTGCGGCTAATAGGACGTTGATATGCATCTTCCCCATGAAGCCATGTTACTGCGCATCTTCATCGGGGAGAACGACCGGTGGAAACACAAACCCCTCTACGAAGCCATCGTGCTCAAAGCCCGCGAACTGCACCTTGCAGGGGCGACGGTCCTGCGCGGGCCGATGGGTTTTGGCAAGTCGAGCCGGCTGCACACGGCGAAGATTCTGCGGCTGTCGGAGGATTTGCCGCTGGTGGTCGAGATTGTGGATAGCGAGGAGAACATCCGGGCCTTCCTGCCGGTGCTCGATGAGATGATGAAGGGCGGCCTGGTGACGCTGGAGAAGGCGCGGGTGATTGACTATCGGGCGGCTCAGGACGTCGAGGAGACGCCAGAGATCTAGACGGCTCTCTATGTTCGAGAATATCTGGTTCATTGCGGCTTTGTGGATGGGGCTGGCCCTGGTCGCCAGCCTGATTTCCATTCGAGTAGGCATCTCGGTAGCGCTGATCGAGATTCTCGTCGGTGTTGCCGCCGGCAATGCCCACTTCGGCGACGGCCAGCAGGTCCTGCGCTCTACCGACTGGACGAACTTCCTGGCCATGCTCGGCAGCGGCGTGCTGACGTTCCTGGCGGGGGCGGAGATTGACCCGGTATCGCTGCGGGCCAACCTGCGGGCGAGCATGGCCATCGGCACCGCGGCGTTTCTGCTGCCGTTTGCCGGCGTGTGGGCTTTTGCGCAATGGGTGCTCGGCTGGCCCATCCATCAGGCGCAAATCGCTGGCATCGCCCTCTCAACCACCTCGGTGGCTGTGGTCTATGCCGTTATGATTGAAACCCGGCAGAGTGAAACGGCGCTGGGCAAGATGATTCTGGCCGCGTGCTTCATCAACGACCTTGGCACGGTGCTGGCGCTAGGCTTCATCTTCGCCAAGTTCAACGGCTGGCTGCTGGTGTTCGTCCTGGTGACCTGCGTCACGCTTTGGTTTATGCCCAGGTGGACCCAATTCATCCTCGTGCGGATGGGCGCCACGCGTGTGAGTGAGCCGGAGATCAAGTTCGTTTTCTTCGTCCTGTTCTTCCTGGGCGGCCTGGCCTCGACTGCGAAAAGCGAAGCTGTCCTCCCGGCCTATCTGATCGGACTGGTAGTGGCGGGCGTCTTTCTCCGGGACAAAACACTCGTGCACCGGATGCGCAGCATCGCCTTCGCCGTGTTCACCCCTTTCTACTTCATCCGGGCCGGCTCGTTCGTCTCCTTGCCGGCGCTCTGGACCGCCCTGGGCGTCATTGTCGTCTTGCTGGCGCTCAAGATGGCCACCAAGTTCGTCGGGGTGCTGCCCTTGTCCCTAAAATATTTCATGCGCCAACGCGAAGCCAACTACACCACCTTGCTCATGTCCACGGGCCTGACTTTCGGCACCATCTCCGCCCTGTTCGGCCTGCAAAACAAGATTATTGACCAAAGGCAATACTCCATTCTGGTAACGGTAGTCATTCTGAGCGCCTTTGTGCCCACACTCATCGCGCAGAAGTTCTTCGAGCCCTCCCGGCGAACGATGAATGCGTGGGGAAGGCTTTATCAGCGAAAGATCAAGGACAAGTCGAGTGCACAACCTGTGGCAATGAAAGGCTGAATCATGTTCAAGAGAATTCTAGTCGGGTACGACGGATCGAAAGGCGGCAAGGCCGCCCTCCAACGGGCAGCCAGCCTGGCGAAGCAAAGCGAAGCAGATATCACCGCCCTGTGGGTGCGCGAACCGCTCCCGCGCTACACCGACCTGCCGGGGGAACCCGAGGAGGCCTCGGAAGCCGCTGACGAGTACTTCAAGGAACGCGCGCAGGAGGTAGAGGCCGCGGCTGCGCAGCTCGGCATCACCATCCGCTGCGAGACGCGGCACGGGCATCCCGCCAAAGTAATTGTGAAGGTTGCGGATGAGGGCGGCTTCGACCTCATTGTCGTGGGCCATAGCGACCACTCGGAGCTATGGGGCCGGCTGCTGGGAGATACCGCCGACCGCATCAGCGACCATGCGCATTGCAGCGTGCTCATCGTCAAGCAGCCTGGGCCACAGCCAACGGGACGCGCAGACAGAAAGCTTTAGCGAACGAGAGGCAACATACCAACGACAACAACAGATTATGATTACTATTCAACAAGTCAGCGCACTGGAAATCCTCGATTCACGCGGCAATCCGACTGTCTCAGCAACGGTCGCCTTGTCGAACGGCATCACTGCCACCGCCAGCGTCCCTTCGGGCGCGTCCACCGGCATCAAGGAGGCGGTCGAACTGCGGGACAAAGACCCCAAGCGGTATGCGGGCAAAGGCGTCTTGCAGGCCGTGGCTAACGTCAACAAGGTGATTGCGGCGAAGCTCAAGGGCAAATCGCCGCACGTGCAGAAGGAGATTGATGACCTGCTGTGCAAGCTGGACGGGACGGACACAAAGGCGAGGCTCGGCGCCAATGCCATTCTCGGTGCTTCCATGGCCGTGTGCCGGGCGGCGGCCCTGGACGCAGGCGTGCCGCTCTACACCCACATCCGAAAGCTCTTTGGCGGCAAGGCCAGCGCGCCCTATGTGCTGCCGGCACCGATGATGAACGTGCTCAACGGCGGAGCCCACGCGACCAACAACGTGGACTTCCAGGAATTCATGCTTTTCCCTATTGGCGCGCCGACCTTCGCCGAGGCGCTGCGCTATGGGGCGGAGACCTTTCACACGCTGAAGAAGCTCCTGCAAAAGCGCGGGCTGGTGACGGCAGTCGGCGACGAGGGCGGCTTCGCGCCCAACCTCAAGACCAACACCGAGGCGGTGGAGCTCATCCTGGAGGCCATCAGCGCGGCGGGCTACCAGGCGGGCAAGCAGATCGCCATTGCCCTGGACCCGGCGGCCAGCGAGTTCTACGACGACGGCGCCTACGTGATGAAGAAGTCGGACGGCTCGCGAAAGACGCCAGCGCAGATGGTCGAGCTTTACGGAGAATGGGTGAAAAAGTATCCCCTCGTCTCGCTCGAAGACGGCATGGGCGAAGAAGATCGTGAAGGCTGGCTGGCCATCACGAAGGCGCTTGGCAAGACACTGCAACTCGTCGGCGACGATAACTTCGTCACCAATCCGAAAGTCTTCGCACAGGGCATCCGCGACGGCATCGCCAACGCCATTCTCATCAAGCTCAACCAAATCGGCACGGTGTCCGAAACGCTGGAGACTGTGGCGATGGCGCAGAAGGCAGGCTACGGGGCAGTGATTTCGCACCGGTCGGGCGAGACGGAAGATGCGTTCATCGCCGACCTGGCGGTCGGCACGGGGGCCGGGCAAATCAAGACCGGCTCCGCGTGCCGCTCCGAGCGGATTGCCAAATACAACCGCTTGCTGGCCATCGAGCAGGAGTTGGGCAAAAAGGCGCGGTACGGCGGGCCGGCGTTTCACCAGAGCCCCCAGCCACTCCGTAGCTGACTCGCTAAAACAGGACGCCCCGCCGGCGTGCTAAGCCGCTCTGGCCTAACGGCTTGCGCCGCGGCCTCTGGCACGGCACGGTGGTTTCCTAGGCGCTCTGCGCGCATCCCATAGCCCCAAACCCACACTCGAGGCCAACCGTTGCGAACTGAAGCCCGGAACGCCAAAAACGTCCGGAAAACCACTATTCCTGGTGTACGCGCTCAGGAGGCTGCCGCTATAGGTGGTGTGCTTTGGCTTACGCTGTTCGCCGTTGCCAGCGCTTCAATTGCCACGTCCTCGGCCTCGTCCGGGGAATACGGCTGAAGCTTCAGTTGCGCCACCTTGAGGACAACCGGCCAAAGCCAGCGGAATGCCTCGTCTCACGCATCCGCATCGCCGGCCTGGAGCGCGCGCAAGTTCACCGGGCGAGCTTGCCCCAAACCACCCCCGGCGGCAAGCGAACTGCAGCGAGGCCCCGCGCTTGAAGCGGCCACGGTTCCCTGTTACTCTTGCGCCATGGTACGACGTCGAACCCCGCCTTCGGTTGCTGAACTGCAAACCGTGCTTCGCCCCTTTTGCCAGAAACACCGCATTCGCCGCTTGGAGGTATTCGGTTCGGTTGCCAGGGGCTTGGCTACGCCTGGCAGCGATGTTGACTTGCTGGTGACGCTCGACGAATCCAGACCCGTCGCGGACCTGCTAGAAATGGCCGGGGAGGCCGAGGAATTGGTGGGCGCGCCCGTGGACTTCGTCCTCCGCGGGGCCTTGGCGAAGTCGCCAAATCCGTTCGCGCGCGAAGGAATCCTCGCATCCGCTGTCCCTCTTTATGGAAGCTAACCAACTGGGGCGGCTGCAG
>Ga0181532_10002231_pt1 | contig 18113 bp, 10 predicted proteins | sample PEATcosm2014_Bin_33_FD_119768 | JGI IMG/M metagenome (GOLD analysis project Ga0181532, IMG submission 119768) | Peatland microbial communities from MTU Mesocosm Facility, Houghton, MI, USA - PEATcosm2014_Bin11_30_metaG | ecosystem: Environmental > Terrestrial > Soil > Wetlands > Peat | place...
CGAGATATCCGTCCTTGTCGTAATCAAACCAGCCGGCGCTGGTGGACCACTGGCCTTCGTCGGCGACGCCGGCCTTGGCGGTCACGTCCGTGAACGTGCCGTTGCCGTTGTTGCGGTAAAGGATGGCGTGGCCGAAGCCGGTGACATAAAGGTCCGGGTAGCCGTCGTTGTCATAATCGCCCACCGCCACACCCTGACCGTAGAGGCCCACGGCGCCCACCCCCGCCTTCTCCGTCACGTCCGTGAAGGTGCCATCGCCATTGTTATGGTAGAGAGCGGAATGCAGCGGGTGAGGAGGCTTGTACCATTCGGTCTCGGCCGTCTGCACCAGGTAAAGATCCATCAACCCATCCTGGTCGTAATCGATCCAGCCCAGGCCGTTGCCCATGGTTTCGATGTAGTTCTTCTCCGCCGTGAAGGTGTGGTCGTGCTGGAAAGTGATTCCGGCCGACTCGCGGATGTCCGTGAAGCGAACCGGGACTGAGATGGGAGGTGTTGCGGCCGGTTCGCCGCTCAGGTGTCCTAGCGTCCCAAGGACTGCACCCAAGACCAATACGAGGAGGATGGTCGGAACGAGCTGCCTGAGTTTGTTTCCTAAGCGAGGAGAGACCTGAGCCATATTATTCAGCAAGCCAGTTCTCGACCGCGATATCGCTGAGGCGCGAAAGATGTGCGAAGTCGCTGTCGGCGGTCACGACCGTCAATCCATGGCGCTGCGCAACCGCAGCGATCCATAAATCATTTTCCTGAAATCCCAAGTCAGCGAGCCGCGTTCTTTTGCGTCGGGACTTCTCTCTTGGACCAAACCGTTCAAACACTGCCGCCTTGAGTTCTCCGTAGCGATCGGCTGTGTCGCGATCGAGAGGCAACACTTCGATGGCTCTCAGGAGTTGGCTGACGCGCTCCGCGTTCGCCGACGGATGGTCGGATTTACGTGCCATATAGACGAGTTCTCCCTGGACGATCACGCAGGTCGCGGCGGAGGTATACCTCAAATCCTCCATCTTTCGAATCAGGCTCGGGTGTCCCTTCAGAAGAGAGCTGCAGTGATTGGTGTCAAGGAGATAACCACTCAAAATTCCGCCCGCCCCCGCGACGCATAAACTTCCTTAAGCCGCTCCTCAAAATCGTCGCCGACCCAAGTGCCCGCGAACTTGAGCAAGGAGCCGACGGTGGAAGATCCAGCGCGTTGGGCGCGCTGCTCGGCCGGGGGTCCCTGACGTGGATGGTTTTGGTTGGCCAGGTTGGTGATCCCTTCTCGCTGAAGAGCGCCGCGTGGCTTCGCTTCGCCGCGCTCCCACCGCGCCCAGGTGTTGGGGCTTACCCGCACTAACGCCGCGGCCGCCGCTTGCGTGAGCTTGAGGCGCAGACGGAGTTGCTTTAGAGATCGTGGGCTCATAAGAGCATTCAACAAGTCGCGAATTCTAACGAGACTAACGGCCGCACAGATTGCAGGTACCGGCCGCAGAACCAACTATACGTACGTATGGGTAGAAGGGTAAAGGTTAAAGTTTAAAGGCGGACTTCACCCTCTGGCCTTTACCCTTTAGCTCTCAAGCTCGTCACTGCCCCAACAATTGCAAGTACCTCCCCACCGCGTCGATCCCGCGATAGAAATTGGGCAGGTGGAACTTCTCATTGGGAGCGTGCAGGTTGTCGTCCGGCAGACCGAAGCCCATCATCACGCTGGGGATTTTGAGGTTCTTCTGGAAGACTCCCACGATGGGAATGGAGCCGCCGGAGCGCATGTAAACCGTCTTGTTCTTGAAGACCTGCTCCATAGCTTCGGCCGCAGCAGCAATCCACTTGCTCTCCGTGCTCACCACGGAGGCGGGCGCCGAGCTGATCACTCGCACCGAGGTCTTGATTCCCTTGGGCGTGATCTTTTTCACGAAGGCCGTGTATTGGCGAATGACTTCCTTGGGATTCATCTCTGGAACAAGGCGCATGCTGATTTTCGCCACGCCAACGGCGGGGATCACGGTCTTGGCGCCTTCGCCCGTAAAGCCTCCCCGGAACCCATGGACCTCAAGCGTCGGTCTGGCCCAAGTGCGCTCGAGCACCGAGAAGCCCTTCTCACCGGTGAGGGCGATCGCTCCGACTTCTTTGCGCAGATATGCCTTCTCGTTAAATGGCAGGCGTTTCCACGCGGCCAATTCCTTCGCGGTGGGTTTCTTTACGCGCTGGTAAAAACCCGGAATGCGAATCTTCCCGTCCGGCCCCTTGAGCTGGTTAATCATCTCGGCCAGGGCCTGGAAGGGGTTGGGCGCCGCTCCGCCATAGACGCCGGAGTGAAGGTCGTGATCCGCGCCCCGCACTTCCAGTTCGGTGTAGACCAAGCCGCGCAGACCGGTGGTAATGGTCGGCAGATCGGGCGCAAACATTTCCGTGTCGCAGACCAGCGCGGCATCGGCCTTCAGCCGGTCCGGGTGGGCCGCCACGTACTCCTCGATGTGTTCTCCGCCCACTTCCTCCTCGCCTTCCAGGAGGAATTTGATGTTGATGGGGAGCTTACCTTCGGTCTTCAGAAATCCTTCCACGGCTTTCACCAGAAGATAGGTCTGCCCCTTGTCATCCACAGCGCCGCGGGCATAGATGTTCTGATTGCGGATCGTGGGTTCGAAGGGCGGCGACACCCATTCCTCGAGCGGATCGGGCGGCTGCACATCGTAGTGCCCGTAAAGCAATAAGGTCGGCTTTCCGGGAGCCTCCAACCATTCCGCGTAAAGGAGCGGATGCTGGCTTTCTTTCCCTGCGATAATCTCGACGTTCTTCATCCCCATTTCGCGAAGCTCATTGGCCAGGAACTCAATGGCGCGCTGCATATCCGGCTTGTTTTCAGGCAAGGTGCTGATGCTGGGAATCTTCAACAGATCCATCAACCCTTGCAGAAACCGGTCACGATTCTGGTGATAATATTCAAATATAGTGGTTGCCACAGTTAATACCCCCGATGTTGAGATTTTGAAACGCTCGGTTGCTTGACTTCTCGACTCATTCCGCGTGCTGCTCATAACGCTTGCGGACCACCACCCCGTAATGAATTCCGGATACGACGGTGAGGGCCGCGGCGATGTAGGCTAAAGCTCGCACCATGCCCCCCATAACAAACGGCACGCGGGCCTGGAAACTGACCGCCGCAAAAACGGTCAACACCTGGACGACCGTGGATGCCTTCCCCAGGGCCGTAGGGTAGAAGGGCCGATAACCGGCCACCAGGCTGATCAGCAGCGCGGTAATGATAATGGCGGCATCGCGGCTGATAACTATGATGGTCAACCACCAGGGAAGCGCCTGGCGAAAAGCCAGGGCAAGATAGGCGGTCGTCATCAGGAGTTTGTCCGCGATGGGGTCCAGCGCCACGCCGAGGGGAGTCTCCTGCTTGAGCAGGCGCGCCACAATCCCGTCTGTCATATCCGTGAGCGCAGCCGCAGCAAGCAGCACTAAAGCGCCGCGGTACCGCTGGTCAACGACCAGGATGGCGAAAAATGGAATAAAGGCCAGACGCAGGATCGTGATCTGGTTGGCCGGCGTCAGGATACGGGAAGTCATGGCTACGAGACAATATTGCGGCGCGGATTCGCGGATGTCAAATTCACTCTTGCTCGGGTAGGGTCTCCGTTTAGAGTAGAGGCGGCTTTACGCCGCCATCTGACGAGGCAAAATCGCCTCTACGAATTCAAATAGGGACATTGCTGGCTGCCTGCGGGCACCCCTAAGGGCCCCTCCTCCAAGGTTTCACGGGCAGGCGGACTGCGCAGTGGCAGGTTGGGCCGACGGGACGGCTCGGTCGGATTCCATTTGATGCATCAGGCTGCGGACCTTAGCCGCATAGAGGCCGTTCGGTTCTGCGCGCAGGTAGGCTTGCATTTCAGCGTAGGCTTTGGCATAAGCGCTTTGCCTCACGTACACGTCGGCCAGCCTCACATGAACTTCCGCGGGGAGTGCGGCATTGAGCGATTCCGCCTTTAAGAACTCCTGCTCAGCGGCGGCGTATTTCCCCAAGTGGTAATCGTCCGCTCCGATTTGAAAGTAAAACTGCCAAGACTGCGGTGAGCGTCGCAAGCCTTCCTGAAGAACCGCTTGGCTCTCCGCATACTTTTTCTCATTGAAGTAGAGCTGGCCAAGCTCATTATACGTATCCAGGTAGTCCGGGTCGCATTCCATGGCCTTCCTGAGTGCCGCTTCGGAGCCCGAGAGTTGCTGTTTCTGGTTTAATGCCAGTGCCAGATCGGTTTGGGCGCGCACGTAACAGGGATATTCTTCGACCGCCTTTCTGAGGTGCGACTCCGCCGTGGAGAGGTTTCCACCGTGCAGTGCAGCGGCTCCTTTCTGATATTCCTTGCGGGCCTTCTTGGATGCGTTGTTGTCCGTGAATGAGGACGAAGGAGGAGGGGGAAGTGATTTCGACGTGGGTGCGGGCGAAAGGTGGACGTTGATCACCAGTTTGTCGCCAACGGTGCCGAGACTCAGGTCTTGCTGATAGGTTTGGAACCCCGGAGCCGTCACTGTGATATGGTAGTAGGTCCTCGCCAGGCCGACGTATTCAAAATACCCTGCGGTATTGACGGGCTGGTCGCCACAGTTCATGCCCTCGCTGGTCTCGAGATGAACGACCACGCCGTTCGTGACGCTTCCGCCGTAGTCCCCTTGCACCCACCCCCCAAGAGTGACGGTGTTCTGAGTCGATCCGCCCTGGTCCGACGGAAACCTGTGTTGGCTTTGGGCCGAAACCACACTCGGAGCGCCGAGTGCGGCCAGCATCACAATGACTACAAATGCTCGGGCGAGGCGGAATCTCGAGGACATGATCGTCCTCCTCCAATCTTCTCGTTCTGCTTCGAGAATCCCCGGAAAGTGGAGTTTAACATTCTCGCTCTCGGGCATCAATCTTAGCTAATAGGGGTGAACCCAGAGGCCAACCAGAGCACCCCAAGGGGTGCCCCTACAGATTTGCGTGGTGCGGGCGTCCCGCTTCTCCGTCTGTCCAAAAAAAAGGCCCTGGCTGCCTTTCTGTGCAGCCAGGGCCCAAATAAGTAGAACAGTTTTCAAGTCAAACTAGAACGAGAACTTCATGCCCAGTTCGACCTGACGAGGATCCCACGTACCGCCGACTTCGCCGTTGCCTGCGTTGAATTGATCGCCACCGCAAGTACGGCCAAACGCCGGGGTACCGTCGTTATTCGGATTCCCGTTGCAGCCCACGTTAACTCCCAGCCACTGAGTATGGTTGAAGGAGTTGAACGTCTCCAGCCGGAACTGAACTGAAGCGTGCTCGCCCCTGAACCACGGCAGCGAGACCTCTTTGAAGAGGGCGAGGTCGAAGTTGTTGCGGCCGGGACCGGTCAGTCCATTGCGTCCCCCGTAGCCGAACATTCCCGGCTGCCCATTGGCATAGTACTGGTCCTCGGTAGGCTGCGACAGGACGGAAGGATCGAACCACCTTACCGTGGGACCAAACGTAGGATCGTTGTACATGGATTTGTGGATCTTAAGCGGGCCGTTCGTATTGCACATAACGGAAGTACCGATTCCAGTGGAGTAGCCCGCCACGCCACAGTTACTCCAGGGACTGAGGCCCTGGGGTTCTCCTGTAAACATCGACGTGATGCCGCTGATCTGCCATCCGCCCAGAGCCTGCCGGGCGACCGCATAGGAGGAGTGCTTGAAGAAGGGCAGCGCGTAGATATAGTTCAACATCAGGACCTGGGTGCGATTCAGGTCGGAGGTCCCCTTCCAGCGATTCATGTCGTAGTTCTCATCCACCGAGCTGAACTGGTAGGTGGAAGTAGAATTGTCAATCATGTGTGCCCAAGTGTAAGCCGCCTGCAAAGTCAAGCCGTGACTGGTGGTGTGCCGGAAGTTGGCTTGCAGAGCGTTGTAGCTGGATACCGCCGTAAACTGCTTCTGCCGGATGTTGCTGAAACCCTGATAGTAGCGGAAGTAATCGGCAGGTGCGTTGTTGTGCATAAGGACATCCTGCACGTCGCAGACGCCATTGGAATCACAACCCGACGTTCCAGCCAGAGCCGGAACAGTCATCGTTTTCACGACGGGAATGGAGATTTGGTTTATGTTCCGGTTGGTGTCCAGATGCCGCCCCTGAGTGCCGACATAGGCTACGGACAAAATGTTGCCTCCCTGGAACTCATGCTGCACGTCCAGGTTGTACTGTTGGACGGAGGGGTTCTTCTGATAATAGGGAATGGACTGGATGCTGGCGGGGCTGACACCCGCAAAGCCGCCCGAGGAGAAGTCGTAGCCATTAATATTGTACCGGGTCGGCCCCAGCGTGGTGGGGGCGTTGCCCTCGAGCCCGATGGTGTTGGAGTCATTGCCGTTTCCAGGCTCGTAGTAGATGCCGTATCCGCCCCGGATAGAGGTTTTCCCTGTACCAAAGGGATCATAGGCAAAGCCGAGGCGTGGACCGATGTTCTCCTTGTAAGGCACCTGGCAGCCCTTGGAGATCGGGCCCACGCCGCATTCCACTAACCCGTTGCCAAAGCCCGAGAAGTCGTAGATCTGGCCTGTGGCCGGGTTCGGATGCAGGAGTCCGTCGGAGCCGAGCACGGAGGCGAGAGCCGGGTTGTAAAGTGAAGGCTCGAAGCTCGAGTCAACCGTCGGGTGAGTCACGTCATGGGGAGGAATCAGGTAGTAGTAACGCACACCGTAATTGATTGTCAGCTTGTGGCTGACTTTCCAGTCGTCCTGAATATACGGCTCGAAGTCCGTGCGCCTCCAGTGTCCCACGCCGTAACCGCCCGTGTAGACACCGTGGTTGTTGAAGGTTCCCTCCGTGTAGGAGTTAATACGGCCCAGGAACATGTCCGCCAGCGCGTTCCCAGTTGTGAGCGGGCCGGAATTGGTGAAATTGTAAATGCCCTGCACCTCGGTGCCGAACTGCTCGGTCAACTGGAATTTCTCCAGGAAGAACCCGAACTTGATGGTGTGCTTGCCATGCAGCAAGGCCACGTTGTCGCGATAGGTGAACACAGGCTCAGCGTCGTAGGGACCGCGGTAGTTGCCATTATCGACCCCCCAGCCGAAGGGAGTTCCTCCGCCGAGGTCGAGGGCGGGAAGCAATTTAACCGGTGCGTTGGCCGGGAAGAAGGTGCTGGCGTTCCAGTCGGAAGGCTTCATGACCGATTTGGCAATGCTGCCCGGGCCCGCTAATACCGAGATCGTGTGTGGGGTATCCGTGTAGCTCATGACGAATTCGTTCATGAGGGTAGGCTTGAAATTGTAGTTGAAGTGGGCCACCGACTGCCGGGCCGGAACGATGTAATTGGTCGCGGTAGTATCGTAGCTTGATCCCGTCCAGAGTGCTGGTACGGTTTCTTTGGTCCAGGTATCGCTGGAGACGCGCACGAACAGCGTCGCCTTGTCGCTGATGTTCTCGTCAACACGGCCCACCGTGTCAGAGAAGTTGGTCGGTACCTTGTGCGCGCCGATGTATCCAACTGGTCCATTATTGGGCAGGGGAACATAAGCGTTCAGCCAGTCTGCCCCGTTATTGTTCACGGGGGTAACCTTGTCCATTGTCACGCCGTTGACCGTGGGCAGAACGCAGTTTGCCGGCGAGAAGTACTGAGGGTACTGGCCTCCTCGATAGTTCCCGGACGATGGGTCGCATTCGCTGAAGTCACCGGTCCGCATCAGCGCCGTGGGTACGGATCCGCCAACTGTGGTGGCGGCGCGATACAAAGCACGCTCTTCCGAAAAGAAGAAGAACGTTTTGTTTTTGCTGGTATTGTAGACCTTGGGAATGTAGAAGGGCCCGCCGATCGTGCCACCGAAGATGTTCCACTGGAGAGGGCTCTTGGGAGCATTCCCGCCTTCAGGACTGATTTGCCGGTTGGTGAAGAATGGGTTGGCATCGAAATCCTGGTTGCGGTTATATTCGTGAGCGCTCCCGTGGAAATCCTTCGTCCCGCCTTTGGTCACCATCTCGACTAGTGCTCCCGCATGCTGGCCGACATCCGCGCCGTAGTTGGAAGTCGAGACGCGAAACTCCGCGATGGTTTCGACGCCTGGAGTAACTGCGCCCCCGCTAGCCTGAGAGCTTTCCTGGGCGTTGTTGCCGCCGTCGTATTCGATCTGGCTGTATTCATTGCGGTTGCCGTTGAATGAAACGGTGATCTCGCCGCCCGCGTGCCCGAGTTGCATGGCGGATTCTTGGCCATCACCAATGGCGGCTCCTGGAACCAAGAATTCCAGGCCCATAACGTTCTGGCCATTCAGGGCCAAATTGTCGATTTGCTTTGAGGTGACGACGTCAGAAACCGTGGCATTCTCGGTTTCGACCTTGGCCACGTTGCCGACGACCTCGACTTTTTCGGTAACCTGGCCGACTCTCAAGACCATATCCACGCGCTGGGTTTGGCCCGCTTCAACGGCGATTCCAGAGCGCACGAGTTTCTCGAAGCCTGTCGCTTCAGCGCTGACGACGTAGTCGCCGATAGGTATTCTGGCCGCCGAGTACTCTCCAGCGGTCGTCGAGGCCACGTCGCGCACGAATCCTCGATTAGGGTTTGAAACGGTAACTTTGGCTCCCGGTATCACGGCGCCGCTGGCGTCGGTTACCGTGCCGACGATGGTCGCAGTATCCTGCGCCCAAATGGGGATACCTGCCAAGAAAACAAAACCAACGAGCAGGTATAACGCTCTCCTCATATGTATTCCTCCTTTAAGATGAATGGAACCGACGCTAAATCGTAGACGACCGCAAATGGCCGTTAAGTGATGCAAGAAGCAGATAACCACATTCGCGCTAAGAATCCCCGCTTGGGCGGGTGTAAGACCTCTAGGGCAGTTCATCATGCGAGGGACGAACTCCGGCATCTGGCACAGAAGAGATTAGGTTTCATAATGCGTTTTGTCAAGTGAAATCTTTCTATTTTTTTGCATTGTGAAACTTGCTGTGTTGATGTATTCTCTTTTCGCAGTGGGATGATTTTGAAGAACGTTTCAACCCGCGAAACCTTGTTTTGAACGCCTCCTGTGCACTGAATTGCTTTTCCGATTTTGTACAGTAAAATCGACATGAAATTCTCGACAAAGTCATCCCTGCACGGTCCCCGGAAAACCAAACCCGTTGGCGTCCTCACCAAGGCACTTCGCGTTGTTGATTTGCTTCAGGACTCCCGTTCCCCCTTGTCTTTGCACGAAATCAGCATCCAGGCAGCAATCAACAAGAGCACTGCTCTCCGTCTTCTTGCTCACCTGGAGGGTGGAAAATACCTACGGCGTGATGAGAGGGGTGGATACAGCCTGGGACCCAAGTTTTTGCGGCTGGGCAGCCACTACAACGTACAAGCTCCCTTGCGGGAGATGGCGCGTGAGCCTCTCTGGGAGCTGTGGCGGGTTACCCAGGAAACGGTCAACCTGGCGGTGCTCGATGGCTTCGATGTGGTCTATATCGATTGCCTGGAAAGCCCGCATGACTTGCGCCTGGTCAGCAATGTCGGCATGAGGGCGGTCCTTTACCGCACCGCGCTTGGCAAGGTGCTTCTCGCATTCCAGCCGGCCGAACAGTGCGAGCGGCTCATCAAATCAATCCACTTCGAGACGTTCACACCACATACAGTCACTTCCGCATTCGAGTTGGGCAGGGATCTTGACTTGATTCGCCAGTCCGGATTTGGCGTGGACGACGAAGAAAGCGTTCTGGGACTTCGCTGCATTGCCGCTCCCATTCTGGACACGCGGGAAATTGCCGTGGCGGCGATCAGCATCTCGGGTCCTACCAGCAGGATCACGCCGCAAAAGACTCCCATGCTAGGGGAAGCGGTGAAGGCCGCTGCCCGCGAGGTGTCGGATCGAATCGTCAGTCTGCCCACCATGGCATGACAATCCTGACCGGGAGGCGATGCGCGATGTAGGGCCGAACGGCGTTCGGCCCGGCGTCCACCACGGCATGGCAATTCTGACCGGCAGGCGATGCGCGAAGTGGGCCGAACGCTGTTCGGCCCTACATCGCCCAGGAGACCGGCCATAGATCCCTTTGACGAGCCTGGGCACTCAGGAGGGGTCCCTCCTACGAGTGCTGCGCGGCAAGAGCAAGGAACCACGGTGTGGCACGCAACCCGCCCCACGTATCGGGCCGATGGTTGGCGACGAAGATCTTTCGCAGCGTCTCATCGTACGGAATTAGGGCGTCCCAAAGAACACCCGGAGAGTTCTGCCAGCGGGGATCGGGCGGTCCGCCGTCAATGCGTTGGAACTTGGCTCCCGAAATCTGGTGGTTCCACATGAAGTCGCGGTTGGTGGCAATCAGGCGGTCAATATCCTCGCGGTGGAATACCAGGTTATGTTGATAGGCAGCGACAATGCCCTCCAGGTCGATGGCGTAATAGCCGCCGTTTGGGTGGACGCCGACCCAGTGCTTGGTTTTGCCGTCCGGCTTATAATCCCAAGGCCCCGCCGGGTCCCAGTAATCCCAGACAAAGTACTTCCCGTCCTCCCGAGTCTTCATCCGGGAGCGCATGAGTTGCCACCACTTCTCGCAGCGTTCCCGATAGACCTGTTTGCCGGTGACATCAAACATGGCGATCAGCCAAAGGGCTATGAGGTTTTCCTTGTTGTCGGGATGTGAAAAAGCCTCGGACTTTCTGCGTGCGAAGCCTTCCGTAAAGCGGCCGGTGGACCGGTCAATCCCGAAGTACTGAACAACCCAGATTCCGCCGACCGCGCAATCTCGCCAGGCGTCGCGCGAGTCCCACTTCTCGAACGTCCGTTCGGCCAGTTCGAGATAGCTCCGTGCTTTCCCGCCCCATCTGGTTTCTAGCGCGGGCGTCTTCAAGACTTCGTCAGCCATGAGCGTCATGGGGCGCAGGATCATCGCTTCACCCAACATGCTTTCGTAGTCAAAGCCCTCGGTTTGGTCGCTGACCTTAGGCCAGCCGAGATAACCGTCGGGCTCCTTGACGGCGCGCCTGATGCAGGCGTCAGCCCAGTCGATCAACCGCTCGATCCATTTCGTATCGTGGGTGGCAAGATAGCCGTAATAGAAGCCATCGAGAAACGGGCTTACAAGCCAGCCCAACTCCTCGGCCATTTCCGTGTCGCAATAACGGTTCTTCGTTGAGTCCGCGAGGATGAATCTCTCCCAGCGCACCTGCCACTCCTGGGCGGTCGACGCATCAATCCATGGCGCCGGAGGCTCCGTCGAGGCTGCGCGCCCCAAGATAGTGTCAAACGCGGCGATGGCGGAAGCCGCGGCGATGGCTTGGGCAGAGATTTCCAGCAAGAAATTGCGACGCTTCATGTGGGTCTCCTTGGGAGGTCATCCGGGTTATCCTAGCCACCAGCCTTAATCCTCTGCTCAACAAGAAGGGGATTGTGCCAGGGTGGCCACAACGTCCGCCCCTACTGCTTGGTCTAAAAAAAAACGGCCCTGGCTGCCGATCGTGAAACAGCCAGGGCCCAATCGTACATGAGGGGAAAGAGAGTCAAACTAGAACGTGAACTTCATGCCCAGTTGGACATTACGCGGACCCCAGGTGCCGGCGACTTCGCCGTTGCCCGCGTTGAAGGCGTCTCCGCCGCAGGTTCGTCCAAACGCCGGACTACCGTCGGCATTGGGGTTCCCGTTGCAGCCGAAGTAGACCCCTTTCCACTGGGGATGGTTAAAGGTATTGAAAGTCTCCAGGCGGAATTGCACCGAAGAGTGCTCGCCGTTGAACCACGGAGTATCGAAGGCTTTGAAGAGGGCGAGGTCGAAGTTGTTGCGTCCAGGGCCGGTCAAGGTATTGCGCCCCGCGTAGCCGAACATACCCGGCTGGCCGTTGGCGTAGAATTGATCCAACGTTGGTTGCACCAGGACGGAGGGGTCGAACCACCTCACCACGTTGCCGTAAGTGGCGTCGTGGTAGACGCTCTTCTTGATTTTCATCGGGCCGACCGTATCGCAAGTTACGCCGCCTCCGATACCGGACGACAAACCTGTAATACCGCATACGTTGCCGTTGTAGTTGGTGCCCATGGGGCCGATGGGAACACCCGTAAACAGAGCGGTGATCCCGCTTATACGCCAGCCTCCCAGCGCTTGTTTGGCGAACTTGTTCATCGAACTCTTGAAGAACGGGAGGTCGTAGATGTAATTCAGCATCAGGACCTGGGTGCGATTGAGATCGGAGGTTCCCTTAAAGCGGCTCAGGTCGTAGTTGGCGTCCACTGTAGTTCCGCCGCCTTGGGCGTAGTAGGCAGTAGAGTCGTCCAGCAGATGGGACCATGTGTAGGCGGCTTGCACCGTCAGCCCATAGCCGGTGGTATGGCGGAAGTCGAGCTGCATGGCGTTGTAGCTGGATACTGCCGTAAACTCTTTCTGGTTAATGCTGTTAGCCCCTTGGTAAGGGACGAAGTAGGCGACGGGCAACTCGTTGTGGATAAGGATATTCTGCACGTTGCAAACGCCGCCCGGGCAGAGGAGATTGCCATTCGAGTCTGTGACGTTGGCCAAGGCCGGAACCGTCATGTTGGGGACGACAGGGATGGGGACCTGGTCCAGGTTGCGGCCCCTGTCCAGATGCCGTCCCAAGTTACCTACATAGGCAACGGTCAGGAAGTTGTTTCCCTGGAACTCGTGCTGCACATCGACGTTGAACTGCTGGACGGCCGGGTTCTTCTGGTAGTAGGGAATCGACCCGGGGTTTACTGGTCCGGTACCTGCGAAACCGCCGGAGCCAAAATCGTAACCGTTGATGTTGTACCTTTGCGGGGCCACGGTGGTTGGAGTGTTTCCTTCGAGTCCGATGGTATTCGAGTCGTTGCCATTTCCGGGCTCATAGTAGATTCCGTATCCGCCCCGGATTGAAGTCTTTCCTTTGCCCGTGGGATCCCATGCAAAGCCGAAGCGGGGACCGATGTTCTCTTTGTAGGGCACCTGGCAACCCTTCGCGACCGGGCCCGCGCCACATTCCACCAGGCCGTTGCCAAATTCTGTGAAATCGTAAATCTGGCCGGTGGCCGGGTTCGGATGCATGATTCCGTCCGCTCCGAGCACGGCCGCGAACGCCGGATTGTAGAGTGAAGGAATAAAGCTCGAATCCACAGTAGGCTTGGTCACGTCATGGGGAGGAATCATCAGGTAGTAACGCACGCCGAAGTTCAGCGTGAGCCTGTGATTCACCTTCCAGTCGTCCTGAAGGTAAGGCTCAAAGTCCGTACGCCTCCAATGTCCTACTCCGTAACCGCCGGTGTAGTCGCCGTGGTTGTTGAAGGTTCCTTCCTGGTAGCTGTTGATGCGTCCCAGGAACATGTCCGCCATAGCATTCCCAGTGGTGAGCGGGCCGGAATTGGCGAAATTGTAGTACCCCTGGTCTTCAAAGCCGAACTGCTCGGTCAACTGGAATTTCTCCAGGAAAAACCCGGCTTTGATCGTGTGGTTCCCGTGCAGCCAGACTATGTTGTCACGATACGTGTAGACAGGCTCGGCATCGTAGGGGCCCCGGTAGTTTCCGTTGTCCGCATAAAAGCCAAACGGGCCTCCGCCGCTGACGCTGATTCCTGGCAGCAACTTGACGTTGGAGTTCGCCGCAAAGAACGTGCTGGCGCTCCAGTCGGAAGGCTTGTCGACCGACTTCGCGATGCTCGCCGGACCTGCGATGGGGTTGATCGTATGCGGCGTGTCGGTGTAGCTCATAATGAATTCGTTCATGAGCGTGGGTTTAATGTTGTAATTCAAATGGAACACGCTCTGCCGGGCAGGTACGCTGTAGTTGGTGGCCGTCGTATCGTAGCTATTTCCCGACCAAAGCGCGGGCACGCTCTCCTTGAGCCAGGTGTCGCTTGAGAAACGCACGAACATCGAGGCTTTGTCGCTCAGGTTCTGGTCCACGCGGATTACGCTGTCGCTGAAATTCGTCGGCACCTTTTTGGCACTGACGTACCCAGTCGGACCGCTATTGGGCAGCGGAACATAAGCGTTGAGCCAGTCCGCCGCGTTATTGTTTACCGGGGTCACCTTGTCAACCGTCGCGCCATTGACGGTCGGTAAAATGCACTGCGCCGGCGTGAATTGCGGGTACTGGTTTCCCAGGTAGTTCCCCGACGCGGGGTCGCATTGGCTGAAGTCGCCGCTCCGCTCCAATTCAGTGGGAGCACCACTGCCGATGACTGTGGCCGCCCGGTATTTAGCCCACTCCTGCGACCAGAAGAAGAATGTCTTGTTCTTGCTGTCGTTGTAGACTTTCGGAATGTAAAAGGGCCCGCCCAAGGTGTATCCGAAAATGTTCCACTGGAGAGGCTGCTTGGGGGCATTCCCTCCAGGAGGAGCGATCTGCTGGTTGGCGGACCAATCGTTGGCGTCAAAAGCCTGGTTGCGAACGGCTTCGTGGGCGCTGCCGTGGAAGTCCTTGGTGCCGCCCTTCGTCACCATCTCGATCAGGGCGCCCGCGTGCTGGCCAACGTCCGCGCCGTAGTTGGAAGCGGAAACGCGGAATTCTGCGATGGAATCCAGCGCTGGAGTTACCGCGCCGCCGTTTGCAAGGGAGCTTTCCTGGGCGTTGTTGCCGCCGTCATACTCGAGTTGGCTGTACTCGTTGCGGTTGCCGTTGAACGAGACGCTCATTTCGCCGCCCGCGTGCCCCAGTTCCAGGGCGCTTCCTTGGCCGTCAGCGATAGCAGCCCCAGGCACGAGGAATTCCAGCCCGAAGACGTTCTCTCCGTTCAAAGCCAAATTGTCGATCTGTTTCGAAGTGACGACGTCAGAAACCGTGGCGTTTTCGGTTTCAACCTTGGCCGCGTTACCCACGACTTCGACCTTTTCGGTAACCTGGCCAACCTTCAAGGTCAGATTCAGGCGCTGGGTTTGGCCCGCTTCCAGGGTAATCCCCGAGCGCACGAGTTTTTCAAATCCTGTCGCCTCGGCAGTGACGACGTAATCGCCGATCGGAATTCTAGCCGCTGTATACTCTCCGGCGGTGTCCGAGGCAACTTCGCGCACGAACCCTCGGTTAGGATTCGAGACGGTAACTTTGGCTCCTGGTACCACGGCACCGGTCGAGTCTGTTACCGTGCCGACGATGGTGGCCGTGTCTTGCGCCCACATCGCGACCGGTAATAAGAGCAGAAAGGCTGAAACGAGCAAGGCGGCCTTTCGAGCGCCGTCTGCCCGCGATAAGGGCTGGCGCTTCCAATCACCTCGCCCAGTTGAATATTCCATGTAATAACCTCCTTCTTATACTCGCAAGACCGACGCCTGGCCCGCAGACGACCGAATTAGGCCGTTAAGTGGTGCAAAAAGACTGAAGACTGTCACGTTACTGTCACACTTTCGTTAATTCGCTTAGGACAAGCGCACGTAATTCGTGGGAACTCGTGATGCGAGGGAAGAACCCCACGTCCTGGGACAAGCCTTATATCGCCACCAGGGTATTTTGTCAAGCTAAATTTTGACTTGTATCATATTTAGAGAACACTTCTTCCCCACGCAAACTGGCTTCCGGCAATTCATTTGGTGAGCGAGCCCCCCCCACGAACTGCTGGGGCTCCTGGCCCTAAATTCCGCCTGCCAGTGAATTCAGAGCATTCTTGTCTCCATATGTGCCACTTAGTCCGAGATTGTGATGGGAACGGTCCTAGGACTTCAAGGCTTACCGGCGGGGCTACTTGGCGGGGACGCAGCGGTGGCGGTGATGCCGGCTTTAAGCATCCGCTCAGAAATCTCGCGGGCAGGGGCAGCGTACTGCCCATTGGGTTCAAGGCGAAGGTAGGCTTGGAATTCCGCCAACGCGTTCGAGTTGGCTCCCGTCCTCATATATGCGCTGGCGAGCTTGATATGAAATTTCGCAGGCATCTCCGGATGGAGGGTTTGCGCCACAAGATAGTCTTGCACGGAATCCGGGTATTTCTGCAGCCCGTAGTGAGCTTGTCCCAATTCAAAGTGGAAAAGCCAGGCCTGGGGCGAGAGGCGCAATCCCTGGTTCAAGATTTCCTCGCTCTGCGCGAACTTCTTCTGGAGGATGTAGAGCTCAGCCAGCTCGGAAAAGGGATCCAGGAAACTTCCATCGCATTTGATGGCCTTCTTGAAGCAGGCCTCGGCGTCTTCTGGCTTGTGGTCGCGAAGATCAACTTCCGCGAGAGAGGTTTGTGCTCGCGCATAGCACGGGTACTCCGTTACAGCTCTCTCGAGGTGGCGGCGAGCGTCCGTCGCCTTGTTTTGCTCCAGGAAACGCTTGCCTTTCTCAAACTCTTTACGGGCGGATGCGGGGGCCGCCTCATCTGTAACCGCCGGTGGGACCTTGGCTGAAACTTTGTCGCTGGGGGTGAGGTATACGTCAATGGTGTAGGTTTGTCCGCGGAACTCCAGGTTTATGTCCTGCTGGTAGACCTGGAATTTGTCCGCCGTAACGGTCAGGTGATACTCTCCCGTAGAGAGGCCCTCGAATGCGAAGTTGCCAAAAGCGTCTGTGGGGCGCCTCCCGACCACACCGCCTTCCTCTGACTCCAGAGAAACCTCCACTCCGGAAGAAACCACCTGCCCATCCTTCGTCAACACTCGGCCTTTGAGTGTCACGGTCTGGTCCGCAAGCGTCGCCGGCGGATGAGCAAACAATAAGCAAAGCAGCGTCGACGCGCATGCAACCTTGGCGCGAAACGAATCATGGAACGCGACCATGGCCCTGTACCCTGCCTTTTGCGGGTAGGAAGCCCCTATCTCGCCAAGGCCAAGTTACCACGAGCGCTCGGTGTAATTCAAATGGGGGATCGAGTCGAGGTGTGCGACACCCAAGTTGGCAAATGCCGTGCGAGTCGCAGGGGACGCAAATCGTGGCGCGGACATCCTGCCCGCGCCACTCCTTTGTTCCAGGGCATGCGTTGGCGGGTGGGGCTACTCGACCCGGATGTTCCCTGAGACGGTGCTCACGTCCAGCAAGAACCCGCCATCGCCGACTTTGCCTTCCAGGTCGTGTTTGCTCAGTGAGCCTTGCACCGTCATCTCTCGTTGAGTATGAACGGTGCCGGAAACCGTATGGGCCCGGAGCGTGAAACCTTGCTGGCTGGGCAGGCGCACCGTGACGTTGCCGGAAGCGGTGGAGAGCCGCCAGGATTCCCGGCCTTCCCCTTCCACCACAATGTTTCCGCTCGCGGTCTCGGCTCGCACGTGCCCGTGAACGCCTTCGAGTTGCAGCGTGCCGGAGCCAGTGTTCACGTCCACGTCACCTGGCGCGGTCTGCTTCAGCGTGACGCTGCCGCTACCGGTGGAGGCGTGCAGGCCGCCCGCCACGCCAGTGGCCTCGATTTGGCCGCTGCCGGTCGAAGCGTGCACCTCCCCTTTCACTCCATCCACAGTAATGTGGCCGGACCCGGTTGAGGCCCTGACGGCGTCTCCAATGTTGGCCAGGCGCAGGTGACCGGAGCCCGAAGACGCTTCAGCGGGGCCGCGCAGGCCGTTTATACTCTGATCCCCGGAACCCGTGTTGGAGCGCAAACGTGTCTCAGTGGGCACCACAATCTCGTAACTAATGGAGATGTTGTGCTCCATTTCATGATTATCAAGGTGGCCGATCTTGATGAGATTACCGTGCTGCTCAATTGGCGGGTTGCTCTCCAAGTACCGGACCTTGCTTTCAGCATCCGAGCTATCGAACCAGCCGTTTGAAGACCGGATCGTGCCGGTGATGCGGACGGTGGAGTTGTCACCGGTGCGCACGTCGACGGTTCCAGAGCCCGTCTGGACCTCGAGGTCGACCGGGCCGGAGACCTGCAAAGTACGCGCAAAGTGTCCCTCCGCGGCGCGAGCGGCGGCGGGGACGTACAAAGACAAAACAGCGACGATCAGAATACTCATGGGGAGCCAGCGGCTTGACTTCATAAACACATTCTCCTTTTTTGGCACGGGCTTCTTATCGGTTATACGTATCAACTGCTCGTTTTGTTTAGACGCGCGAAGCCCCGCTCCGTGAGCTTGCGCCCGCGAACCGTGGCGCAAGCGTCGCGCCCGCGCGAAGTCCTCCCGCGTCCGACACTACTTGAGCCCGGCTGTGTCACAATGCTAAGCTCCAATCCATGGATGAAGTAGCCGAAAGACAAGCCGAGAGGGCCTCCGCCGTCGAGCAATATCGCGCCTTGCTTGAGATCTCTGAATCTATTGCCACGCATCGCGACCTGCC
>Ga0181532_10002234_pt1 | contig 18106 bp, 15 predicted proteins | sample PEATcosm2014_Bin_33_FD_119768 | JGI IMG/M metagenome (GOLD analysis project Ga0181532, IMG submission 119768) | Peatland microbial communities from MTU Mesocosm Facility, Houghton, MI, USA - PEATcosm2014_Bin11_30_metaG | ecosystem: Environmental > Terrestrial > Soil > Wetlands > Peat | place...
GGCGATCCTCACCCGCAGAGGCCCCTCTTCAAGCAGCGAGCAGTAGATGAGATAGGCTAAAACAATGAGGCCGCAGACCGCGCCGAGTTCGGATGCTTCGAGAATCCCAACCCCGGCGGCCAGGCCGGCAAGAGCGAAGAACGTCCACCGTTTCAGCTTGCGCCCCGCCTGAGCGCCTGACGCCACCAGCCCGATGCTGAGATAGCCCATGGCCATGCCCAGAACATCTTGGGTAACCCCCCAACAAGAGGCCGAGAGGAAGGCGGAATTGAAGGCCACCGCCAGCGCGCCCGGAAGCGCGGCGGCCTGCGCCAGGCCCAGCCGCCGAAACGCAAACCAGGCGCCCATTCCGAGAAGGCATAAGCTGACAGGAGCCAGGAACTTGCTGCTGCCAAGGGGACCCAGCACCCAAAGCAGCAGCGTCGTGATCGTCTCTCCAAACGAACCGGCGTTAAACCCCAGGCTATTGAGATCGGCCCACCGGCCCGTCAACCCCGCCGGCAGTTGCATCCACCCGGCCTTCAGGAATCCCAGCGGGCAATCATTGGAAAAGAGCACGTACCCGGGAACAAAACTGCGCCAGAATAACAGCCCCAGCAGACCCGAGAGCACCGCCAAAGCCACCAGCGCGCCTCGACTCTTTGCAGTGGGGGGCTGGCTCGCGCTCGACCGCGTCGCCGCCGGGGCGCTGCCGCCAATCGTGGAGGTAATGGTCTCCACCCTCGTCTTGACCTCACTTACCTGCTGATAGCGCCGTTCAGGTTGTCTTTCCAAAGCGCGCAAGACCACCTCATCCAGGCGCACATCGAGCACCACCTTGCTGGAAGGCGGTTCGATCGGCTTGCCAGGTAGCTCACCCGTAAGCATCTGATAAAACACGACTCCCAGCGCGTAAATGTCGGCTCGATGGTCCACCTCGCTGGGGTTTTCCGTCTGCTCCGGCGACATGTATTGCGGCGTGCCCACGACTTTGCCGGCTTCCGTCAGGGCGCAAGCTCCGGGGGACGCGCCTTGCCCGGGGGCCGGCTCTCCTGTCCCCCCCATGATCTTGGCCAACCCAAAATCCGCCACCTTCACGCGCCCGCGCCGATCCAGCAGGATATTCTCCGGTTTGATGTCCCGGTGGACAATCCCCTGATCATGGGCGTATTGCAGCGTGTCACAAATCTGGGGCACAATGGCCAGCGCCTCCCTTGTCGAAACCCGGCTCCTGGCCAGCAACTGCTGCAGGCTCACACCATCCACGTACTCCATCAGGAAAAAGTAGAGCCCGTCCGTCCGCCCGAAGTCGTAAATGGTCACGATACCGGGATGATTCAGTTTGGCCAGCGCCCTGGCTTCGCGCATGAATCGCTCGGCGAACGCGACATCCTTGCCTATGTCCGGGGGCAGAATCTTCAATGCGACAATACGGTCCAAATCCCTCTGCCGGGCTCTGTAAACCGCTCCCATGCCCCCTTGGCCGACAAAGCCCAGAATTTCGAGTTGCGGAAATTGCGGAGCAAGTGCCTCGATTCCCGGCGGGTTGAACCGAGGCGCTTTGCCGCCGGTGTCGGTGCCGGTGGGAAAGGCCCCCTGCATGAGGCACGTCGGGCAAAGCCCTTGGGGAGCGCCGGCCTCAAGCGGTTTACCGCAGATCGAACACAATCGCGTCGTATCCATGTCCGTTGCTACGCCAACGCGAGCGGAAGGTTACAAGCTCTTTGCATGAATCGGCCATCGTCATCCCGCCAGAACCTGGAACAAATAGCGCATCTCCGCCTCCACCTCCCTTGGGTCATCGAGGGTATTGGCAATTTCATCGTGGATGAGTTCCCGGTAGCGCTTCCGCAGCCGATGCACGGTCACTTTCACCGCGCTTTCGTTCATGCCCAGCTTCAGGGCCAGTTCGGCATAGGGTTGAGATTCACGCAGCCCCAGCAGGGTTTGCTTGAGAGCGGCGAACAAGTCCGTTTTGCCTTCGCTTTGATATTCGCCTTCGAGCCGGCCCAACACATCTGCGAGGAGGGTCACGGCCCATTGCTTTTCAAACAGCTTGTCGGGCGAGGAATGAGTTGCCGGCTCCAGGTCGAAACGCTCCTCCGCCGCTGCCCAATCCAGCGACAGCATCTGGCAACCGCCGCCCCGCTTTTGGGCCATTCCCTGTTTCCATTCACTGGCCAGGAAGTGCTTCATGGCCGTGAGGATAAAGGAGCGGAACTTGCCCAGCTCCGGGGCGGCGCTGGCCAGCGAGCGGCGTTCGAGCAACTGCTCAAAAAATGCCTGGGTCAGATCCTGGGCATCATTCGCCGAATAACCACGGCGGCGCACATAAGCATAGAGCGGATACCAATAGGTTTGGCAGAGTTTGGCCAGAGCCTCCCGCGCCCGAGTGCTGTCGTTGTTGCTCGCCGCCAGTACGACCGACCAGTGCGTTGTATTAAACGCTGCTTGCGGCCTGGCAGGACCCGAGCTGCCGGTTTCAGCGGACATCATCCCCCACAGATCTTAGAAGAAACCGGACAAAGGTTACAAGCAAATGGACCGCACACCACGCCGTGCGCCTCGCTCCCCGCTGCGCCGTCTCCGGGACAAGACCGACGTGGTTGAACTCATTCTCCGCCGCAAGCTGCCTCGCGATTTGTCCGTGGCACCCGCGGTTCGTCGGCTTCATCAGGAAACCTGGGATGCGCCCCAGGCTGACGCCGGAGTTCGCTGGTAGTGAGTGACGAGAACGTGGTTCTCTCCTGCGGCGAAGCCCGAGCCTCTGCCTATCCCCTCCCCAGCCCCTCCCGACACACACCGTAGGTTGAAACTGAACCTACGGTGTGTGTCGGGAGGGGCTAGGGAGAGCATACGGCGCGGTGCCGGTGAAATAGAGTGCGCAAGTGCAAGTACCGATGGCGCAGGAACTTCCGTATCCGAGTCGCATGAGGGCAGCGATTGGTTAGAGATCGGGCATGGCGGGTCTCGGCTCGGGAACGCGGGCCGAAGGACCGGTAACTCTGGTCATGTCTGTAAGCATCTGTGGCTTCAAGCTTTACTCCTTGTGTAAGCCCCATTCCCCTGAAAGGGCGGCAGAAACGCGGCTCAGCCGCCCGCCAGCACCTTCTTCCGCCAATTCTGCACGCTCACCGCGTCGAACCGCTCGCCCGCGAAGACGACTTGTCTCACCGTCTTCCCGGCGGCGCTTTCGCGCTTGAGGCAGGCGCTCACGTCCATCCAGCGGATTTCGCCATCCGACGTGCGGATAACCAACATGACCGCGTAAGCCTGCTGCTGCCAGTAATCGGCCCAGCGCGGGTTCTTGGTCTGAAACACCTCCGCGCCTTCCGCTCACGTCGTCTTCACTCCTGAGGCCGCTTCCACGTAGGATTCGCCCATCATCATCTTGTAGTGAGCCAAGTGGCCGGATTCCTCAAATATTGATCTGAACACCTTCAAGTAAGTCTCGATCAATGTGTCGTCAACCGACACGTAGAGATCGTCCAGAGCGTGGTGCGAACCGGCGTTGACCCAGGAGAACAGGGACCTGCATATCAACTTCTCCTTGCCTTCAAATAACGCGCAAATCTTGTCAGGATCAACGCCGCCCAGAATCTTGAAATAGTTCTCCAATATTCGCCTGAGGGTATTCTGGATCGTCAGGTTTGAGCGGTCTGCCTTCCTAACTTCGGCCCACAGGAGTTCGTAGGAGGTCTTGATTGGGTTCGAGGCGTGCTTCTGCACTTTCGATGCCAAGCCCATCTTCCGGACGACCCAGAAGGTTTCCTCGTTCATTGCCTCGTTTGTGCGCCTTGGGTTGAACGTGACATCTTTGTGGAAATACACGTTGTGAGTGAGGACAAATACCTGCTTTATGTGTCCGGTTCCCGCCCGGACCTCCTCCAACAGGCCCTTGATAAGACTGCCAACCATGAACAAGATGTCGCTGTCGAGACTGGAAACGGGATCGTCAAAAACGACTACGCGGTCTGTGGTCATGCCGGTTTCCGAGTCGCTTCCTTTTAGCAGGTGATAGAAGTAAAGGAAGGTGACGAAGTTCTTTTCTCCTTCGCTTAGTGTTGCCCGTGCATCAGCACCGTCTGGCCGGACTAGTTTGTAAGACCTGCCGTTACCTGCCTTTGCAAGCGAGAAACTCTGAAAGCCAAAGGACGACAGCACGGCGTTAATTCCGTCGATAGTGGGCTGGATGCTGGTCGTCTGTTTTTCAAGCTCGCATATCGAGGCAGCCTTTTTCGCCCTGTCAGCCGTCGCAGACTGAATCTGTCCGGTCATTGCGGTGATGGCCTTGCTTAAGCCTTCCCGCTTAGTTTTGTAGCTGTCCAATTCCGCCTTTAGCTCAACCTCTAACAGATACTTCCACACTTCTGCGGTTAGGTCGCTCTGCTCCGTTCTAAGATTTGCAACCGTTCTGTTGTGCTCAATGACGAGGTTGTTCGCGGCGTCAATCAGTGCCTTTATCGCTGAAAGCACATTTGCGAGGGATTCAAGCTCAACGACCTGACTTGGCTCCTTCTTCTTTGCCGCGAGGTTCTGGAGATTACTTGCGAGTTTTGCGCCCAGTAGTTCCTTCTCGGCCTTTAGCTTTTCCACATCAAGGAACTTGGAAGGGGCGGCGACAATCAACCCGAGCTGCTCCTGAAGCTGCTCGGAGTCGGCCTTGTAATTGATGGTGAGTGCGTCAATCGCCTTGCTATCGGTTTCAAAGGCTTCGTCAAAATACTCGTTCAAGCTCTGCGCAAATCCCTCGGACGTGTTCTGCTGGCAGAATGGACACACCCTTCCATTCGCCTCGTAGAACGTACGGCCTGCTCTAACCCAGTCGCTGTTACCCAGCTTCTTGATCATAGCCGCAATATCGACGTCATCCTTGCCGATAACGCGCTTCTTGAGGATCGGATTGCTTTCGTGAGCCACAATCGCAGCCGTCTCGACTGCTCCGATAGGTTTTTCGGCTGTCGGAGTTGGGCCGAAGGCCGTCTCTGCTCTCTTTTCTAAGTCAGCCAACGATTGGAGAACCGCAGTGTTAACAGGCAACTCTTGGAGGACCTTTCCCTTAAACTTCGCGGCGTTATTGCGGAATCCGGCGAAAGCACCTTGGAGTTTCGCGTCGTGCTTCTGCTTCTGTGCCCAACACTTACGTTCCAACTCTGCTTCCAAGGCCGCCAGCTCACCAGTTTTCCCGCCTGCTCCATCCTCGCCGTTCAAACCCACATTCAGACTTTCGATCTTGTTCGTGAGTCGGTCTAGTTCACCTTTTGCAGCGGCAATCTTGTTGAGAATATCCACATTCTTCTCACCGAGCGTGAACACGCCCCTTAGTTCCGCGGATTGATTGAAGTTCTTCTCAACGAAGTCCCAGTTGTAAACTATGGGCTGCATTCTCGTCCCGCCTTTCCAACTCACCTTGCAGGTTGGGAAGGCTCCCTCGTCCGCTATTATCCGGCTGATGGTTGTCTTGCCAGTGGCGTTGGCACCAAAGACGAAGTTAAACTGGGACAATTCGCCGAGCACCTCGGCGGGGCTTCCAAAGGTCGCGGTCTCGGCGATACTAATGGATTCAATCATGGTGTTACCTCCATGGTTGCGATCACATTGTCCGCGCTCAGTTGATGTGCACAGAGGAATTGCGCCGGGGCGCCTTTGATGGGGGCGCTGGGGAAGCGCAGAAGGATGAATACAGAATGCAGAATTTCTGAGAGCCAGGGATTCAGCCCGTCCTTGCGCAACCGCTCCGCCAGCGGGCGCACCACCGCCTTGTCCTTCGCGCTGTGGCTTAGGAAACCGTCGTATGAGAATACGTTGGCCATGGTCACTTCTTTCTCACCCGGTACGGCACAGTGTCTTCCTTCACATGGACCCGATTTCGCCGTGGGGCTTGGCCGGCGGGGCGGCGAGTTCGCGGATTGCGTCAAAGAGAGACTTGATGGCCTTATCGTGGCCTTCGAGGCGGCGCTCCAGTTCGGCGAACTTCCGAGCCAGCGCTTCGTTGCCAGCCAGCATGCGGCGCAGGCTTACGAAGGCGCGCATGATGGCCACGTTGACCCGCACGGCACGTTCGCTCCGCAAGACGCTGGAGAGCATGGCCACGCCCTGTTCGGTAAAGGCGTAAGGCAGACAACGACGGCGCCCTCCATGCCCCAAACTTGAAATGCCAGATTGGCATTTCAAGATTCCAGCTTCCTCGCCGCCCAGTTGAAACATGAAGTCGGGCGGGAAGCGGCCGGCGTTGCGTCTGACAGCACGGTTGAGCGCGCCAGTGGGGACGCCAAAGAGCGCGGCCAAATCACGGTCCAGCATCACCCGCTGGCCCCGAATCAGCAGGACGGCCTGCTCAATTTGCTCCGATTGAATCAGCTCCGCCATCATCGAACCTCGGGCGCATCATGGGCCGAAGGGGCGGGCTTGTCACGTGAAAATGAGGCGTGAAACGTGAAACGTGATGCGTGATGGGCCGGACTCGAAATGGTCCAATGCTCCGGCGGCCGCCCCATGCGCACCGCCAGACCGTCCACGACACTGAAATATCATTGACCGCCTTTCCCGGTCCAATTTGCATCCTTGGCCCGAAACCCATGGCTGAGGGCAACCGTTGCAATCTGGAACCCTTAAAGCCTGAAGTGCCGGAAAAAGCGCTATTACTGGTGGGTTCCCTGGCGGCGTTTGCCCTATATGTGGTATGCCGTGGCCAGCCCGGTTTCCAATGGCCAAAACCACCCACCAAACCCGCCTGGGACGCCGTCTTGACATGTCGGCGGCGCTTTGAGGTTCCAAATTGGAGCCTCAAAGACTCCGCCTCCTCCCGCCTTTGCTGAGGGTTGAGAGTTGAGGGTTGAGGGATTGAAGACTGAGCCTCGTCACCTCGGCTGCTACGGGGCGGAGCAAGCCAGCGCTCGAGGGACGGGGCCGGCTGCGGAGTTGCTGATTCCAGCTTATAAGTATTGACGCGGAGCATTACTAGGTCGTATTATTGGTTTAGCAAAGACGGCAGCGGCCGATCTGCTTGCAGGCTGACCGGTAACTGCTCTCTGCTGGTCGCGGGAACGCACCTCAGAAATGTGTTGTGGACTTCTACTCGTCCTGGACGAGTTCCGCCTGCGGGGCACGTGGGGTAGGCCCCGAAGTCCGTGGTGTTGCCCTTGCGCGCCCGATGGAGGGTCCGACCCCGCGCCGGCACAGAATCAAATCCCTGCCCGAAAGGAGTTCCCATGCAGATAGCTCGAATGAATCATGTCCCAAGTATCCTCGTTGGTCTGATCGCTCTGCTGTGCATTTCTGCGGCGATGCCGAACAGAGCGAGCCAGGCAGGCGCCGCCGCCCCCATCTTTTGTGATGACAATTGGATTAGCCTGGGGGGACTTCCTGGGGCCAACGGCTTCGTTTGGGTGGCGCTGGCAGATGGTGCAGGCAACCTCTACATCGGCGGCGAGTTCACCGCTGTGGGTGACACTGCCGCGAACCACATTGCCAAATGGGACGGGAGCAGGTGGTCGCCCCTGGGCTCAGGGATGGACGGCAATGTCTATGCGCTGGCGATATCGGGCTCCCGGTTGTACGCAGGGGGAAGCTTCAGCACGGCAGGCGGCAGCCCGGCTAATTGTGTCGCGACATGGGACGGGAATGCCTGGTCGGCCTTGGGTTCAGGGATGACCAACGGCGCGGTGTTTACGATGGCCGTCCTGGGTTCCGACCTGTATGCGGGGGGCGCTTTCACCACGGCGGGCGGCGGCCCAGCTAACTACATTGCCAAATGGGATGGGAACACCTGGTCGGCCCTGGGCTCGGGGGTGTCGGGGGACGCTTACGCGTATGTGGAGGCGCTCGCGGTCTCGGGCTCGGATCTGTATGTTGGAGGTGGCTTCACTATGGCGGGCGACGCCCCGGCTTATTGCGTTGCCAAGTGGGACGGGAGCGCCTGGTCCGCTCTGGGCTCCGGGATGTCGCAGCCAAACCCACTGCACCCTTATGTCAGAGCGCTGGCGGTTTTGGGCGCCGACCTGTACGCGGGGGGCGAGTTCAACACGGCGGGCGGCAGCCCGGCCGTTGGCATTGCCAAGTGGAATGGGAGCGCCTGGTCGCAGTTGGGCGGCGGCTTGGCGGGCTCCAGCCCCCCCTATAACCCCTGGGTTGTGGGGCTGGCAGTTTCGGGCACCGACTTGTATGTGGGTGGTTCCTTTGCGAATGCGGGGGGCGTTGCAGCCACCAATATTGCCAAATGGAACGGGAGCACCTGGGTGGCCCTGGCCTCAGGCATAAACTCCGCGCCCTATGCGCTATCGGCCTCAGCCTCCAAAGTGTATGCGGGGGGTGACTTCACTGGGGCGGGCGACCGCCTGGTCAGCCGCGTAGCTCAATGGGACGGGAGCGCCTGGTCGGCCTTGGGCTCGGGGATGAACGACGTGGTCCGGGCACTGGCGGTCGCGGGCCCCAACGTGTATGTGGGAGGTGATTTCATCACCGTGGGCGGCAGGGCGACCAATCACATTGCCAAATGGGACGAAAGCGGCTGGTCGGCCTTGGGAACCGGGATGAACGGCAGCATCTATGCGCTGGCGGTCTCGGGGTCCGACCTGTATGCGGCAGGCAGCTTCACCAGCGCCGGCGGGGTGCTTGCCAGTAACATTGCCAAATGGAACGGGAGCACCTGGTCGGTGTTCGGCTCGGTGATGGGCACGAATGTCATGGCTCTGGCAGTTTCGGGCTCCGATCTATATATGGGAGGTTCTTTCACCGCGGTGGGCGGCATCCCGGCCACGAACGTTGCCAGATGGAATGGGAGCACCTGGTCGGCCCTGGGTTCGGGGATGAACGACGTTGTCTATGCGCTGGCGGTCTCAGGCTCCAACCTGTATGCGGGGGGCTCTTTCACCACGGCGGGCGGCAACGCAGTTAATTACATTGCCAAATGGGACGGGAGCGCCTGGTCGGCTTTGGGCTCGGGATTGAACGGCAGGGTAAGGGCACTGGCGATCTCGGGGTCCGACCTGTATGCGTCAGCCGATTGGATCAGCGCCGCCAATGTTGCCAAATGGGACGGGAGCGCCTGGTCAACTGTGGGCTGGATACTTACCAATGGTATGGCGCTGGCCGTGTCGGGCTCTGACCTGTATGTGGGGGGCTCATTCCTCGCTGCCAACGGCACTATGGCTGGGAACATTGCCAAGTGGGACGGGAGCACCTGGTCGGCGCTGGGTTCGGGGATGAACAACACGGTGTGGGCGCTGGCGGTCTGCGGCTCCGACCTGTATGCGGGCGGCGCTTTCACGACAGCCGGCGGAAAGGCCTCCGCGTATGTGGCCAAAGCCATTACCACCCCCGGCGACTGGCTGCGTGTCAAGAATTGTGCTCCCGGCTCTGGCACAACCACGCTTGATTACGTGGGTGTCCCCAACGCTCAATACCTCATCCAGTTCGCAACCAACCTGACCACCAGCCCTTGGTTCACGCTGGTCACCAACACCGTCGGCGCCAACGGGCGCGGGACAGTGACCGACTGCAGCCCCACTAACGCCCAACGCTTTTATCGGGTCAACGCTCCTTAAACGACGCCTGGCCTCTTAGGGACTGGTTGTGCCCGATATCGCCTCCGGAATCTCTACCTGATGGATGAGCCGGAACTGGCCCTGACAGGCCGCCCATTTGCAAAGCTGCCGTTTGCCGTGTAGGGTCCGTCCACGGATCATTACACGCTTTAGAGCATGAAAATCACCACACATCTCGATTATGAAGTCATTCTCGCAAACACGGCCCGTCCGGTCTGTTTCGCCGTGCAGTTCGAGGCGCCCGTCCTGGGCAAGGCGCGGCCCAAGCCGGCGGCGTTCTGCCTGGTGCTGGACCGCAGCGGCTCGATGAACGGCGAGCCCCTGGCCAAAGCCAAACAGGCGGCCCTGCTAGCCGTGCGCAATCTTCGGCCCGAGGACAACTTCGGCATGGTGATCTTCGACGATGAGGCGCAGGTCATCGTCCCCTTCCAACCGGCAGCGAAGAAGGAAAGCTTCATCCGCCTCCCGGACCATGACGCAGGTCATGAGAATCCAGGCCACGCAGAATCCCGACGAGGTCAGGCAAAAGGTGGAGGTCATTCCGTGGGTGGCGATGCAACGCGCCGGGCAAGTGATGCAAGAGGTAACCCGGCGTCTGGACGTCGGCAGGATGGACGAGGCCATAGACGCTTTGGACCAGGCCATAGCGTCTCTCAAGAGCTATGGGCCGGGGGCAGCGGTCGGCGAGGCCGTTCAACAGCTTGAAAGCCTCCTTGGCCGCATCAAGTCAGGAGACTGGTCCCTGCGCGAGCGCAAGCTCAGGCGGTACCAGAGCCACAGTTACCAGAAGATGAGTTCTCGCGAGCTTTGGTCATCCGGCGAACCTCCGCCGAGCTTCAAGAAACCGCCCCCCAGCCCGCCAACACCACGCCACCCCGCCTCCGCCGGCTGGCGGGGGCAGCCCGGCCTAATCAGTAGAATCGCTGGGCCTGCTGGCGAAACTGGTCGAAGCCGACATTCCGGGCTAACGAGAGGGATTCCAAGGCTTCAGAGCCTCGTCACGCGCGCTGCTCCGGTGTAGGCGTTACTCGGTGCGCTCTTGATTCAGTGCTGAATCTGCAAGCGGTAGAACGCCTTTATTGGGTCCGAAGTGTTCTGTAGCAGGACGGGCGACCAGCTTTGCAGGTCCACTGACTTCTCGACGCTGATGGCGAAGCTCCCGCTGGGGCCGGCGATAGTGCGCAGGTCGGGCAAGGTGAAGCCATCCTCGTCGAAGAAATAGGAGATGAACTTGGCATAGGGAAAGAACACCCCGCTGTTAAAAAACAACGTGCCCGGCCCGGTGAATTCGGCTGGATGGTTCGGCTCCAGCGTGAAGCTCAAGCTGCCGCCGCCGGCACTGGTTGGGCGGGTGAAACTGGCATTCACGCAGGCCGGCACCCCAAAGACGTGCATCGTCTTGTTGGAGGCAATGGAGATTCCAATCGGGTCATTGGCAATTCCCTGCGAGTAAATGGCCGAGTTGGTGAGGCGGTAGAAGGTGAAGAGGACTGTGTTGGAGAATATCAACTCCGCCGGGCCGGCCAACGCGTAAACCGTCCCACTTTCCAGGGGCGCGAAATAGCTCTGTATGAAGGGAGTTCCGGTGCCGAGTTGGACCTGCGTGCTGTTGGTGAAATCCCCGAAGGTGGCGGTAATAATGATGGCGGAGTTCGTGGGCACCAGCAGCCGGTTCGTCGCCGTCGTGGGGCCGATAAAAGTTTCGCCGTAGGCGAGCTTTACCGCCAGGCCGAGTATCAGAGCAATCGTGCAAATGGGCTTCATGAGAAAACCCTAATCCTGACTTCGGGCGTGTCAAATGGCACGCCGGCATGTGGACGAGTCTGGTCCCCCTCAGCCTAGGGTTGGCGGCAAACCGTTCCATTCTTGCACCGGCAGCTTGTTGCCAGGCTTGGATGGGAGTTCAAGTAGCCGATTATATCCACCTCTACAGGGTGGAATGAAGATGAAACTACAATGGCACGCGCGGCCCATTGGCTGCGGGCACCAGTTTCATCAGGAGCAGCATCGGCCAGCCGAGATACTTGGCGGCGCGGGGAGAGCGCGCTGCGAGGGCGGCATCTGCTGCGTGCTCGCTGATGTGCTCCAGCCTGAGGCCGGCTTGGGCGGCGGCCATGAGGTAGTCCGACATCTGGTGCGCGTGGCCGGCGGGGCTAATGCGGCGGCCCGTCGCCGGATCAACGAACCGGGCCTGGACGCCGCGCAACGACATTGCCGGGTGCATCACCGAGACGATGACGCAGCCCGAAGGCCGGCAGAGCCGCCGCAGTTGGCGGAAGAACTTATCCAACGCCGCGATATGGTCCAGCACCAGGCAGCAGAAGACACGGTCAAACGCGGCCCTTTCCAGCGGGAGCGGCTTAGCCAGGTCATGGTGGATGAACGTAACGGCGTCAGCGCCTGGCTTGGCGCGGGCGCGCTTCAACATGGCCGTCGAGAAATCCACGGCGGTGACGCGCGCGCCCTCGGCGGCCCACCGGAGCGCATGCCGGCCTGTGCCGCAGCCGATGTCAGCCACCGTCAGGCCCGCCACTTCTCCGGCGAGCGGACCCATGTGCTTCTCCTCCAGCAACACCAGCGGGTTGTCCTCGTCGTCATAAACTTCGGCCCAGCGGTCATAGCCGGCTCGCGTCGGCACGATCTTCATGTCGGTCGTGTCCGACCTGCCTTCGCCTCGCTCAGTCACACGTTTCACGTCTCAACTAAGGCGAAAGTTTATGAGGGGGCGCGCTCTGGCGTACGGCATAGATGTGGTTCATCGTAGTCAGGTAGAGAGCGCCGTTGGCGGCGGTGGCCGTCGAGCTGACGGGGCTGTCTAACTCGATCGTGCTGAGCAGCGTCTTTTCCCGGCCAGCAGCGAAGACATAGAAAGCGCCGCTGCAGGTGCCAAGATAGACCTTGCCATCAGCGACCAAGGGCGAAGCCCAGGCTTCGCCTTCGAGTTCATGGGTCCAGCAAGGCTTGCCGGTGCGGGCGTCCACACAATGGAGCGTGTGCCCGCAGTCGGCGATGAAGACCAGGCCATGCCAGACCGCAGGAGTGGACAGGACATGCTTTTGCAGGGGGTAGGACCAGACAAGACCGTTAGTGGTGACGTCGCCTGTGCGCGTGGCATCGAGACACTTGAGCCAGGCCTCGTTTTTGCCCCACCAGATGTCGCCGCCGCCGGCGACGTAGAGGCGGTTGTCCTGGAAGACGGGCATCCCGTAGAAGTTGCTGGGGCCCTCACGGCGGTTGCTGTTGTAGCGGTGGACATTGGTCTTGGGGGCAGCCGGGTCGAAGTCGAATTGCCAGACGCAGCGGAGGGAGACGGGAGGGTGGAGCGTTGAAGCGTTGAAGCGTTGAAGCGTTTGAGCGGTGGTGGGCATTACTCCATCACCCTCATACTCCATCACTCCATTCGTCAGCGCCTCGAAGGCATACACGATGCCGTTGCCTGCGGCGAAGAAGACCAGCAGGCGGCCATTGACCTCCGCCAGCGAGGGCGCTGACCAGGTGCTGTGGAAGATGTTGGGAGCGATGTGCTCGTTATCGCGCGCCAGCAGGTGGCCGGTGCGTTTGTCGAGCACGACCAGACTCGGGGCCTCGGGCGTGCGGATGCGACGATGGGTATTGTCCACGCCGGTGCCGGTGTTGAGATAAAGGTAATCGCCGTGAATGAGGATGGAACTGTGGGCGGCATCGTGCGACCAGATGCCCGCACCGGCAGGGAGGTCGAACTTCCAAGCGATGCGAGGGGCGCCCGTTTCTGCCTGCTGCATTTTCCCTTCTGCCGTCACTTCCAGGCAGAGGACCTCGCCGCGGTTGTTGACGAAATACGCGCGGTCTTGCTGGACCGTGACCGGAGAGCAGATGCCGCTCTGGGGCCAGTCGAGGTAAATGTCCTCGGTGCGCTTGGGGAAGACAAGTTGCCAGAGGAAGCGGCCAGTTCGCTCCTCAAAGCACATGAGGACGCCGCGGTCACCCTGCTGGGCAGGATCACGCAGGTGGCCGTTATTGGTGCCGATATAGACGCGGCCCCCGGCGACGACAGGGGTGGCGTGGGTTTCCGTGCCGAGTTCAGCAGACCAGAGGATATTGCTGCCGGTATGCGGGTCGAAGGAGTCGGGCAGGCCGCGCTCGTCCGAGACCATATTGCGGGACCAGGCCTGTCCCCACTGGGGCTGATCGGCGGCGCGGTCAGGGAAGGGCAAGGCGCCCCATGCCAGGCAGCTTACCAGGAGGGGGCAAAGGAGGCTTCGGTTCATCGGATGCGCGGGAACAGGGAGCCGGAATCAGCCGCGTCCGACCCTGGGACCAGCTTCATCAATAGCAGCATGGACCGGCCAAGATGTCTGACAGACGGTGCCTTCGCTCAGTTTCGCGCTTCACGTTTCGCACTCTGTTCTCGCAGAGTGTCTGCGAAACGTCGAGCGGAATGAGGGCTCGGAGGTGAATCAGGCGGCGCACGTCGGCCACCACGCTATCGTGTTGATCCGTGATGGTCATCTGTACTTTCCAGTGGTAACGTCCCTGCTGCTGAGCGCGCTTGTTACGCTGGTCCTTTGGCTGTTCAGGAAATGAATGCGCGCTTTGCACTTGCCAAGGGGCCGGCGAGCCGTAAGTTCGCGCCATGGAACAGCCGCAACTGATGCAGTATCTGCCGGTCCTCATGCTTGGGGTGCTGGCGGTGGTGTTTTCCTTTGGGATGCTGATCATGTCCGTCGTGCTGGGCAAGAAGGGCAAACGCCCGACGGTCAAGGACACCCCCTACGAATGCGGCATGGTGCCGGTGGGTGAGGGCAGCACTCGGCTGTCGGTGAAGTTCTACCTGGTCGCGATGCTGTTCATCCTGTTCGATATCGAGGTGATCTTCCTCTATCCCTGGGCGGTCATCTACCGGGACATGCTCAAGGAGAATGGCGGCTTGATCCTCGGCTCAATGATCTCCTTCCTGGTCATCTTGTTTGTGGGCTACATCTACGCTGTGAAGAAGCGGGCCTTTGACTGGAAATCCTGATCCTGAGGCTAGCCCACGGTGTTGCGCAGGGTGTCAAAGAACTGCTTCCCCGATGCCGGCGTCACGCGCCGCTTGCCCTTCTCATCCGCATGCTCCACGAATTCAGGCGGTAGCTCATTCAGGAAGGGTGAAGGATGGCAGGGCACGATTGAACCATATTTCTTCCGGCCCGCACAATGGCTGATGGACAGCGCCTGCATCGCCCGGGTGATGGCGACGTAGAATAGCCGGCGCTCCTCATCGAGGGTGCCCTCGACCTTCGAGCGCGAGTGAGGCAAGAGCCCGTCCTCCATGCCGACGACATAGACGCTGGGGAACTCCAGTCCTTTGCAACTGTGCATCGTGATGAGGGTCACGGCATCGTCCGGCGCCTCGTCCTCCTCATCCTCCCGCTCGCTATCGAGCGTGATTTGCTCCAGGAAGGCTTGCAGGCGATCGAACGGCGGCTGGGTGGCGGCATCGGCGCCATCCAGCGTGGCGGTGAGTTCCCTCAGATTGCGGATGCGGCTTTCAGCCGTCTCGGGGTTCTTCTCCGTGCGGCGGACGTCAGCGATATAGCCAATCTCCTCCAGAAAATGCTCCACGAGGGTCTGCACCGCGTTCGCGGAGCGCGGACATTTCTGTCCGCTGGGCGGCGGACAAGAATGTCCGCGCTCCTCGTGGAGGCGGCCGCGCGTGCGCTCAATCAACTCCACGAAGCGCTCGATGCTCGCCCGGGAGTTTGCCTGGAACGTCGCGGTCACCGCCGGGTTCTTCATCACCGCGAACACCGAGCATTTCCGCTCGTGGCTTGCGCCAAGCAGCCGTTCCATCGTCACATCGCTTAACCCGCGCGCCGGCACATTCGCGATGCGCAGCAGGCTTATATCGTCGTTCGGATTGAGCAAGGTCTTCAGGTAGGCCAGGAGATCACGGACCTCCCGCCGGTCGAAGAAGCTCTGGCCGCCAATCAGGTGATAACGCACCGAGGCCTGGCGCAGCGCGGTTTCCAGCGGACGGGATTGGGCATTCGTGCGGAAGAGGATGGCGTGGTCCGACCAGGGAGTCCGGTGGGCCAGACGGTCGTAGTTGATTTGCTCGACGATGCTACGGGCCTCCGCTTCATCGTCGGAGAAGGTCTGCAGCATGATTTTCGACCCGTCGCCCTTTTGCGACCAGAGCTTCTTGCCGCGACGGCGGACGTTATGCTTGATGATGGCGTTGGCCGCGCCGAGGATCGTGTTCGTCGAGCGGTAGTTCTGCTCCAGCTTGATGACTTTCACCTCGGGAAAATGCTTCTCCATGTCCAGCAGGTTGGCGATCTCCGCCCCGCGCCAGCCGTAGATGCTTTGGTCGTCATCGCCCACCACGCAGAGGTTGCGATGCTCCTGCGTGAGGGATTGCACGAGCCGGAACTGGGCGGCGTTGGTGTCCTGGTATTCGTCCACCATTACGTAGCGGTATTTCGCGCGGCAGGCCTCCAGTGCTGTGGGATGCTCCTGGAAGAGCCGCAGGGTGAGCAGGATCAGGTCATCAAAGTCCACCGCGTTGCATGCGCGCAGGGCGGATTCGTAGCGCGAGCGAATGTGCTCCGCCATCGCGCGCGCACTTTCATCGGCGAAAGCGGCGGCGCCTTCGCCCCCATTCCTGAACCGGCTGAGCAGGCCGAGGATCGCCGCAGGGTCGGCTTTCTCGCCCTTAGCCGAAATCTGGGCGAGGATCTTCTTGATGGCTCCGATTTGCTCAGACTCGTCGTAGATGACGAAGTTCCGCTTGTAGCCGAGCTTCTCGATGTGCTGCCGCAGGATGCGAACGCAGAGCGAGTGGAAGGTGCAGATGGTTGGCTGGAGGCTGCTGTTCCCGGGTAGGGACGCCTCGCCGAGGCGTCCGCTGCCGCCCGAAGCCGGACGTTTCGGCGAAACGTCCCTACCAGCCGGCCTCAGTCCCTTCCTTGGAATAAGCCCATACACCCGCTCCCGCATTTCGCGGGCGGCCTTGTTGGTGAAGGTGACGCCCAGGATATTGTCGGGTGAAATCCCGCAGGCGATCATGTGGGCAATGCGGAACGTAATGACCCGCGTCTTGCCCGTTCCTGCCCCGGCGAGGATCAGGAGCGGGCCGCGAACCGTTTCCACCGCCTGTCGTTGCTGCGGGTTCAGGGAACTCAAGCTCAACATCGCGCGCGGAGTCTAGGGAGCGCCGAAGTGAAGGCAAGCGGAGAGGCAACAACCAGACCCGGCACTAGTCCTGCGTCATTTAGCAAAGCCCTGCACTCGTAGCCAGAAGACGCAATCCGCCGTCCATGGATGCCGCTTGTCCGGGTTCCAGTCGCGGGTGCCGAGGCCAAGCCCATGCGGGCCCTTCTGATAGATATGGAGGTCAAAGGGCACTCCGGCCTTCCGCAGCGCCTCCGCGAAGAGCAGGCTGTTCTCCACCGGGACATCCGTGTCCTCGTAAGTGCTCCAGATGAAGCAGGGCGGCGTGTTCGTTGTCACCTGGAGGTCGCTGGACAACTCGCGGGCCAACTCGGGCGCGGGGTCCGGGCCCAGCAGGTTCTGCTTCGATCCCGCGTGCGCGAACGGCCCGACCAGCGTGATGACCGGGTAGCAGAGTATCCCGAGGTCAGGGCGGGAACTCTCCCGGTCGATCGGGTCCGTCGCGTCAGGCTTCCCTCCATCGAAGTGAGTCAGCAACGTGGACGCGAGATGGCCGCCGGCGGAAGAGCCGATGATGCCGATACGCTTGGGGTCCAGCTTCCACTCGCCGACCCGGGCGCGGACGGCGCGCAAGGCGCGAGCCGCATCCTGCAACATGGCCGGGTGGTGGTAGCCCGCAGACGCAAGGCGATACTTCAACACAAACCCGGCGATGCCGCTTTCGTTGAACCAGCGGGCGTAGTGTTCACCCTCGTGGTTGGCCAGCATGCCGTAGCCTCCACCCGGGCAGATGACGATGGCCGCACCGGTCGCTTTGGCGGGGTCGGGGAAATAGGAGGTGAGCGTGGGGATGTCTTTGTCCTGCTGGCCCAGTGCGCCCGGTGCGCCCCCGGGCCAGAGGGGGAAGGAGTTGCTGGGCTGCGCTTGGGTCGAGGCGACCCAGCTACCAAGGGCGAGCAGGAGAATCCGGTTTTTCATCGTGCCAAGAGCATACGCGCACCGTGCGCGTTGGCTACGCAAAACCAGGTTCATCGGTTCGTCTTCATAACAATTGTCACCTTTATGGCCGGAATCGTGGACTCCGGTTCCTGGAAGCCGGGCTTCCGGCAGGTATTTGCAGCAAATAAAGGATTGGCTTTCCCGGGTTACCATGCTACATACACCGTCCGCCTCTAATCGGAGCGGGTTTAACGTTAGCGAACTGAACTGGAATTTGATTTATGTCACAGCATCGGAGTCTGCGCGCGGCTGCCACGTTGGGCGGCAAAAGGAATGTGCTCAAGCGCTTTGAGCGCGTTGAAGTGCTCAAGAAGCGTGGTGAGTGGAAGACGGGCGACCGCATCACCGGCCTGCGGAAGACCAAGAAGGAAGCGTAGGCCAGTGCGGAATGGGGGACCCGCAAGACCGCCGCGTGAAACACTCTGCCGTCCGAGCCATTCCGCACTCCA
>Ga0181532_10002236_pt1 | contig 18098 bp, 13 predicted proteins | sample PEATcosm2014_Bin_33_FD_119768 | JGI IMG/M metagenome (GOLD analysis project Ga0181532, IMG submission 119768) | Peatland microbial communities from MTU Mesocosm Facility, Houghton, MI, USA - PEATcosm2014_Bin11_30_metaG | ecosystem: Environmental > Terrestrial > Soil > Wetlands > Peat | place...
TGGCGATGCCGGCCTGGCCGCAATACAAAGAACCGGACGACGACAAGCCCGTGCAGCGCTACGCCAACATGCCTGACGAGGCGGTGCCGTACCGGCGCTTTACAAAGCCTTACTACGACTGGTTCGTTCAGACCGATACGATCGCCTATAACGGAGCAGCCGAGAAGCGGCCTGATGGCGACGCCTCCAAACTGGACGATATCGCCATCGGTTTCATGGCTCCGGTCGAAAACAATCCCGAATCAATTTTCGGCGTACCCATGTTGCACGGAGCGCAGCTCGCCTTGGAAGATGCGAACGCGCGCGGCGGCTACCACGGCAAGCCTTATTCGCTCAAAGTGCACAACGAATCCGCCCTCTGGGGCGCTTCTTCGACTGAACTGGTGAAGATGCTCTTCAATGAGAACTGCTGGGCCATGCTGGGATGCGTTGACGGCCAGAACTGCCACATCGCGCTGCGGACATCTCTCAAACTCGAGGTCCCCATCATGAACGTCGGCACCACGGACCCCACCGTCACAGAGACCCGCATCCAATGGTTGATGCACGATTTTATCGACGACCGCCAGCAGGGCTATACGCTGGCTGATTACGTTTTCAAAACCCTCAAGCTTAAGCGGATCGGCGTGATTCGCACTCAAACCCGCTATGCTCGCCTGGGTGTGGCGAAATTCAATGACGAAGCTCGACGCATGGGACGCCAGCCGATCCTGGAGGTGAAATTCGATCGGGGTGATAAAGACTTCTCGGATGAGCTCGCCAAGCTGAAGAACGCAAAGATTGAAGGCGTCATCATTTGGGCGGAGGCTGCTGAAGGAGGCCTGATTCTGAAGCAGATGCGCGCTATGGGCATGAACCAGCCGGTCTTCGGCGGAAGCCGCCTGGCCTACCCTCAGTTGCTTGAGATCGCCGGCGCTGCGGCGGAAGGCACAGTCGTCACCACCACTCTTGATCCTACGCGGCAGGACCCGAAATGGCTGGCCTTCCGCGATGCTTACCGGAAGCGGTTTAATGAGGAGCCCATCGACTACTCCGCTTACGCCTATGATGGAATGAATATTCTTGTCGCGGCGATTGAAAAAGTGGGACTCAACCGCGGCAGGATCATGGACGCGCTACGGGACTACCAGATGAAGAGTTACGACGGCGTGGCTGGAAAGGCCCTTTTCGACCACACGCTGAACAATATTTCCCCGGTTACGATGGCGCGAGTGAAAGAGGGTAGGTTTGAGTACTGGCCGGCTCCGCGTCAAGGTGGGCACGAGGGGACACAGAGCACCTCAGGCGGTCGTGGCGGACAATAGTCTTGCAGAATTTCAGATTTCAAATTTCAAATTTCAGATTCCACTGCACGCATCTTGCTGCCTTGCGTTCGTCTCAAATCTCAGATTTCGAAGTCGCCCTCTTGCATCTTGCCGCCCTGCGCTGGTTTCAAATTTCAAATTTCAAATTCGCCCTCCTGCATCTTGCCGCTCGGCGCTGGCTTCAAATCTCTGAAATCTCAAATTTCAAATCCCGTCCTCCTGCCCTGCCCTGGGCCGCTGCGCTCTGTGCCGCACTCCTCGTCTGCGGCTCGCCTGCCCTTCCCCAAACTCCTCCCCAACCTTACGCAGTCATTCCCCGGGACGCGGTGAATTATTCCGGACCGGGCCGAGATGCCAGCCACGATCTGCGAGGGATTGAAATCAAGATCGGTCTCCTTGCGCCGCTTACCGGCCCGCGCCAGAATGAAGGTAAGGCGTTGTTGCAGGCGGCACAATTGGCCATGGAAGACGAGGCTGCGAGCCCTTTCCCCGGCGGGCGCCGGCTTTCAATCGTATCCCGCGATCAAAGCGATTCCTGGGGTCGAGCAACGAATGAAATCGTTCGACTGGTATTTGACGACCAGGTGGCGGCGCTCATCACCTCGCTCGATAGCGATTCCGCTCACCTTGCCGAGCAGGTCGGGAACAAGGTTGGAATCCCTATCGTCACGCTTTCCACCGACCCTTCCACAACGCAGATCAACCTTCCCTGGATCTTTCGCCTTGCGCCCACAGACACGCAGCAGGCTGGCGCATTTGCGGACGACATCTACCTCGAGCGCAAATTGAAGAAGGTTATTCTAATCACGGAGAGCGATCATGACGGTAGAGTCGGCGGCGAGGAATTTCAAAAGGCGGCTCACTCACGGGGCGCCCCACCTGTCGATCGGTTTGAGATCGATCCGGCGGTGTCCAACTTGGACTCGGCGGTGAGTCAAGTCCTGGCTGCAAAACCAGAAGCAATGGTGCTTTGGACGGGGGCAAGAACGGCCTCGAGATTACTCCGGTTGTTTCTCAAAGCGTTCCCGACGACTCAGTTCTATCTCAGCCAAGAAGCTGCACAGACACCTCCCAGCTCCAGCCAGCCGAATGTCTGGATCGTCGGCCCCAGCCTGATCGAAAACCCATCGCGTGTGAGCTTCGATAATCGCTACCGCGCGCGGACGGGGGAACTCGCCGCCCCGGCCGCCGCTCGAGCCTACGACGCCGTGCGGATTCTCGCTGCCTCGCTGCGGCTTTCGGGCCCCAATCGCGCCCGCTTGCGAGACGCGCTGGCCGCGGTTTCAGACTACCACGGCGCCTCGGGCGTCGTCGCCTTCGATCATGCCGGCAACGACGTGAGTGACTTCATTCTAGCCAGGCTCCCGTGAGAAGCAGGCAGTAAGCAGAAAGCAGTTGGCAGCCCGCCCCATGGGGCATCTTCAGTGACGGGTAGAGGTATAATCTCTGTGCGAGGGTGCCAGACCGGCGGTTGCCGGGCACGACCCGGGGGATGCAGGAGGACACGTTAATGAAAGTGCGGACCTTCACGGCGGTCATTCATCAAGAAGAAGACCTGTACGTCGCTACATGTCCTGAGCTGGGAACTATCAGCCAGGGAGCTACAATCGAGAATGCTCTCGCCAACCTCAAGGAAGCCACGGAGCTGTACCTGGAAGAGTTTCCCCTCCCGGACGTCGGCCGTCCACTCCTGACAACGTTCGAGGCGACCTAGACCTAAGTGCCGCCCTCAGCGCCTGACGCCCCTCAGGTAGACAGCATAATCCGTCGGCGCAGGCTTTCCGCCCGCCTCGCGTATGGCCGCGGCCACTTGCCCGCGGTGATAAGCCGAGTGCAGAACGAGGTGCATCAGCACATCCTGAATCGGAGTTCTGTTCTCTGTCCCTTTGAGGCTCAGGTAAGTGAGATCGCTCGCGAGCTTTTCGGGAGTGAGTCCATCAAAAATGGCGTGCCACCGCAGACGCAGATCTTCGATGGCCGAACTACATTCCTCGATCGTCAGGTCAGGCCGCGGTTCCGCGGTGGGCGGCGCGGGATTCTCGAACCTGGACATCCAGACACGTTGGGCGCCGATGACGTGGCAAAACGCCTTTCTCGCTTTTTCGCTGCCGCTCGGCACTGTCTTGATGCTTGCCAACGTTTCGGAGTTTGCCCAGTAATCGTATTCAAAGAGTTTTCGATGATCCATACATTCCGCTCCCGTGAGAAAGTTGGCGGCCGAAGTGAGACTGTCACTCCGAGCGCAGCGAGGAATCTCGCTCTGGTCTTTCTTGAGAGAGCAGTCCCGCATAGAGCAAGATTCCTCGTTGCGCTCGGAATGACGCTTGATGGTTCCTGCCTGCCCCTCAGTGGCCATGAATGAGAGACTGCTTACCCCCGGATTCCTACTCCGACTTGAATAGCCCTGAATAGACAACCCCCGCGATAGCTGCGCCGAGGATCGGGGCAACCCAGAAGAGCCATAGTTGCTGGAGCGCCCATCCGTGCACGAAAAGCGCAGGCCCGGTGCTGCGAGCAGGATTCACTGAGAGGTTGTCCACGGGTATCCCGATCAGGTGAATGAGGGTGAGGCTGAGGCCGATCGGTATTCCGGCGAAGCCCACCGGCGCGCGACCGTGTGTAGAGCCGAGAATCACGAACAGGAAGAAGAAAGTGAGGACGACCTCCGCCAGCAGGCATGCCCCGAGAGAGTACCCGCCTGGCGAATGCTCGGCATAGCCATTGCACGCGAAGCCGCCCAGTTCAAACCCAGGTTTTCCGCTGGCGATAAAGTACAGTACCGTAGACCCTGCAGCCCCTCCTAAGACCTGCGCGACAATGTAAGGAACGAGCTCGGAAGCCGGAAACCGTCCACCGGCCCATAACCCGACGGACACAGCCGGATTGATATGGCAGCCAGAAACGTGACCGATGGCATACGCCATAGTGAGCAGCGTAAGACCGAAGGCCAGCGCCACGCCTGCAAAGCCAATGCCAAGTTGAGGAAAGGCCGCGGCTAGAACAGCGCTTCCGCAACCGCCGAATACCAGCCAGAACGTGCCAAAGAACTCCGCTCCACACCGTTTGCCTAACGACATAAGCAGTCCCCCTTGTTGTATTTGTGATTTTCGTCCTGCCGCACACTGTGTCGACTCCGGGGGAGCCGGCCAGGTGCTGATGACTTCAGTCTATCATTTCCGGATGAACCATGCACCAGATTGTAGTGCAGGAAACGCTATCCTGCCGACTGCCCTGCACTACGAAGGGTGAGTTTCGGCGCGCGCGAAGAATCTGCATTTGGTTGCGGCTTTACCGCGCTGAGATGTCGGCGGCCCTCTCCCACGTCCTGAGCCCATAGCGGCTGAGATAGATGGGGATATTCTTGAACAACCGATTCTCGGCTTCGATTTCGCGTATCATCGCCCGTTTCACCTGTGAAAGCGTGCCGGTAAGAATTGTGAGCGAGCCGCCCTCGCCCCCCGCACCATTCACCTTCCACCCCAGGGCTCCGTGTTCCTTCGCGATCTCAATCACCCGATGCGCATCGCGGCTCACTAATTCGGGATGTAGCCGCCCTTGCGCCTCGGTGTTCTCGATCATAGCTTCTCCCAGCGCCACAAAATCGCCGGCGTGGACGGCATCCCGGCTTTTCTCGGCCGTCGCCCGCAAGTCCTGAAGCTTGCGGCAGTCCGGCCCCGACCCCTCGAGCTCCTTGATCACTTTCTCATGCACCGCCGATGAACTGTGGGATTTTCCGAAGTAGATCAACACGAGGCGGCGCTCGAGCTCCCACCAAAGCGCGTTGGGGACCTGAATCTGGGAGACAGTGGCGCGTGGATAGTCAAACATCTCGATATAATTGAGGCCGCCATAGGCCGAACACAACTGGTCCTGAATGCCGCATTGCAGCTTCAGCATTTCGGTTTCGATGGCCTGCGCCGTGTACGCCACTTCGTGGGCAGTAAGGTGGCCCGGGGTGAGGCGGTCAAGTGCTCCGACCAAAGCCACCGCCACCGCCGCAGAAGTGCCCGTCGAGGCTCCGCTCGGAGCTTCCGAGAAAATCGAGACCTTCAGAGCCGCATCCGTGGGAACCTTCATGCGCGCAATGGCTGCCTGAAGCAGCGGGTGTTCATCCCAACCGGACTCCGTGCCCCTTGCAACAAATCGTTGTCCATAGTTCTCCGCGAAAACCGTGATCTGCCGCTCCACGGCGTCGTTCCTGAATACCTCCACCTGCACTTCAACGTAGGGGTATACACCGATATTGAAGATCTTTCCGCTCTTGGCAAACCAGGTGTCCGTCCAGCCACCGTTATCGCAAATGCGAATAGGAGCTACGGAGTTGATGATGCGTTGCGGCTGCTTGCGGGCATTATCGTTCATAGGTTGCTCCCAAGAATTCGCGGCCAAAAGGCGATTGAGCACCCTCCGCGCTTTGCGAATCTCGGACCGAAACTGTCCCTCGAAGGGGCAAGGCCTTCTGCCTTCTGCCTTCTGCCTTCTACTTCGCATCTCTCCAGTTCTGCCCCACCTCGATATCCACTCGCAGAGGCACTTTAAGCGGATAAGCGCCTTCCATCTCGGCTTCCACAACCTTGCGCGCCTGATCCAGCTCAGCTTCGGGAGCCTCGAACACAAGTTCGTCATGAACAGTCAACAACATGCGCGTCTTCATCTTCTCTCGCTCCAGGCGCGCATGCACTTTGATCATGGCGAGCTTCATCAGGTCCGCCGCAGTTCCCTGAATGGGAGAATTCATGGCTTCGCGTTCCGCTCGATTGCGCGAGGGCACATCCCGGCTGTTGATATCGGGAATGGGTCGAAGGCGGCCAAAGAGCGTGCGCACGCGTCCTGTGGTTCGCGCTTCTTCAACCAGCCGGTCGATCAACTCTTTCACTTTGCTGTAGCGCCCGAAATAGGCGTCGATGTACTGCTGCGCCTCGGTTCTGCTGGTGCCGGTGCGCTCCGCCAACCCGAAGGAGCTGAGCCCGTAAACCACGCCGTAATTGATGGCCTTCGCCATGCGGCGATGCTCGTGGTTCTGAAGCGCCGGGGGCACGCCGAAAATCTCCTGTGCGGTTCGCGCGTGAATGTCCTCGCCGTGCGTGAACGCCTCAATCAACAACGGATCGTCCGCCAGATGGGCCAACACCCGTAGCTCCACCTGCGAATAGTCGGCGGAGATCAGCCGGCAGCCGGGATCGGCGACAAACGCCGAACGAATGCGCAGCCCGAATTCATCGCCAATCGGAATGTTCTGCAAGTTCGGATTGAACGAGGAGAGCCGCCCGGTGCGCGCCCCAGTCTGGCTGAAGGTGGTGTGCAGGCGACCCGTCTGCGGGTTAATGAACTTCGGAAGCGCGTCAAGGTAAGTCGATTTCAGCTTTGTCCGCGTCCGGTAATCGATGATTTTGCGCGGTAATTCGTGCTTTTCGGCAAGCGATTCCAATACAGAGGCGTCGGTTGAATACTGTCCGCTCTTCTTCAGCCGCTTGCCGCCCGGCAGCTTTAACCTCTCAAACAGAATATCTCCGAGCTGTTTCGGCGAATCGATGTCGAAGGGCTGGCCCGCCAGGTCATAAATCGCTCGTGTGAGGTCCGTGAGGTCCTTATCAAACTCGCTTGACATGCTTGCCAGAACGCTTGCGTCCAGGCGGATGCCGAACGTTTCCACATCCGCCAGAACGCTCGACAGCGGCAGGTCAATCTCCTCAAAAACACGCTTCAGTTCTTCTCGCGCAATCTCGGGCACGAACAGTGACGCCAACTCGCGCGTAGCGTCCGCCCAGTCCCCCATCGAGGCAGACAGCTTGCGCCCCTGGCGGCGCAGCACCACGTCTTCAAGCGAATGGTTCGTAGCCAGCGGATCGAGCAAAAATGCGTAGAGCAGCGTGTCGTTCGTGACACCCGCGAGCGCTATTCCGTACTTTGCGAGCAGCAATCGCAACAACTTGGAGTTGTGAACCGTCTTCGGATGCGATGCGGAAGAGAGAAAAGACTTGATGGGCTCAAGCAGGCTGGGCGTGGCGGATAGAGTTGCCAGCCGCCTGCCGTCCGAAAGGCCCAATCCCCGAAGTTGCCCGGAAAAACTATCCTCGCCGTCGACCGCAAACCCAATCGCCACCGGGGCGCGGTCCTCTATAGCGCTCAGCCAGTGGGTCACCGACTCCGGCGTCGATAGTTCTTCGGCCTCCTTCGCTACCTGCGAGGGGACCGGCGCATCTTGCAGGAATTCGCGCAGCATCGACGTAAATCCCAACTCCTGGCACAACGCACGTAGTTCGAGATAATCTGGCGGAGCAGTCTTGAGGTCGGCAGGAGCAACGTCTAATGGAACGTCCGGGCGGATGGTGGCCAATTCCCGGCTAAGCAGCGCTTCTTTCTTGAAATCGCGCAGGGCGTCGCGATAACTCTGCTTCTCTGCTTGCTCGTAGTTTTCAAGCGCCTTGTCGAGTGTGCCGAACTTGCGGATGAGTTCTGTGGCGCCCTTCGGCCCAATGTAACTTCGCTTCTTGGCGCCCGGCGCGAGGGGAGGCTCTTGACCCGGAAGGGGCCGCGCGCCGGGTATGTTGTCACTGGGATCACCCGTCAGCGCTAGCCAGTCCACTACCTGCGCAGGCTCAACGCCCAGGATTTCCTTGACCTTCGCGGCGTCGCACAACGTTTCGCCTTCTGATGCTCCCCGAGAGGGCTTCAGCACGTTGACGTGTTCCTTCACAAGTTGGAAAAGGTCCTCGTCGCCGGACACGATAAACACATCCGTTCCTTGCGCCGAAGCGCTACCCGCGAGTGTTCCCATGACATCATCGGCTTCGTAACCCTCTTTCTCGACCATCGCCAGTCCGAGCGCCCGGCAGAATCGCCGCACGTAGGGAAGCTGGACAGCCAATTCCTCCGGAAAAGCTGGCCGGTTTGCCTTGTATTGTTCGAAGAGCTTGTCCCGAAAAGTGGGGGCTGCAAGGTCAAACGCCACGCCCACCGAATCAGGCTGGTGGTCTTTCAAGATCTTCCTCAAGGTTCGGACGAAGATGTAAATCGCCTTCGTGGGCATTCCGCTGGGCGAGCGCAAATCCACCTGCATGGGCGCATGGAACGCCCGGAAAACCAGCGACATGGCATCAATCAAGACGAGCTTCTTGCCGGGCTGGATTTCGGCCAAGGTACCCCTCCGATTTCGACGTAGTTGATTATTCTACCCCAAATCAGGTTCGCTAAAGGCACACAAATCTGAGCTAATGTTGTATGATTGACACATCTCCCGTTCTGTTACCGTCGAAAGAACAAGCATAAGGTATTGATAATAAATGCCTTGTCTAAATCCCCGAACTTGGCTAAGAAAATGCCTATTACCTGAACCTTGAGGAACTTCTTGGCCAACCAACACACGATTGCGAATCCAGTCTCCGTCTCCGGCGTGGGCCTCCACACGGGCGTTAAGGTCAACCTGAGGCTATGTCCTGCCCCTGCCAATTCCGGCGTAGTCTTCCGGCGCACCGACCTGGAGGGCTTCGTCATTGAAGCCCAAGCCCGAAATGTCGCCCGGGTCAGCTACGCGACGAGCTTGATGAAGAAAGGCGTACTGATTTCCACTACCGAACATCTCCTGTCGGCCCTGGCCGGCTTGGAAGTGGATAACTCCATCGTGGAAATCGACAACCTCGAACTCCCGATCTTGGACGGCAGCGCGCGGCCCTTCGTCGAACTCATCACCAGAGCCGGGATTCGCCGCCAGCGGGCTCGAAGGAACTTCGTCAAAATCCTTAAGCCCGTTGAGGTCATCGATGGAATGAAGCGCATCATCGTCTACCCGGCGGATTCTTTCCGCGTCACGTATCGTATCTCCTTCCCCCACCCATTAATTGGGACGCAATCCATCGACTTCTGCTTCGGCTCGTCCGGCTACGCCACTGAAATCGCCCCTGCCCGGACATTCGGGTTCCTGGAAGAACTTGAAATGCTTCGCAAGAACGGCCTGATCCGCGGCGGCTCGCTGGAGAATGCCGTAGTGCTCGACCGCACGGGCGTGGTCAACCCCGAAGGGCTGCGCTTCCCTGACGAGTTCTGCCGGCACAAGCTTCTGGACCTGATCGGCGACTTCTCCCTGCTGGGCCGCCCGCTGCTCGGCCATGTGGTCGCCGAGCGAGCCGGTCACGCCATGCACGCCCAGATTGTCGCTCGTCTCTTGCGCGAGCGGCAATCCTGGAGACTCGTTACCGACGCTGAGCACGACGCAAAACCCGTTTCTGAGCCGGTGCTTGCTGCCAGCGAGGCCCCGTAGAAGGAATACTTTCGGACCAACCTTCATCCTCGGCTATTTACAATTCACTGTTTACTATTCACAATTCACCCTTCATGGTGGATGAGATTCCCAACACGTCGACGGAGTCACTTCTTCCCCTTCTCGAAAAGGCGTTCGGCTTCCCGTCTTTTCGAGCCAACCAGGAAGCCGTCTGCCGCGCCGCCATTGCCGGCCGGGACATCCTGCTGGTGATGCCGACGGGATCCGGCAAGTCACTTTGCTATCAACTCCCCACGCTGGCGCGCGGCGGCACGGCGCTGGTCATCAGCCCCTTGATCGCTCTCATGGACGACCAGGCGGCCAAGCTCGCTTCTCTCGGCTGCAAAGTCGCACGCGTGCATTCCGGCATGGACCGCCTGGCTTCCCGGCAATCCTGCCGCGAGTATTTGAACGGCGAAGTGCAATTCATGTTCATCGCGCCGGAGCGTTTTCGAGTTCCGGGATTCCCCGAAATGCTGGCCAAGCGGAAGCCCTCGCTGATCGCCATTGACGAAGCGCATTGCATTTCGCAATGGGGCCACGATTTCCGGCCGGATTATCGCATGCTGGGGCAATACCTTCCGGCGCTGCGTCCCGCGCCCGTGATGGCGCTCACTGCCACCGCAACCCCCATCGTGCAGAACGACATCGTCAGCCAACTTCGCCTGGTCGACGCGGTTCGATTCATTCATGGTTTCCGGCGCGAGAATCTCGCCATTGAGGTCGTGGAGGTGCCGCTCCCGCATCGCCCTCAACTCACCCTGGAGCTGCTCAGCGATCCGGCTCGGCGACCGGCCATCATCTACGCGCCCACGCGCAGAGCATCCGAGGAGCTTGCACGGGATCTCTCCGCCTTGTTTCCCGCGGCCGCCTACCACGCAGGGCTTGAGTCCAGGCAGCGGGAGCGCGTCCAGACGGAGTTCGTCGAAAGCAAGCTCGAGGCGGTGGTTGCCACCATTGCGTTTGGCATGGGCATCGACAAGCCCAATGTGCGGACCATCATCCGCACTGCGCTGCCCGGCAGCATCGAAGCCTATTACCAGGAAATCGGCCGCGCTGGGCGCGACGGCCTCCCGAGCCGCACGATCCTGCTGTATTCCTACGCCGACCTGCGGGTGCACGAGTATTTTTTCGAGCAGGATTATGCCCCCGTGGAAACTCTCGAGGCCATCTATCACCGGCTCAGCCCGCAACCGCAGCCGAAAGAGGACCTCTGCCGGGCGCTGCTGCTGGATCCCGAGTTGTTCAACCGGGCCCTCGACAAGCTTGCAATTCATGGCGGCGCGGCGATCGAGTGGACGGCGAACGTGACCGTGGGCAGCAAAGACTGGAAACAGGCTTATCTCGCTCATCTCGAGCAAAAGCGCGCGCAACTGGAACTCATGCGGCGCTTCGCGGAAACTCATCAGTGCCGCATGCGCGCCTTGGTTCGCCATTTCGGAGATCTCGCGGATAGCCAGCGGCCCTGCGGCCAGTGCGATTTCTGCGCCCCCAAACAATGTGTCGCCCAGCAATTCCGGCCCATCACGCAAGCTGAGCGGCGTATCGTACACGAGGTCATCGAGGCACTTCGGTCTGTGAATTCCCAAACCCTCGGAAGACTGCACCAGTCATTGTCTCAAAGCGAGTCCATAAGCAGAGACCGACTGGAAAGCCTTGTAGGGGCGATGGCCGCCGCCGGACTGGTCGAGGTCGAGGACACCAGCTTTGAAAAAGGCGGCAGAACCATACCCTACCGGAAAGTGACGCTGACTCGTGAAGGGTCCAGCCTGAACGAGCGCACCCCGCTCGATCTGCTGCTGGCCACAAACCGGGCGGAAGAGTGGCAACCGGCGAAGGGGGGAAGGAAAAAGCCTCCGAAACCCAAAACGCCGCCTACCCTTACTCTTTCGGTTGACGAACCCGCGCCTAAAAAGAAACGCCCTCCGCAAAAGCAGCCACGAGGCCCGGAGACATTTTCGCCGCAAGAGGCCGCGCTGGAAGAAAAGCTGCGTGCCTGGCGGAACTCGGAAGCGCGCAAGAGCGGACTTCCGGCTTACTGTGTGTTCAGCGATCAGGCCTTGTACGGGATCGTTCAAGCCCGGCCCGAGAAGGCCAGCGAACTGCTCGAAATCAATGGCATCGGCCCTGCGAAAGCGGAGAAGTACGGGCAGAACATCCTGCGAATCTGCCGCTCTGCGAAAGGTGAGCTCTGAGTCGGGTCGTAAACCGCTCGCCGCAAACCGGCCAAAAACGCGTCGCGACGGCGCCGCCGCCCGGGACGAAGGGTGACAAATTGACCCGGGCACCGCAGTACTATTTCGATACGGTACTTTGCCTCTTGCGGGAGGCAGACGACCGGAGTATCCTCTCTGCGGGGGATAAGTGATAGACCTTCCGGCAATCAAATCAAAACAATTGAAGAAGAGGAGGCGTACTATATGCCAATCACGGCTGTAGTCGAAAAAAATGCGTATGAAGCGGCGATGGAGAACTTCGATCTCGCCGCGGATGCGCTCGAACTCGACGATAATGTGCGAAATAGGATCAAATCTCCCGAACGGGTGCTGACGGTCCACCTGCCCGTTCGGATGGACAACGGGAAGATAATCAGTTTTCAGGGTCACCGCGTGCAACACAGCACCGCGCGCGGGCCTGCTAAAGGTGGAATCCGCTATCACCCGCACGTAACGTTGGACGAAGTCAAAGCCCTTGCAACCTGGATGACGTGGAAGTGCGCGGTTGTGAATATCCCGTTCGGCGGCGGCAAAGGCGGCGTGACCTGCGATCCCAAAGCGATGTCGCAGATCGAACTGGAGCACCTCACTCGCCGTTATGCCAGCGCTATTCTTCCCCTGATCGGCCCGGCGCAGGACATCCCCGCACCGGACGTCTATACCAACTCTCAGGTCATGGCCTGGATCATGGATACGTACAGCATGACGAAGGGCTATCCGATTCCGGGCGTGGTCACAGGCAAACCCATTGCTCTCGGCGGCTCGCTGGGGCGCAACGAGGCTACCGGCCGCGGCGTTTTCAATACCCTCCAATCGGCGTGCGAACATCTCCACATCGCAATGAAAGGCGCGAGGGTGGTGGTTCAGGGATTCGGCAATGCCGGTTCCATTGCCGCCCAGTTGCTGCACGCCAATGAGGCCAGCGTGATCGCAGCCAGCGATTCGAAGGGCTGTGTCTACAACCCCAAGGGCCTGGACATCCCGGCGCTGATGGCGTACAAGGAGAAAACCGGCGGCGTGACTGGCTTCCCCGGTTCTGAGCCGATCACTCCCGAGGAATTGCTCGCCATGCCTTGTGAGATCCTGGTTCCCGCCGCGCTCGAAAACGCGGTGCAAGCCGAGAACGCGGCAGCACTGCATACAAAGATTGTCGCCGAGGCAGCCAACGGACCGTTGACCCCCGAAGCCGACAGAATCCTCGAAGGTAAAGGCGTATTCATTATCCCGGACATACTCTGCAACGCGGGCGGCGTCACCGTTTCCTACTTTGAATGGGTGCAGGACGAACAACACCTGTTCTGGGAAGCTCAGGACGTTTACAACCGCCTGGAGCGCGTCATGAAGACCAGCTTCAACGACGTGCTGAAGATCCACCTGACGCACAAGGTCGGGATGCGAACCGCTGCGAATATGCTGGGCATCGGCCGAGTGGCGGAAGCCACCGTGCTGCGCGGACTTTATCCGTAAGCTTCGCATTATTTCCGTTCGAGCCGGGAGCCGGATGGCAGCTCCCGGCTTTTTTGTGCGCTCAAGGAAGATTGAAGTTCTCATTGGTGGCGACTTGCGATCCACTCCCGGAAACCAAGGTTAGTTTTCGTCACCCCCGCGCAAGCGGGGGCCCATTGCCAGCCAAGAAGTCAATGGATTCCCGCTTTCGCGGGAATGACGTGGTTTCGAACGGCGAAGCGAACGGGCTCAGAGTAACAGACTTTCGAGGACGACCGACGGAGGAAACGGAAAACGACATGAGCACTGTTGAAATCCAGAAGGAACTCAGCGTCTATGAATCCATGGCTGCGCGCTTCGACGTGGCCGCCGCCAAATTGAAATTGGATGAGGGCCTCACGAAGTACTTGCGTTCCCCCAACCGGGAGATCATCGTGCACATTCCCGTGGCGATGGACAATCGTCAGCTCCAAGTTTTCGACGGCTACCGTGTGCAGCACAGCTTTGCACGCGGGCCTTGCAAGGGCGGTGTTCGCTACTCGCCTAATGTGACGCTGGACGAGATTCGCGGCCTGGCTGCCGAGATGACCTGGAAATGCGCGGTCGTCAACATCCCCTTTGGCGGCGCCAAGGGCGGCATCGTCTGCGATCCCGCACAACTCTCGCAGGGAGAACTGGAGCGAATTACCCGGCGCTACACCGCGGAAATCCTGGACTACATCGGGCCGGAGCGCGACGTGCCTGCGCCCGACATGAACACCAACGAGCAGACGATGGCCTGGATCATGGACACGTACTCGATGCACATGCGCCACACCGTGACGGCCAGCGTTACGGGCAAACCGGTCGACTTGGGCGGCTCGCAGGGCCGGCGCGAGGCCACCGGCCGCGGTTGCATGATCTCCATCGACGAGGCGCTGAAGCGCTTTTGGTGGAAAAGACAGGAAACCCGCGTCATCGTTCAGGGCTTTGGCAACGTCGGCTCGGAGGCCGCGAAACTGCTGCATGAGGAAGGCTACAAAATCATCGGCGTTGCCGACGTCGCGGGCGGAGTCTTCAATAGCAACGGACTGGACATCGCCGCCCTGTTGCACCACGCCAAAGAAAACGGAACCGTGAAAGCATTCCCCGGCGGCGAAAGCATCGGGACGCAGGAAATTCTGGAGCAGGAATGCGAGGTGCTCCTCCCAGCCGCTACCGAGAGCGTCATCACCAGCAAAAACGCTCATAAAATCAGGGCCCGCATCCTGGCGGAAGGCGCCAACAGCCCCACCACTCCGCCTGCGGACGCCATTCTGTTTGACCGCGGCGTCTTCGTCATTCCTGACATCCTGGCTAATGCCGGCGGCGTTACGGTCTCCTATTTCGAGTGGGTGCAGGACCGCCAGGGCTACTTCTGGCAGGAGAGCGTCGTGAATGAACGTTTGAAGACCATTATGGTGGCCGCCTTCGACGAAGTCGCGCACTGGGGCGAGAAGCACAAGGTCAACAACCGCATCGCAGCCTACATGCTGGCGATCGACCGCGTCGCCTTCAACGTCAAGCTGCGCGGGATCTACGCGTGAAAACTTAGCCGGCACACGCGCTTCTTTCAGGTCTGCAAATCAAACGGCGATTCGGTAACGATATCGGTCTCCTCCAGAGGCGCTCGTGTATCCACTCGCCCCGGCCCATAAAGTGCCGCGCCGGTGCATTTGCCACGCCTGCCCGGGACGGAATCCGGCCCATCGACTGGCGGACTTTGCGTCGAATCTCCGGTTTCTTCGCTTCGTTTCGGGCCGTTTTCTTCGCAAGAATGCGTTGGTTCTGCGCACATTGTCTGGGCGACTTCGTTTGTTTTCAATGAGTTCTTAGCTTCGTTCCCACGATTTTGTGTTTCTTCAGCAGACGAAGGACCCATGGCTGCAAGCTCTGCTGTGAGGCTTCGACAGCCCCGGCAGGGGCGTCAGAAGGTAGCCCACGGCGTGAGCCGTGGGTTGGCGCGTCCACCCTCTCCCCCCGTCCCCTCTCCCGCCTCGGCGGGAGAGGGGCGCCGAAGGCGGGGTGAGGGTCCATCCACCCAGGGCTCACGTCCTGGGCTACCCTCTTGCGCCCCTGACGGGGCTAGGGCGCAGGGACGCTTCGCGAAGTGCTCAACCACCCCCTGCCCCCTCCTGATCCCAGGAGGGGAATAGTGCTCAAATCTACTAGCCTATCAGGTCGGGATGGAAAAATGGGAAAAGCTGCAAAAGATGAGACTCATTATTTTAGTGCCATGGAATCATGGAGTTGGCGAGATGAGGAGTTTTCACAATGTGAAAATCAGGGTCCAAACCGTGGCGTTTTGACACACAGATGCAAAAAACTGCATATATCTTCGAAAAGTCGACTTCGCGAGCCGGCGCAGGGGAGCGCCCGCCGGCTGATGACGGCGCGGCACAATTGTGGTACAAACAGACGAGAGAGAAAGGACGGAAAGCAGATGGCAAGTCTCGATTGGTCCCAATGCCCCGCCGTGGAGAGTATCCCGGGCAAGGTAAGCGGCGCGTGGGTTTTTAAGGATACGCGAATGCCGGTGGCGACAGTATTCGAGAACCTTGAGTCCGGGGCCACCGTCGACGAGATCATCGAGTGGTTCGACGTGACCCGGGAACAGGTCCTCGCGGTGCTGGAATTCGCCGCCCGGAGTCTCGATCCGCCAGCTCCGCACCTGCCAGAACATCGCTCAGAAAAGCCCTTCAATGCGCATACTGTTTGACCACGGCACACCTGCCCCGCTTATTTAGTTTCTCACAGCTCACACCGTCACGAAAGCAAAGTACATGGGCTGGGACCGGCTGGTAAATAGCGAGTTGCTCAACGCTGCCGAAGAAGCCGGATTCGAGGTTCTGACTACTACGGACAAGAATATCGCGAGCCGGCAGAACCTGAGGGGGCGAGCCATAGCGATCGTGGTGCTTGGCAATTCCCAATGGCGTGTCGCGCAGCGTTATGTACGCAAATTAGCCGAGGTCGTGAATGCCGCGACGCCTGGCAGTTACCTCGAGATCGAAATCCCATTCGAATGGCGACAGTGCGGCGAACGTAGCGAAGTTATGCGGATCGCAGGGCTGCGGCCTGCGCCAGCCGGGGGGTTCTTGATCGTTTGCCAGAGAGACCCTACGAACGCCGGCGAGCAGGTTTATTCTTCAGGGTTCTCAGCGCAGTTTCAGCGGCGGCGATTTGGCGGGCGACTTGGCGGGGAGCGGTTCCGCCGGTCACATTTCTGCGATGGACTGCCTTTTCAGGGGACACGGCAACGCGGCGCGAGGGCTCGTCCCAGGAAGGTATGAAGCGCCGGGCTTCGGCGGCGCTGAGGCCGGCAAACGTCCGCCCATGGTCTGCGCAGTAGCTGACCAGTTTTCCCACCTGCGCGTGGGCTTCGGCGAAGGGCGCGCCGCGGCGAACGAGTTCGTCGGCCAGGTCTGTCGCGGTCAGAAAGCCCTCGGTGGTGGCGTCTTCCATTCTTTCAGGACGAAGCTGAAGCGTGGCGGCCACACGGGATGCAATCACCAGGGCCTCACGAGTGGTATCGACGGCGCAAAAGAGCCCTGCCTTATCCTCCTGCAGGTCGCGATCGTAAGCCAGGGGAAGGCCTTTCACGAGCGCCAGCAGTCCCGTAAGCCTGCCCAGCACCGTTGCGGACTTCCCGCGGATCAGTTCCAGCGAGTCGGGGTTCTTCTTCTGCGGCATCAAGCTGCTGCCGGTGCTGTAAGCGTCGGCCAATTCCACAAAGCCGAAACCGGGCGAGGAGTAGATGATCAGGTCCTCCGCCCACCGGCTGAGGTGAAGCATGGTCAGTGCGCAGGCAAAGGCCAGCTCCACGACGAAATCCCGGTCCGAGGTGACGTCCAGGCTGTTGGCGGCCGGGCGCGCAAATCCCAGCGCCCGCGCCAGGCGCTCCCGGTCTAACCGGTAAGCGGTCCCGGCCAGCGCTCCCGCCCCCATCGGCAGTTCGTCGGCGCGCCTGCGGCAGTCATCGAGCCGGGAGGCGTCGCGCTTAAACATTTCAAAATAAGCGAGCGCATAATGCGAGAAAAGAATCGGCTGGGCGGGCTGAAGATGAGTGTAGCCGGGCATCACCACGCGACTATGGCGGCGCGCCTGGCCAAGTAGCGCCTCGAGCATGCAGGCCAGAGCCTGTTCGAGATCGGCGGTGGCGTCCTTGACGTACAGGCGGGCTTCCGTGGCCACAAGGTCGTTGCGGCTGCGCCCGGTGCGGAGTTTGCCTGCCAAAGCGCCGATTCGCCGCCCCAGTTGCGCCTCGACCCAGGTGTGCACGTCCTCGCTCGATTGCCCCCTGGCCCAACCGGGATGACGTTCGACGTGGCGGCGGATGGCTTCGAGTGCGCGCCCCAAGCGGCGCCCCTCCGAAGGCTGCAACACGCCCACCCGGCCCAGCTCCTGAACGTAGGCAAGGTTCACTCGCAGGTCATAGAGGATGAACCGCTGGTCGAGAGAGAAGGATTCGGAGAATTCTTCAAAGCGCGGATCGCGGCGGCCGGTGAAGCGTCCTCCCCAGAGTTTCATTTGTGAATGCCCGAAGGGCATTAATTTCATTAGCCGTAGGTGAAACCTACGGGTAAATGAGCCATCACCCTTCAATTCCTGGCGACCCCGAAGGGGTCGAATGTGCCTTGTTCAACCCCTTCGGGGTTGGTCAACTTCAGGTGCCCGAGCATTCCGTAGGTTGCACCTACGGCTAATGAAGTTGGGTCCCCTCGGGACCCAGCGAAGGCGCTTAGGCGCCCTTTGCCTTCTGGCTGGCGCGCTTGGCGGCCGCAAGGCGCAGCGGCAGACCGAGGATGTTAATGAAGCCCTCAGCATCTTTCTGGTTATAATCCGAGCTCATAACAA
>Ga0181532_10002238_pt1 | contig 18077 bp, 16 predicted proteins | sample PEATcosm2014_Bin_33_FD_119768 | JGI IMG/M metagenome (GOLD analysis project Ga0181532, IMG submission 119768) | Peatland microbial communities from MTU Mesocosm Facility, Houghton, MI, USA - PEATcosm2014_Bin11_30_metaG | ecosystem: Environmental > Terrestrial > Soil > Wetlands > Peat | place...
AGCGCCGCGGTACTACGTCCGAGAAGCCTGGCGCCGGTCGAGTGCCCTTCTGATCGCCAGCGCCAGGTCCGAACGCAAGAATGGTTTCTTGACTTGTTCCACAAGCTCCATGCGCATGGCTTGCTCCGGCGAAAGCAACTCGTCATGGAAACCAGAGATGAGGATAGCGGGGATATCAGGCCGTATCTCTCGCAGAGCGCTGATAAGATCCCCCCCGGTCATCTTAGGCATCGCGAAGTCGGAAATCACCAGATCGAATGCGTGCGGCCCCTCGGTGAACAGTTGGAGGGCCGCGAGGCTGCTGGTTTTCGCCGTGACCCTGTATCCCAGGTCTTCGAGCATCCGCGAACCCAGCTTAGCGATGTCCTCCTCATCGTCCACGAAGAGAACAAGCTCGGCGCCGCGCGGCGAGAGTCCGGGGGCCTCCGCCGTTGGGGGCCGGTCGGCAGGCACGCGTGGCAGATAGATGTAGAACGACGTGCCTCTGCCCGGCACGCTCTCAAAGGTCGCGGCGCCTCCGCACCGGCTAACCACACCGTGAACAACCGCAAGACCCAAGCCGGTGCCTTGGCCGACATCCTTGGTTGTAAAGAACGGCTCAAAGACTCTGTCCGCTATCTGCGGGGGGATGCCTGGACCTGTGTCGCTTACCGTCAGTTCCACGTATGCTCCGCGAGGGAGCCCGACGCGGGCACCGGAACGCCGCGGGTCTACCTCTATCGGAGAAAGAGTCACTTCCAGGCAGCCCACGGAACCCTGCATAGCTTGGTAAGCATTGGTGCAGAGATTCATTACCACCTGATGTATCAGGGTTGGATCGGCAAGGACATAGCCGCAGTTTGGATCGATCTCCTGCCGGAAATCGATGCTCGACGGAATCGACGCGCGTAACAATTGCAAAGTTTCCACGACTACCGGGCCGATCTCGACGGGCTTGGCGGACTCATCGCCTTTGCGGCTGAAAACGAGCAGCCGCCGCACTAGATCGGCGGCGCGCTCCCCAGCCTTGACGACCTGTTCGAGATGGTCCTGAACCGGCAAGTCCGGCGGCAGATCGTCTTTGGCCAGTCGCGTAAAGCCTATGATGGCAGTCAGAATGTTGTTAAAGTCGTGCGCGATTCCCCTGGCCAGAATTCCTATAGCTTCGAGTTTCTGGGCATTCTGCAGATGAGTTTCGATGCGCGCCCGTTCCTGTTCACTTCGCTTGCGCTCGGCAACCTCCTCGCGCAATAAGGCGACGGCGTCTCGCAGTTTCGCGGTGCGCTCCTGAACGCGACTCTCCAGTACTTCGTGTGACTGCCTTAGCGCGTCTTCCGTTCTCCTGTGTTCCGTCACGTCCCGGTGCGTCCCTGTGATGCGGATGGGCCTCCCATCGGGATCCCGGGCGACAATTTTGCCGCGCGACAAAATCCACTTCCACTCGCCACTCCTGGTGTGGATACGGTGCTCGCTTTCGTAAAACGGCCGGCGCCCGTCCAGATGCTCCTGAAGCGCGCGCCTCATCTCCGCCCGGTCTTCCGGATGAACCAACTGCTCCCAAGTTGGCAGCGCGGGCTTCAGATCTTCCAACTCGTATCCAAGCATGGCTGCCCACTGCCGGTCCCAAAACACCTCGCCCGTTTGGAGATTCCAATCCCAAAGACCCAGGTCCGCGCCAAAGAGCGCCAGTTCCAGGCGCCTCTCGCTCTTTTCCACAGCCTCGGAAGCCTGTTTACGCTCGGCTGCTTCGGTCCTGAGCTTGTCGTTCAGTACCTCGCCGTGTTCGTTCGAGCTTCGCAGATTTGCCAGCAGATCCTGATTCTCAAACCGCAGCTTGAGCGAGGAAACAATCGTCCGGTGCACTTGCCACGCCGTGATCAGAGTTGCCGCGGTATATAGCATGGCCAGCAGACCCATGGCGAGGTGCACATCATCGGCTTGGAAGAGCAAGCGAAGGCAGGCCGGAAGCCCGGTCAAGGCGATGAACACCACAAAGTCCGCCAACCGCGCAGCCAGGACCGAGGCCGCCCCCACCATCATTCCGCCAAGCACAAAAGCCAGGAAGACCTGGTTCGTCAACTGGTCTTGGGGGTAGAGCACGATTCCAGCGGCGCCCCAGCCGGCGGCGGCAAGCGCGGCCCCGCCGAAAAACTGGATGCCCCATGCGCGAATTGTCTGCCAATTCTTGAAATTCCGATAAAACCGCCAGAGCCCGAACCGCGCCAACGAGATAAAAACCATGTATGTCAGCCAGCCCAGAACAATTTGATGGGGAATTACGCTCCATTGGAGATAGCTGAGAACGGACGCTACCGCAATGGTGACACAGACACTCAGGGTGGTGTTCTTATACAGCAGGCGGATCTGTTCGCAGCGAATCGCGGGATCGCACGCCTGCCGGCGGGCCCGGTCGGGAGGAGGTGAAGTTGGCAGCATCGGCGCGTGGGTACTATCCGTAAGGGTACCTCTTCATTGAGCGTCTAGCAACTATTGAACTGGAAATTACCGAAACAGCGAACGCAAAACAATCCACGATTTCTCCCGCACGGAAAGCGAAATGCGGCGCGAAAAAACATCGTAGTTGGTGCGCTCAATCCGGTCCAGCAGGCGGGAATAGATCGCGATCAGGGCCCGCAGCGAAGCCCGGCCGCGCGCGTGTACCAGGTTGACGAGCGGCTGCGATGCCCTGTAGTATTCCCGCGCGCGGGCGGCCTCGAAGTCCATCAGATCGATGAACTCGGGGGTGCGCACGCCGGAGCGGATATCCTGCTCGGCCACGCCGCAGCGGGCGAGATCCTCGGCGGGCAGGTAGATGCGTCCGCGCTCGGCGTCCTCCCTGATATCGCGCAGAATATTGGTGAGCTGAAAAGCGACGCCGCATTTCTCAGCCAGCGGCAAAGCCTCCGGGGAATCGAATCCCAGGATGTGGATGGTGGCCAGGCCGGCTGTGGAAGCCACCTGGTAGCAATAACGGTACAGTTGTTCGAACGTCGCGAAACGGCGGGGTTCCAGGTCGGACGCCACGCCATCGATCATTTCGTGAAAATAGCGCGGCGAAATCCGGTAGCGGCTCACGGTATCGTGGAACGCCTGCAGCAACGGATGTGCCTGGCAGCGGCCCTGGAGCGCTTCGTCGAGCGCCTTGCGCCACTCGTCGAGTGACGCCGCGTTTGCACCGGGTTCGTCGCTCAGGTCGTCGCAGCGGCGCATGAAAGCATATATGGCGCTCATGGCGTTGCGCTGCTGGCCCGAGAGCAGCACGAACGAATAGTAGAAGTTTCGGGCACGGGTGCGCGCCACCTTGCGGCAGTAGGCGTAAGATTCTTCTAGCGCGGTCATCACGCCGCCAGCGGCATTGCTCGCCGGAGGGCCACGCGCGCCAGCGAGCCGAGCAGCAGCCAGGCGCGCTCGGTCTTCGAGATCGCGGGCCGCCGCGAGAGCACGTCGTAATTCTGTTCCGCGATCTTGTCCAGGACGCGCAGACCGCCGCGGCTGAAGAGGTCGATGTCCAGCGCCAGACGGCGGTCCACCATGGAAGAGAGTGGCGAGCCCTCGATGAAGAATTCTCGCGCGTGCGCCACGCACTCCTGCATGGCTTCGCGGAAAGCCGGCGTCGTCCGCCGCGCATAAAGATCGTCGATGGCGTAGCCGTGGCGCGCCAGCACCTCGAGCGGGATGTAGACGCGGTCCTTTTCCAGATCCACAGTGACATCCTGCCAGAAGTTGGCGAGCTGCAGTGCGGTGCAAGTGGCATCGGCGAGCCGCTGGCGTTCCGCATCGGAATAGTCGCAGAGGTGGAGCACCAGGCGGCCGACCGGATTGGCGGAAAAGCGGCAGTAGCCAAACAGATCCTGCCAGGTGGGATACCGTGTGACTGTCTGGTCCTGCTCGAAGGCCCGGATCAGATCCGCGAAGGGCTCTTGCGGTATGGAGTGGCGCGCTACCGTGCCGCGCAACGCGACAAACACAGGGTGCGTTGAAACGCCCGCATACATGGCGTCGAGCTGCTCGCGCCACCAGGCCAGCAGGCGCAGGCTCTCCGCGCGGTCGCCCATTTCGTCGCCGAGATCGTCGGCCCACCGGCAATACGCGTAAACGTTGTAGAAATCCTGGTGCAGGTGCTTGGGCAGCAGGAAGCTCACTACGTGAAAGTTCTCGTAGTGTTGGGTGGCGAGCCAACGCGTGTAGGCTTCGGCTTGCGCGGTAGTGTAGCGCTCCGCGAGCGCGGCCGGCGAGCGCACGTAATTACGTGGCGGAAGCACGTCACACCGGTCGAGGGAGATCTTTGGCAGGCGAAACCGCCTGCCCCACCCCTGCCGACACAGGCTTTGTCTTGGTGGCGCAGGCGGTTTCGCCTGCGAACGTGAGGGGTGCGGTTCTCATCACGGAATAATGGCCGTCTTCAAATGGCCGTTGTGACTCATCAGATGGCGCATCACTTCGAGCAGATTGGCCAGTGGCTCCTCACTGTTGACGAAAGCGCGGGAAGTAATGTCGCCGCGAGTCACCAGCTCCAGCGCCTTGCGGATGTAGAGAGGTGTGTGGTGGAAGCTGGCCTTGCAGGTGATTTCGGAGTAGTGCAGCAGGTTGGTGTCGAGCATCACCCGGCTATCGTTGGGACAGCCTCCGAAGAAGTTGACGGTGCCGCCGCGGCGGACCATGTCCACCGCCCAGTGCCAGGTTTCCGGCTTGCCCACGGCTTCGATCGCGATGTCGGCGCCGTGGCCGCCGGTGAGGTCGCGCACCGCCTGCACGGTGTTGGCGTGCTGGTCCGCGCGAACCATCTCATGCGCGCCCATGGCGGCGGCGCGATCCAGTTGCGTCCGGCGCCTGCCGATGGCGACGACCCGGCACCCGTAAAGGTGCGCCAGCCGCACGAACATGAGCCCGATAGGGCCCAAGCCAATAATGGCGATGGTATCGCCCGGACGTGGCGCGGCCTCTTCAAAACCCTTCAGTACGCAGGCCAGCGGCTCGACCAGCGCCGCATCGTGATAACTGACGTGCTCAGGAATCCGGTAGGTGTTCCGCTCCACGATGCGCGCCGGAATGCGTATGTACTCGGCATAAGCGCCGTTATTGAACAGCAGGTCCTCGCAGAGGTTCTGCAAACCGCGGCGGCAGAAGAAGCACTCCTCGCAAGGAGCCGAATTGGCGGCCACCACACGCTGACCCACCGATACAGTCCGCACGTCCTTTCCCACCGCCACTACATCTCCCGCTAACTCGTGACCGAACACCGCGGGCGGTACGATCATCCGCGCATGATAACCGCGGCGGAAAACCTTTACGTCGGTGCCGCAAGTGAGGGCGACTCGAACGCGGACGAGGATGTCTCCATCATCGATCTTAGGTATGCCTACCGGCTCCACTTGCAAGTTTTCCTTGCCATAGAGCACGGCAGCCATCATCTGCGTTTTCACAGTGACCACCTCTGTGGCTGAACGATAATTTTCAATGATTCAGGCCCTGGATGCAACGCCAAATCGAATCCTGAACGGATTTTAACAAGCGGCAGCCGGTGGGAGATGAGGTTTTCCACAGGCAATGCGCCGCTAAAGACGAGATCCGCCGATTCCTTCTGCAAATCGACGGAGGCGCTGTAGCACCCGAACAGCGTACGCTCGCCTACGCAAATCGCCGCGCCGGAAACATCCACGCGCTCGGTATCGGAGGTTTGCGCGAACAAAAGAATGCGCGCTCCCGGGCGCGAGATCCGTATGGCTTCCTCTACGATGCCCGGAACGGAAGCCGCCACAATCACCAGATCGGCGCCGCGGCGCTCGGTGAGACGATGGACCTCCGCTGCCACGTCTGTTTCGCGCGGGTCCCATGCCTCCTGGGCACCGCACTGGCGCGAAAGTTCACGGCGCGCCGGAATTGTATCCGTCGTCACAATGGTAGCGCCGGTGCGCCGCAGCAGCATCGTAAATAACAAGCCGATCGGTCCCTGACCGATTACCACGGCAACTTCATCGGGTTGTGCTGCGCACTGGACTACGGCCTTCAAGCAGGTATTCACCGGCTCGACGAAGCTGGCGCGTTCGAATGAGACACCGTCCGGAATCTTCTCGACACCGCGCTCCACGATCCAGTCCATGGCCTTCACATACTGCGAGAAACCGCCGCCGGCTGGCTCAAACCCCGCGGTGACGCCCACCCTTTTGTAGACGGGGCACTGGGCATACAGTTTCCGGTGACAATAAAAACAGTTCCCGCATGGGATGTGGTGAAAAACAACGACTCGGTCGCCGGGTGCGAATTGCCGGACGCGGCGCCCTGTGCGCACTACCACTCCCGCCGTCTCGTGTCCATAGATGCGCGGTGGCGCCAGCAGGTTGTGCTCGATCTTTTTCAGATCTGTGTGGCAAATTCCGCAAGCTTCGACCCGCACCAGGATCTCACCGGGTCCGATGTCCGGAATGGGTACCTGCTCCACCAACACAATGCTCTGGCCCTTGTAAACGGCCGCGTGCATGGTGGATGGCACAGTCCAGTCAGAATCGGCAGCCGGCAATGAATTCTCCTAATGTACGCGAAGCGATGCGGCAGAAATTGCGTAACCGAAGCAATTCCGGAAACGCTTTCCCAGGGTTCCCAAATGCAGACGTCAAAATACTAATTGTACCGAAGTGCCCGTCGGAACGCAGAGCCCTGTTGAAATCCGTAACAAAGCTCTCGCCAGCGGTGTCGGTAACCGCACGTACGCAGAACAGGGGGGTCCCGTGTTTGGCGGCTCGCTCTGCAACCCCGCCCGCTTCCATTTCCACAGCGGCGGCCCCGGTGGCCCGCAGCGCGTTCTTTTCGGCGGCGGTCTGCGCCACATGGTCGATTGAGGCGAGCACGCCTGTCGCGTGGTGGGGGAGTGCCCCAGCTTGACCGGCGCAGGGCAGGCACGCCTCGAACCTCCGTCCCGCAGCCTCCACGGCTGTCGCCACGAAAACATCGCCGATACTCAAAGCAGGGTCAAGCGCCCCACAAAATCCCATACTGACAATCGCCTCCGGACGGCACTCGGGTTGGGCCACTTCAACGGCTCTGCCGGCATGGACCGGTCCAGCGCCGTTTGCCACCATAAACAGTTGCCGTCCCCCGGATTGCCCGTAACGCGCCCAGTAGACCGGCCAGCCGACCTTCCGGACACTGGAACAAAATGGCAGCAACCCGGCGAACTCGCGGGGCTCGGCGGCCACTAGCAATATCCGTTGGCCCGAAACCATTCCACCGCCCGGGCCAGTGCGCCTTCCGCGGATCCCGGAACATACCCCAACTCGCGCGCGGCCTTCGCGTGCGAAACGAACATCTTCTTACGCGCCATGCGGACCGCATCCAGGGGTGCCCGTGGCGGCTTCCTGCTGACTCGCGCCCACGCCGTGGTCACTACTCCGGCCGCATATGCCACGGCGTACGGCAGCTTCACCGTGGGAGCGGGGCGACCCGCGATTGCCGCCAGTTTCCCCAGAATCTGCGCCAGCGTAAGGTTCTCCGCTCCCAGAATGTAGCGTTCTCCTGCAACGCCCTGCTCGCACGCCAGGAGTTGTCCAAGCGCCACGTCGCGCGCATCCACCACGTTCAAGCCCGTATCGATAAACGCCGGCATGGCTCCCTTCAAGAAATCCAATACGATTCGGCCGGTCGGCGTCGGCTTAATATCATGATCCCCAATCGGCGCCGTAGGATTCACAATCACTACCGGAAACCCGGACGCCGCAAATTCCAGGGCCACCCGCTCGGCCAGGAACTTCGAGCGCTTATAGGCGCCTTTCATGTCTTCGAGCGCCACCGGGCAAGTCTCGTCGCCATCGCCTCCTGGAGGCATTCCGATGCATCCGACCGTACTGGTATATACAACGCGCTCCACGTTGGCGTTGCGGGCGGCCTCCAGGATGTTGCGCGTGCCATCCACGTTGGAGCGATACAGTTCACTCTCGTCCGCCGCCCATAGCCGGTAATCCGCGGCTACGTGAAAGACCAGTCCACAACCCGCGGCCGCACGTTCCAAGGCCGCCGGATCGCGCAGGTCGCCCGTGACCGGCTCCACGTCCAACTCGCGAATCTTGCTGGAGGGCCGGACGAGGGCCCTCACGGAATGCCCGCGCTCCACCAGGAGACGGGCTACGTGCCATCCAAGAAAGCCCGACGCGCCCGTGACCAGAGTGGGTTTCACGTAAGATGGCGCAGGCCGGCCCTAGCGGAACGCCCAGGTCAGCATCTTGAAGCTGTCGGCCAGACGCGCGTTGATGCCCAGCGCCGCCGATGGCTCATAGCCGCAGTGCACCATGCAATGCTCGCACCGCGGATCCCTGCCGTGACCGTAATCTTCCCACGGAGTCTGCGTCATCAGGTCTTCGAATGTCTTGTAGTGGGCGTCGGTGATCAGGTAACACGGCCCCTTCCAACCTTTGACGTTGTAAGTCGGATTGCCCCACGCGGTGCACGGCAGGTCCCGGTCGCCCTTCAGAAATTCCAGGTACATGGGCGTCTGGTTCAACCGGAAGCGCTTGAAGAGCGTATCCACATCGTGAAACTTCTCGTGTATATCGTCGCGCGTCATGAAGATTTCCCGGTCGTTGACGGCGGAATATCCGTAAGCCGGCGAAAGCTGGTGCCCGTCCACGTCGAACGGCTCGAGGTATTCAAACAGCGCCTCGATCTCCTTCATGTCGGTTTCCTTGTAAATAGTGGTGTTGGTGCACACCATGAAACCGGCAGCCTTGGCCGCTTTGATGCCCTCGATGGCTTCGCGGAACACGCCTTCCCGCTCCACGCAAATGTCGTGCGTCTTCTCCAGGCCGTCCAGATGCACGTTGAAGAAGAAGCGCCGGTCCGGCGTGAATTCGTGCAGGCGCTTCACCATGAACATCCCGTTGGTGCACAGGTAAATGTTCTTGTTGCGCTCCAGTATGCCGGCCACCAGTTCGCCGATTTGCGGATACATCATGGGCTCGCCGCCGCAGATGGAAACCATCGGCGCGCCGCACTCGTCGACGGCCGTCAGACATTCTTCAAGCGGCACGCGCTCGGTGATGGTGGATTCGTACTCCCGTATGCGGCCGCAACCCGTGCACGTCAGATTGCAGGCGTGCAGCGGCTCAAGCATCAGCACGATCGGGAAGCGCTTGCGAATCATGGGATGCGGCTCGCGATTGGCGCGGCCCGCGGGAATGCTGGCCAAAATGCGAAACGGATTCGCGCCATCGCGCGCGGGCGCGATATCCTTCTGCCACTCCGGCCGCGGACGCATCTTGTTTTTGAAAATGTATCCGGCCATGCCGGCGGTCATTGAAAGGGGAAATCTCATAATCGATCCTCCGGCCGTGGCGCACGCTGCAGGTCGCGGGTCGCAGGCGGAACCGCCTGCGCCACCAAAGACAAATGGTGTGTTTCCGGTGGTGGGGCAGGCGCTTTCGCCTGCCAACCGACTTCTTCTCCAACTCCACCGCGGCTCTTCACGAACTCGGAAAGCGCGATCAACGGGAAATAAAGCCGGTAGTAATGATAGTTCAGATAGAAGACCTTGGGGAACCCGGTGCCAGTCGCCAACTCTTCCCGCCAGCCGCCGTCGGACCGCTGCGTGTTCAGCAGGTATGCGATACCGTGGTTCACGCTGAGGCTGTTGGTGTCGCCGCCGGCTATCAACCCCATAAGCGCCCAGGCCGTCTGCGACGGCGTACTTTCCGCCGGCACAAAGCAGCCCTGATCGTAGCTGGAACAACTCTCGCCCCAGCCGCCATCGGCGTTCTGAATGGACCGCAGCCATTCGCCGGCCCGCAGGACTTCAGCTTCGCGGTCGTTGTGCCCGGCGGCGCGCAAGCCGCGCAGAGCGAAACACGTGCCATAAATATAAGCGACGCCCCAGCGGCCGTACCAACTCCCGTCGGGCTGCTGGTTGCGCAGCAGAAAATCCACGCCGCGGCGGACCGCGGGATGCTCGCCGCGCAAGCCGTGCGCCCCCAGAGCCTCCAGCACCCGGCCGGTAATATCGGGACAGGTGGGATCCAGCATGGCGTTATGATCCGCGAATGGCACGGCGCTGAGGAATTCCCAGTTGTTGTCCACGTCGAAGGCGGCCCACCCGCCGTCGCTGCCCTGCATATCGAGAATCCAGTTCAGAGCGCGCGCTTGGCAGGCCTTCTGCGCCGCCATATCCGCGCCGCGCGCCTGGCTCAAGGCCAACATGACCATGGCTGTATCGTCGATGTCGGGATAATGATCGTTGCTGAAAAAAAACGCCCAGCCCGAAGGCTCCGTCTTCGGCCGCTTCACGGACCAATCGCCCCTGCTGCGGATCTCCTTCGAAAGCATCCAACCGGCAGCACGCTCCAAGGCGTGCGCGGCGAACGCGTCACCGTTGAGCGACTGCGCCTGACCCACGGCATAAGCCGCAATGCCGGTATCCCAAATCGGCGAGAAGCATGGCTGAAAAAAGAAGCGCCGTCCGTCATCCACCATCAGCCGGTCGAACTGCTGCCGCGCCTCCACAGATGCGGGATGGTCCGGCCCATACCCAAGTACGTCCAGGGCCATGATGGCGTACATCATGGGCGGATAAATCGCGCCTAAACCATCGGAGTTCTCAAAGCGCGCCAGCATCCATTCTTCAGCCGCGCGGAGGGCCTTCCGCCGCAGCGCGCGCGAGCCGTGCCTCTCCCAGAGCTTGAGAAAGCGATCCCCGGTCAGGAAAAAGTTGCGCCAGGCGGCAGGAGCGCCATCGCGCCGAAAATCCAGGCTGACGCCCGGCTTGTAGAGTTCCTTCAAACTGAACCCAGCCGGGACCGGGCGCCGCGGATTGCTCGCGTGCACGATGGCCAGCGCCACCACGATGGCGCGCGTCCACGCCGACATCTGGTAGAGGAAATTGCCGGGCAGCAGCATGATCTCCGGCGGTATCGAGGGACAGTACTGCCGGGGATAAAGATCGAACAGGCTGAGGTTGATCTTAACGTAGCTGTTGGCCGCCTGAATGCCGCCGAGATCGAGGATGCGCTCACGAGCGCGCGCCAGCCGGGAATCGTCCGGCGCCAGGCCCGCCACCTTGAGCGCGAAATAAGCTTTCACCGTCGCGCTGATCTCCGCGGGTCCCTTGGCGTAAATAGAGAAGCCGCCGTCGGGGAGTTGCCGATCCAGAATGGAGCTCACGGCTTTGTCGATGAGACCGCGCGTGGGCGGATTCCAAACCCCGTCTTCCGGCGGATGTATCCACAGTTGCAGGAGAATGTAGTCGCTCTCCAGAGTGGAATCGGCCGTCAACTCGGCGCACCAATAGCCGTTCGAGTCCTGCAACGATAAAAGGTGATCCGCCGCGCGGCGGGCAGCCTGCGTAGCCGCCGACGTCAGGGTTTCCTGTTGTAGAGCGGTGGTTCTCATCGTGCGGAAATGGTCGTCAAGGGGGCGGAGCGAGTCAGCTCCGGTGGCAGCGAGAAGCGCACGTCTTCATCCACCAGCTCCACTTCTTCCAGCCGGCGGAAGCCGTGGTCCCGCAGAAATTCGACCAACTCCTCCACGAGGTGTTCCGGAGCGGATGCTCCAGCGGTCACCGCAACATTCCGGACGCCGACCAGCCAGGCGGTATCGACTTCCTGGTAATCGTTGACCAGATGAGCGCGTACTCCGGAATTGTGGCTGACCTCCACCAGCCGCTTGGAATTGGAGCTGTTTTGGGACCCCACTACCAGCAGCAAATCACAGTGGACCGCCACGCCTTTGACCGCCATCTGGCGGTTTTCCGTGGCGTAGCAAATGTCCTGCGCGGGCGGGCCCTCGATCAGCGGAAAGCGCTCCTTCAGGCGCGTGATGATGTCGCGCGTTTCATCCAGGCTGAGCGTCGTCTGCGTGAGATAGCGAACGCGCGTCGCATCCGGCAATTCCAGCTTATCCACCTCCTCGACGGTCTCGACCAGGTAGCTGCGATCCGGCACCTCGCCCAGAGTTCCAATGACTTCGTCGTGTTGTTTGTGACCGATCAGCACGATGCTGTAGCCTTCTCGTGCAAACCGCACGGCTTCCAGATGCACTTTGGTGACCAGCGGGCACGTGGCATCGATGATTTCCAACCGGCGCGCGGAGGCTTCCCGGCGCACTTCGGGGGCCACTCCGTGTGCGCTGAAAATAGCGCGCGCACCCAGCGGCACTTCGCCGATTTCCTCCACGAAAACAGCCCCGGCCTCGCGCAATTCGTCTACCACGTGTTTGTTGTGAACGATTTCCTTGCGCACGTACACGGGCGGGCCGTACAAATCTAAAGCAATCTTAACCACGTCGATTGCCCGCACCACCCCGGCGCAAAAGCCCCGCGGCTTCAGCAGATAGACCTTCTTCTCCGAGCCGTTGTTCACGGCGATGGGTTTCAAGGGCATGCACGTCTCTGAGGCTGAACTATTAGATTACAATAGGCGAGGTTTGGTTGCACCGCAGTTCCCGCCGCCACCTCGCACTCAGCTAGACTGGACTCATGCTGGAATGGTGCCGCTTCGACGCTCTGGACCACTTCGCCTGCCTGGTGGTGGCGTCCGCTCTGGGAATCCGCGCGATCGAGCTGAATGCCGCCACTGAGGTCGCGGGGCGCGAGCGCGAATCCAACCCGCTGCTGCGCCAGGCCGTCGCACAATTGCGTGCTTATTTCGCTGGCGAGTTGTACGATTTCGAACTCCCCTTGGACATGCAAGGCACGGAATTTCAAAACCGCGTCTGGCGCCAGTTGTGTAACATCCCGTACGGCGAGACCCGCAGCTATAGTTTCGTGGCCAACGCCATCGGCGCCCCCAAGGCCGTGCGGGCCGTCGGCGCGGCGAACGGCAGCAATCCGATTCCCATTGTGGTGCCGTGCCATCGCGTTATCGGCGCGCGCGGCTCGCTGGTCGGATATGGCGGCGGATTGCCCTTGAAACGTTTCCTGCTGGATCTGGAAGCCCGCCATTCCCACCTCTTCCGGGAGGCGTGATTTGCGCGGCCGTTCCCGGCAGGGGTGAAGCTGGGCGGTCTGGCGAGGCGCGCGCGTTCCCAACAGCTAGTGACCTGCGACCACCGCTGAGGTGTTCGTCGAGCGGTCCAACCGGCACTCCGACGACGTGCCCGTCTTCGCCGCACGCAGGTCGCCAAGCTGGTGGGCGAGAGTTACACGGGTTACTTGATCCGCGCCACGGAAGGATACTGATTTACCGAGTCTGGCGGGTACAGGCGGAGCAACTTGATACTGGCGGATGCCCTCCAGGTTCAGATGTTCCGAGCGATGTAACGCGGATAACTTCTACTGGGTTTCCGGCGCCAGATTGCGCAGTTTGCATGTCTTCGATCGTGCGCTGCCGTAGCGGTGTCATGGGTTATCCGGGAATAACTGATCGAGTCTGCCCCCAGGAGCTTTTCGCGCCAAGCTACTGCGCCATAGCGCCTCGACCGCGAGGATGCCGTGGCCAGCAGTTTAGTTCACCCAAACGCGAAACACTTCAGCGTGAGCTATTAAGTGACCCGTATTGCGCTTACCCGGCTTTGCGCGCCGGATCCGCGGGAGCCGCTGGCTTGGCCGCGGGCTCGTCCGCCAGCACGACGATAGAACTCCGCGGGAAGGCGAATTTGTGCCCGAGTTGATCGATCACGTTCACCTGGCAGACATACTGTCCGGCCGGGAGACTCTTCAACAGCGTTTCCAGGCCCAGCGGCACCACGCCTTGCCGCTTGGCGTTCAGCCGGTTCACGCGCACTGCGGGCGTCTCAAATACCTTCTTGTCGCCCTGGTAGAAAGCCACGCTGGCGGTGACGCTGGTCAGGCCGGAGCCCTGACTCTGATTCGCGTTCGCGTTCGCAGCAGGGATCTCGGCCACTCCCGGGTCGTACACTTCGCGAAGTAGACGAACAGCTTCTATCGGAGTGGCGGCCTGCGCGACCGTCAAACGGATGATGTAAAAAATGCAGCGTACTGTCCGGATGCGCCGTAACCCGTTCCCTACGTCGCACGCCCGAGTTGGCTGGTTAAGGTGGTGTCGCGCTGGCGTGGCGCGATCAACCACTTAGCTTGGCGAGGGCGGCAGGGCGCCGCGTCCCGACCGGTCACGATTGTCCAGGGCGGGGCTTCTCGCGTGCGCGCAAAGACCGCCAGGCGTTCTCAGAGCCCGTTGGCACCGGTCAGTATCCAGACCAGGTAATATACAGGATCTGCCAAGTCTCCCGCGAACACCAACATCCGGTTGTTGACCGCATCATAAACCGCGGTGTGTTCCCAGCGCGTTGCTGGCGGTGTGCCGGTCGGTTTCAACTTAGTCCAGGCGGGAGTGCCGCCCAATCCGTTGGCGTATGCGAGCACCCAGACGTCGTTGAAACCGATCCCGTCGGGGTCCGGTGCGGGCGCACCTCCAAAAACGATCATGCGGTTATCCGCCGCGTCGTAGACGGCGGTGTGACCATAGCGCCTGGGGGGCGAACCCGCGGCGCCCGGGGCGACGATATTCGTCCATCGCGGATGCCCGCCCAAGCCATTGGCGTGCGACAGCGTCCACACGCCGTTGGTGGAAGCGGTTTCGGCAAGATTTGCCCCACCAAACAAGGTCATGATGTTGTTGACCGGGTCATATACGGCGGAGGACAATTCGACATCGGCCGTCAGGGTGCCGGTAGGGGTAAGCTGAATCCAGGCCGGCGTGCCGCCCAGGCCATTGGCATTGGTCAGCACCCACAGGTCGGAGAAGAGTTGCTCCCCGTCCGAGCCCAAGCCACCGAAGACGATCATCCGATTATTCGCCGCATCATACACGGCCGTCTGACAGCATCGAGGCGCGGGCGGCGTCCCCGACGGGCTCAGTTGAGTCCAAACGGGGATTCCCTGGCCGTTGGCGTTGCTCAACACCCATACGTCGTTGAAGAACGACTCAGTCCCCGCGTATGAGAATTCGAGGCCGCCAAAGACGATCATGCGGTTGTTCGCAGAGTCGTACACCGCGGTATGGGAGTCTCGCGCCGACGGACCGCCAGGCGCCCCGTTGGCGTTCAATGGGGTCCAACTTGCCGCGGCGGGATTATAAAGCAGGACGGCATTGGTGTCCGTCTCCTCAGCGCCAGCGTCGATTCCACCGAAGACGATCATGACGCTCGTCGCCGGGTCCCACACGGCCGAATGGCTGATTAACCCGGTATCCGGCGTTAATTCGTAGTCAGTGGACCAGGCCGAGCCGGCGGTTGTATCCTGCGCGGCGCGGGCCGCGTGCCCCCTGAGGCCACGCTGGCGCGCCCGCATCGATGGTGCTTGTTCCTGGCCGAATGCCGATGCGAGGCTGACAACCAGCAGGCAAAAACAGATGGATGTTCGCTTCATAAGATCCTCCTCAGTGGGGTAATTGCCCCTTTTTCGCACGCTACAACTTGCTCACGGTGTTGCTGCCGGAGTTCGCCACCCACATGTTGGCCCCATCGAAAGCAATCCCTAATGGAGTGGTTCCCACGCTGAACGTGCCCAGCGGCTGTCCGCTCGAGGCCTGGAGCTTGGTGACGGTGTTGCTGCCGGAGTTTGTCACCCAGATATTGGTCCCATCAAATGCCACCCCATATGGGGCGCTGCCGACGTTATACGTCCCAACAAGTGCGCCATTCGAGGCCAGCAACTTGGTCACGGTGTTGCTGCCATTGTTCACCACCCAGATGTTAGATCCATCAAAAGCCACTCCGACTGGATTGGCGCCCACCGCGAACGTGCAGGGAACCACGCACGCGCCATCGCTGGCCCGTAGCTTGGTCACGTTGCCGCTACCTTCGTTCGCCACCCAGATACTGGCTCCATCAAAAGCGAGCCCGTACGGTTTAACCCCGACGGGGAACGTACCTAACAGGGTAAAAGTCGCGGGCTGTATCTTTGTTACGCTGGTGCCTCCGTAGTTGGTCACCCAGATATTGGAGCCATCGAATGCGATACCAACCGGATTCGGTCCCGGATAGTCGTACCCGGTGGCCCCAGTGCCACTCACGGGCACCTTAAGCAACACGTTGGCGGCAAAGCACGCCACCCAGATGTTGGCACCGTCAAAAGCGACACCGTAGGGTTGGGAACCCCCCAGAAGGGCCGTCACGCCGACTGTCGCACCAGACGAGACCGCCAGTTCGGTTATGGTGCCGCCGGCCGAAAGCCAAATGTTGGTGCCGTCAAAGGCTACTCCCGTGGGTACGGCTCCTTCTACGCTGAACGTTGAGGACGACTGGTACGCCGGGAACCACTTCAGCAGCGCCACCTGCAGCGGGTTCACTCCCACCGTCCCCGCCGGATTGCCGGCGGTCGTCTGCGTGGTCCCGTCCGGGAACGTCAACGCGCTCCCCGTGCCACTGATCTTCAGGTTACCCGCCACCTCCAACTGTGCCCCGGGTGTGGCAGTCCCGATGCCCACCTGAGGAACGCTGAGCGTACCGCTCAGCGTGCCCCCAGCCAGTTGCAGATAACGCCCGTCGGTGTAGCCGGTGTTCAAACTTACGGTCGGCGCGCTTCCGCCGCTCGATGTAATGCCCGTGCCGCCAGCCACCGCCAGGACTCTCGTATTCGTCAGGGTGACGCTGCCGCCGGTTCCGCCGCCGCTCAGCCCCGGGCCCGCCGTTACTCCGGTGACGGTCCCCGCGCCGGGAAACGTTTGTCCCGCGGCGAAGTTCAGCAGCCCCGCACTGCTGACCGACAATCCCGTCTCGGCGGGAGTCCCGCTGCCGGGCGCATAGAGCAGATTCAGCGTGCCCGAGGGATTGGCGGTGTCGTTTCCGGCCGCCTCCGCCTGCCAGCGGAAATGCTGACTGATGGAGGTGTTGGTGGCGCTGTCAAAGGATGCCGCCAACAGGTCCAATTGGTTGGAGTCGGCTCCCGCCGTAGCCGTTGCAGCGGCCCTGGCAGTCATGGTCATTGTGCTGCGCACGATGGCGGTGCCCTTCACGTCCAGGGTGGCCGCCGGCGTGGTGGTCCCGATGCCCACCTTGCCGCCCGATTCGAAAATGGCGGATGGCTCGATCACGCACGCCGCGGTGAATTTGGCGACCTGGTTCGCAGTGGCCGTGCCATCGCTGGTGATCCCGGTGCAAGCGCTATCCGGGGGGACGTCTCGCGCCGCCTCCGGTTTCGTAGTGGAAGCGGCGGCCGTGGGTGGAGCGGCCGGCCCCGCCAGCACGAATGCCGACGGTGGCAGCCCGCCAATTGTGTCCGCATCCTTGGCCTTCATCGCATAGGGCACCGCCACCAGCGCTACGCGCGCCTCTTCCGCCTGCCCCGCCACCTGTACCCCCAGCCATCGCGCCGCGCCATCCGCAAACAGATACGCCGGCAGGCCCTCGCTGCTGGTTGCCCCAAGTGTCACCGGTAACGGCCCCTTGGATCCGGCGTGACGTTTTGGGTTTCCATCCACAACGGAGCGCCGCCCTCGCGATCCTTATACAAAAGGAACGTGACGCCGGCGGCCCCGGTCAAAGGCTGGCTATTCGAACCTCTCAGTACTCCGCCGTAGTTCACCAGCATTGGTACTGAATTCTGCGCCAGCGCCGGCAACATTAGAGCCAGGGCTATCGTCAGAGCAATCCCTATCGTCGAGTTTTTCATGTGATTCCCCTCGTCGTTCATTGGGCATTCCGCCCGCAGAGTCGAGGCTACCATCGGCTTCGATGAAAGTAATGAAATCGTCTTCAAATTTGCGTCAAATTGCGATCAAACGGACTGAAATCAATAAGATTCGGAAAATGTTGTAAGATACCTCTCAGAGGAGGGAACCCGCTGGCCCGAGCAGAACCATTCGAAAAGAGCGCGCGCGGCCAGTACCGGTTCGGCGAGTATGAGCTGGACCTGGAACACGCTTCCCTCAAGCGAAGAGGTCGCCCTGAGGGCCAAGTCCTTCGAGGTCCTGGCCTATCTGGTCGAGCGGCATGGCCGGCTGGTGACCAAGTCGGATCTCATCGACGCCGTATGGCGGGATGTTTCGGTCGCCGACAATTCGCTGGCCCAGTGCATCCTGGAAATCCGGCGTGCGCTCGACGACGAGGCGCAGCAGTCAATCCGCACGGTGGCTCGGCGCGGCTATATCTTCGAGGCCGCGGTCTCCTTTCCGCCAGTGGAGTTGCGCGCCGCCCAGCGTCCGCGCGGGCAGGCCGCGTCCGCG
>Ga0181532_10002240_pt1 | contig 18070 bp, 12 predicted proteins | sample PEATcosm2014_Bin_33_FD_119768 | JGI IMG/M metagenome (GOLD analysis project Ga0181532, IMG submission 119768) | Peatland microbial communities from MTU Mesocosm Facility, Houghton, MI, USA - PEATcosm2014_Bin11_30_metaG | ecosystem: Environmental > Terrestrial > Soil > Wetlands > Peat | place...
AGCGCCTGGTTGAAGGCGACGATATCGCCGACTTTTGGATGATTCGTAAATAGCGAAACCACATCGCTACTGCCGCCGAGCACATCCTCGGCAAATCCCTGCAACGCTTTCTTCGGTCCGACTTCAACAAACACGCGCGCGCCCGCATCGTAGAGCGTACGCAAGCCCTTAATAAATTGGACGGGAGAAGCGACCTGCTGCGTGAGAATGTCGAGCATCTGCGGCACGACGTCAGGCCCGGCGGGATAAAACTCGCCGTTGGTGTTCGCGACGATTGGCAAACGCGGCGACTGGAGATGCAGGCGCTCGAGAACTTGCCGCAGAGGCTTGCTGGCTCCTGCCACAATCGATGTGTGGAAAGCGTGGCTGACAGGTAACGCGGAAACGTCGTAACCAGCTTTTTGGAAGGCTTCCATGGCCTGCTCGACGGCCTGGCTCGCGCCGCCGATAACCGCCTGACGGCTGCTGTTGAAGTTGGCGATCACGACGTAGCCTTTGATCGTCTTTAGAACGCGTTCGATTTCTTCCAGCGGACCAAACACCGCGGCCATGCGGCCATTGTCATCCATTGCTACCTGGGTCATTCCGCGGCCCCGAGCGCTGACGGCTTCGAGCGAGTCAACAAACGGGAGGCCGCCGGCCGCGACTAGCGCTCCGTATTCGCCCAAACTGTGTCCCATCGTGAAGTCTGGCTCGATGCCAAAAGCTGCAAGGAGCCGGGTCAGCGCCAGGTCAATTGCCAGCACGGCGGGCTGAGTGATCTCGGTTTGCCGCAGATCTTCTTCGGCTTTGGCGACTGCGTTGGCGTCGGCTTGGTCGACGAAGATGAATTTGCTGAGCGGTTTGCCGAGCAACGGCGTCATCACGCGATCTGCTTCGGCAAAGGTTTCAGCCACGATCGGCTCCGTGTCCCGGAGCACTTGAAGCATGTTCGCGTACTGCGAACCTTGACCGGTATACATGAAGGCGACCTTCGGAGCGGGTCCGTGCCCGCGGAAGATGCCCTGTGCCCGCAGCGCTTTCCACACCGCCGGCTGATTGGCCGCCAGCGCTTTGAGTGCGTTGCCAGATTTGTCCGCCAGTTCGGCGGCGTTAGCGTAGTCGATGGCCAGGCGCTCGGGTGCGCGCAGGTCTGATTCAGCCGGAGCCGCGGGCGCGGGCGCCTGGCCCGCTCTCGCGTTCTTCTCTACAGCGCGCCAACGCTCGACGAGCGCAGCTTCAGTCGCGGCGCCGATTACCAGCGCTCCGCGTAAAGGAGCTTTATAAGAAGGGCCGACACTGCCGGAAAAAGTGGTGCCGGAAAGAGAAGTAGTGGAAACACCTGCCGCATTCATAATTGGCTCTTTCATTTGCGGCGGTATTTCACTGACCGCCACTGACCGTTTGCCGTTTCCGTTCAGCCTGCCCGGAATGTATTCTTCGAGCACAGCGTGGAAATTGGTGCCGCCAAAGCCAAAAGCGCTCAGCCCGGCGCGGCGCACGCCATCTGGAGGCATGGTCCACGGTTTCAGTTCGGTATTGACGTACAGCGGAGAGTGCGCAAAATCGATGTTGGGATTGAGATGCTCGCAATGCACGCTCGGCGGCAGTACTTTATCCCGAAGCGCCAGGGTGGCTTTCAGCAGTCCGGCAGCGCCGGCCGCTCCTTTAAGGTGCCCGAAATTCGACTTGACCGAACCCAGCGCCACTGAGTGCGAGGGGAGATGAGAGCTGCTGAGTACATCGATCATGCTTTGCGCTTCGACAACGTCGCCCACGGCGGTGGATGTGCCATGGCCCTCGATCAACGTCACAGTAGCTGGCGATAATCCGGCATTCTCCCAGGCGCGCTCGACGGCGAATTTTTGGCCGATCGGGTTGGGCGCGGTGATGCCCTTTCCCTTGCCGTCGCTCGATCCGCCCATACCGCGCAGCACGGCGTAGATCTTGTCCCCGTCGTGCTCGGCATCGGCCAGACGCTTGAGCAGAAAGATCGCCGCGCCTTCGCCCATGACGAAGCCGTCGGCTCCTTCGGCGTAGGGACGAGTGCCGGTCGCCGAGAGCGCTCCGATCTTGCAGAACTTGACGAAGCTCGAGACGCCCATGTTGCGGTCAAGGCCGCCGGTGACTACCACGTCGTAATGGCGTTGTATCAGTCCTTCCGTCGCGGAACTGATCGCTGCCATGGCCGACGCGCAGGCGGCGTCACAAACGTAGTTGGGGCCGTGGAAGTTGAAAACGTTGGCAATGCGGCCGGCAATGCAGTTGGACAATTCGCCGGGCATGCTGTCTTCCGTAATTTCAGGAAGGAGCTTTCCCATCCGGTCGTGGAATTGGCGCGTGATGTCGCGGCGGACCGCTTCCGGCAACGCGGCGAAACCGGCAGATTCGGCCAGCTCGCGCGCGAATTCCGGAAAGAGCACGCGCGCTACGGTGAGATAGTGTTTTTCCCCCCCGATGGCATTGCCCAGGATCACCGCCGTGCGATCGGCGTTCAGCGGCCGCTTGGGATAGCCGTAGTCTTCTAACGCTTCGCGGGTGCAGGCGATGGCCCATTTTTGCGATTCATCCATGGCATCGACGACGCGCGGCGGGATAGGCAGGCGCCACTTCATGGGATCCCACACATGCTCACGCACCCATCCGCCGATCTTTGAGTAAGTCTTGTCCGGAGCGCTGTGATCGGAATCAAAGTAAAGCGCCGGATCCCAGCGGTCGGGCGTAACCTCGCTGATGCTACCGCGGCCATCCTTCACATTTTTCCAGAAGGCCGGCACATTCGGAGCATCTGGTAAAACGGCTCCAACTCCCACAATTGCTATGGCCCGATAAGAAGTGTTTTCCATGATGAGCGCTCCTGCAGTAAAACGATCGATCCTTAAACGCTACGCGGCCAGCTCCTTACTCTTGGCCGCGCGGCCGTACAGTACATCTGCTACGTAATCCAGGTCCGAGATAAGGCCCGATTGCGCGCGGTGAATCGCGGGCATTCCCAAACTTGTTTCAAACGCGGCGGTCTCAGAATCGCCGACGCCCCCGGCTCCGATGACCCAACGCAAACCGTCCTCAGCCACCTTGAGTGCGGCGTCGCGGGCAAAGACTCGGCTGATCGCCGCGAGTGCCGTGGCATCGAAACGCCGGTTCGCTTTTTCGTTGAGCTTGCCTTCAGCCGAAAGAGCGGCGCGGCGGGACAGACTACCTGCGCACTCGGCATAAGCGATCAACTCGCCCAGGCGCAGGAGAATATGTTGAAAGCGAGTCAGGCGCGCCACCCGCGCCTTTTCCATAACCTCGGCCAGCGCGTGCAAAGCCAATGCTGCGATGTCGGCGCCCACGTTCGCATGGCGGGCGTGCAACGCTTCGAATTCTCGCGCTCGCTCGTGATAGTACTGCCCGCGCGTTTTGAGATGATTCTGCCAACGGTCACGGCTGATGGTCATCTCCATGATTTCGGAGGTGCCTTCGTAAATCGTGGTGATGCGAACGTCGCGGCTGATTTTTTCCACCATGTATTCATGCGTGTAACCGTAACCTCCCAGCGCCTGGATACTGGCTTCGGCGGCGGCATTGCCGGCTTCGGTCGCCATGTACTTTGCGATGGCACCCTCCGTGTTCAAGCTGCCTTCGGCCCCCGCGTCGATGCGCTCCGCAGTTTCTTCGATATAAGAGCGGGCAGCCTCAAGACGCGCCACGTGCGGCACGATCAGCTTGTGTGTATATCCTTGCTTCTGAGAAAGCGGCGCCCCGGCTTGGATACGCTTGGTGGAGTAAGGAATTGCGCGATCGAGCGCGGCCCATCCTGCGCCCAGGCCGAACGTTGCGACCATCAGGCGCGTGTAGCCGAACACGGCCTGCGCTTGATTCAATCCCTGGCCTTCGACGCCACCGACAAGCCGGTCGGCATCGACATAAACGTTGTCGAACGCCAGCGCTGCAGTATTGCTGAGTCGGATGCCGTGCTTGTCTTCGGGTTCGTCGTGGGTGAAGCCCTTCGCGCCTTTTTCCACGATGAACCAGCTCGGACCACTGGGCGTGTTAGCCAAAACCGTGTAGGCATCGGCGATTCCACCGTTGCTGATCCACTGTTTATTGCCAGTGATTTTGTAGCCGACGACGCGGTCGTTTTCGATGACTCGGTCCGCTGTAGTCCGAAGCGATCCCAGATCGCTGCCCGCTTCCGGCTCCGTGGCGCCGTAGGCGAACAAGATTCCTTCTTCGGCGATGCGCGTCAGCCAGATCTTTTTCTGCTCCGGAGTGGCGCCGACAAAGATAGGATCGCTGCCGAGGAACGTGGCCAGCACGGCTGTGGCGACGCCCAAATCGATGCGCGCCATTTCCTCGCAAACGCAGTACACATCGAAAGTTCCGCCGCCCATGCCACCGAACTCTTCCGGGATGAACAGGAGCTGAATGCCCAGCTTGTCCGGGCTGCACATGTGACGAACAATTTCGAGCGGGCATTCGTCGCGTTCATCGAGATCCCGGAGAACCTCGTCCGGCAAACGTTTCTTGGCGAAGTCCTTGAGTGACTTCAAGCTTAACTTGAGCGTTTTACTGGTAATCATGGGCGGTGCCTCACTTTGCTATGCGACGTGTCGCAATTCTCGAACTTTGTTGGTCAACTCCGGCAAGAACTCCAGGATGTCGTCGACGATTCCGACGTCTGCCACCTGAAAAATCGGAGCCTTCGGATTCTTGTTAATGGCGATCAGGAAAGGACTGCCTTTGATGCCCGCCAAATGCTGGAAAGATCCACTGATGCCACATGCCAGATAGACCTTGGGCTTGACGGTTTTTCCGGATGAGCCCACCTGACGCGACTTCTCCATCCACTTGGCGTCGACTACGGGTCTTGAGCAACTCACGGCCGCACCCAGAGCGTCAGCCAGTTCCTGTGCGATAGCCACATTGTCTTTTTCCTGGATGCCACGTCCGATGGAAACCAAGACGTTGTACTTGGTGATATCGACGTCACCCGCCTCGGCGACAACCGTTTCCAGATAGCGGCGGCCTGCGGCCAGAGTTCCCACTTCGCTCGACTTGTCGACAACCTGGCCGCTTCCCGCTGCAACCTCTAGCGGCTTGAACGCGCCCGGACGTATCGTGAGCACCGCGCCCGATGAGATGTCACAGCGAACGTGAACGCTCACCTGCCCGCCAAATTCCTGGCGGACTACTTTGAGGTTGGCGCCGCCGTCAACTTCCACAATGTCCAGCACGTCGGAGACGAAAGCCGAATTTGTCTTGATGGAAAGACCGGGCGCCAGATCGATCCCGAAGTGCTCATGGGCGACAAGCACAATGCTGTTGCTCGGCAGAACCTTCTGCAGGGCTTTGCGGATCAATTCGGCATTGGGGTAAGCAAGAGCTTCATTGGCAATCTTCCAAACCTCAGGGTAAGAAGCAGCGAGGGCGTGGCAGGCGACATCGAGGTCCGCGCCCCAACCGGTGAGAATGGCTGTCGGCGAAGCAGCGGGATCGATCCTTCGCGCAGCGGCCGCTAGTTCGAGCGCGGAATCGGCGGCCACGCCCCCTTTGTGCACGATGTAAGCGAAGATGCGAGCCATTATTTCAAACCTCCTTTGGCGGTCACTAACTCCAGAACTTTGTCGACGTTCTCTTCCCGGCTGCCGTGCAGAATCTCGGCGCCCTTGCCCTGCGGGGGCACGAAGTAATCCACCCGCTTCACTTTGGCGCCAGCCTCTCCAACCAGGCCTGGGTCAACCCCAAGGTCCGATGCCCCGTAGGTTGGGATGGGCAATGAGGCTACTTGCCGGATGCCCTTCATGCCGACATAACGTGGTTCATTGATACCCGTCTGAATCGAGAGCACACAGGGCAGATCGATCTCGTTGATCTCTTTGTTGCCGCCTTCAATTTCCCGGCTGACTTTCAGCTTCTTGCCGTCCAGGACTTCAATGGAATTGACCAGAGAAGCAAACGGATAGTCGAGCAGCGCCGCCAGCATTCCGCCGACCTGAGCACCACCGTCCTCTGCCTGGATCCCGGTCAAAATCAGGTCGTAATGACCCTTCTGCACGAAGCCTTTCAGGATGGTAGCTATGCCCCTCCCATCCGATCCGCCGAAGACCTCGTCTGAGATCAGCACGCCGTGGTTTGCGCCCATGGCCATCTCGCGGCGTAGAATCTCCTCGTCATCTTCGCCGCCAACAGTAGCGACCGTGACAGTTCCGCCAACTCGGGTGACGATCTGAAGGGCTTCTTCGACCGCATAGTTGTCCGCTTCGTTGATCGAATAGACCAATTCGTCACGTTCAATGTCGTTCCCGGCGCCGTTGAGCTGAATCTCGTTTTCCGAAGTGTCAGGCACTCTTCTTGCGCAAACTAGAATCTCCACGTTCACCTCCGCAAAATCGCTCTTAGTTCCAAATTCATTGTGCGTTGGACGAAGTCACCACACATTCCTTGCTTTCGGCAGCCTGCTCTTCTTTTTTCAGACCAAACTTCAAATCCGGACCTTCACGCGCAATTTGTTGATCGACCAGTTCCGTCAGATCGATGGCGGTCATCTTTCCTTCCAGGCCCGCAACCTTGATCGCATCTTCTATATTGACCATGCAGAATGGACAGGCAGTCACCATCACATTGGCTCCTGCTTCCGCCGCCATCTGCACTCTCTTCACGCCCATTCGCTGATCTTCTTTCGGCTCGTAGAACAACATCAGCCCGCCGCCACCGCAGCAGAACGAGCGGTCACGACACCGCTTCATTTCGACTCGCTTCAGGCCGGGAATCGCATCCAGCACATCTCGAGGGTCGTCGTATATCTGGTTGTGCCGCCCCAGATAGCAGGGATCGTGGTAGGCGTACACACTGTTTTCGTTTTCTACTGGACTGAACTTGATCTTGCCGGCCTTCACTTCCCGGGCGATCACTTGGCTGATGTGCTCCACCGGTGGCACATCCTTGTAGTCGTGTTTCAGCGCGTTGAATGCGTGCGGGTCAGCGGTGACGATCCGCCGGACTCCCGAGGTTCTGATGGCCTCCACGTTGTGATCCCGCAAGGTCATGAAAAGCGTCTCTTCGCCAAAGCGCCGAACTTCATGGCCGCTATCTCTTTCCGCCGCGCCCAGGATTCCGAAATTCTCTCCGACGTGGTTGAGGATCTTTGCCGTTGCCCGCCCGATCGACTGCATCCGGTCATCGTAGGAAGTGATACTGTCCACAAAATACAAGGTGTTGGCGCCGTTGCTCTTGCCGAGGGTCTTGACCGGGCAGGTCTGCTGGAACTCCTTAGCGTTTGCCCAGTCCGCCTTCTTCTTCTCCATCTTGCCGTAGGGATTGCCGCGGCTCTCCAGAGCCTTCAGCGGCTTTTGCAGAGACTGAGGGACATTTCCGTCATCGACCATGCCACGCCGCAGATCGACGATCTTGTCGATGTACTCGACCAGCAGAGGGCATTCTTCCTCGCAAGCGCCGCAGGTGGTGCATGACCAGATTTCATCTGCGGAATAGATGCTGCCGGAATCTTTGCTCCCGACCAACGGCGTTCCGTTGTGCGCGCGCCCAATAACCGGATAATGCTGGAAACTGTAATCTCTTGCCTTGATGGTGATGAATCGAGGCGACAACGGCCTGCCCACCGCATTGGCGGGACAATTGTCTGAGCATCGCCCGCAGTCGGCGCAGGAATAGAAATCGAGCATGTGCTTCCAGGTGAAGTCTTCGAACGTCTTCACTCCGAAGGATTTCACCTGATCCAAATGCTCGTCGCTGACGCCATATCGCACCGGCTTGAGAATCTCGCGGTCCAACTTTGCGAAGTAAATATTGAAGAGGGAGGTTTCCACGTGGAACTGGATGCCAAAGGGCCGATAACAGAGCAAGAAGTAAAAAGTCAGTTCATGGACGAGATAAGCGCCGAAGTAGAGCGTCCCAAGAGTGGGCAGGGAAGCTGAAACAAGAGCTCTCTGCAACATCCATGGGAGCGAAAATGCGGCTAACGTCTCAACCGACTGGCCTGGCTGTGACTGGGCGGCGGCTTTGGCAGCGGCAAAGAGGCTGTCGGCCATCATCAGGATTGCGATCAGCGACAAAAGGAAGATAGCGTCGGCTGTGTGAGCTTTGCCGTACCTTGCCGGCACAGCGTACCGCGCTGGTTTGAAAATCAGGCGGCGAATTATGGCGATCACCATGCAGAGGAAAACAATGGTGGCGGCGTAATCCGTGATTATGTTGTAGGCGGGACCGGCTCTTCCCGCGAGGCCGGGCATGACGAAATTCTGCGAGACGCCAACAATCAGCACAGAGAACGCGCGAACGGCTAGGAGGAGGAAGCCGGCAAAAATAAAAATGTGAAGGGTCCCTGCGAGTCTGTAGCGCGGCTGTTTCCACTGACCCAGCCAGAATTTCAGAACTCGTCCCAGCCGTATCAATGGTTGGTCAAAACGAAAATCGCGCTGGCCCCGAATGAGCGGTACTAAGCGCTTCGCCACAATGTAGGCAAAACACAGGACACCCAGAAGATGAATGGTCAGGAAGAGGGTTTGGCCCGCGACCAACCAAGAGGTCATCTGCGAAGCTGACTGGATGTCTACCACGTTTCCTACTCTCTTGCTTGACGATCTCTAGGCGACCAGCTGCGTCAAGACTTTTTCCTCCGTAACTGGGGGACCTGGTGCTATGGGTGATTTGACGGAAGCGAGAGGCGGAAGCGGAATGGATGCACGAACTAGCATCGGTGCTGGCGCCTCGGTCGGTGCAACCTTCGCCTTCGCGCGCACTCTCTTCTTAGCTTTCTTCTCTTCTTTCTTGCGCGGCGGTGTGACTCCGGCGGCTTCTCGCAGTTCCGTGAAACTCGATGTCAGCAGCTTTTCCAAACGCCGCAGATCCGGCACTGCGTGCACATCTCCGCTGAACCCGAAATACGCTGTGCCGTTGTAGCTCAAGATGGCGCAGTTGAGCGCCATCTCTCCGCCAACCGGTACATAGGGATAACAGTGCAAGATCTTGTGGCCGAGCAGATAGAGCGGATACTGTGGTCCCGGCACATTGGTGCAGACCATGTTGAAAGGCGTGAACGGCAATTGGCTGATGACGTTGCCGGCCAGCGCCTGCGCTGAAGACGGGATCATGCCGAGCAAACCGCCGGCCAAACTCACCAATTCGGCGGTATGCGCTCGTTTGAGAAGTTCGGTTCGCTTGTGGACGGCAGCCAGCAGCTTCTTGGGGTTGCGAATGTCCAGCGGAATGGTCACCGGGACCAGGGAAATGCGGTTCCCGAGTTCGTCCGGACTATCGCTGCCGCGCAGATTGACCGGAACCATCATGCGAAACTGTCGCCCCTTGACGTTGTCGCCGTGCAGTTCGAGATAGCGCCGGATGGTCGCCGTTACCAGCGCGAGAATGACGTCATTTACGCTGGTCCCGCAGGTGCTTTTTATGGCTTTGACTTCTGCCAGCGGAACCTCCGCCCAGGCGAATTTCTGCGGTCCGCGGTAGAGAACGTTGAAGCGCAGCCGCTCCGTAGATAAGGTGAATTCCGGGAGCAGACGGGTGAACTCGTCCGTGGCCAGGTTTCCGCCATTCAAGGCGAAGCGTTCCGCCATGCTCGATAGGTTCGCCAGCGCGTCGAAAATTCGTTTGGCGATATCAGAATAGGAATCGACGACGCCATTGGTTATCGAAGTCAGGACGTTGTGCGGCGGTGGGACTCGGAGCCGAAGCTTTCGTCGGGGCAGCGGCGGAACCAGTGGGCTCGCATCCATGAGCACATGCATGATCCCAACTCCGGCGATGCCATCGGCGAGACAGTGGTGCAGGCGGAAGATGAGCGCGCTGCGATTCCCTTTCAGCCCATGCACGAAGGTCAGATCCCATAGCGGGTGCTGCCGGTCCATCACCGTGCTCAGAATTTTTCCCGCCAGCGTCTTCAACTCGGCGTCGGAACCGCGCTTAAGCGTCACCTCGCGTAAGTGGTTGCGGATGTCGAAGGTGGGATCGTATTCCCAGCTGGGGAGGCCGAGGTTTAGCGGGGGCGGCACCACGCGCTTCAGGTAGCGGGGAATGAGCGGCAGCTTGGACTCGACAAACCGGACGCAAGCGTTGAAAGGGATCTCGCCCTCAAACACGCAGACACAGGCCACGTTGAGGGGCATGCCCTCGCGTTCCAGGTGGAGGAAAACCGTGTCGCCCCAAGAAAGGCGATCGCTTTGATGATGTTTCTGCATGACAGCTCCCTGTTCATCCGCTGCGCGGTCGTGTATCTCAAGCCACGTTTCAAGCCACAAAAGAAAACCGCGACCCGAGCTTCACCAGCTTGAGCACTTTGTAGACACCGACGTTGACGCCGCGCAACACAACCTTGACGCCTTTGTCATCAGCTATGCCCGCGAGCTCTTCCAGCGCTCGGATTGCCCTCGGATCAATCCGGCGCACGGAAGAGAAATCCAAAGCCACTTCGCCCTCGACGCTGTCCAGTTTTTCCCCGGCCTCTTGCAACGCCTGGACAACGTGTTCTTCATCGATCTTGAGCCACACCGCGATCATTGCCATACGCACCACCATCACCTACGCGCTTTGTTGCTGAGCTGTACTGGCCACTTTCGCCAAGCCTCGTCCCTCATAGGCCTTCCAAAACAAGTCGGCCAATTCACTCATCAGTGGCATGCGGGGGTTCGAACGCCAGGACGGATCGTCAAAGGCAAGCTTGGTCAGCTCGGGCATTGCCCGCTCGAATTCCTCCCTCGAGATTCCCAGGTCGGCGATCGAGCGCGGAAACCCCAATTGATCAAGCAGTTGTTCTGTCGCTACCACCAGGTTCTTCACTTTCTCCTCAATCGTGTGGCCACCCAGGCCCAGCAGATCCGCGACCGTTGCGTATTTCTTGTGTGCGACATATCCCTTCTGATACGGCGACGGCAGGAATTTAGCCGGCACGGCCGCGTTATAGGCAATGACATGCGGCAACATGAGTGCGTTGGCCCGGCCGTGCGCAACTCCGAAGCGAGCTCCGAAGGCATGCGCCAACGCATGATTCACACCCACCGACGCATTGGCAAATGCCATCGCCGCGATGCAGGCGGCATTGTGCATCATGGAACGCGCCTCTTCATCGCGGGGATGCTCATAAGCAATGGGCAGGTACTTGAACACCAGCCGGATCGCCTGCATGGCGTTGGAGTCGGTATAGGCCGAAGCGTAATTGGAGACTGCAGCCTCCAGGGCGTGAGTCAGGCAGTCGACGCCGGTATCGGCGGTAAGGCCTTTCGGCATGGACATGACAAACTGCGGATCGACGATGGCTACGTCCGGAGTTAGCGAGTAGTCGGCCAGGGTCACCTTGCGTCCGCACTCTTTGTCGGTCAGTACGGCAAAGGGAGTTACTTCGCTCCCGGTTCCGCTGGTAGTGGAGATGGCAATCAGCCGCGCATGGTTAACTTTCTCGGTCGGGTACTGGACCACGCGCTTGCGCAGATCCAGAAAGGGCGCGGCCAGTTCTTCCAGGTCCGCATCGGGCGACTCGTACTTGAGTTTCATGATCTTGGCGGCATCGATCACCGACCCGCCGCCCAGGGCGATGATTTGGTCTGCTTTGTAGAAGTTGAGCGCCTCCACTCCTTGCATGACCACCTTGACCTCGGGCTCCGCATCGGGAATGACCGAGACATGGACGTGGGTTCCCTCCGGAATGTAGCGCCGGACCACGTCGACGAGGCCGAACTTCTCCAGAGCCGGATTGGTAATAATGATGGTTGATTGCGATGGGAACTGGCGTACATTCTCCACCGCGTTCAGGTTGAAATAAATCTGATTGGGAACTCGGAACCACATATGGGCTTGTGTCCTCCGAGCCACGCGCTTGATATTGAGGTAGTGATAGATGTTCACGTTATCGGTTGTGCTGTTGCCGCCGCCGGTTCCACACCCGAAGGAGAAGGTCGGCACCAGATCGTTATAAACGGCGCCCAGCGCTCCGACTGAGCCCGGCGAGTTCACGATGATCCGTCCTGCATTCATCACCTCACTGAACTTGCGGATGATCTCATCGTTGCGCGAGAAAACGACGGCCGTATGTCCAAGACCACCGGCATGATTCACATCGATGCATACCTTGAGCGCCTCATCGACGGATTTCGCCCGATAGACCGCGAGCACCGGGAACAACTTCTCCACCGACAGGGGATATTCGCGGCCCACGCCTTGAATCGGCGCAATCAGCAGTTTTGTGCCCGGCTTCACGGAGAGGCCAATCAGACAGGCGATGTCGGTGGCCTTCTGCCCGACCGCCATGGGTTGCATAAAACCAGTCTTGGGATCGATTACCGTGCGCGACAGGAGTTCCGTCTCTTTTTCATTGCAGATGTGCGTGCCCAGCTCTGCGAATTTCTTCAGCACGAAGTCATAAATCTCATCGTCGATCACCACCGTTTGCTCGGAGGCGCAGATGGTCCCGTTATCGAAGGTCTTGGAGACGATGATGTCCACCACGGCCGTACTTACGTCTGCGGTTTTTTCCAAATAGACCGGCGTGTTGCCGGGCCCTACACCCAGGGCTGGTTTGCCTGAGCTATAGGCGGCTTTGACTGCGCCCGGCCCGCCGGTGGCATCGATCAGGGCCACATCTTTGTGCCGCATCAGGTAGGCGTTGTCCTGCAGGGTGTGCGATTCCAGGCAGCTAAAAACCCCTTCGGGCGCGCCATGCTTCAGCGCGGCCTCATACATGATTTTCACGGCCTCGGAGCAACAGCGCCAGGCGTTTGGATGGGGACTGAAAATGACCGCGTTGCGCGTCTTGGCAGCCATGATGCATTTAAAGAGCACCGTGGACGTGGGGTTCGTAATCGGCGTGAGCGAGAAGATGACCCCGATCGGGTCGGCGACCTCCACCAGATTGCGCTCCGGAAACTCGCGAATGATGCCAACCGTGCGTTTATCCTTTATATAGTTGTAGGTGAACTCGGTGGCGCACATGTTCTTGAGGACTTTGTCTTCCATGACGCCGAGCTTGGTTTCCTCAACCGCCAGGCGGGCGAGAGGTTGCGCCTGTTCCAGGCCAGCCAGGACCATCGCCTTGACGATGCGATCAACGTCCTCTTGGGTGTATTGGGTAAAGACGGCAGCGGCGGTTCTGGCTTGGGCAACTAGTCCCTCCAGATAGGCAATCCGTTCTTCACTGAGACTTTCTGCGGCCAGCGGAATCTGAAGCCGCTCCTGCACCGCTTCACTCGTGACCATTCCTGCCCCCTCTCAACTATCTGTTGAAGTCCCTTGCTGGTAAGGAGCCCGCTTACTATTCTCAGCTCGCGTGACCATCGCCGGTGACTGTCTCTCTAGTGACTAGGAAGACGGTCGTCTGATCACTGGTAAAACGTCCGTAGCTTCTATGCGTAGTCGATCGGATGCTTGGTTAGCCAATGCTCGTCCCGCACCCTGCCAATGTTTCTAAAAGCCCCACCAGCGACGCTTGCAGTTAAACGGCGGCTTTCCCAAGCGACGCCTGCACCCAGGCCGATGGCGCCGCCCAGCAAACCGTACACTAATGTTCTGGTGAGGGATTTCTCACGATACCTTGGATAGCTGCCTAGCACGCCGATGCACGCCCCGAGTGCGGCGGGCTTCAAGGCGCTTCGAACCGACTCGCTAAGAAACGGAGTAAGAGATTTCCCGCTTAGAAATACTTCTTCACCCGAACGCGCTCCCTCTATTCCGGAGTCCAGGAGCCTTCGCCCATAGTCGGCATTTGATTTCGACCACTTGTACAAGTCCATTTGGATTTCCTCATGGTTCTCGATCCGGGATGACAAGGTAACTACATCACCCAGCACCGGTCTGAGTCCGTAGCGTGGGTCACAGGTCGTTGTGATAGGGTCACATTCCGATGTGATGTGGGCGCACATGGCAACGTGTAGGAGATGACTTTCTTATGTTCGGTGCGGGCTAGAGTCTCTGAGAATTGAACGGTTCGTACTTGTAGCGCAAGAAGAAACGCCAACGTGCCTTGCATTAGACAAGGGCACGTTGGCGCAGTACTTCAGGTTTCACTCATCAGGCTTTACCAATCGGCGGCGCGGCGCGAAACGACAAAGTTGCGTGCCACTTTGCAACTGCATCGTTGTTTAGGCTGCAGCCGCTGCCGCATGCTTCCTTGGTGACCGCTTCACGCGATGATGAACCTTGGGCGCGGGTTTGTGATTACCGCCCCGCTTTGCCATGACGTCCATCAACTCCTTTTGGGCATCGACGTAGCTTTTCACGCCTTCCCGCGTCAACTCACCCAACGGCAGGAAGGGAAATGGCCGCAAGAGTTCCAAGGTCTTGCCTGCTGTCTTCACGCTGGAGTTCATCTGTCGCCCGGCGACATCAACCAGCTTCCTTTGCGCATCGATGAATGACTCCGTGGTCTGGCGCGCCAGTTGCGCCAACTCGGTCTTCTTGATTTTCTTGACGCCATTGGTGTGCTTGGCGCCGGTGGCTTTGGCTGTCTCCTCGGCGATGACGTCCATGAAGTGCTTCTGCGTTTTCACAAAGTGCTCCATCGCCTCTTGAGCAAGTTCCACCAGGTGCTCGCCCTGATACGGTTTTCCCGCCTTCACTGCTTCCACCCAGGTATGAGTTTGCTTGCCGGCAATTTTCAGGAATTCCTGCTGCATTTGGACGAAAGTCTCCACGCTGCGCCGCAGCAGATCGGTAACCGCTTCCGCTGCCGGCCAGTCGCCGACCCGTTCCTTGACACCGCTCAACAGGATTTCGTTCTGTTTTTGCCCCAGTTCAAGCAGGACCTTCTGCCCCTCAATGAAGTTCGCCATTCCCTCGGCAGTAACTTCGCTCAAAATGGCAGTCGGGGAATGATTGGGGTCGGACAACTGTTGCCGCAGAGAGTGCATCAGGCTTGCATTCTGCCGCATCGCCAGATCCACGAGGATCCGTTGCGTGGCAAAGAAGCTCTGGACCCCCTGCTGCGCCCAGCCTGACAGAAGAGTAACAAATGAGGACTCCCGGGTATGAGTATGGGAGGATTCAGACTTTACGGTTGTTGGCATTTTGATACCTCCGGAATGCTGCGCTGCAGCATCAACTAAACTATACGATTGTGCGACTTGTGTGTCAATATATATTTGTCCTGTGTGCATGGCAGCATAAGCAGGATCAAAATGAAGCCGGATTCCGTCCTCATCAAGAAATATGCAAATCGCAGGTTGTACGATTGCTCCAACAGCCAATACGTGAATCTCGACGATATTGCGCGATTCGTTCGAGAAGGCAAGCAAGTCCAGGTAGTCGACGCGAAGACGGGCCAGGACCTGACCCGCGTCACCCTGACACAAATCATCACCGAAGATGCCAAGGAAAAGCAGACCGGCCTGCCGCTTGAGTTGCTGCGCCAGCTGATCGTCGCGTCCGACGAGGTGCGGCAGGAATTCGTCATGTGGTATTTGAAATCCGCCTTTGACACTTATCAGAAGGTGCAGGATGCGGTGCAGGGCCGGCTGGGCGAGGTCCAGTCTGCCATTCTGTCGCCGGTGGACGCGATGAAGAAGTTCCTGGGCGGGCCGGCGTCTACTCAGAAGCGAGCCGAAGCCGAGCCGGAACTCGACGCGCTGCGCCAGCGAGTGGCGGAACTTGAAGCCCGGCTCGAAAAACCTGCGCGAGCAAAACGAGGCTCACGCCGGAAGCAAAAGGGGAAGGTATAATTCGCAATGGCACTTTTCCGCCATTGCGCGCGCCAGCGCCAATTGCGAAAATGCCGGATAAGACCAGGACGAAATTGCGACGAAAACGGAAAAGGGCCACCAGTTCATCGAAAGCGCGCGGTCGGACGAACCCTGACAGGGCGGATTTAGAAGCCGACATCTCGCCTTGGACAGAAGCGCTGTTTGCGGCTGAGGTTCTCTTCTTACACGCAACTCCTGTTTATTACGGCTTCGGCGTACCCCGCGGCGACGGCTCTGCAGTGGTCATTATTCCCGGTTTTCTAGGTACCGATCTTTATTTAATGGAACTTCACGGCTGGCTGGAGCGCATCGGATACCGTCCCTATTTTTCCGGCATCGGTATCAATGCCGAGTGCCCGAATCTGCTGGTCCAGCGCCATCTGAACCAGACCATAGAAAAAGCCCTGACCGAAACTGAGCGGAGAATTCACCTGATCGGACACAGCCTCGGAGGGGTGATCGCACGCGCGGTGGCGGGGCAGAGGCCAGGAGACGTTGCTTCGGTAATCACGCTGGCTGCGCCATTTCGCTCCATCTCTACCAGTCGAACTATTCTCCACGCTACCGAAGCCATTCGCCAGCGAATCCAGCAGGAGCATGGCCGGAGAGTACTGCCCGAATGCTACACTGGACGCTGCACGTGCAATTTCGTGGACTCGCTGAAGCACGACATGCCGGACTCAATGCTCGAGACCGCAATTTACACGCGCGATGACGGCATCGTGGATTGGCGCTATTGCACGACCAGGAATCCGGAAGTCGACTTTGAAGTGCCAGGCACCCACATCGGAATGGCATTTAATCCTTCCGTGTATACCATCGTCGCCGACCGCCTGGCGAAGGCGCAATCTTCCGAATGAGTTTCGCTCGAGTAGGGACGGGCGTCCTCGCCCGTGCCAAGCCGAGCGCAGCTCCGCAGTAGCCTGTGGCCAATCGCAACTCTGGATTTGCCATAGCGGCTTACCATCTAGCGGCCCACCATCTCCAATACAGCCCCGGCGTGCGTCTCTAATATCTCAACCAGCCTGCCCTGCCGCTCCAGCCGTAGCACGGCTCTCGCCAGGCTGTTGTTGGTAACTTCAAAACTGCCCCTGCAATCGGTCTTTACGTAGGGTAGTCGATGGATGCTCGGCCCTGCGCCATCGATCGCCGCTTCCAATCGGAATCCATCTCTTATGGAACAATGAAAATCCCACCCAAATTCATCCGGATCTCTTCTGGTCTCCTGCAGATTCCGGAATTCGTGTTCCTCCCCCTCATGCCAGAGCACCGCTTTCCGAAAAACCAAACCGAATGGCATTTCGTATGTCATTGCCTCCAGCGTGCTCGGATGTGAATCGGGGCGGGGAAAATGGGCATGGGTCCAAGTCCAGAAGTTGCGATGTCGGTACCCGCAGTTGTGTCCCTGCACTCCGAAGCCTAGAGGATCTCCTGCCAAACGCCGGCCATCCAGCGTAATCTCGCCGGAAAAAAGCGCGTCGGAATGCGGCGTTCGCGAGAATCCGATCCAGCCCTTGTTGCTCATCGTGACGCGAAATGTCGAGCGATAGCGGATCTCCCATGAAAGCGTGTGCCCTCCAACATCCAACGCTCCTCGGCAGGAGCTCTCGCCAATCTCATTGTTGCCGATTTGGAAGTGGAATGGATTTTGCCCTCGGGCGCTGAGCCCCAAGTCCTCCAGGGGGAATCCTTGAATGAAGCTTCGCGGTTTTTCATTGCACGGAAACCAGGTGGCCCACACCTGCACCGGCATTCCGCGCGGGTCGTCTGGACAACCGCGCCGGCCGGGGTTCATCAGCAAATATCGGAACCACCACGCCCCGCTACCATCCGCCAGTCCCAGACGAACAAACCAGACTTCGTAGCGTCGCCGGGTAGAGAGTGATGAATAGAGTTCGTTCAGCGTTTTCACAGACTTATTTTACCGACTCAGATTCCAACCGAGCACGGAAGAACGCGATACGGAAAGGGAAGGGTAATCGCTCGAATGCGATGGTTTTTCGCATTGGAGTGTAAAGACTGTTCCGCCCTCGAGAAGAGATCCTCGCCCCCTTTTGGCAAAGGAACGAATTCTGGGGGGCGAGGGTTCCGCTTACGCTACGGCAGGTAGTAACGGAAAGAGGTCATAAACATGTTGTCGATTCCGTGCGGCGCGGAGTAGATTGCCGGCGTTGTCGACGTTGCCGCGGCGAACGTTCCCGTCCAAGCGTTTCGGACCAGGTAGGAATACTGCGGGCCGAACTGCAGTCTTCCCTTGGGACCATTGTACATTTTGATCCAGAACCCAAACGTGCCCTCGATAGTGCTTTGGGTCTGTCCGCTGCACCCGCTGAGCCCTCCGAAACTGTAACCGTTGCCCGCCGAAGGCGGGGTTTCGGTGTAGCATCCCGAGTCGTTGGGAGTGCCGACGCCCTTCG
>Ga0181532_10002241_pt1 | contig 18061 bp, 16 predicted proteins | sample PEATcosm2014_Bin_33_FD_119768 | JGI IMG/M metagenome (GOLD analysis project Ga0181532, IMG submission 119768) | Peatland microbial communities from MTU Mesocosm Facility, Houghton, MI, USA - PEATcosm2014_Bin11_30_metaG | ecosystem: Environmental > Terrestrial > Soil > Wetlands > Peat | place...
CCACTTCCACCGGGCGGCCATTGCGAGCGTGCTCTTTCTCAATCACCACCACTCGGTAATACGGTTGTTTGCGCGCACCAAAGCGCGCCAGTCGGATCATTAACACAGACTTCAGTATCCTTTGCCCGGAAGAGTCCGGCGGGGTAAAAGCAACGAAGTAAAGACAAACCATCATTATGCAGGAGCTTAGCGGTTTTCGCAATGGGCGCGAAGGGGTTGAAAGGGGTTGAAGGGGTTGAAGCGCTAGGCGTTACCCAGGATAGCGGAAACACTCGACCGCGTGGTCGTTTACCATTCCGGTGGCCTGCATGAAGGCGTAGCAGATGGTCGAGCCGACGAAGTTGAAGCCGCGTTTTTTCAAATCCTTGCTCATCGCGTCTGATTCAGTTGTGCGCGCCGGAATCTTCTTCCCCAGTCGCCGGGCGTTCACTCGCGGTTTGCCTCCGACAAACTGCCAGATGTAGCGATCGAACGAGCCGAACTCCCGTTGCACCGCCAGGAAAGCCTTGGCATTCTGTATCGCGGAAGCGATCTTCAGCCGGTTGCGGACGATCCCTGCATCTTTCGAGCGCAGCAAGCGCTGCGCCTTCCGCCGGTCGTAGCGGGCGATTTTCTTCGGCTCGAAGCCGTCAAAGGCGGCGCGATAGTTTTCGCGCTTCTGCAGAATGGTGTCCCAGCTGAGGCCGGCTTGCGCACCCTCTAATATCAGGAACTCGAACAGCACGCAGTCGTCGTGCTGGGGCACGCCCCACTCGCGGTCGTGATAGAGGATTGAGAGGTCGTTGCTGGGCCACGAGCAGCGAACGAGATCCTTATCTTGCTTAGGTCCTTTCATCGGAAAACGGCCGCCACAAGGATAGGCTGGTCCGCCCATTCTAACGGAATTCGAGCAGGTTGAGACGTTAGGATGGCTTTCCACCAAGGACTATAACTTAGGCCATGATGCAGGAAGGTCAGGAATTGCTCAAGAAGGCCCTTGCCCTACCCGACAAGGAACGAGCCGATCTGGCCAGCAGTTCGATAGAGAGTCTGGACGCTGCCGTCGATGAAGATGCGGAGGCTGTCTGGCAGGAGGAAATCGCTCGCCGCCTCGAAGAGGTTCGGTCTGGGAAGGTGAAGACGATTTGTGGGACGATGTCCGGCAGAAGGGCCGTACGTTGCTTGGCAACAGTTAAGCCATGTCCGGTAAGCCGCTTGAATTCCATCCTGAAGCGGAACAGGAGTATCTGGCGGCCTTAGCGCGGTACTTAGAACGAAGCCCGGCCGCGGCGATTGGCCTCGAAAGCGCATTTGATCGAGCGATAAGTAAAATCAAAGAAGCTCCTGGTCGTTGGCCGATCTATCTCGCCGGGTGCAGAAGATACACGGTCCACTAATTTCCGCTCATCGCGTTGTACTCGATTTTTCCTTCCCACACTTTTGTTCTCGCGATCGCCCACGGCCACCGGCGTCCTGGCTACTGGAGGGACCGTCTATAGCACGCTCCAAATCGACCCTTCACGCCGCTTGCTTACCGGCGAGAGCGCCGTCAATCTTGCGCAACTCCTCGGCTGAGAATTTCAGGTTCTTCAGTGCGGCCACGTTGTCGTCCACCTGCGACACTTTGCTCGTGCCGACGAGCGCGCTGGTGACGCGCGGATCGCGCAGCACCCACGCCACCGCCATCTCCGCCAGCGTCTGCCCCCGCTGCTTGGCGATTTCATTCAGCGCGCGAACCCTGGCGAGAGTGTCTTCCCCAACGTCCTTCTTCTTCAGGAAGAAATCGCGCGCGGCGCGCGAGTCGCTGGGAATTCCATGCAGATAGCGATCCGACAGCAGTCCCTGCGCCAGCGGGCTGAAGACAATCGATCCCACGCCTTCTTTCTCCAGCACGTCAAACAATCCCTGCTCGGGATCGCGCACGAACATCGAATACTTCGGCTGATGAATCAGGCAGGTCGTTCCAAGATCGCGCAAAATCTTTATCGCCTCCGATGTTTGCTTGGCGTTGTAGGCTGAAATCCCAGCGTAGAGCGCGCGCCCCGAGCGTACTGCGGTGTCGAGCGCCCCGAGCGATTCTTCCATCGGCGTGTCGGGATCGGGCCGGTGATGGTAGAAGATGTCGACGTATTCGAGCCCCATGCGCTTCAGGCTCTGATCGAGGCTGGACAGCATGTACTTGCGCGAACCCAGATTCCCGTAGGGCCCGGGCCACATATCCCAACCCGCCTTGGTCGAGATGATCAGTTCGTCGCGATAGGGAAGAAAATCTTTCTTCATGATCTGCCCAAGAGTTTCTTCCGCCGATCCATACGGAGGGCCGTAATTGTTGGCGAGATCGAAATGCGTGATGCCGAGATCGAAAGCGCGACGCAACATGGCGCGAGAGTTTTCGAAATTATCCACGCCGCCGAAGTTGTGCCACAGTCCGAGCGACATAGCGGGAAGTTTGATGCCGCTACGTCCCGAGCGGCGATATTGCATGGAGTCGTAACGCTTGTCATCTGCAATGTACACGATGGCTCTCCCTCAGCGCCTGAAGGCGCATTCAAAACAGTGCATTAACCGCAGCGCTAAAACCCTGCGCCACCCAAAACCAAGCACGAGACCGGCCACCATTCTAAGAGTTCAGTCGTATTTTTCGTAACGGATTGAAGTTCGATCCCAACCCAAACGCTTCAGCAGCTCCCGGTTCGCCTTGACCATCTTGTCGAGACCGCAGATGTAGGCGTGCAGGTCGGTGCGGGTTCCAACGATTTCGGCCAGATGTTCCTGCACATATCCGCGCAGCCCTTTCCACCCTGCTTCACCGCGACTCAACGTCGGCAAAAAATGGAAGTTGACGTGGTCAGCAGCGAGACGCTCGAACTCCTCGCGGTAATAAATGTCCTGCTCGCGGCGCGCGCCGAACAGCAGCCAGAAGTGGCGTCCCTGATGACGGTCGCGCTCCGCCAGCAGCCAGTGCAGCATGGAGCGGAAGGGCGCAATCCCCGTTCCCGTGGCGACGAACGCGGTGTCCCCGAGCGGCGGGCGCAAGATGAAATCTCCGAAGGGCCCCTGGAACGTGATATGCGCACCTTCATCGAGACTGCAGAGATGGTTCGACATGAATCCATCGTCTACGCGATTCAAGCAAAGGGCGAGGTGCCCATTCTCAAACGGCGACGACGCGATCGAGTATGCGCGCGTCATCTCTTCGCCCTCGGGCGTGTTGGCCTTCACCGAAAGCCATTGTCCGGGGACAAAGCCGAAATGGGACACCCCCTCTACTTCGAGTTCGATATGCCTGGTGAACTCGGAGAGCGGAATGGAGCGAAGCAGTTGGGCATCAAAAGTCCTGAACTGTGCCATCACTCGTTAGATGATGACAAACAGCGACAGGACGCTGCGGCGGGCAGGCCTGGGGCGCCTGCTCTCGGCAGACCTCAGCCCTTCCGCGTATAAATGATGAGTTCGCGACCCGGCCGATGATGTCCACTGACTTCATCGCCCCAGAAATACTGCGATTCCGGATCCGCCAGTTCGACCGCTCCGACTTCTTCGAGGTTCGCGGCAATGTACTGATCCATCCAGGCGCGGAAAGCGACAACTTGCGGGGACCCGTGGCGGGACAGCCATGAAGCTGAGCTATTGACGAAGACCACGTATGCCGGCCGGTTGGCTTCCACTTCCTGCATCATCTGTTTTTGCATCGTTGACCAGTAAGCCTGGTCTTCCGTCAAGCTGTACATGTAGATATATCCGCTGGCGGAATGACGATGCGCATAAAAATAAATCTCCGGCTCCGAGCCGAACACCATAATGGTGTCGGAGGGCGCGGTGTGTTGGCGCAGATATTCGGCGATGGTCGCCGCTTCCGAAAATGGATTCAGGTCGTAGGAGAAGCGGCAGGCTTGGACCGGGGTCAGCTTGAAGTAGTAATCAGCGTTACGGTAGATGGTAAAAACGCATGCGGCCGCAAACACGATCACGGGCAGAACGTGAATCCAGCGCGAGGTGAACTTCGCAGTGAGCAAGTGAGTGGTGGACGTAACGGCAACAGCGACCAGGATGGCGATTGCGGGCAGCATGAGCACAAAATAGTGGTCCGGAAATAGAGGCCGCGGCACACCACGGCGAAAGAAAACAGCAGCAGCCCGAAGACAAACACGGCATGGCGACGGGCGGTAGGATTCCAAAGTGCGCCGAAAACGCCTACCAGAGCAAGCAGCCAGAGCCATTTGGTGAAGCGCAGTATGTCCGAGAAATTGTCCGTCAGCGCTCCCAGACCCGTGCGCAAGGACACGGCGGTGGCGTAGTGGCTGGCGTAGGAAAAAGTCCAGAACCAGAAATTGTCGAAGACACCAGCCCGGTAGAGCAGAGCGCACGTCAGCGTGAACGGCAGCACTCCAGCCAGAAGAAAGATACCCAGGTTCTTTGCCCAGGGTGCCCATTCGCGCTTATTGTTCGGCCGAACGGCCAGATAGAAAAACCGCAAATGCGCCCAGAAAAATTCCGGGCTGCTTCATCAGGAAAGCTATGCCAAACGCCAAGCCGCTCCAGAAGAAAAAAGTTGGGCGTCGGCTTTCTTCGGCGCGCAAGAGCAGGATGAGCCCGATGAGAGCAGGCAGCACGACGAAGTGAGTGGCATGAGCGACAAATCCGAACACCGCCAGATTCGTGGAGAGCAAGGCGTAACTGGCGCCCGCTATAATTCCAGCCATCGCTCCGAACAGCCGCGCCGTGACTACGTAGAGCAGGATGACGGAGGCCGCGTTGACGAGTAGAAGTCCCAGATGGATGCCGCGCGCCGTCTCCCCAGTCGTCTCTCCAAACACGGCGAAGATCGCGGCATAAGCCGCAAGGTCCCCGGCGGCTTCATGTTGTAGGCGAGTTGATAGGGAGGAATGCCCTGCAAAATAAGCTGACCGGCGTAGGCGTATTCGCCCTCATCGCGCTCCAATGGCATGTCCAGCAGACGCCAGCGGATTGCTCCCAAGAAAACGACGACAGCCAGCAAGACGGCAAAATGCCAGCGAAAAAGGTGTCGCCAAGGCGTAGCACTTACTTCCGCAGACGGATCTGATGCGATGTTCTCCTCTGTCGTCGTGTCTACTGTCGCCGTGGGTTCGAAGCGCGGCATGGTCGCACCTTAGCAACTCCGCTCCGTGGGTGCAACTGGAAGATTGGCCGGCTTGGTTACCCCTGACAGCCAGAGCGAGGAGTTCTTACTCCACCGTCACCGACTTAGCCAGATTTCTCGGCTGATCTACGTCGCAGCCGCGGCGGACGGCGATATGATAGGCGAGCAGTTGCAGCGGGACGATCTCCAGAATCGCCGACAATTCATCCGGTGCCGGCGGAACGAAGAGAACGTGGTCTGCTTCCTCGGCAATCTCTTTGTCGCCTTCGGTGGCGAGCGCGATGACTATGCCAGAACGTGCTTTCACTTCTTTCAGGTTCGACATGGTTTTTTCATAGCGAACCATCGACTGCGGGCTGTTCACATCGCGGGTGGCGATGATGACCACGGGAAGATTTTCGTCAATCAGCGCATTCGGGCCATGCTTCATCTCGCCGGCTGGATAGCCTTCAGCGTGAATGTAGGAAATTTCCTTGAGCTTGAGGGCGCCTTCGAGGGCGATGGGATAGTGGACGCCGCGTCCTAGGAAAAGGAAGTCCTGCGCGCGGACATAGGTTTTCGCCAGTTCGTCGCAAGCTTCGTCGTGGGTGAGAATCTGTTCCAGCTTGCCCGGGATGCGCATGAGCTCTTGCACAGCGCCCTTGGCGTGTTCGGGTGTCATGGTGCCGCGCACCTGCGCCAGATACAACGCGAACAAATAAAGAGCGGTCAGTTGTCCGGTGAAAGCCTTGGTCGAAGCCACGCCAATTTCCGGGCCCGCGTGGGTATAGACGGTTCCGGCGGCTTCGCGCGTGATCATGGAGCCGACCACGTTGCAGATGGCCAGCGTCTTTGAGCCCTTGGCCTTGGCTTCACGCTGGGCCGCGATGGTATCCGCTGTTTCACCAGATTGCGAGATCAACAGCGTCATGATGTCCGGCGCCAGAATCGGGTCGCGATAACGCCATTCGCTGGCGTAATCGACTTCGACCGGAACCCGTGCCAGGTTCTCGATCATGAACTTGCCCGCCAGTCCGGCATGCCAACTGGTGCCGCAGGCGGCGATATTGATTTTCTTCAGCGCCTTGAACTCGACTTCGCCAATCTGCATTTCGTTGAGGAAGATGGCGCCTGTATCTTGCGAGACGCGACCGAGGGTGGTGTCGCGGACGGTGCGGGGCTGCTCATAGATTTCTTTGAGCATGAAGTGCTTGAAGCCGCCCTTCTCCGCCATGATCGGATCCCAGGTGACGCGCTGCGCCTTCCGCTCCAGCGGATGGCCGTCGAAATCGGTGACCCGCACGCCTGCCTGAGTGATCACGGCCAGATCGCCATCGGCCAGAAAGAAAAGATCGCGGGTGTGATCGAGGAGCGCGGGCACGTCACTGGCGACAAAGTATTCGTCCTTGCCGAGGCCGATGACGGCGGGTGGTCCATTGCGGGCCGCGACTATCTTGTTCGGGTCGTCGGTCGCGATTACAACCAACGCAAACACGCCGGTGAGTTCCTTGACCGCTTTGCGCACCGCCTCTTCCAGAAATGGCTTGTGACCGTTTCCGGTTTGCAGGTAGTGCTTCTCGATCAGGTGCGCGATGATTTCCGTGTCGGTTTCGGTGGTGAATTTGTGTCCTTCGACGATCAGTTTCTTCTTGAGCGAGAGATAGTTCTCGACAATACCGTTGTGCACCACCACAATCTTGCCGGTGCAGTCGCGATGGGGATGGGCGTTTTCTTCGGTGGGGCGGCCATGGGTGGCCCAGCGGGTGTGTCCGATGCCATAGGTGCCGTCGAGCGGCTTGAGGCGGATGACTTCTTCCAGATTGCGCAACTTGCCTTCGGCGCGGCGGATCTGCAAGCCCTCGCCGTTTCCGGCCACCGCAATTCCCGCCGAGTCGTAGCCGCGATACTCCAGCTTTCTAAGTCCTTCAATGATGACGGGGACGACCTGTTTCTTGCCCACATATCCCACGATTCCGCACATTGGTTAATTGACTCCTTGAAGAAACAGTTCGGTGGGGGATCGGTGAATCTCGCGTAGAGACGCGGCTTGCCGCGGCTCAGGCTGTGTCCAAAGCGGACGGGGCAAGCCCCGTCTCTACACGTCTTCGACGGAGAAACGAAACTCTTCAATGACCGGGTTCGTTAGAACTTCGCGCGCGATCCGCTCGACCTCCACTTGCGCGTCATCCTTCGAGATGCCGCCATTGAGAGTAATTTCGAAATACTTTCCTTGCCGCACTTCCTGCAGACTCTTGTAGCCGATTTTCGTAAGGGCGCCGTGGATGGTTTTACCCTGAGGATCCAGAACGCTCTTCTTCAATGAGACGTATACGTAGGCTTTCATCAACCCCACGATTATACGTCAGGTGGCAGCGAACCGGACTGCGGATTTCGTTATAGCAGCTATGGGTTCGAGCCCATCAATCGGGCGAGGCCGAGTCAGTAACTTATTCAAAAGACGATAGTTGACGATCCAGTTCCGCGATTGCCTGTTCCAGCATTTGGCGGTGGCGAGGATTGTTGGCGGCTTGCAGTTGTTGAGCGAGGCGTCCGCGGGAAAGAAGCAAGCCCTCGCGTTTCCGGTTGCGCTGCTGCTCGTCGGTTGAGATCGGCGCGCGGACGGTTTTCCGCTGTTCTGCCATTTCCTCTTGTTGCTGTTCTACGGATTTGCTTTCCCAGCCCCGGGCCATTTGAGGAATCTTACCTCGATGTTCCTGGGCATACCAAACAGCTGTATGTGACCGAGAGACAGAGTGTCTTCCTTCCGGAAAGCATCATACGCCGCATCCTTCTTCCGGTTACCTCACATCTACCAACGCTCCTCAATAATGTCCCCGTGGACGAAGCGGCGAGCGGGTGGGTATGGAAACATCAGGAGACGATCGCGATTCCCGATATGAGCGCGAGCAGCGTTTTCCCGACATCGTGCCCGCTTTGCTCAATCACGGCGTGCGATCGTACACCCATCAGCACGCCTTCACCGCGCTTTGGAGCACTGGGTCTGGGCAAGAGCGCGCCCGAGGAATTGAATCACGAGGACGTGGAATTTCTTTCCTGCGTTGCGCTGATGGGAGCGTTGGCGCTGGAGAGGGACAGAGCCCACCACGCTCCCGAGGAGCAGCAGAGCCTGGTTGCGATCAGCCGTGAATTGAGTTCCAGTCTGGAACTGGAAGGGTTGTTACCGGTCATTCTTTCCAGTCTGCGGAGCATCGCGCGCTACGACCGGGCCGTCCTCTCGCTGATGGATGAGAATGGCAAGAACATTCACCTGTATGGAGATGCTCTGGAATGGGAGCCTTTCGTCAACCACGGAAGCGCGGTTGCATTGGAGCAATCACTCTCGGCACGGGCGATCCAGACGCGAAGCGTTGCGTTCTTTTGCCGCCGAAGATTTGCGCGACACGAACGAAGCCCTGGCGAATGCCATGTACGCAGGCGGGGTCCGGGCTGTCTGCAGCGTGCCCCCCGGGTGGCGGGCAATCGGATCTGGGGAGCCTTTCACTGAGAACCGACAGCTGACAACTGTCTTACAGGTTGAACAGTTCCCGCAGGCGACGGGTCTGTGCGCGGCTCACCGGAATCTCTGTCTGTTTCTTGTCGTCCATGCGCAGCTGATAGGAGCTTTTGAACCAGGGCACAACTTCGCGGATGTGATTGATGTTGACCAGAAAGGACCGATGCGCCCGCCAGAACAAACTGGGATCGAGATTATCGAAGAGTTCTTCCAGCGTCCGGCAGTTCGACTGGCCTTCCATGCCCACGTGGCCGCTGGTGGCTACCGTGATCACGCCATCTTCAATGGTCGCGTAGCAGATATCTTTCGGATCGGCCAGGAATAACCTTCCCGCCGCCTTGATCAGAATTTTCGTCGTCTGCGGCTTTTGTGACTCCAACATCCGCACTAGCGTTTCGAATTTTTCTTCCGCTCCGGCTCCCGCTTCAATCTTTGCCCGAGCGCGCTCGATGGACTGGGCCACGCGCTTTTTATCGAACGGCTTCAGGATGTAATCGACCGCGTTTACCTCGAACGCCTTTACCGCGTATTGATCGAAGGCGGTCGCAAAGACAATCTTGGGCAGGGGAACCTTGCGGTCGAGCAGCTTCTTGATAACGCCGAAACCGTCCAGACCCGGCATTTGGACGTCGAGAAACACGACGTCCGGATTGTGTTCGCGGATCAGACTGATCGCTTCGAGGCCGTTTTTGCCCTGGGCGACTACGTTCACGTCGTCCAGGTTCTTGAGCAGGTAGGCGAGCTCGTCGCGCGCCAGTTGTTCGTCGTCGACGATGATGGCCGAGAGGGGCATAGTGTTTCGAACCGAGCTGGTGAAACCGGCATGTGCGGCGGCGATGGCCATATCCTTAATCCTGAGTATAGCCAGCGGAGCGGGTAAGCCGCCAGTCGCCAGCGACAGAAAAAGCAACAGAATCTCTAACTCGCCGGGGTCTGGATCACCCAGGATCCCCCAGGCACAGTGTCATCATGTAGTGATCGTGGTCCTTGAAACCCAGCTTTCGGTAGAACTCCAGAGCGGCGGTATTGCGGCGGATGACCTCCAAATGAATCGCACGAACATTCTGCAACTGGGCTTGCGCGCGAACGAACTCAACCGTCTTCCTTCCCCAGCCGCGACCGCGGTGTGACTCCATGAGATAAAACTCATCGATGAAGGCATCGCGTCCCAAGTATTCCAGGCTGTAGCCAAAGCAGAGCACGATGTAGCCCACCGGAGTTGCGGAGTCGAGTATCACCCATGCCAGCCCGAAGGCAGGGTTCTGCAACAGACCGTCGTTCAGCAGAGCCAGGAGCGCTGCCCGCGCCTTCTCTCGCTCATAGCGATGACCGTCGAACGCGTAATACTCTCGCATGAAATCGAGCAGTAGCTCGGTATCAGCAGGCGTGGCCAGGCGAAATTGCGGCTGAGAGCAATCAGATGGCATTTTCGATAGCCAGCGCCATTCCCATGCCGCCGCTGACGCAGAGCGTGGCCAGGCCGCGGCGTGCTTTTTGCCTGATCATTTCGTGGAGCAGTGTCACCGTGATGCGTGTTCCGGTGCAGCCGATGGGATGGCCGAGCGCGATGGCGCCGCCGTTGACGTTGATTTTCTCGTGATCGAAATGCAACTCGCGATCGCAGGCCAGCACCTGCGCGGCGAAGGCTTCATTGAGTTCGACCAGATCGAAGCTGCCAAGATTGAGGCCGTGTTTCTGTTCCATCTTGCGGATGGCCGGCACCGGCCCGATGCCCATGAGGCGCGGATCGACGCCCGCAGAGGTTGCGGCGAGAATTCGTGCCAGCGGTTTCAGGTTGTTTTGCTGGACGAACTTCTCGCTCGCCACGACCACCGCCGCTGCGCCGTCGGTGATGCCGGAAGAATTTGCGGCAGTGATGGTGCCGGTTTTGGAAAACACCGGAACCAGCTTGGCCATCTTCTCGACGGTCGCGTCGAGAAACAGGTGTTCATCGCGTGAGAAAACGGTTGTGCCCTTCTTGCCTTCGATTGTGACCGGAGCAATTTCGGCGTCGAAGCGTCCACTGGATTGTGCAGCGGCGGCACGCTGCTGCGATACGAGCGCGAACTGATCCTGCTCTTTGCGCGAGATCTTATATTGCTCGGCCAGGATCTCGGCGGTCTCGCCCATGAGCATTTTCGTCATGGGGCAGAAAAATCCATCGCGATACATGCCATCGACGAGCTCTTGATGGCCGAGACGATATCCCCAGCGCGCGCCTTCGAGATAGTAAGGAAGCCGCGACATCGACTCGGTTCCGCCCGCCAGCACGCAATCGAGGTTGCCGGTAGCAATCTCCTGGAATGCGAGCGCGATCGACTTGATGCCGGACGCGCACGCCTTGTTCACCGTGTACGCGGGCGCTTCCTGAGGAATGCCGCTGCGGATGGAAATCTGGCGCGCGGGATTTGGACCGCCTCCAGCCTGCCTGGCGTTGCCGAAGATTGTCTCTTCAACCTGCCGCGGCTGTACTCCGGCGCGTTCGAGCGCTGCCTTCGTGGCGACCACGCCCATATCAGCGGCGGAGAGCGACGCGAGCGAGCCTCCAAACTTGCCGATGGGCGTGCGCGCGGCGGAGAGGATGTATACGTTGTGCAATAGTGCCTCCCGGACATTTGAGTCTAGCAGTCTGCGAAAAGATTCCTAACCACAGGGACCACAGAGGAGCATCCCTGTGTTTCCCCGTGATCCTCTGTGCCCCCTGTGGTGAAGAAGTTTCGCGCGCGCACACTGTAAACTAATCGGCGTGAACATTCTCTATGGAATCAATACGGTTACGGAAGCACTCAAGTCGCGCGGGCGCAACTTCGAGTGGGTCGGTGTTGCCAAGGAGCGGAAAGATATTCGCTTGCGGCGGGTGATTGACGAGTGCCGCAAGATCGGCGTTCCGGTACGCGTCTTGTCGCGGATGGAACTTGATGAAATTGCCGGCAACGCTGCGCATCAGGGGCTGGTGGCCGCGACCTCGGCAAAACAATACAGCGATCTCGATGACATTGTGGCGGCGCGGCGCGGCGAGCGCTCGCTGATCGTTGTGCTCGATGGAGTCGAAGATCCGCACAATCTGGGAGCGATCCTGCGTACCGCCGACGCTGCGGGAGCGGATGGCGTGGTGATTCCCGAACGTCGGTCTGCAGCGGTCACAGCTGCGGTGGCGAAAGTTTCGGCGGGAGCCAGCGAACATCTTCCGGTTGCGAAGGTCACGAACATATCGCGCGCGCTTGAGGAATTGAAAGAGAAGGATCTGTGGATCGTGGGATTAGACGAGCGTGGCGAGCAGACTTACGACGCGGTTGATTATAAGATGCACTGCGCCATCGTGCTCGGCGCCGAAGGCAAGGGACTGCACGATCTGGTGCGCAAACACTGCGATTTCCTGGTATCGATTCCGATGCTCGGGAAAGTACCGTCGCTGAATGTATCGGTGGCAGCGGGCGTGGTTCTGTATGAAGTTGTGCGGCAAAGACGGCTGGGCGCATCCAAGGAATGAGGAATCATGAAACTTTTCTATGTCCTCGGTGCCGTCTGTTGTGTCGTCTGCGGTTTCCATTCAGCCGCGTGGGCCCTGGATCGCGAAGCCTTCACCATTGCGAAATATGATCTGCAGATTACGCTTGAGCCTGCGCAGCAGCGGCTCGGCGCTCGGGGCAAGATCACAGTGCGCAACGACTCCGCTCAGCCACAGAGAGTCCTTGCCTTGCAAATTTCTTCATCTCTCAATTGGCGTTCAATTCGGGTGGACGGCAAGCCCGTTCAATTTGTTTCGCAACCCTACACTTCGGATATCGACCATACGGGCGCTCTTTCGGAAGCCATCGTGACGCTGCCCGCCGAGATCAAGCCGAAAGATTCGGTGGAGCTCGAAATCGGCTACGAGGGCATAATTCCGCTGGATACGACGCGGCTCACTCGAATCGGCGTGCCGGACGAAATCGCCAAACATTCGAGCTGGGATCGGATCAGTCCATCATTCACAGCGGTGCGCGGCGCGGGATATGTGGCGTGGTATCCGATTACGACGGAGTCGGCGGATTTCTCCGAAGGGAACAGCTTGTTCGAGGTGGCGGATCGATGGAAGGCGCGAGAAGCGGGGAGCGAATTTAAAGCAGCGGTGGGGCTTCATGACGAAGATTCGGAAGCTCCAACGGTTCTGTGCGGTGCCAACGCGGGCTTCCTCGAGACTGGGCCGAATTGGTCCGCCGTTGCACTTTGCGACGACAAGCGACTCGGTGCAGGCACCCCAACCTTCGTAGTGGCGAAGTATCAACACCAGCCGAAGCCTCCTTTATATCTGTTCAGCCTGCCGAGGCACGAGGCAGGAGCGGCGACCTATTCCAGCGCCTTCGATCCTGCTATGAAATTTGTAACCGGATGGTTCGGCCCGCCGAAAGCACCCATTGCCATCGCCGACATTGCCGATCCTAATTCCGCTCCGTTTGAGAGCGGTACCTTGTTGATGGCATCGCTGGCCGCGGAGGATTCGAAACTCGCGGGTAGCAATCTGGCCCACGAATTGGTCCATTCCGCTTTGCCATCGTCGAGACCCTGGGTGTACGAGGGCTTGGCTCACTTCGCCGAGGCGATGTATCGCCAGGAGCAAGGTGGGCGTGAGGCAGCGCTCGATCTCCTGGGACAGCACCGGGCAGCATTTCTCGATTCGGAAAGAGAAGTATCGGCCGCGCTGCAGAAAAATGTCGGGCAGAAGAACACCGGCGAGAAGAGCATTGGCCAACCGCTGATCATCACGTTTGACGAAACTTATTATCGGAGCAAGGCGGCTTACGTGTGGTGGATGTTGCGCGACATGATCGGCGACGATGCGCTGAAGCAGGCCATCGGCAAATATCGGGCCGAGGAAGACAACGACAAGGACCCAAAGTATGTGGAGCATTTGATCGAGTCCGCCGCCAAGCGCGACTTGGGCTGGTTCTTCGACGACTGGGTCTATAGGGATCGCGGCCTGCCGGATTTCCGCGTGCAGTCCGTGCATCCGTGGACGACGGAAAAAGGAGTCCGCTTCATTACTGTAACGTTGGAAAACCTTGGTGATGCGGGAGCGGAAGTCCCATTCACGATATTTTTTGAAGGCGGTGTGATCACGAAACGGATTGAGGTGCTCGCCAGGAGGACAGCCACGACGAGAGTGGAATTGACCGGCACGGCCAGCCAGATTGTGGTCAACGATGGCAGTGTTCCGGAAAGCGACCTGACGAACAACGAGTTCCAGATCAGCGCGCCGCAGAAGTGACCTGGAATTGCAGCGGTCAGAAGTCAGATTGCAGAGGTAAAATCGAACTTCGCCGGTTCACTTCTGCAATCTGACCTCTAACCTCTGCAATTTTGGAGGAGGACGTTTGCCCTACATTCAATTTCTCGGCGCTGCCGGGACCGTGACTGGCTCGAAGCACCTGATCAACACTGGTTCTGATTCGAGCGGCAAACGGGGATTTCAGATTCTGATCGACTGCGGACTTTTCCAGGGACAGAAAGAATGGCGCGAGCGCAACTGGCAGGACACTCCCGTCCCGGCCCGTGAAATTGATGCGGTTGTTCTTACCCACGCGCATCTCGATCACTGTGGCTGGATTCCTCGTCTGGTGAAAGAAGGCTTCCGCGGGCCGATCTATGCCACGCGGCCAACCATCGATCTGTGTTCCGTCGTGTTGCCGGACTCCGGGCACCTGCAGGAAGAAGACGCGGCGTTCTACAACAAAAGGAAAGTATCGAAGCACGATCCGGCGTTGCCGCTGTACACGCTTAGAGAGGCGCAGGATTGCCTGCAACGCTTCAAGCCGGTCGCGGTCGGCGAGACCACGCAACTCAGCCCCGAGTTGGCGTTCCGCTTCGTGCGCGCCGCGCACATTTTGGGCTCCTGCATGGTGGAAATCACGCTGCAAACAAACGGCCGGAGCAATCGACTGCTTTTCACCGGAGACATTGGCCGCGTGCGCGATAGTGAAATGGCGCCGGGCAAAGTGGTGCACTCCGGGCCGCAGGAAAATGAAACCGCCGACGTCCTGGTCATGGAGTCCACCTACGGCAACCACCAGCATCCCGACACTGACCCTCTGCCGCAACTCGCCCGCCTGATTCGCGAGACCGCGCAACGCGGCGGAAGCGTGATCGTTCCGGCATTCGCCGTGGAGCGGACGCAGAAATTTCTTTTCATTCTGAAAGGGCTAATGGAGACGGGACAGATTCCGCGCCTGCCCGTGTACTGCGACAGCCCGATGGCGATCAAGGCGGTTGAAATTTTCATGATGCACTCGGAGGAGTACACTCCGCAGGCCGCCGATTTGATCAGGAAATACGGCTCACCGATTGCGTGGCCGGGTTTCACGTTTGCGCAAACTGCCGAGCAGTCGAAGAAGATTAACGAGAGCCACTATCCGTCGATTATTGTTTCGTCGAGTGGAATGGTGACTGGTGGCCGCATCCTGCATCACCTGGCGCAGCGCCTGCCCGATCCGAAGAACCTGGTTATTTTTATCGGCTTCCAGGCGCCGGGCACGCGCGGCGCCATCATCAAGAATGGAGCGCCCGAGGTGAAGATCTTCGGCCAGTTCGTGCCCATCCGAGCGCAGGTCGCGGCGATCGAACAGTTCAGCGATCACGCCGATCCGCCCGAATTATTGGAGTGGTTGCACACGTTCAAGAACACGCCCGGCGCGACCTATCTTGTCCATGGCGAGCCCGTCGCCTCGTCGCAACTTCGCGACCGCATGAAGAAAGAGCTTGGATGGAATGTGCTGGTGGCGGAGTATATGGAGCGGGTGGAAGTGAAGTGATTTTTGCAATTTGCAATCGGTAATTTGAATCGATTACGAATGAGTATTGCCTATGACGGAAGCGGAGTTAAGAAAACATCTCGATGCTGCTGAGAAGAGCCCGAGAGAGATTGCGGCAGCCGTCTCTGGTTTACCGGAAAAAGTTCTGCGCTACAAGCCTTCGCCTGAAAAATGGTGCGTGCTCGAAATCCTCGGTCACCTGGCCGATGTCGAGATCATCTATGGATACCGGCTACGACAGATGCTCGCGGATACCGAGCCCGTCATCGCGCCGCTGGATCAGGACGCATGGACCCGCAATCTAAACTACCTGGATTCGCCTGCTTCGGAACTGGTCGCATTCTACGGGTTGGGACGTCATCACAACTTGCGTTTGCTGCGAAGTCTGAAGGCTTCCGACCTTTCCAAGTCGGCCTTTCATCCGGAAATGCAACGGGAGATGACGGTTGCGGACTTGGTCGAGAGAATGGGCGGTCACGGCGCCGCGCATCTGCAGCAGATCGAGAAATTGAAAGCGGCGGCGAGCAAGAAGTAGTTTCGAGTGGTGGCATCAAGTTGAGTGCTGCGCGTGGTCCGCCGCGAAAGCGACAAGCGCCTGCAACTTTGCCAGTGCTGCGCCGGAATCTATGGCGCTGGCGGCCAGCGGCACAGCATCGCGTAGATGATCGGCTCGTCCGGCGGCGACGAGGGCGCCGGCGGCATTGAGCAGAACAACGTTGCGGCGGGCGGACTTCTTTCCCGAAAGTATTTCGCGGATCAGCGTAGCGTTGCGAGCGGCGTCTCCGCCGGAGATTTCGTCGAGCGTGGTGCGCTGCAGGCCGAATTCCTCGGGCGTGACCTCGTAGCTGTGAACTTGTCCCTCGCGTACTTCCGCGATGCGCGTCGAACCAGTGATCGTAATTTCGTCCAGGCCATCGCTTCCGTGGACGACGAGCGCGCGGCGCAACCCTAACATGCTGAGTGCTTCTGCCAGTTTTTCGACAAGGTCCGCGGAATAGACTCCAACTACCTGGCAAGTGGCGCGCGCGGGATTCGTCAGCGGGCCGAGCAGGTTGAAAACCGTGCGCAGATGCAGCTCGCGACGGGCCGTTTGCACGTGCTTCATCGCCGAGTGCATGGCGGGGGCGAAAAGAAACGCGATCCCGACCTGGTCCAGGCAGGACGCAATCTGCGTGGCCGGCAACTGGATATTCACGCCCAACGCTTCCATCACATCGGCGGAGCCGCACTTCGAGGTCACGCTGCGATTGCCATGCTTGGCGACGCGCACGCCGGCTCCGGCGACTACGAACGCCGTTGCCGTCGAAATGTTGAAGGTGCCGCTGGTATCGCCGCCGGTGCCGCAAGTATCGATGAGCGCGTCGCGCCCGGTGCCACTGGCGTCGAGGACGGAGTCGGCATGGAGTTCGAGCGGAACGGCGGCGGCGCGGATGGCTTCGGCAAATCCGACGATCTCTTCGACCGTCTCCCCCTTCATGTGCAGCGCCACCAGCAGCGCCGCGATTTGCGCGTCCGAGCAATGACCGGTGAGGACCTCCGTCATCACCGCCTGCGCCTCTTCGCGGGAGAGCGACTGGCGGTGGTTGGCGATACGATGGAGGACGTCGAGGATCATTAGATTTGGAGCCAAGGATTCTCAGCCTGGGATTCCCAGCCAAGGGTAGCACTTATCACAGTTGATCGTGATCTGCGTCGTTTGCGCCAATCCTTCTGCCTCTATAAAATCAATAGTTTGCTGCACGTTGTGTGAAGCCGCAAGCAGAGTCCTCTCGGGAGTGTCCATTTAACGGCGGTTGCCGCGGCTCGTAATCGCGAAAGACTGACGACTTAAAGACTGAAGACCGGCGACCAACGACGACTTTTGGAAGCATTATGAAAATTCATGAGTATCAGGCAAAAGGAATTCTGAAGAAGTATGGTGTCGCTGTGCCGCGCGGCACAATGGCGACAACGCGCGAAGAAGCCGAGGCTTCGGCGAAGGATATTCTGGACTCCGGCGCGACGGGAGTTGTGGTGAAAGCCCAGATCCACGCTGGCGGACGCGGCAAGGGCGGCGGCGTGAAGATCGCCAAGTCGGTGGAAGAAGCGGGCGAACTCGCCGGCAAGATGCTGGGCATGAAACTGATCACGCATCAGACAGGACCGGAAGGGCGCATTGTGCATCGCTTGCTGATCGAGGAGACGTTGCCGATCGAGAAGGAACTTTATCTCGGCATTCTGGTGGATCGCGGCGAGGGCAAGCCCGTCTTCATGGCATCGGCTGCGGGCGGCATGGATATCGAGCAGGTGGCAGCCGAGAGACCCGAGGCGATTCTGAAGCAGTACATCGATCCGGGCATGGGTCTGGAGCCGTTCCAAGCGCGCAAGATCGCGTTTGCGTTGGGACTGAAGCCGTCGCAGATCAATCCCGCGGTTCAGTTCCTGACCAGCCTTTATCGTGCGTTTCTTGAATCGGACGCTTCGCTGGTGGAGATCAATCCGTTCATCAGTTGCACCGATGGCCGGTTGTTCGCACTCGATGCCAAGCTGACTTTTGATGATAACGCGCTCTTCCGGCATGCCGACCTGCGCGAACTTCGTGACATCACCGAGGAAGATCCGCTGGAAGTGGAGGCGTCGAAATATAACCTCAACTACATCAAACTCGACGGCAGCGTGGGTTGCATGGTGAATGGCGCC